>PDWJ01000038.1_pt1 | contig 165667 bp, 133 predicted proteins | sample 1430881 | NCBI WGS metagenome assembly PDWJ01 (sample SAMN01162460, study PRJNA174530) | Oral metagenome, whole genome shotgun sequencing project. | biome: Marine environment; feature: Marine mammal; material: Swab sample of the gingival sulcus; isolation source: swab sample of gingival sulcus...
GGATTTTTATGTCTATGGCAAAAACCTTACCGACGAAGAGTATATTATTGGCTATGTCTCCATGGAATCTACTCTGGTCAATTATGGAAGGCCTCGCAGTTTTGGGATTGGTATCCGTTATCGTTTCTGATTTGAATCAACCCTTTTGACAGATGCGCCGCACATCCAGTCAAGGAGCGTGCGGCGTATCTGTTTGAAAAATGAGAAAACAACGATTTCTTTTGCCTATTTTCCCTGTTTTGGCCTTGACACAATTTCCTCGATGTATAAGCATGATGTATACATTGTAATGGAGGATGCAGAATGATTCGAACTCAAATATATTTGACGGATCAGCAGCGAAATGAATTGGCCCTGCTTTCAGAAATCCAAGGAAAAAAACAAAGCGAACTGGTCAGAGAGGCAATTGATATTTTAATTGAACAGGCAAGTCAGGAACGGCGAAAAAAGATATTATCTGAAACTGCTGGAATCTGGAAAGACCGATCCGATATCCCCGATTTTAAAAAAATGCGTTCTGAATGGGACAGAGAATAACAATGGCGCAACTATTTCTTCCCGATACAGATGTTCTCATTGATTTTTTACGAGGTTATCAGCAATCTGTTGATTTTATCAACGCTAACGCGTCTCAAATAATTCTGTCCACAATCGTGATTGCGGAACTATATGCAGGGGTAAGAGGAAAACAGGAAGTAACGATTTTGAATAATTTTGTTTCCCTTTTTGATGTCATTCCAGTGAATTCAGAAATTACCAGGATTGGCGGGCTTTATAGGCGTGACTTTGGCAAATCTCATGGCGTAGGGTTGGCAGATGCCATAATCGCTGCTGCTTGCTACGCAGAAAATGCGCAATTGAAAACGCTCAATGTTAAACAGTACCCTATGATTAAAAATTTAGAACCGGCCTATATAAAAAAATAGGCCAGCAAAACGCTTGAGAAGGACCGGACTCAACTCAGCATTATTCGTGTATGAAAGAACTGCTCTGTATCACAGAGCTGGATAAACGTATTATGAAAGAAAAGATAAAACTTACAGGCATACCAAAAACATTGCTTATTCCTTTAAGAGCAAGATATTTGGAAACGAAAAAACAAAATGGAATCATATCTGACCCGAAGACCCTGGAGATATTAGATCAAATAGAATACGATTTTACCGAAAAGGGAAAGGATGTTTCTGTCAGCTCTCAACTCGGCGTATCGATTCGCACAGAAATATTTGATGAGCAAGTCAGTAAATTTCTTGAAAAGCATCCTCACGGTGTTGTGGTAAATCTCGGTTGTGGTCTTGATACCCGTTTTCATAGAATCGATAACGGGAGCGTTCTTTGGTACGATCTGGATGTCCCGGAAACGATTGCATTAAGAAGAAAATTTTTTGAGGAAACAGAAAGGTTTACCTTTATTGCAAAATCAGTAACAGATTTTTCCTGGTTGGAAGTATTGCCCAAAAACAAGCCGGTTCTTTTTGTTGCTGAAGGTTTGTTTATGTATTTTACAGAAGATGAATTGAAAAGGATCTTTAACAAAATAAAAGAGATGTATCCTGACTCAGAAATGCTCTTTGAGGCAATGTCGCCTCATATTGCAAGAAATACCAAAAAACATCCTGATATGAAAGGGCAGAGTGCAAGATTCAAATGGGGCATAAAAACGGGAGCAGAGTTGGAAAACTGGGATTCAGGAATAAACTTTATTGAAGAGTGGTATTTTTTTGACAGACATAAAGAAAAATACCCTTTTGTTTTCAAATTGTTATCTTTACTCCCCGCTTTCAGAAAAGGAATGAAAATAGTGCATATTAATTTTAATAAATGCACATAACGTCCAACCTGTCAAGTCGTTCACCGGACACGTTTCATTTGCCGGTGAAACGCTGCGATTGATAAACCGCAGGAATGATCTGTAAGAAGTTTTATGAAAGAAACGCCACAACAAGGAAAATAAACCATGCCGCCACTTTCAATGCTTACTGCCGGACAATCCGGCAGGATTGCAGCAATCGATGCAGATCATCATACGATGAGCCGCCTCCATTCCACAGGATTTTCTGTGCAGACGCAGGTGAAGATGATCCGGAATGCGGGGAAAGGACCTTTAATCGTCTTTGTACGGGGCACAGAAATTGCGCTAGGGCGCAGGGAAGCAGACAGCATTATGATTACCGGAAAAAACGCCCTGGAGGAGGCAGAAAAATGAGAGTAACAATCGCTCTTGCAGGGCAACCCAACACCGGAAAGTCAACTCTTTTTAATGCGTTAACAGGTTCCTCTCAGCATGTGGGAAATTGGCCGGGGAAAACAGTTGAACAGAAGACAGGTCAGTTCAGTTATAACAATCAGGAGTTTGATCTGGTTGATCTTCCGGGAGCATACAGCTTAAACGGCAATTCGCCGGAAGAAGAGATAACCAGAGATTATTTACTGGAAAGAAAACCGGATTGTGTTGTTGTCGTCGCAGATGGATCACAGTTGGAGAGAACGCTTTTTATGCTGGCTGAGGTGCGCCAGCTTCCTCTGCGTTTTGTGCTGGTTATAACCATGATGGATATTGCCGCACGACAGGGCTTCGAGATCGCGGAGAAAGAACTGGAACGAAAATTAGATATTCCTGTTGTCTGTCTCACCGCGACAAAGGGCGGAGGAATAGACCAGTTCAGGAAAACGGTAGCATCGACACTCAAAAAAGAAATTACCGAGACAGAAAAGTGTTCCTTTCACCCACTGACCTATTCTATTGCCGAACAGCTTGGAGATCTGGAATTTCCGATATGGCACGCAGGAAAACTCCTTGAAGGAGATACGGACATATTTGCCCGCGTTGAAAAACAGCTTTCTCAAGAACACTGGGAAAAAATAAAATCTCTGTTGCCATCTGTTTCTGACAGTATTACAGAAACAGCAAAAGAGAAACACCGCTGGATCGCCGGACTTCTTGAAGACGTTATCTGTACGAAGGAAAAGGCTGCTGCGAAGAAAGACCGCCGCTACCGTTTTGATGCATTGGCAACCCATTTTTTCTGGGGGAAGATTGTTGCTTTTTTCATTTTACTGTTGGCACTTGGCCTGGCCATAGTTGTTGCTTTTTCCGCAATGTACCCCCTCTATGCAATCATGACCAAAGCTGGTCTTTGGCTGCATCAATATTTGCAGGGTTTACCTGAGTGGCTGATTTCCTTGCTTGCTGATGCTTTTTTTCCTGCTCTTTGCATGTCGGCGATGATGTTCTGTTTTCTGGTGCCGCTCTTTTTTATGATCGGCACCCTGGAAGATATTGGTTACCTGGCACGTTTTTCCTATATCTTCGATCGGATGATGAACCGCATGGGGCTGCATGGGAAATCCTGTATCTCATTTTTGATGAGTTTTGCCTGTAATATGGGAGGAATTGCCAGTACGCGCACCATTGATTCCTGGCGGCAGCGCATGATAACCAATGTCCTCACCTCCATTGTTCCCTGTGCTGCGATGTGGGGAGTTGTTGGTTTTGTTGCGGTACTTTTCTTCGGGAAATATGCGATCCTGGTGATTCTCGCTTTATTTCTGGCAATGCTTGTCGTTCTTTATCTGTCCTCTCTTCTGCTTCGTAGATTTCTGCCGGCAAAGAGAATTTTTGGACTCATCATGGAAATACCGCCATACCATCCACCCAACTTCACGACGATCAGCCGCTACACCTGGCGTTTTATCAAAGGGTTTATCAAAAGAGGAGCAACGCTGATTACAGCGATATTCATGTTGACCTGGTTTCTCTCCTATTTTCCTGATGGAAATATTGAAACCAGCTGGCTGGCGGAGCTGGGACGTTTTCTGAACCCCATTGGCAGTTTGATGGGGATGGATTGGCGGTTGATGGTTGCCCTTATTGCTTCTGTCGCCTCCAAGGAGGCCTCTCTTGCGGTATTGGCAGTTGTTTACGGCCTGAGCGGCGATGCAAGCTCTCTCAATGTACTTATGTTACAGCAAGCGTCAGTTGGTCAGGATTTTGGAGGAATATTATTGGCCAGTATCAGTCCTGCTACGGCACTTGCCTTTGTGTTCGCAATGTTTTTTTCTATTCCTTGCATTGGGACACTGGGAACCCTCTACGCAGAAACCGATTCGCTGAAATGGACGGTCATTGCCGCATGTTACTATACGGCAACCAGTCTGGTTATGGGGATTTGTGCCTATCAGATAGGTTTATTGATCTTTTAGGATCATTGCTGGTTTCGATAATGTAGACGAGCAGACAGCACGTCTTTATGATGACAAAGCCGGCTATACTTGTTGACGTGTGCTGTTTCCCTTGAGATCCGGTTTCTCCTGTTATATCAGTAACAGAATTACGTTACAATCGGATTCTTAAAGCTCTGGAACGTCTTTTTGCAGAAGATGCCGAAGAAATTCCCTTTTGGTTATCCTGTATGAACTGGAAATTCATTTCGATGCTCTGCTGAAAATGGCCATGGCTTTTTTTTAATATATCTCGCTCCATTATCAACATCCTCGAGTTTCTTTTCAAGAGTTCGACTATACTTTTTTTGATCGGTAAGCGCTTCTTTGCCACGACCGGAAAACAATGCACCGTTTTGTTTTGCTCGGTACTCTCTTTTTCACCGATAAAGAATATCTCTAGCGATACCAAGCAAACCGTTCTACCGGTTTCCATCGAGAGCTGGAATGCATTTCTTTTAAAATCAGAATCATATTTTCGACGTTGAACACTCATAAGTCCCTCCTGCCAATTCTTTTAATCTTGGCTTAACTGAGAGTTCACCTTTTTTATAGCAAGATCGATGTTACTTCGCATTCATTTTGTGGAGCACATTGACAAGACCAGTGTGGGGAAAGTGAATAAGCGAGAACTTTGCAGTAAGTTTGGAAAAATATAATACCCATGTAAAGAGGGGAGAGATTTATCTCCCCTCTTTCACTACTGCTCCTCTAAGCTTTTGGTGGTTTGTCTGAGAACTTTCTCACTGATTTCTGTATCTACGGGAAAACCGTATTCTATCTGAAACGCTTTGATCGATTTTCGGGTCATGGGTCCCATTTGACCGTCCACTTTCGATGAAAAGAACCCTAGTTTTTTAAGGTTTATCTGGATATTTGTCGTGAGCTCTTTGATATTTGTCACTGCCGTTTTTTTAGGGGTATTGACCTTCTGGATCATCGGTCTCTCTCTAACTGGAAACCTCACTTCCATCCCAAAGGCTTTGGCCAAACGCTGGTATTCACGTGCCTTGTTCATATCTTTTGGAACCGCTCTTCCATAAAAATAGAGATACGCCAAATGGTAATAGGCCAAGGATGACTCTTGGTAAGCGGCTTCGTTGAGTAATCTTATTCCTTCTTGGTAGTTAGGGTTTTGGCTGTAAATGAGTAAGATACCCTTACTTACTTGTGCTCCGGGATATTTGAGTTCTACGGCTTTTTGGAGCATCTGTGCGGCGGTGATTTTATTTTTACTTGTTCCCTCACCATCCATATACATGCTATAAAGTCGGTAGTACGCTTCTCCGCTTCCATTTTCAGCAGCACTTTGATAGGCTTCCAAGGCTTCAGGAAAGGTGCCTGTCTCATAAGCACGATTCGCCTGATACAGATAATACTCCATTTTTAAGCCTGAGAAAAAACCCAAAGAGACTACAGCCAAACCAAGTATCAATCCAAGCTCAAGTAAAGATTTAAGTGTTCTCATTTTTCACCTCCATTACCACCGCCACCACCACCACCACCGTGGTTGTGTACCAGCATACTGCTTTGCCCATCGTGGGAAACAAAGAAATTGTGACTGTCATTGACATGGAGATTATAGACCACCAAATCCGTTGTCACTTTCTTTTTAGCCAAAACCTCTTCAAAGGAGTTTCCGTTAAAGATTTTATCCCCAACACTGATCTCCCACATGCGTTTAAAGCCATCCTCTGTAAAAAAGCGCTCATAGGCTGTGGCTTTGATGACCTTATTGATCATGTAATAGTGGTTATTGTCACTCACATACACCTCTTTGACGGTGGAATCTGCCAGAGTATCTTTGGCAATATCATACACCATCACCGCATCCCCTGCCTGGATAGCATCGATACGTTTATAAGACCCATCGGCGAGCATGATCTTTGTATGATCAGGGAAGCATGCTTGCTGCGCTTCATCACGGATCCGGGTAATCTCTTTATTGATATTGGCAATTTGACGATCAAGCTTATCGATGCGACGATTCAATTGATCGATACGCAATCCAACCAAAGTGTTGGTTGCCATTGGCATTAATCTATCTAATTCTTCCAGTTTCTCTGCTCGTTTGCGCCGTTTGGCTTCTTTGTCTTTTTCCAGCTTTTTGATTTTACGATGTTCAGCACTGTGGTTGTGGTCTCCAGATTCTAATTTACTGGGCTGCTGATCCAAAACAGTCTCTGGAAACCACTCCTGCAGACCATAACATCCAAACATAAAAAACACCCCGGCAGACATCAATAAAAAAAATCCGATTCCTTTTTTGCATAACCTTAATTTCATTGTGCCCTCCTTTATTGAATATTTTTTGTTTAGAGTTTCCTCAGAAAATCATAATGCTCTTCTGAGAGATATTCCTGGCAAGCAAGTTGACAAAAAGAATTGACAAATAAAATCCTCCAATTTTTTCATCCATGACAGCCAGCAGGTAAAAACACAAAAAAATGTCAGGGGGTTCCTCCTTATCTTCAACAGAACCATCAGATTCATTACCAGAAAGATACCGTTGATCAATGCTTCTGAGGTTTTCTGCAGTCTGGCTCGGATAGCGTTCAACCGATAGCCATTTGTACCTTGTCCGAATTTCCTTTCAATCGGGATCCTGTTTCGACTGTCTTCTCGGTACTGTTGTCTGCGACGTTTCAGCTCCTGTCGATTCGCTTCTGTCTCCTTTGGCGGACGTCCCAGTGCTTTACCGCCAAAGCGCACGCCCAACTCCTTCAGAAAGCGTCTGTTGTCACGAGTACCGTAAAGCTGGTCTGCGAGCACAGCCTCCGGCAAATAGCCAAAACGGTTCCGGTAACGTACCACCTGACTTTTGAGATCCGTGCTCTCACTGAACGCATCCCGACCAATCCTGTCGACAAAGGCGAACCCATCAGCAGTCACCCTGATCTTTGCTCCAAATTCATTGCTCTTTCCTGCCTTACCACGTACAATCGGGCGAACATGAGGGTGAGAGACAGAAACAATCCGATCTTCACAGTGTCTCTCTTTTTTCTTATACATTTTTTCCTGCTGATGATACAGCAGCTGGATGATCCCGTATTGCCGCTGCAGCCTGTACTTCAATGGGAAGGGAGGACAACCCACAGCATCGAGCAACTTCTCGATATGAGAAAAGTTGCGCCGCAGATACTCCTTACGAGCCCGGTTCCGATAGGTGCGTGGCTTTCTTGTGTCCTTGTTTGCCGGATCCTGACGGTGCAGTGCATCTAGCAGCTTTACAGAGATCTCACGCGCCTGGTTCTGCAAAGAAAGATCGGTTGGATAACGGATCATCTGCTCACAAACAGTCGCATCCATCAGTATCCTGCCGAAATGATCCTTCTCTGGATTAACAACAGGCTTGCCAGGCTGGGTAAGAAGCACATTTTCAAAATCTCTGAACACATCAACACCCATTCGTTTGCGAATCTCGACAAAGAGACTCGGAGCAAAGGGTTGTTCTCCAGTAAAAGAAGAAAGGCCAACAAAGAACTGCAGATACGGATTCTCCTGTATCTGCTGCACCGTCTCTTCATTGCTGAGGTTCAGCTTATGCTTGATCAGCATCGCCCCAATGACAAGACGGGCATCCTTGCAGGGGCGACCTGTACGGCTTGACATCCGGCGATAATAGATCCGGGCAAAGTCATCCCAGGGGATAATTTCACTCAACTTCACCCATCTGTTTTCTGGATTCAGCTTCCCGCCGAATGGCATATGAAAACCATTAAGAGTGAGTTGGCGACTGCTTTTACAGGTGATCATGTGCAAACCTTTTTGTGGGATTTTGTCATTTTTACTTGCACATTATACCATGTATCTGCTAATTATTCCTTTATTATCAAATAGTTATTTGTTTTTGAGGGGAATCTAACTATTCTTAATATAGCACTTTTGTGAATGAAAATGTTTATTTTTTATAGATTTTTAAGTTTTTTGTTTTGATTAGAAATATTAGGGGGATTGCTATACGAAACGAGCAAGCAAGAAAGCCATCAACCCACCACCAATAATGGCGAGCATATCGTAATGACTATAGGTACCATGGAGAAAGTAGAGTTGAAGCCATCTTGGGAAAGAGCTTAGCCAGTAAGGATCAAGACTTTGCCCCATTTCAACGATTCCATTCATTCCAATCCAGAATAAAATCGAAAAGCCCAGATATTTTTTTTCCAACATCAACCAGGTAAAGAGGCTAAAAGAGAAAACATGGGCAAAGGAAGGAAACCAATTCACATAACGGACATAGCGCCAATAGAGATGCCGATCTTCCATCTCCAACCATGCTTGCACAATGGTCTGCTCTCTGAAAAGATAATAAAAAAGGATCCCTACCCCAAAGATAAGTGAAGCCAGTACTCCATAAAAAAAAGAACTTCTCATATTAAAATCTTTATGATATGGAAAGAGAGCGCTTAGCCCTCTTCTCTTCTAAACCTTTGATGGTCTGTTTGAACAGTGTTTCACTAATTTTTGTATCTACCGAAAAACCATATTTCATCTGGAAAGCTTTGACAGATTTTCGGGTCATGGGTCCCGTGTAACCATCCACTTTTGATGAAAAGAAACCGAGTTTTTTCAGATTTGTCTGTATTTTTACCGTGAGTTTTTGCCGATTCATCCGTGCATTTTTATTGGGGTCCATTCCTTTTTTGACAACCCCGTTTGGCGGAGAATTTTATCCCTATTCCAAATGTCCTGGCTAATCTCTGATACTCACGTGCTTTGTTCATATCTTTTGGAACCGCTTTCCGGAGACGGGAACACCGATGGCGAAGGGTAAGAATATGCCACAATCCAGTGGTGTTTCATAAATTTATAAATAAATTCGAATAAATAAAGGCCCGGAGAGCTTCTTGTGTTATAATGAGTTTGTAAGAAAAACAATAAAATACAAGGAGATCCGAGCCATGGCAGATGATAACACAATCCTCAACCAATTAACTGCAATTTTTCAGATGGATAAAGCGGAATCTGAAAATCAAGACATTCTATGGCAGATCGGTCAATGGTGTTCTTTCCCTAATATGGATTGTCCTTTGCGTTTATCTTCTGCTATCATTTATTACATTTAAAGCAAGGCTCGGTATTCCCATTGCCAGGTTTTTACGATTGTTACGTTTCAATTTGTTTGAAAGACGGTCTCTGATATATTTGTTAGGCCCCCTGACAAGCAGGTAATCGTTCCTCCACAGCTTCTATTATGGGAGAAACTATGAAAAACCACTGGCCACAATCGTTGAAAACCGGTATCCGGCTGTCATTGCATAGATACCCGTTTCCTGCAGGATTACAGACAGCCGGGATACGTATCATGCTCCCCCAGGTTACAGCCAGCTATCATGAGAGTTTTTCTGAAAGAAATTCCTCCATTTTCTTCATGTCGAGTGCCGTTTCCAAAGGGAGTAAATCTCCTTCGAACATGACGTTTGTTGAACTCCTGAACGTGTATTGCTGTGCTTCTTCAGAATCTGTTGTGTATATATTCAGAGTTATCTTGTCTCCAAATATCTTTTTCATTTCTTCAGCTATTCCTATAGCCTTTTTGCATGACATTCAATTGGGGTTTCCGCTGTGAAAAACGGTTAATTCACTCATTATTTTTCCTCCTTACGTTTTTTGGGAAATCGGCAGAATATGTATTGAACCTCAATCCTGCTCCTGTTACCGGTGATTCTAATTGATTGATAAGCAAAGTCAAGGAGTTCGCTATCACCCTGATTAAATTGGTGAAAATGGTTGATGACAAGATGTAATGCTTGCGGTCAGATAGAAATATGGATATGAATATATCTGCCACTCGTTAAACGAGTCTAAAGGGGCTCCGCGCGGTATCATGCTTGTTTACCGGTATCTTTGTTGTTTTCCTTGTGTATTGGTCTTTTTTCTGGCGATTTCCAGACTGATCGTTTATGTTTTTTGGTATTTGATGAAAAAAGTGATTTCTTTTTTTCTGTTTTTTTTGTTGTAGACTACGTGATTCCGGTAGTGAATCCTGATGAATGTTGTTATTTTTCTTGTGACGGAAGAGAACCTCGCCATGGGGCGATACATTATCGGGGATTGCCGATAAAAAGGGTTGAAAACGAAAAGAAACGGTGGAATGGTTTTCAGCTGAATTGAATTGGTTTTGACGAATAGTATGTTGGAGCCGATAAAAGGTTGGCTTGCGCCATTTGAATTAGCGTGGGCTAAAAAGATAAGCGAAAACGTTCTTGATTGTGTAATCTTTTAACTGACCTTTATCGTCAAGTAAACAGTATGTTTTTCACTGCGAAAAAGTGTCTTTTCTGGCAATGGGCTTCGGGTGGGAGCATGCCAAACACCGATTGATCTGCCCGGTAAGGTACCGAAAAAGAGATGGTCAAAGATGTAACAAGGTGATTTGTAAAGAGGTGGTGAGTTTTTTGTTCGGTCTGAAAGGTTTTTAACAGCAATGCGTTTTTTTTGAAAAATGAGAGGTATGCGTGTGAAAAGTAAAGGTGTGGGCATGATGGCACAAAGCAGGCGGTACCTGCTTTGTGTGAGTCTGTTTTCAGGGATAATGGCCATGGCCCAGGTTGCATGTGCCGTCAGTGCCGGAGTGGTAAAAGAAACTTCTGAGAAAGCGGTGCAGGTTGGGATTGCATCGCAGCGGATTCATGAATCATGGATCGAGGAAGAACACCGGCTGCTGGAAGAAATTGAAGATCTGGAAACCCTGCTGGAGCATATCCAGTGGCATCGCAGCAAACTGGCTATCTATATGAAGGATCTCAAAGAAAAAATAGCCGGGCTCAGGAAAAAGTCCGAGGCTATGGAAGCGGTTAATATGAAGTTGTTGCCAATTCTGGAAAAAAACCTGGAAAAGATGCAGGTTCGTGTTGATAAAGATATTCCGAGTAATCTTACGGAACGTCACAAATCCATCCATCATGCCCGAATGGTTTTGAATAACTATGATATGGGCCTTTTGGATAAGGCCCGGGCAGTCCTTGATGCCGTGGCCAGGGAAGTAGATCTCGGCCATCAGGTGAATGTACTGGAAGATGAAATTGAGGTGGATGGTGGAGACAGAAGGGTGAAAATACTTCAGGTTGGCCGTATCGGTCTCTATGCTATGACACTTGATGGTGTCAAGGCCTATCAATGGGATATGGCAGGTGACCGGTGGTCAGCGATAGAAAGTGATATCAGCGATATTCGTGACGCTATTGATATGGCGGAGGGCGTTCGTCTGGTTGGCTTGAGCAAATTGCCGGTAGCGCAGCCTCAGCAATTACAGGAGGAGGCGTCACAATGATGATACAAAGAGTTCACCTTGTTGTCTTTTGTCTGTTGACTGTCTGGAATACCGGTGCCGTTGCCCAGAATATAAATACCGCTGCTGATGATGTTGCCAAACGTCATGACCAGGCGGTTTTGGAACAGCGTCAGCAAGGTTCAGAGATTGAAAAGAAACGTCAGCAACTCCTGCACAAGATAGCAGCACTGAAAAATGCGGTTGCTGATGAACAGAAACAGCTCTCTGCTGACAAGACAGCGGTTAGAGCCCTTGCTGATGAACGGGATCAGCTCCAGCATGAGATCGCCACGAGACTGGCCAGTAAGGAAGAGCTGGATAACATTTTCATTGACCATGTTCGCAATTTTCTCGGTCTTGCTGAAAAATCGCCATATTCCAGTCGACAGCAGGAACAATTGAACAAACTCAATTCTTATCTGGGCGGCAGACGAGTCTTTGACCTGAATGATATGACTGGCCTGCTTGATATGTATTTTGATGATATTGCGGTTAGCTCTCAGGTTATTCGCTATACGGGAGCGGTTCTTGATAGAAGTGGAGAGAAGAGAGAGGCGGACATTATCAGTTTGGGCCATATGGGAGCTCTGTTTTCAACAGACAGTAATAACGGTTTCCTGACCTTCAGTCCAGGGTCAAAACGGCTGCTCATGAGTGGTGATCCGGGTTATTTCACGTCCAGAGCCATTACCGCTTTTTATGAAGGTAAGCAGCATGTGACGCCAATAGATATTTCTGGCGGTGTTGCCATCAGCCAGCTTTCGAGAAAGGAAACGCTGAAGGATCGGCTGAGGAGCGGCGGGGTGCTGGTTATTCCGATTCTGCTGGTAGGTCTTGCTGCCATTATTATTGCCCTTGAGCGGGTATGTTTTCTTTCAAGGGTGCGTTCCAATACCGATGCCTTGATGACCAGGGTAACAGATCTTGTTTTCCAGGGAGAGTTTGAACAGGCTCTGGCTATCACGAAACCACATAGAAAAAGGCCAACCGGCAGGGTGCTCATGGCCGGACTTGTTCATAAGAATCAAAATCAGGAAGTGATTGAAAGCGCCATTTCTGAAGCCATTCTGACTCAGATTCCACGGCTTGAGCGGTTTATCGGGACACTCAAGGTACTGGCTGCCGTGGCACCGCTTCTTGGTTTACTTGGTACGGTAACCGGAATGATCAATACATTCCAGGTTATCACCACCCACGGTACCGGAGATCCACGGCTGATGGCTGGTGGTATCTCCGAGGCAATGGTCACGACCCAGGTCGGACTGGCCGTCGCTATTCCCATTATGATGGTTGCCTCATTTCTAGGCGGCAGAGTGAGAAACATTGCTCGTGACATGGAAGAAAAGGGTGTTGCTCTGATAGGAGCAATCCTGCAGCACAATTGCAGGCGGATCTAAAGGAAAAATGGAATTCTTTAAAAATCTTTGGATACTTATCCAGATTGGCGGGCCGGTTATGATTCCTATCTTTCTCGTCTCCGGCTGGCTGTGGGGGTTGATTATCATCAAGGCCGACTGGATCTGGCGGGCCAGGAGAAACCGGATAACGTTATCTGAGGCGATGGCCTGTTTGAGCGCTGGAAAGGCAAGTTCGGCAAGCAGTCCCCGGGCTCTGGCCATCAATCATTTTATGGTGATCAGCAAAAATTCCCGTTGTGTAAACCAGGAGGCTGACAAACTGTTGCTTGATGCGGCAATCAGGAAGCAGAGCGGGGCGATCCATAAATATATTCCAACCATTATTATCCTGGCTGCGGTTGCTCCACTTCTTGGGTTGTTCGGTACCGTTTCAGGCATGGTTGAGACGTTCAGGGTCATCGGCATGTATGGAATGGGCAACGCTCAGGCGATGGCTTCCGGTATCCGGGAGGCAATGATTACGACTCAGGCAGGACTTCTGGTTGCAATACCCGGTATTTTTATCGGCCAGGTCTTGAAGAAAAAAGCGGGCAATATTCAGCGTGATCTTCTTGTATTCCAGAGAGGTCTCGTTCAGTGGCTGGAAAAGGAAGGTGAAACATGAACAGAATTGGATCATTCAGGGGGTCTGTCGTACTTGATTCTGACCGGACTGACGTTGAGATAGATATGATGCCATTGATTGACATGATTTTTATCCTGTTGATCTTTTTTCTGGTAACCGCGAGTTTCGTTAAGGAATCAGGGGTTGAAGTAAACCGGCCTGAAGCAGCATCCGCTGAAATGAAAGAGGCTACCGGTATGATTATCGGAGTTACTCCTGAAGGCCATGTTTTCATTAATCGCGAGGATGTTGAACTCAGAAGGGTTCGTGGTCTGGTGGAGATTTTTCTAGCTGAAAACGCTGATGGCGGTGTGATTATCGATGCCGATGGTGATTGCCCCACCTCAAAACTGATTGCGGTGCTTGATCAGTGCCGCCTGGCAGGCGCTGAAAATATTGCGGTTTCAGCAACCAAGCCAAAGAGTTGAGATGAACACAAATTGTTTTCTGAGAAACAGTTTGCTCGGAGTAACCGGCTTTGTTCTGGGACTGATGATCCTTGCGTTGGCTCCGACATTGCTGCGGCAAACCGCCTTTGATGGAGAGCGGCTCCGACTGACCAAAGTTCGGCTTGTAGCCATGCAGGAAGAGGAACTTCTGGAGACGGAGGAAATGGAAGAGGAACCGGAGCCGCCTCCCGAGCCGGAAGAACCTGAGCCTCCAGAGATGGAAATACCGGAGATGGAAATGCCTGAAATCGAGGCACCTCAGACCTCCTATGAAAGTACTTCAGCAGGATATGGCAATACCGTACAGATACCAAGCCTTACCGGTCTTGGTGTGAAGGGAATCAAGGTCGCCCCCCAGGATTTGAACCGGAAACTGGCCAGAAGTCCTTTACCGGGCCTGCCCAAACATGGGCCTCCCCGAACCAGGTTCAATCCGGATGAGGTGGACAAGATGCCCCAGGCTGTAGCGACCACCCAGCCCATATATCCGTATCGGGCAAAACGGCTGGGTGTCGAGGGAAAGGTCCGAGTCAGGTTCCTGGTCAATACATCCGGGCGGACCGATCTGTTCAAGGTCTTGGAGTCAAATCCTCCAGGAACGTTTGAGCAAACGGTAGAAAAAACAGTCAAAAACTGGAAGTTTAAACCGGCAATGAAGGATGGTCGGGCGGTTGAGACCTGGGTGGAAACAATGTTCAAATTCGAGCTGAATTAGGCGGCTGTCATGCACATAACTGCACAAAAACAATATAGGCGGAAGTGCCTCGTGCTGCCTGTCGTCTGGCTCGCTATCTCCCTTTTTCTTCTGTTACCCGTTTTACTTCAGGCCCAGGATATGCGGAGCGGTATTAAGGGCTTTAAGGATCCTCCTCCGGCTTTGCATATCGAACTTGAGAAAGCAGAGTCCTTTGCGGATAAGGGGGATTTTAAAAAGGCACAACAGATTCTCGTACGCTATGCTTCTTCCCATCCCGCTGAGACACATCCGATTCTTTACTATGAACTGGGTTATTTTTCCTATAAAGCGAAAGACAGCAAAACTGCGCTTGCCAATCTGAAGAAATGCGTGGCTATTGCCCCTGAATTCAAGGATGGCTGGCAGCTTCTCTCTATCGCCTGGCAGGAGCATGGAAGTAAATACTCCTTAGAAAAAAAACAGGAGAAGCCCAAGAGAATCAAGGCGATGCAGAACAGTGCCCTCGCCATGGAGAAAGCTGCCCGATTATCAGGAGATGACGACCTGCGCTATCAGGTCGCCATGTTATGGCTGGAAGGCGACAAAGCAAAGAAGGCACTGAACATTTTGGAGGAATTAAGTAGAAAGGGCTCACCAAAAGAAGCATGGCTGGTAGGGCTTGCCGAGGCCCTTAAAGCCCTGAAGAATACTGAGGCAAGAGCAGAGGCCATGGAAAAAGCAGCCCGGATACAGAATAACCCGGAATTGCTTTTTCATGCTGCCTATCTCTGGAATGAACTGGATAAACCCAAACGGGCCCTGCCATTATTGAAGACGCTCTCTGAGAGAGAAAAACCGGAGAAGAACTGGTTGTTGCTTTTGGCTGCCGTCTACAACAGCCTCGATCAGCATGTCAATGCTGCGATGGCCTTTGAGCGGGTCATCGAAATTGATCCTGCACCGGATTATCTTTTCAATTGCGGGGTGCTGTGGCTGCAGGCTGAGGAGCCGGACAAGGCGTTACGGGTTCTTCTTCGTCTTGCAGATATTCAGCCTCCCAAGGCCGATTGGTTTGTGGCTACTGCACAAGCCTGGCTCGTGAAAGAAAAGATTGCAAAAGCAGCCGATGCCATGGAAAAGGCAGCCGGCATCAGCAAAAAGCCGCAGCATATCTATCAGGCAGGAGCGCTTCGGTTGCAGCTGAGACAGGCTGATCGCGCAATAAAGCTGCTTACGCCGCTCGCTGCCCTGAAAAAACCGAAAAAGCAATGGCTGGTGACGCTGGCCAATGCCTGGCTGCTCAAGGAAAATTATGCGAAGGGAGCCACCTATATGGAAATGGCTGCCGTTATTTCCGGTGAGGGTAAGCTTTATCATCGGGCCGGTATGTTGTGGCGGGTCGAAGATCACCTTGAGAAGACGGTCGAATTGTTGAAAAAGAGTGTTGCCACTAAAGATGTTGAGCCGTTATGGCTGGTTGATCTGGCAGCGGTTCTCATGGATGTCAATGAGGAAGAAGAGGCCCGGTCAGTTATGGGACGAGTCGATCTTACCAACAACAGAGCGGTCTCACATCAATTGCGTTATCGTGGCGTGGTTATCTGGTTGAATCTGCAGGAACCTGAAAAGGCATATCCATTGTTGAAAATCCTGGTTGCAGATGAAAATCCCGAATATTCCTGGATGAGTTCTCTGGTAAAAAATTGTGTGGAGCTGGATAAGATGGAAGAGGCTGGACAGGTGCTGGCCCGGACACTTGCCCGGTATCCATCGCAGGTGAAAGCCTGGAAACTTGCCGTCTGGGTTGCTTTGCAGCAAGGGAAGTATGTGGATGCGGTAGCCGCCAAGGAAATCGTGCTTCATTTTGAACCGGATAAAGAAAAACATGTAAAGGATCTCAGCAGACTCTATTTACTTGCCGGAGTGCCCCGTCAGGCAGCCCGTTTTTACATCCGCACTCTCGGGAAAGAACCGACAGCCGAACAGCTTGATCATCTGGTGAATATTTATCAAAGCGGCAGAATGTATGAGGAAGCGCTGCAGACTGCACTTTCGATAACCAAAAAGGAGAAAAATGTTGAGAATCTGGAGATTCTTGGTGATCTCTATTATGCCTTGCATCGCTACAATGAAAGCTGCACAGCCTACGAACAGGCAGTCGAGATCAGTGATGAACCAAACCCGACTATTCTCATGAAGGCAGCCTATTCTGCGATGAAAGAAAAGCAATACTCTCGTGCTGCAGGAAGTTTTGAGGCGGTTATTGCCTCAGGAGTCGGGGAGGATGAACAGGTTCAGTCTGCCCTGCAGAATCTGACCTATATCGAAAAGGTACAAAAACAGAAAGCTCCTTGATCCTTTTTCTGGCGAAGATCGTGATCCTGTAAGCTCATCGTATGTGGCTGTTTTGTACACTATTGACCAGTGACCACCAAAAAGAAAGATTATTGACGTCAGCTGGATGGATATTTTTCCTTAAGTCCCTGTATATCCTTCATATAGGGCAATGATTGGTCAAGGTAAAAGGCCAGGGCTTTGGCAAAGTGTTTTCCTACAAGGCCATCAACGAAAACCTGACTGATTTCTCTGTGGCGGGTCAGGATAAGCTGGGAACGATAGAAGATCAGCCATTCTTCTTCAGACATATCCTGGACAAGGAGCTCCAGAGCCTTGCGGGCCCTTGGTTGATACATCCAGAAATACATGAGGTCAAGGGCGTTGACGATACTTAATTGCTCAAGATCTCGTGCTTCCCTGCTCAGAGTTCTTATGGTTACCTTGGGTGACTGGAGCAGGGCGAGGACATCTTCTTCGGGGAAAAGCAGATCAAGTTTTGAAAAGACTGAGAAAACCTGTGAAATCTTTTGCTGGTATCCCTGCAGCCGCACTCTGATGTTAGTTTGTCTGTCGGCCAGTCCTTCTATTACCGCAGCAACGCAATCTGATGCGAATTTCGAGATAATGGCAGCCCATTTCTGCAAAACACCGGTTACGTCGGCAACACCGAATCCGCCAAGTATCAGTGCCAGTAAGGTGTTGAGCAGTATCGCTACCGGAATGGCCAGAATGGAACGAAAAAAATTACCGATGGTCGCCCCCCGGGGTAACCCTCTGATGGTATTATGACCTGAAATGTATATGCCGTTCACCAGTCCCATAATGGTATAAAGCAACACCGGATTTGTCGAAGTGGTCACTCCCATTCCCTGGTCAAGCAGTATCGTTTTGGCAAGATAATCGAGAAGGGGGACTGAAAAGCCGGTATAGAGCAGTGAATCGGAGATCCTGCTCCAGCTGACCAGTGAATTCCACGGAAGCAACGGGGAACGTCGCAGGCCTCCACCGCCGAGCACAGACTGGATAATGTTCCGTGAACCGGTAATCCCGAACCAGATGACGGCCCCGAAATAGGTAAGAACCCACCAGTCCTTGGTAAGAAAAAAGGTCAAAAATGCGGGAATAAATCCAAGCAGCACCTTGGTGGTGTTTTTCACATTGGTATTGAGATATTTCCAGGGCTCATCCACCGTCTCTTCAGCTTGTTTCTCCTGAATCTCAATTCCTTTGTCACCCTGTCTGCTCAGGCCTCCAAGAGTACCGATATTCCCTGGTGTTCCGGTATGCAGGACGAGCCTGTCGAGGGTCCAGTTTACCCATTTTTTCATGACCGGTGTGCCTTGGCCAATACCCCGTGCGGCAATTGACAGGCTACGTTTCCCCCGGGAGTGACTGTTTTTCGTTATCTGGGCGCTCATTGGTATAAGACGCCGTTCCTTATAGCCTTTTTTTCCATAAAAGGCACGGCGCGCCCGAGCCGGTAAGGTGTCAATGACCACAAAACCCATGCCGTAACGATGTTCCGCTTGTCCTGTTGACCCGGATCCTACCCGTGACTTGATGGTTCGTTTTCGATAGCTGTTATGAAATGATTCCAGATCAAAAAGGATGTCTATCAGCTCGAGTTTGCGTTCTTGTAGTTGGGCCAGTTCTTTTGCCAGGACGAGAGATTCCTGTTTCCCCTCTGAGCCGGTTTCCATGCGGTTTCTTATCCGCTGCTGCTCTTCATCCTGATCAAGAATTATTTCACGGATGGCATTCTTGAGACTGATGACATTGTCGTCACTGAGAGCCCTTTGCAGCTTGCTTATCAGATGGTAATGAGATTCCGGGTTTTTCAGTTGTACCGCTTCCCCTTTTGTTGCAGCGGTGCCTACCGTTACCCCGGCACTCATACCATGGCTGGCGTTCTTGAGGTTATAGGCTTCAATATGGGTAAACATTCCCGCTCCGGCATAGAGCAATTCCAAGGTGTCCTGGGCCGAGAGATTGGCAAGATTCAGAATAAAATTTGAGCTTGGATGCAAGTGCAATAACCGGTTCAGAGTATCATGCATCCCGCTGTTTAAAAAACCAGGAACTTCTGGTCCATTTTGAGGAACCGTAGGATCGTGTATTTCAGGGTTTCGTGAAGGCAGGAGGTATTCGGCAATAATCATCTCCACCGTTACCAGTTTGATCTTCTCGTGATCAATATTCTCCCGTTCATTGGCAGGATGGCTATTTTTATCGACATGAGCAACCTGGGCTATATAATCAGAGATGGTATTGAGAATAAATCTGGCCAGATGCAGGATAGAGGGTTGCCCTTTTCCCACGAAAAAGAGGAACTTTTCCTTGAGCAGGGGCGTAAGATTAAGCCCAAAGGCCTGATTTACCGCAAACCGGTGCTTATTATTAAAGGCTTCCAACACATCGAAAACGTACTTTTGCTGGTATTGAGAGACCTTGCGTCCTTCTGCCATGAAATCGCGAACGGTATCTTTTTTGAGAAATTGCAGGAAGGCATTGTTGTCTGGAAACCCGTTTGGTTCCCAGGTAAATCGTACATATTTTTTCCTGAAACGGGTGGAAATTTCGATACCTACCCGAACTTCAATATCAAGGATCTTGCCCGCCTCCAGAAGTTCTTCTATCACGTCAGAACGGACATAATTATAGTAGACGACAGTCAAGTTACGGATACCCTTGATCCAGGCATCCATAATGAGATGGGTTGGCGATTTTCTTCCTTTGGTATTCGCATCATGTACATGGCCGTCAAATGACAGCTGGTTCCATGCCTCCGGCATTTCCACCAGATGATATTTTGCCAGCTCTTTTCGTATTGTTCTGGGGTTGCCGGTTGAAACAATACGAAAATCATGGGCCAGTTTTAACCGGCGTGTTTCGTTGTTTTGAGTACGCACCAACTCCTTCATGATCTGCAGCAGAACCCTGGCCGTATTATTTCGATAATAAAAGGTTGAGGAGAACAAAAACATCTCTTCCCTGAGGGAACGTAAGGCCCTCAGACGATCACGAGCCCTGCCTTTTTCAAAGGAGCCAAGCAGACTCACCACTGCATAGGCAATACGCAGCCCCTGCGGAGCTGCCATCTCTTTGATACCATGGGGGTGCATATGCTCCATGGGTAGGTGATGGATCGTCCGTGAACGAGGCCCTCTTGCTAAAACATCATCAACAATTTCAAGAAGATGATAATCGTTCTTGTCAAAAAAGAGAGGAGAAACCGTTTGATTCATAACAGATAAATGATTTTTAGATTCGATGGCCTTGCAAATGGTTCAGAACGCAATAAACAGTAGTTACCAGTTAAAGAAAGAGATCATGAATGGGGCAGACACGAAGACCTGTCGCTGATTCTCAGGGAGCTGAAGTGTTACACGGTAGAGTACATACTCCGTGCAGGTATCATCTGTTTGTGACGACAGCAAAACCGGGATGAAACGACGTTTTTCTTCATTCATTAATGATCTGCAGCTTAGAATGTACTCAATTTGACGTGGCAATGAAACTAATAAGTGCGCCCGATTGCAAAGGACATATTGATGCTATAGCCACATCCGGAAAATCTGTGATGCGATATTGTTATCCCGCCATTATCTTGCAGGTTTCCTTTTTGTTACAGGTGTTTTTTGAGAGAGGACTCGTCCTTAATCAGTCTTGCAATGATTTCGTTGATTTCTGTTTCTGAGTAATCAAGTGTGCTCAGTTTTTTTCTGTACCGGTTGAGAGTATCGTGGGCTTTCAACGGATTGTTTGTGGCGATATACAGCTGGTAGCGAAGAGTCACATAGTCTTCATCAAGAAAGAGGTGGTGATCGATCCTTTCAAGTATTGCCAGGGCTTCAGCAGTATGGTTATGTTCAGCCAGCATGGCGCACCAGGTGAGACATGCTTTTTTCAGGAGGTTGTGAAGGTCATCAAGGAAGATTATTGTTTGATCGCTGGTAAACAAACTTGATAACTGATAATGTTTCCAACAGGCCAGTGCGTTATAGAAGCTGTTGCCGGCCTGCCACCACAGGCCCTGTTGAGCAAATGTTAAACCCTGATTGGCATATTCGAGGAAATCGGTTGCATCAATACGGGTGTGGTTCAGTTGGATATATCCATTTCCGACGGTTATATATGGCTTTACCGAACGGGAAGTTTTTGTTTCAATCAGTTTTCTGAAACGGGATGTCAGGGTATCAAAGCTTTTTCTGGTTTTTTCTGGTGGACTGTCCGGCCAGAATCTTAATTGGACCAGTTCCTGGGCAACATGTTGTTTTGGGGCTGATACCAGCAGTCCGATCAGCTCCCGTTGAGTCTGGCTGAATTCTTGTGGACCGAACAGATTCTTTTCGTCAAATCCGACCGTAAAATCATCCAGTACTTCGATTTTCATCAATGGTAATGGTGTCCCGTCCTGGAGGATTGTTATATCAAATCTCTGTTTGGCAAGGTACCGGGCAAAGTCGGCTTCTATATCCAATTTGACGGCCTGACACAGGATTTGCTGCATGACGGTTGGTTCCCAGCCCCAGAAGTAACTGTAACCATGTTGTTTCATGAGTTGTAACAGGGTGCGGATCGTGTTTCTGGTATTTTTGCTCCTTCTTTCTGTCATAAAGAGAAGAGCCTGGTATGCTCGTCCACAGGCTTCAACATACGGTGATGGTATGTGATGTGCATTTGCTATTCCGCTGGTGAGTGCCTGATCGGCCTCGTTGAACATGCCGAGAAGCGTGAAACAGGCTCCTGCTATAGTCTCATTACAGGCAAGATGAAACTGGCCACCGGATTGCTGCCGTAATTTTATAGATGTCGAGATATCCTGTAAGGCCTGTTCTTTTTCTCCTGCAACAGCATAAGAAAGTGCACGCCATTGCAGGAATTGACTGATTATATGGTTTGTGGCTGCTTTTCCTGAAACAAACATGCCCTGTTCGATGATTTCTATTGCATTGCTGGCCCGTCCAGCTCCAATCATTGCAATAGCTGACCAGATATGGAGGTAGGGAGTCGCACGGGGCTGTGTGATAGTCGTCTTGTCAAAGCGTTTTTCGATTATCTCTTTGCGATGGAGAAAGGCGTTGAAATCACCATACATTGACAGCTGACAGAGTTGCATGATGTGCAGGTCAAGACGAACATTCATGTTGACGAGAGGATTTCCCGTTAATTTGTATGAGCGTTCCGTTTCTCTTTTTACAATTCTGTGATTACCCTGTAGCAGACCCATATACGAGAGAAGAAAACGAGAAGAGGCGATATCATCGCGGCGGTCGTACCGGATTGCAAGATCGCAGGCCAATTGACCGTAACGGCTGGCATCTTCCATTTTTCCATTGAAAAAACAATAACCTGTTGCGAGGTTTCTGATGACAGGTATGGTTGTCTCCGGGGGCAGCATCCTGGAATTCCTTTCATACAGCGTTTTTGCCCGTCCAAGGAGTTTTGCTCCTGCATGGTAGTTTTTGGATACAGTGAAATGATAGGAGATCATTTCTGATAAGGTCAATAATTCACCGGTTTCATCCTGTAATTCAAAAAAACGGTTCTGACAGGTCTTTAAAAAGGACTCTTTCCGGTCAGAGGTGGAGGCGATGGTTAATAATCCGTGGAAAAAAGGTAACCAGCTGTATTCAGACAATGTTTTTTCTGGAATGGATTGAAGAACGGTTTGTATTGATATGGTTCTGTTCGTCGAGATCAGCTCCATTCCCTTTTTTGCTAAAACCGCCTCCATTTCTTTATAATGCCGACCGTTAACTAATGCTTTCAATGCCTTTTCTACCAGGTTTGATTGCAGATAGTAATCAGCCGCCTGCGCATGGATTTCTGAAATAATTTTTCTGTTCAGTTTTTTTCTGCCAAGTTTCTGCAGGTATTTCTGAAAAAGATGATGGAATCTGAATATCGTATTGTCATTGTCGTATTGGTCGATAAAATAATTGTGGTTGGCTATTGTCTCGAGTCGGTCTTTTATATTGGTTATGCCGGTTACACGCTGAGCCAGTTCTGTGTCTATTTCTTCAAGAAATGACAGGGTAAGAAAGGGCTGATGTAATTCTTTGGGGACGGATGCGAATAGTTCTTTTTCGAAACAGGCCGGTATGAAGTTGTTTCTTTTCTGGTCTGTAAACAGGTGTTTTTGATAAACGGTTTGCCGGTCAATTCGTTTCTTTTTGTTACCGGTTAAGAACGGGAGGGATATGAGAATAATACCCATTATCCAGCCATTGGTTACTTCGTGAAGTGCCTTGGCATCAGATTCCGATAATGGTATTGCAAAGATGGTGGCGTAGAGCTCAATGATTTCTTCGATACTGAAGACCAGGTCTGCGGCGTTGAGGCAGGTAATCGGCTGTTTTTCGGAAACATCTTGTGTCCTGCGTGTGAGACGATGGCTGCTGGTTACAATGAAATGCAGGTTTGGCGGTGCTGCGTCGATGATGTAATCAAGAAGACGGTTGCTCAGGAGGGATGTGGAAATGAACTGTATATCTTCGAAGACGATGAAGGTATCACGTATGAGACAGCGGTTGATATCGTTGAGCAACAGGCGGGCACAATCATGGAGATTTGTCCGGCCGATCTGTCCCTTTTCTAGGAATAACGATAATTCGGGTGAGGTAAAATCAGTAAGTTCTCTGGATAACCCAAGAAGGAGTGCAGACAGAAGCAGCACCGGATCGTTGTCTTCTGTCCCTAACTGATACCAGATGCAGGAATGCTGATAGTAGGTGAGGAATTGCTGGACAAGGGTCGTTTTTCCGTAACCTGCCGGTGCTTCAATGAAGATGTCGCTTTGTGCTGACAATACTCCTGGCATTTTGTTCGTAATAAGGGCCTGGCGGAGAAGGGACCGGGATTGATTGACGCGGGGAGCATAGAATTTGTGGAAGGTAATCGCTTTTTGCAATGAGGTGGTTGGCGTGGTGTCAGCTGGCGTTCCCATGCTCAATCATCTCCGTCGTTCCGGTCGGTTGATCGATTGTTTTGATACCAGAGAAATTGCCTGCAGATTCCCCGGACGATGTTTGCATCTTTTTTGGTAAGCCTGATTCTTCCCAGAAATTGTCTGATGTTACGCATCCAGTATGTGTGGCTTTTTTCGTTGAGAAAATCTATTTTCAAGAGTGCCTTCTCTACATGATGATACATGCCCTCTAGTTGGAATGTTGAGGCGTATTCCGGTTCAGCGGCTTCTTGTCTGGTCTGTTCGACAACGGCATAATGGAGTTCATAGCAGTGAATGGCAATGGCCTGAGCCAGGTTGAGGGATGAGAAGTCTGCGGTGGGTATCGAAGAGGTATATTGGCAATATTTGAGGTCGTCGTTTGTCAGTCCCCGGTCTTCCGGGCCAAAAAGAAAGGCTATTTTGTTGTTCTGCAGGAGTGGTAGAATGATCGGGATAAGGTCCCGTGGTGTTTGTTCGACTGTTCGTTTTTTGCCAAGACGTGCGGTTGTACCGACAACAAAGGAAAAAGGCGCTAGAGCTTCTTCAAGGGTAGCGCATAAGGTTATTTCTTTCAGTAGATGAGCGGCATTATGGGTTGCCATCTTGGCCATTTCTGCCTGGTCTGGATATTCGTCCCGTATCACGAACAGATTTGAGATCCCCATATTGTAACATGACCGGACTGCAGCACCGATATTACCCGGATATTTTGGCTTCTTCAGGACAACGGCAACGTTGTCCAGCAAGGATTTTGAGATGGTCATGGACTAACTAAAAAAAAAGGGGTTGTCAGAATCCCCGACAAACCCCTTTGGTTTTAGATATGTAAACTCTATCAGGAGCGACAGGCGTTCCTGACGCTAGGCTTTCTTGCCAGAGTCCTCAATTGAAATTCTGCTGATTTTTTCATACTCTTCCGCTTGCTTGTCCGGGGTTGTCGGCATCAGTCGTTTCAGTAGCGGGACAACGCCTTTTTCCGATTTTTCAAACAATGTCTCAGCTTCCTTCAGGGTGATCTGCCAGGCAGGAGCAAAGCCGGGTGCTTTTTCAAACATGATATCCAGTGCTGTTTGATAGACAAAATATTGTCGTATCTCTTTTCTGCCTGGTTTCTGATTTAGAGACTGGACGGTAATGCGCAGATTATCCCTTTCCTGTTTGAGCCGTTCCAGCTCGGCCTTTCTCCGTTCATTTTCTGTTGAGTCAATCTCCAGCTTGGTATGGAGATGGGCCCGTAGTCGGTTAACTTCTTTGGTCAGTTCCCGTCGCCTGAGAAACCCTCTGATGTAGATGATGACACATAGAACAATACCTATCACGAGTCCTTTGACAAGTGGGTTGGTGATCAGTGAAACAAACCAGCTGGTCTCTTCCATTATGCTTCCTCTCTCTGTTCGGGTTATCTGATAGTGAACTGGCTTTGGAATGTTTTTGTATTCCTGATTACATATGACAAATTATTACTCAAGTCAAGCTTCAAAAAAGAGTATTTGCTCCGTTTTCTTGTCCATTCGTTCTGATTTCGTTGTGAGATATACCTTTTTATACAGGAAAAACGGATAGAAAAAATCTTGTTGCCGTTCTTTATTTCTCTACCGGTCTGAACAGGATTTTTTTCCTCTGCTGGTCGATATCGGTGACTGTTATGGTGATCGTATCACCGATTTGATATGTCTTTCCGGTAATATCACCGACGAGCCGGTGTCTCTTTTGATCAAGGAGATAGTAGTCGTCGTTGATATGTGCCAATGGAATGATGCCGCTGACAAAATGTTCAATGAGTTCGACAAAAATGACGGTGTCTGAGACTGCCGATATGACTCCGGTGAACGATTCCCCTCTTTTGTTTGCCATAAACGCCATTTTCAGTCTGTCCGCCATTTCCCGTTCACTGGCGATAGCTGTTCTTTCTCGTTCTGAAAGATGTAGTCCGGTTTCCCTGAGTGAGGAAACCGGACCGATCTTTTTTTTAAGCGGTTTTTCTTCCTGGTTCTCAATCAGCCTGCAGAGCAGGCGATGAACGATCAGGTCGGGGTAGCGCCGGATCGGTGACGTGAAATGGCAATACTGTTTAAGGGCAAGTCCGAAATGGCCCTTGTTTTCATCGCTGTAGCGGGCCTGCTGCATTGTCCTGAGCAGGAGCGTGTTGATTATATATTCATGGGAACTATCCTGTACCGATGCAATGATTTTATTATAGAGGGCCTGCTGGTTTGGTTCTTTCGGGATTTCAAGCCCCAGGCTTTTGGCGTATGAAAGGAGGTCATTTAGTCTTTCATCATCGGGCTGCTCGTGTATACGGTAAAGCGTCTGTATGTGCTGGTTTGAGAGGGCCTGGGCGACAGCGTTGTTGGCAGCGATCATGAATTCCTCTACCAGTAGATGGGCAAAATTACGTTTGGATCTTTGTATTGAGGCAACCATGCCATTCTGCTTCAGTTTGATCTCAGCTTCCGGCATGGTAAATCGGATTGCGTTTCGCTTTTTTCGTTGTTCGATACATGCGGTCGCCAGTTCTGAAGCCCATTTTAACGGAGTTAAAAATGGTTTATGGGCCCTGCGGACAGCAGGGTCTTTCCCGACGAGAATACAATTGATGGTATCGTAGGTGAAACGATAGTGGCTTTTGATCACCGACCGTAGAAACCGGGTTCTGCCAGCTTTACCGTTGTGACTGAAATCGATGATTGTGGTGAGTGCCATCCTCTCCTGTCCGGAAATGAGGCTGCAGAGATTGTTTGAGAGGTTTTCCGGAAGCATCGGTAATACGGTTCCCGGAAAGTATACGGATGTTCCCCGTTGATATGCTTCTTTATCCAGCTGACTGCCCGCTGGTATGAACGCGCTAACATCGGCTATGGAAACATACAGCCGAAATCCGTTCCTTGTTTTAACAACGGCAACGGCATCGTCAAAGTCTTTCGCATCGGCACTGTCAATAGTGTAGTGGACAATATCTCTGAGATCACTTCTCTTTTCAGGTCCTGGAAACGGTGTCGCTCTATCCGCCTGCCGCTTTGCTTTCGTACTGAAAGAGGTCGGCAGGGAAAATTTCCGGGCGACCAGCTGGGCCCGAACGGCAATGTTTTGAGCGGGCCCAAGGACCTCGACAATGGTTCCATGGATTTTTTTGTGTGAATTCTGCCGGTCATCCAGTCTGACAACGACTGCGTCACCGTCTTTGGCATTAATGCCGGTCAGGGTTCGAATGGTGATCGTTTCAGGAAAACGATGGTCATCCGGGAAGACAATGGCTGTTTTGCCGCTGACCTGAAGGATTCCCGCGATTTTTCGGGCTGTTCTCTCAATAATGCCAATAACTTCGGCTTCAGATCTTCCGTTACGGCTGGTCCTGATTACCTTGAGCAGAACCCGGTCTTCGTGTCGGGCGCTGTTCATTCTTGAGGCTGCAATAAAAGGATCTTTTTTCCATGCTACCCGACTGTTGCGGGCGGGAATGTTTTTGCCGAAACCAAATCCGCGCGGGTGTCGGTCTATGACAGCTTCTCCGTACTGTTTTTTATTGTTGAGAGTGAGAGACGTGTCGCTGTTTTTCCTGATCAGATCGTCTTTGAGAAGAAATTCGATGGTATTGGCAATAGTCTTGCGACAAAAACGTGATGCCTTGAGTGTTTGGGTCAGCTCATCGATCGTTATTTTTTTCTGACTTAAATAAAGCATCGTGATAATTCTGTTTATCAGCTGTCTTTCTGGTTGTGCCTCCTGATGGTTTTGTTTTTTTCTGTGGATGGGGTTTGATCCTCGTGAGGATTGATATATTTTTTTTCTAACCATTCGTATGTTTCTTGACGTATTCGTCTGATTGCTTTTATTGTATGGCTGTCCGGTTTGTGTGCCTGATTCATATGATGTTTTGTAAAGAATAGCTACGTTTTTTGTCGCGGAAGGATGATCGTATTGGCATGGTAGCGGGCAAACGGGATTGTTTCTGAGAGGTAGCGGGTAGTCTTTGTTGTGCTGATAATCTTATATGAGGTTGATGGTAATCCTCATGATTCAGCACCCGGTCGTTGCAGATTTGCACAAAGGAGCACGTGGTAATTGATGGCAAAGGACAAAATCCCTTTTAATCTAGACATATATCGTCCGCAGATGCGTAGCTATATCAGCGGCAGACGGAATGAACAGGTGTTCTGGAATGCCCTTGATTTTGCGACGAAGGCGCATCACGATCAGTGGCGCCGTTCCGGGGATGCGTATATTCTGCATCCCTGTTCTGTTGCCAGAATACTAGCTGAGGAAATGGATATAACTGATCCGGAAATTCTTGCTGCCGCGCTGCTGCATGACACGATTGAAGATGTCGAAGAGGTGACGGGAGCTGTTGTTGGTGAACGTTTTGGCAGCTATGTGCAGGAAATTGTAGAAGGGTGTACCAAGGTAACACGACGTTCTGTTGACAAACAGACACAGAAAAAGCTGGTTCACCGGAAAATTTTTGCCGGTGCATCCCTGAGGCCGGAGGTCATGCTTGTCAAACTTGCTGATCGTTTGCACAACCTGAGAACACTCCATGCGATGCCGCAAAATAAACGTCAGCGTATTGCCGATGAGACGTTGGATATCTATGCCCCGCTGGCAACAGTGTTTGGTCTGTTTAACATGAAACGGGAGATGTATAACCTTGCATTACATTACAAGTTTCCAAAACAGGGGGCCAGGCTTTCGAACTATATCCGGCAACTGGGTGATTCGGAATTAGCTCTTCGTATCCTTGAACAGACCAGGATTGCAGTCAAGGATGCCGATTTGGAATGTGATATATCCCGGCGAACAAAAGAGTTGTGGGCATACTATGATACGGCGAACCGGATCCTGTTGAAGCAGATAGAGACACCACAGGAGATACTGATCATTGTTACCAGTGTGACTGATTGTTACCGGGCCCTGGGGGTGGTAAACCAGACCTTTCGACCGATTCCAAGAACGATAAGGGACTTTATTGCCAACCCCAAACCGACCGGATATCAGGGGTTGCATTCCCGGGCAATTATAGAGGGAACGCGGTTCCTGTTCAAGATCAGAACCCGTGAAATGGCGCGTAAGGCCCAGCGGGGGCTGTTCCGGAACTGGAATTCCCGGAGCGGCGAACAAGTAAAGTTTATTACGGAATTGAAGGAAATGCTGGATATTATCGGTTCCGATGATACGGTTTCTTATCGAGATCTCATTGCGGCTGGCGGGAAAAAGGAAATCTATACCTATACACCGGCGGGTGATTTAATCTGTTTGCCGACAAAATCAAACGTACTTGATTTTGCCTTTAGAGTTCATACTGAGATCGGTCGATCCTGTATCGGGGCAATGATTCGGAACAGGCGGGTTGAACCTGATTACCAGTTGAAAGACGGGCAGATGGTTCGGATCATCCGGTCTGAAAAAGAGGTTGCTTTCGATCAGAGAATGGTGCAGTTGTGCCAGACACCAAAGGCTCGATCCGAGTTGTCACGGGGGTTTCGTCTCAGAGGGCAGCGGGTGGCGCGGGATATCGGCAAGGCAACATTACAGCAGGAGATGAGAAGATACGGACTGCCGCGGGATCTGCTGGATAATGACGGAATGTCACGGGTTGTTGGCTTCTTCTCCCTTGATAATACCAATACACTTTACTCAAAAATCGGAAGCGGAATTATCCGGCTGCCGGACGTAATCGAAGTAATTCGGAAAGAGCTTTTTGCCGGAAAATCATTTTTAGTTAAGCCGACAGGAGAGTTCAACATGATTAAACTTGATACTCTTGACCCTGTTTTTATTAAACTTTCTTCCTGCTGCAAACCAAACCCTGCTGAAAAATCAAACTGTGCTTTGCTGACTGAGAAATGGCTGTCCGTTCATAACAAGAATTGTCCACGGTTGCATGAAATCATGTTTCAGCGTGAAGATGCTGTGGATATATTATGGGAGCGCAATACACCCATTGTCAAACCACAATCACTCGTTTTTCCACATGTGTCCCGTATGCAGATCATGCCAGTCGTCGCTACTGCTCCTCGTGAGATGAAAATGGAAGGATTGACCGTTCTTTCCAGGCATCCCTCCCGGGAGCAGGCCTGGGAACTGGTCTTTACCGTTTCCGAGCTGCATGAACTGCAACGGGTACTTCGTCATTTCTCCGGTATTGACTATGAGTTTTATCTCGATTTCTGATTCTGGTTTTATCCGCAGGCTGAGGCTGGTCCCCCTTTTTATACCTGTTCAAGTCCTTGTTCTGTTTTTTTTAGAAAAATTCGGTGATGTTGTTTCGGTGGTGAATTCAATGCCGATCAGGGTTTTTTTCTGGATTATGGAAGATAGTAAGAGGGCAGCTGTCCATAAAATTTTTTAAATGCGGCACTGAAGTGACTGGGGTTGGAGTAGCCGACAAAGATAGCTGTGGTCAGGATAGAATATCTGCCTGTTTCTATGAGTTCCAGAGCTTTTTTCATACGCTGTTGACGGACATAGGCTCCAATGGACAGATCTGTTTTTTCCCGAAACCATTTTTTCAGGTAACATTCATTGAGGCCAACACGCCGAGCCAGGCTGGAAATGGAGGGGGGATCATTCCATTCTTCACGCAGAATATCTACGGCCTCATCTATTGCAGCTTTGGCTTTTTTTGTTCGCTTCATCCGAGGGTCTTCCTCGACAATTTCCAGAGCCAGGAGCCTGGATAAAAGATCCAGAGCCAGTGATTCAAAATGCAGATTATCGACAAGTGTTTTGCGTCTGACAGAGATGAGTTTCTTTGCCAAGAGAAGGGATCGGGACGATTGCCGCAGTCCTCTGGCCAAAAGAATTGTTTGGTGTTGAGCAAATGTTCTTCCTGATTGTCTGGACGTCAATCGTTCCAGCTGTTTGCTGACATCGCAGCAAGCAGTACCCAGCCAGGACTCCACCAGATCTGGGGGGAGCCCAAAGGAGATGCCGCGTATATTTTTTTCAGGATACTGGTTGCACACTGTCTGCTCAAATGGGCCATGAAAAATCCAGATATCTCCAGATGCAAATGAATATTTGGTTTTTTCAGGAAAGAAGAAATCAACATCTCCTGACAACAGGAGTGTTAGATGAAAGAGATTCTCTATATCCCTGTGACAGGTTTCGAGCTGCTGGTTCAGCCGATAATCGGCCATTTCCATATACAACCCATTATGAATACGCAGTATTTCTGACCAGCCCTGGCCTGTTTTCTCATCCATTTCCAGGCGCACACTTTCAAAAAAACGGGAGGTCACCGGCTTATCACTCAAAAGAAAACGTTCTTTTCTATATTCTTCTACAAAATATTCAAGCGTAGCTTCATCCATTCAATGGGTCCTGTCTTTAAGGTAAAACAAAAAAACTTCACATGTTATCACTGCCGATACCGCTTTTCCCGATCAGGGTATTTCTTTTTTTTTCTGTTTCGGGTGGAAAGGCATTTTTTTTTATTTGTATAATGAATCTTCTTGTTTTGCAATATATTGATCAGGGCTGCCAAACAATATCAGTCTGTCCAAATAGTAATAGGTTTGTAAACGTTGTTTTTTATATTTTTATTGCGAATTTACGGGTTGATACCTCACGCTTGCGGCGGGATATTTTATTACTGCTTTTTACAGGGTTGTCAATTTTGATGAATTCGTAAAAAGCCTGTTTTGAACGATATTGCTCTTCATAAGTTGATAAAATCATAGAGATCGGACTTTCGGCTTTTGCTTTTCACGAGACCATCAATTTTAATGCTTTATAAAAGAGGAGGGAAGGATGAAACAATTGAAACAGCTGATCAAGGTGCTTTTTGGAAGAATAACCCATTTGCTGCTTTGTCTGGTTCTGACAGCTGCAGTTTGTGGCCTGGCAGTTGTCGAAAAGGCTGTGGCCAAAGATGATGTACAAAATGCCTACACGCTTGACACCATCGTTGTTACTGCCGGGAAACGTTTGGAAAGTATGCGGGAGCTGGATGCCAGTGTATCCTTGCTCACCGCTGAAGAAATTGACCTGAATCGCATTGAATCGGTTGATGATCTCAAAGGGTATATGCCTAACTTCAATGTGCAGAGTGCTGCTGGAAGTACCAACAGCTTTTTGTCCATTCGCGGTGTTGTGGGACAGACCGTACCTATGAGCACCCCCGGTATCTGCATCTATCTGGATGATGTCAGCCTGGTTGACCCCTTGTCCAATCTGTTTTCATCAGCCTATTTTTTTGACCTGGAACGCATCGAGCTTTTACGCGGCCCTCAGGGGAGCCTCTATGGCCGCAATGCCGAGGCTGGTGTGCTGCTTATTCGTACCAAAGATCCTGAATACAGCTACTCTGCCAGATTTCTCGGCGAATATGGCAATTATGAACGGTTAATGGGGCAGGCAGTATTGAATGCGCCATTAATAAAGGAGAGTTTGGCCCTGCGCCTTTCAGCCTCCTACCTGAACCGGGATGGATACCGTGACAACATCACTCTCGGCAATACGGCTGCCGATGTTGATGAATTCAGTATCAGGGCCAAACTCTTATGGGATATTGCCGCCAACACTTCGGCCCTGTTGGTCATCGAGGATAATACGGTGCGTGACGGCGCTCAGGATATCTTTCCGCTGGAAATCGCTGGTCCTGACTGGGATTCGAGTAAGGTGGCTACTAATGTGGACGGTCACGAGCACCGTGATATGACCTCCTCCAGTCTGCGGTTTAAACATCGTTTTGATTCTGCTGAGCTGATGTCAATCACCGCCTATCGGGATGGCCTGGAGAGCACTTTCGGTGATACGGACTATTGGAGCTATGATACCGGTTATGCAGATTTCTCACTGAAACAGAAACAATTTACTCAGGAACTGCGTTTGATTAGTAACAACAGGAAAGCAATACCCTGGAAATGGATCATCGGAGCTTTCTATCTCCATAATGATATGGACTTCAACTCGTTTTATCACATGGGTCCACAGGGCGTACCCATGGAAATGGATATCCATGGTCTGGGACAAGGTACCAGCCAAGGCGCTGCCGTTTTTGGTGATGTTGAATATCTTTTTGACAACGGTTTTCGTTTTTCTGCCGGAGTCCGTGGCCAGTACAGTAAGGATGAGATGGATTCACAGCGTTTTTACGAGATGTATGGCATGCAACAGGGATATAAGAAAGAAAATCTCTCAAATGACTATACCACCCTGATGGGCAAGGCCAAGCTGGCTTATGATTTTCCAAACGACTTGACAGTCTATACCCTGATTTCCCAGGGAAGCAGGCCCGGTGGCATTACTCCTCTGCTCCAGGCGGAAACGATGCAGAATTATGATCCAGAACAGGCTGTTAATTATGAAATAGGTATGAAATACAATCTTCCCAATGACCGGGGCTTTTTCGATCTGTCATTATTCTATCTGTCTATTGACGACCTCCAGATTAACTTTACCGGTATGGGTGGCTTTCAATATATATCAAATGCTGGCAAGGCTCGTAACGTTGGCGGTGAGGTCAATGTGCATTTCAACCTGTTGCCATCTTTGAGAGCTGATTTCAACGTGGGCTATGTAGACGCTGAACTCGAAGATTATATGGACAGTTCCGGTGATTATAGTGGCAACACGGTGCCGAGAGTGCCAGAAATCACGGGCATGGCAGCCTTGCAATATGGTGTTCAGGTGTTGCCCGGCATGTCTCTGATCGCCCGTGTTTCTTATCATTATGTGGGGAAGACCTATTGGGATCTGGCCAATCGGCACGACCAGGAGCCTTATGGTTTGGTCAATGCCACCCTTGGACTGGAAGCTGATTGGTGGCGGCTTTCTCTGTGGGGTAAAAACCTGCTGGATGAAGAGTACATCCGCAGCGGTCTTATGTGGGGAGATATGGTAGTGGGCGGCTATGGTGAGCCGCTGACCTGCGGTGTTACCCTGCAACTGGAATTTTGATCCCTTACAGATTCCACAGGTGCGGCAATGTCTGCAGACCGGTGTAGTGGTCCAGGTGGATAATAAACCCGTCTTGGCTTTGTCGTGCCTGTGTGTTTTCTGTAGCGTGTTGGTTTCGTGAATCCGGTGCACAAAACCTCATGGTCTTAGAGGGAAGGAAACGCGGCCGGAAAGGTATTTATCAGATATTTCATAAGCGTTCAAAGAATGAACATCAAGGCTCTTTCTGCAATGAAAAAACATTGCTCCAAACTCATATTCCTCTCGAATGCCTGGTCAAAACCACTTTTGCCGCTTTGAAAGCGCACGTCCCCCTGTCCCCCATCTTGTATCAACACACCGGGGCAGCGCTCTTGTACTCATTATCCGGGAACAAGCAGAGCAGCGACTTGAGCAAAAAGGCTTCTATACAGATAACTACTGTTTAAAGGGACGTGTATCCTTCTGGTATTACGCATAATGGCAGCACTTCCTTTCAGCAGTTTCAACCTGGTTGTGTCTGCTTGACCATGAGCCAGTTCTGTATTGACAAGATACTGCCGCCGAATGGATTCCAGAAGCACATAAGCGATACTGAATAATAAGAGACGAAATTAATTGGGCCACTGATAGTGGCAACTGGTTTTTCAACCCGTCAAAGTGTCGAGGCATTCGCCAATTGCTGGTCTTTATCGAGAGCCGTCTGCAGGAGATAATACTCATATACTCCTGGCAGTTATGAAGGTCTGTATATCCGGGATTAATCGGCTAGACCGACTGGCGAAGGAAATTGAGACAATTGTGTTGTAATCGAGTCCTTTCTTATATCGGAAAATCGGCTGGATATGGCTTCAGTCAAACCTGAACAACGATCCATATCTGTTGAAAAGGAGCAACTCGGTCGCCACCGGTGAAATCAGCTTGCATGTGACGGCGTTTGGAGTCAGCGAAGTCGAAATGGGGCTGTGGTACGTTTTGTCATGACAAAAACTTCCTTTTTATTGAAATTTCCGGGTTGATAATTTGACTATTCCCTGCAAAATTCTGTATCCTTTAAAGCGGATCAAGTAACATTTTGGAGCTTTCCACCCGCCTTGATCTTTGCCATTACAATAACGGGATGTTGTCAGCCACATTAGGGCCTCCAGTTGTTTGGAAATAAAAAAACAGTGACCCGACAATAGCGGGATCAGCCACAACAAAGGGGAAAAGGATGTTTAAAGACACGAAGTTTACAACAAAACTCTTTGTCGCAATGATTTTTCTTACCATAGCGACACTGTTTATTACTTCCTACAGTGCTATGTATATGGCAAAAAATGGTTTGGTGATTCTCGGAGAAAAAGGCCTGGTGGCGACACATAAAGCCGTATACTCGATTGTGGAAGAGACCATAAAAACAAGTGGGGTTAAACTACGTGAAGATGCGGAGTTTTTCAAAGCGTTACTGTCTGCAGGAGAAGGTATCGCAGTAAACAAAGAAAAAAAACGAAAAGAGATAGTCAGGAATCAGGAAACGGGGGCTGTCAGTACCATAGAGATTCCGGAACTCGCTTTTCAAGGTGGTCCTCTATGGCAGAACAACACCCTGGCCGATAGAGTCGCCCGGATGACAGGGACAGATGCGACCCTTTTTCAACTTGTTGACAATAAGCTTGTCCGCATAGCAACAACAATAAAAAAAGAGGGACAACGGGCAATTGGCACCTATATTCCCTCTTCAAACCCCGTTTTTCAAGCCATTCGTAAAGGAGAGATCTTTACCGGCAGAGCAAATGTTGTCGGAGAAAAATTTATCGTTGTCTATGTCCCTTTAAAAAACAACGCAGGAGAGATTGTTGGTGCTGTTTTTGCCGGTACCCCTATCCTTTCGCCTCAGATACGTAACATTTTACAACAATGCAAGATAGGCAAGGGGTACTTTTTTGCATATAGTCCAGAAGGGGTCATACGTGAACATCCCGAATCTATCGGCAAGAATATTTTTGAGATGATTCCTGAATTTCGAGAGGTAAAAGAGGGTTTTATACATTATATCTCTTCGATTGGAGAAGAAAAAATCACCTATGTCAAATATCTTGACACCGCAGAAATATATATGGCTCTTGGTATGAGTTTTGAAGATATCATGAGCGGTGTCGATACCAGGATGGTACGTAACAGCATATTTATCGGCGGCGGCATGTTGGTTATGGCGCTGCTCATTATATTTTTCATAATTCGTACCATCAACCGTCCTTTGCAACGACTTGCAGAAGACGCCCTTCAGGTCAGCAAGGGAGATTATACCGTCAAGTTTCATTCTGAGGTAAACGACACAATCGGCCAGCTTGCCGGCAGCCTTGAGCAGTTGGTGGTTGGCGGTAGAACAGCATTAGAGAGCATCCGCAGTTCTGCCGAAGCGCTCTCGTCTGCCTCTCATGAACTCACCTCCATCTCTGGGGAGATGCTTGTTCATGCTGAAGAATCGACGGCTGTTTCCGATAAGGCGGCACATAATTCAACGACGGTTACTGAGAATATCCACTCTATTTCCAGTGCCATGGAGGAGTCCTCTATTAATCTGGATACCATCGCTTCCGCTTCCGAAGAGATGGGAAATACCATCAAGGATATTGCCAGTAATAGTACGCGAGTGAAACAAACCACAGAAGAGGCGGTGGAAAGTGCCAAAAGAGCCTATCAAGATGTACAGAATCTCGGTGAGTCAGCAAGGGCTATTGGCTCGATTACCCAAACAATCACCGATATTTCTGAGCAGACCAACCTGCTTGCTCTTAACGCGACAATAGAGGCAGCAAGGGCAGGAGAAGCAGGTAAAGGTTTTGCTGTTGTTGCAAACGAGATCAAGGAGCTTGCAAAAGGAACTGCTGAGGCTACCGGTAAAATTCGCTCAGCAATTGAAGGTATTCAAAGCCAGACCACCAGCACTGTTAATGAAATTTCAGGTATTACTGCCGTTATTGAGGATGTCAATGATCTTGTTACCACCATCGTTACTGCAGTGGAAGAGCAGTCTATCACGACTCAGGAGATTGTCGGTAATGTGGCACAAGCCTCGCAAGGTATTGGTGAAATCAATGAAAACGTGGCCAGCAGCAGCCAGATGGTTATGGAAGTTACCGATGGAGTGGAAGAGGTCAAAGAGAAATCCGCTTCGGTAAAAATGAATAGTGAACAGGTTAGTTCCGCAGCAAACGAACTTGCACAACTTTCACAAAAACTGACCAGTCTTGTTCAAGAGTTTACCATTTAATGGTTCGTACGACATCTTTATTTCTGCCCAGGTTTTTATTAAACGGGTAACGGGTCGGTGAACGTGCCGGTTTTGTCTTTTTATAGGCATTTATGGGCTAGTGGTGCCAGATTTTTCTCGGTTTTAATGTCGTTATATGCTCTTTCAGGAGCATTTGAAAATGTCTGCCGCTTATTTCTTTAGCGCCGAATGATGCCAGGTGATTTGTTGACATCTGACAGTCAATGAGACGGTAATGATGGTTGTTGAGGAAATCAACGAGGTGCATCAATGCGAATTTAGAACTGTTTGAGATTTTCGAGAACATTGATTCCCCGAAAAAGACGTTTCCGATGGCAATACCATAAAGGCCGCCGACCAGTTTGTCCATCTCCCAGCATTCAACGGAATGTGCGTAACCGAGCCTGTTCAGTTCATTGTATGCAGTGATCATGTCCTTTGTTATCCAGGTTTCTTCCCGATGATCTTTGCCTGTTTCTGCACAGCAGTTGATCACTTCTGCGAATGCCCGGTTGATTGTACAGACCGTTTGGGTGTTCCGGTGATATCGTGCCAGTCTTCTGGAGATCCGTATTTCTTCCGGGAAGAGGACCATCCTTGGATGAGTGAACCACCAAACTAACGGTTCGCCCTCCGTGTACCAGGGGAATATTCCCTGAGCATAGGCGGCTATCAGCCGTATGGAGCTAAGGTCTCCGCCGACGGCAAGAAGTCCGTTTGGTTCCGCCAGTTCTGGCGGTGGAAAGACTATCTTGTCAGTTAATTGAAAGACGGGCATGACATGAATGTACAACAGGAAATCTTTTTATGTCAATCCGGAAGAAATGGATTGAACGGTTTTTAGGGCAGAGTGATGGTTTGTAAGGGGCATAATCAGTACGCGTCACATCTGTGTACACTTCTTGTTTGAATCGGTGAAATGAACAATATATCCGTGAAGAAACTGATGAGTGGCATACGATATTCTTTTGATTAAAAGAGCCGATGTGTTACATAGTGCAGCATGGTTTTTACACAGGATGCCTCCTCTTTACTACGAGAAATCTTCACCAATGCACAGAGAGCCGTTACAGTTTAACAGACAACCTTTTCAGGATCCCGTAGATACTTCCTTTTTCTTTTCCGGAGGAGAGAGAAGGGGAATCGTCGACCAAATCAAGCATGGATTGGCTGATGCTGTGCCGTTGATTGTTTTGACCGGTGATGACGGATCAGGAAAGACGATGATCTGCAGGATGGTAGAAAAAGAGCTTCCTGTAGATTTTGTTTCGGTATTCCTGCCCAGAATGGTCGAATCGTATGATGAAATGGTGCGGATTATTGCCCAGGAAACCGATGTTCTTCATTCCGACGGTATGGAGACTGAAACAAAGGATCTTCTTCAGCACATTGTAATAAAGTTGAAGAAGCGGAATCAGCGGATTGTCGTTATTTTTGATGAAGCTGAAAAGATCTTTCTGGCAACACTTGAACGAATCAGAAAAGTTCTTGGGCAAGTCAATGAAGGTGATATCTGCTTTCAGATAATTCTGTCTGGAGGAAAACAGCTGAAGGACAATCTGAAACAACTCGGTATCGTTTCCTTCAGAGAGGTTAAAGAACGTTATTTCGATCTGAGACAGCTGACAGAAGAAGAAATTCATAGCTATCTTAATTATTGCCTGAAACGTGCTTCAGGAAAGGAATATGAATTCTTCAGCCAGGATATTGTCAGGAAAATCAAGGCTGCATCTGCTGGTAATTTCTTGAAAATCAACCAATTAGCCCGGGAGTGTCTAGAGACGGAAGCAATAGATGCTTCTTTTTTGAGTCTGCTTGATACGATGGACCAGGATGATAACGGCAGGCGCAGGAAGGCGACAGACAGACAATCGCGGACTTCAGCATATGAACAACTAAGCACACCCCCGGATTATCTGAAATTTTCAAAAATAGTTCCGGGCTGGTTACTCTATGGTGGTGGGGCTATTGTTGTTTTTCTTCTCTGTTTTATACTTTACGGGCGTTTTGGCAACGAGACTGCTGAAGTGCCAATGCCGGAAGTACCGGTTATTGTCCTCAAGGACGTTGAGCCGCTTAAGGTTCCTTCCGGAGATCAAAAAGAGAGGATAGAACCTCAGAATGAGCGGAAGACCGGGGACGTCTTTTTGCAACGGAAAGACAGCGATAAAAAGGATCAGGAGAAAGGACAAAAGCGAAGATCAGAGAAGGATGCATTTAAAAGAGAAGTTGTTAATGACGGCGGAGCAAATCGTACAACAGATTCACCCCCGTCTGAAGAGTCGGCCGAAACCATCGGGAATCTCCAGGAAACAGCCGGTGATCGTGTTGAAGAAGGTAAGGAAAGGAAAATAACAGATCCTTCCCGGCCTGCAAAACCGGTTGAAGCCATCAGGAGTACTGAGGAAACAGTCGGTGATCGTGTTGAAGAAGGTAAGGAAAGGAAAATAACAGATCCTTCCCGGCCTGCAGAACCGGTTGAAGCCATCAGGAGTACTGAGGAAACAGTCGGTGACCGTGTTGAAGAAGGTAAGGAAGAGAAAATAACAGATCCTGCCCGACCTGCAGAACCGGTTGAAGCCATCAGGAGTGCTGAGGAAACAGTCGGTGATCGTGTCGGAACAAATGGTAATGATGCCAAAAGTCTGATTGTTATCAAACCTTCTGGGAAAAAGGTACTTTCAGCGGCAAAACCAGCACCCATTCTTGTTATTCAGGGTATAGAGAAAAAAAACGAACCGATCGCCCGGAAAAATGAACCGGTGATACTGCCAGATAAATCGGTTGCAGCAACTGATGAGAAGCGGATCATTCAGAGCTCGGTAGAAGAGATTAAACAGTCCCAGCCGCCAGAACCGGTACGGATTTTGACGAGTGAACAGAAAAAAGGGCAGTTGGAAGCTGTTTCGAAAGAAACTGAAATCCCGGTTCCGGTTATTACGGTTGACAGAGATGAAAGGCTTTTCAGGGAACGGATAGCTGCAGGTGCCCGCTGGCTTGTCGGTGAGAATGATGATAAATTTACTGTTCAGTTAATGGTTCTCAAATCCGAGAATGCTGAAGAGAGTTTGAGGGAGATGTTGAAGAAGGAGGAGTACCGGAGTATTATTGAACATCTCTATGTTTTAAGGCGAGTTGGTGTGGTTTCAACAGTTATGGTTTTTTGGGGAGAGTACAACAGCTTAAGTGATGCCCGTAATGCTCGAAATACCCTGCCAGCTTTTTTGAGAAAACATCGTCCGTATGCCATTTCTGTTCGTGGTGCAGTGGCAAAGGCCAACGCGTTGTAAATCCGGCCAGAATGAACACAGGGTTTGCAGACATGATGGAGGAGCTATGCTGTTTGTTTCAAATGATCATGCAACCTATGTAAGTAAAGAGCTGAAAACGTCTTTATTCGCCTCTTTTTTTCCTTCTTTCTGTTTTTATGTTGGCTTCTTGAGAATCCTTTTTCAGTCAAGTCTCAAGGCTCGAAATGGTACGTATCATGATGATGCATGGCAGGCAAGCAGTGTCAGGATGTTAAGATTGCTCGAGTCTGTTGGTGTCAGGTTTGATATTTCCGGAATGGAATATATCGCTGAGAGTGATGAACCGGTGGTTTTTGTTGGTAACCATCTGAGTGTTCTGGAGACAACGATCCTGCCGTCTCTTATTGTTCCGTATAAACCGGTTACCTATGTGGTTAAGAAGAGTTTACTTGAATATCCTGTTTTTAAACATGTAATGCGGTCTCGCGATCCCATTGCCGTGAGTCGTGATAATCCTCGTCAGGACTTGAAAACAGTGATGGAACAGGGACGGGAACGGCTGGTAAATGGTATTTCTGTCATTGTTTTTCCGCAGACGACACGGGCGGTGTTTGGCCCAGGGAAATTTAGCAGTATTGGTGTTAAACTGGCGAAAAAGGCTGGTGTAAAAGTCGTGCCGGTAGCGCTTTTGACTGATGCCTGGGGAACCGGGAAAAGATGGAAGGATTTTGGGCCGATTGACCCCGGTAAAAAAGTTTATTTTGCCTTTGGCAAGCCACTGCCGATAGAGGGAAAAGGAAACGAAGAACATCAGAGAATTATAACGTTTATCCAGGAAAAGATGGCTTGTTGGCAAGAATGATAGCAATTGTCCGACAGGATGGGAAATGGTGAGTATTTGGTTGTGTATCATATCTTTTCGGGAAGGAGTTACAGAAACAGGAGAGACATGAAAATCGTAATTGAGTATTGTTCAAAGTGAAACTATGAACCACGCGCTTCCAGTCTGGAAGCCGAGTTGAAAGATCGTTTTGGCGCTGATGTCAGACTTGTTGCCGGTTCAGGCGGCATTTTTGAAGTTGTTGTTGATGGAGATCTGCTTTTTTCCAAAAAGGCATTGCACCGTTTTCCTGAAGACGGTGAAGTTGAGCGGCTTATCAACGATCGCTGATAAACGTGTCTGAGAGGGCAGGGTGCAGCTTTTATGACTTGTTTTTAAGTCCAGTGGTGCAGGATGAGATACAGGTCGTGCAGTCACGTGTTGTGTTGCCTCGTTCACAATAGGTGGCAAACCCCTGCAGCAGCTCTTCTCCGCCACGGGGACAAACCTGTAGAAAATCGATGAAGGTGATCATGCGGGAAATAACAGTCGCCGGGGCGGCATGTTCTATCTTGCAGGCAGCCTCTTCTGCCTGTTCGGCATCAATTGCCAGTACTTCGGTGAAAAAGCGTTTGAGCGAGTTGTGTCGGTAGATAACATCTTCCGCGACAGCTCTTCCCCTTTCTGTCATCGTGATTGCTTCATATGGCGCGTAATTAATCAACTCTTTTTTGGATAATGCCCGGAGCGCTTCAGTTACTGATGCTCTGCTGACTCCAAGTCTGCCGGCAATATCCTTGCTGCGTGCGACGAGTTTCTCTTCTACGATATGGTAGATAGCCTCAATGTAATCTTCAAGGCTTGCACTGAGTTCGATTGGTTCGCTGGATTTTTTCATTATTTCGTGTCAAGGTATGGCCAACCTGAAACCCATTCGGTATAAGAATAGTGCTTGTGATCGGCTCTGGTCTTCGCATCATATATTACGTTCTTTTTTCATGACGTCAAGCACATAAGATTGATATAATGGTAATCCCGTTTTTCAGCGGTGATAATGTGAATGGTATCTGGTTGATATAAGGTAGTCAAGACAATGCTTTGTGAACTCAATGTTGAGAATTTGGCGTTAATCAAATCCCTGAACCTGCATTTTGAAAAAAGAGGGGACAGCGATCTGATTGTAATGACCGGTGAAACTGGAGCAGGGAAGTCGATTATGCTTCGGGCCATCAGTCTGTTGACCGGCCGTCGGGCCACGACTGACTGGATAAGAAGTGGTGCGGAAAACTGCAGTGTCGAGGCCCTCTTTGAAGTGGAGGACGGTCACGAGGAAATTTATGGCTTACTTGACAATGGTGGGTTTGGGAATGGTTCGACGGTTATTGTTCGGCGGATGCTCAGTAATAGCGGTCGCAGTCGGTTTTTTATTAATGGCTCAATGGCACCGGCAAAAATCGTTTCGGAGCTCTGTAGTCATCTGTTGAACATAGCCGGTCAGCATGATCATCAACAATTGCTGCAGCCGGCGCGGCATCTTGATTTCCTTGATACATTCGGCGATCTGAAGGAGGTGCGACACCTGTATCGGCGACAATATGAGACATGGCTGGCGGACAGCGATTTGTTGGCCCAGTTGCAAGCCCGGGACAGGGATCGGGAACAGCGCCTTGATTTTCTTACCTATCAATTGCATGAAATCCGTGAAGCGGAGATTGTACCTGGTGAGGATGAAGAACTGGTTGCAGAGCGGAACCGGTTGAAAAGCAGTGATAGCTTGATAAAGATCAGCCGGGAATGCTATCTGGCGATGTCTTCGACCATAAGCGACGAACTGACGCTCGTCCGCAAGCGGATTGAACAGTTGGCAGAGCTTGATCCCGGTATATCAGAATTAGCCGGAGAGATTGGTGACTATTCGTATCTTGCAGAAGACTATTCTACCCGGATCCGCGATTATTGCAACCAACTGGAAAATGATCCGATTCGTCTTGAGGCAGTGGTTGAGCGGCTTGATGTTTTGCAGTCGTTGAAGCGAAAATATGGCCAGACCCTTGAGCAGGTGCTGCAATATGCAGCTGATGCTGAACAGGAACTGGAACAGATTGAGCATCTTGACAAAGAGATAGCGGCTCAGCGGCAGAAAACGGGTGCTTCTGAAAAACGGGTGCTTGCTGCAGCTGCGGAGCTTTCAAGACTGCGGGAGGAAACGGCTGTCCGTATGGAGAAGGCGATGGCTCAGGAGCTTGGGGCACTGGCTTTTGACCGGGCGACGCTCAGAGTTCATTTTAAGAAGCATAAAAATGATCTGCCGTCTCTGGGACCTGCCGGTTTTGACCGGGTAGAATTTTTCTTTGCCCCGAATCCGGGTGAACCGGCGCGCCCGCTTGTCAAAGTCGCTTCCGGTGGTGAATTGTCCAGATTGATGCTTGCATTTAAATGTCTGCTGGCCAAAAAAGATATGGTTGAGACCGTGATCTTTGACGAGGTTGATGCCGGTATTGGTGGTGAGGCGGCTGAGGCGGTCGCCCGGAAGATCAAGGAGTTGTCAGGCCATCATCAGGTTTTTTGCATTACCCATCTTCCGCAGATAGCTGCCCGGGGAACCACGCATTTACGGGTTGAGAAAGACGTGATCGACGGGCGTACCCAGTCCACTGTTGTTCGACTTGATAATGAGGAGCGGGTTTGTGAGCTGGCGCGGATGCTTGCCGGTGATTCGGCTACTCGCCAGACCCATGGTTGGGCCCGGGAGTTGCTTGAAAAAGGCAAGAAGCTGTTATGAGCAAGAAGGTTCGGGCGATCAGCCTTTTTTCTGGTGGACTTGATTCTATCTGTGCGACACGGCTGGTGATGGAACAGGGGATTGATGTTATTGCTGTCAGGTTCATTACACCTTTTTTTGGCTATGAACTGCTGGCTGATCCGGAGCGCTATTATCAAAAGATCCAGAAAAAGTATGGTATTACCGTAAGACTTGTCGACCTCAGTGCCGACTATCTCGATATGCTGAGAGAACCGGTTCATGGTTTTGGCAAATATTTCAACCCCTGTATTGACTGCAAGATTTTTATGCTTGAGCGGGCGCGAATGCTGCTGGATGAAATGGATGCCTCATTCCTGATTTCCGGTGAGGTCCTGGGACAGCGGCCGATGTCCCAGCGGCGGGACGCCTTACAGGTGATCGAGCGGGATTCACAGACCCGCGGGTTGCTGCTGAGGCCGCTCAGTGCAAAATTGATGAAGGAAACGGAAATGGAGCTGAGGGGGCTTGTTGATCGTGAAAAACTGCTTGATTTCAGTGGCAGGGGGCGATCCCGGCAGATTGCGCTGGCAAAATCGATGCAAATCAGTGATTTCCCCAACGCTGCCGGCGGCTGTATTTTGGCTGACCCGATTCTCAGTCGACGGATTGCCCGGATCTATTCCGGCGATTTTGTGGTTTCGCGAAAAATGTTCAATGTAAACGATATCCTGTTACTGCTTATTGGCAGGCAATATCGTCTGCCCGGTGGTGGCTGGTTAATTCTTGGTCGTGATGAAAAAGAAAACAGACGGATCGAGCAGCTGCGGGAAGCAGGTGATATCTGGTTTGATATCGAGGAACGCCCGGGGCCGTCGGCATTACTCCGGCGTCCCTGTTATTCGTCGGCTGCGTTGAAGAAAGCGGATATCTGTCGGGCGGCCGGCCTCGTCAGTCGCTATGCCAAAAAAAAAGCTGGTACGATCTCTGCCGGTACGGTCGTGATTGAAGATGCTGAAAAACGATATCAGCTCTATGCAGAACCGGAACGTGATAAGCAGTTCCGATCATGGGTGATTGGTTGATGTTCAGGTGGAGCAACTGCTTTTTACTGCTGAAGAATCTTTGCTGCCGCTTCCAGATATTTTTGTTCTGATGTTGCTCTGGTCAGTTGACGCAGCAGTTTTCTTTTTTCCGGGAACGATTCGATCAAATAGATCCAGATCTGTTTCATCCTGCCGAGCAGGTGGCGGTGACTACCGGATTTTGTTTTTATTTTCTGATAAAGATCCTCATGAAAGGCGCTGATTCTGTTCCGTCTTTCATTGTCTGAAATGGATGCTCCTTTGATTTCTGCCGGTAGAAATGGATTACTGATCAGGCCGCGGCCAATCATGAAACGGTTGATCGATGGTATTGTTTTTTTTAGCTCGGTAAAGATGGTCATTGAGGTGATATCACCATTATAGCACACGGTGTGGCGGGTAACTTCGGCTGCGTTGATGAACTGATCGGGAAAGGTATTTCCCTGATAAAGCTGTTTGCCGAGACGGGCATGAATGATGATTTCGGACAATGGGTATTTTTCAAGGCGTGGCAGAAGGGTGAGTGATTCCTGAAAGTGGTGAAAGCCGAGTCGCATTTTTATTGACAGCTTCAGAGGAAGCTGCGGTATGATTTTGTCAAGCAATTGTTCAATCTGCTCCGGATACGGCAGTAATCCTGCCCCTCTTCTTTTTTTGGCCACCAGGGTCACTGGACAGCCAAGGTTCCAGTTTATTTCCGGATAGCCGAGTTCTGCTATCCGGTTGGCAAGCTGGAGAAAGTCCGCGGCGTTGTTGTTGATCAGCTGTGGTACCAGAGGCAGGCCTCCGTTGTTTTTTGGCAGGATGTCACGAATCAGTTTGTCTGAAACCACCGCTTTTGACTGGGGGTTGATAAACGGGGCAATCGCCGTGTCGATACCCGTAAAATGAGTCAGATAGACGCTGCGGAACAATGCGTCGGTGATCCCTTTAAGAGGAGCCATCGCCAGACAGAGTTCAGTTTTCGGCTGGTGGGTCATCAGGAGGATCTACCCGTCTGTTGAGACAGCCTTATCTGCTGTATATCAAACCCGGTTGGATTCTGGAAAGCCCGCAGCTCAAATTCGGGAAGGGATGCGAGAAGGTGGTCAAAGATATCGGCCTGCAGGGCTTCGTAACAGGCCCACCGCTGTTCCTTGCTGAAAACGTATATTTCCAGTGGTAAGCCGTTCTCTGTCGGAGCCAGCTGGCGGACGAGAAAAGTCATATCCTGATGGATCAGCGGATTATTCTTCAGGTAGGAAATGATATAGGCTCTGAAAATACCGATATTGGTCTGTCTGCGTGTATTGATTGCGGCATTTCCGGGGAGCCCTGCACTCATTGTATGGTTGTATGTATTGATTTCCTCTGTTTTTTTCTTGAGGTAGTCGGACAATAGTTGGTATGAATTGAATTTTTCAAGCATCTGGTTATTGCAGAAGCGGATAGAGTTGATATCGATGTAGATTGAGCGTTTTATTCTGCGGCCGCCCGATTCTTTCATGCCGCGCCAGTTTTTGAACGAATTGGAGACGAGGGCATAGGTCGGAATGGTGGTGATTGTCTTATCCCAGTTTTGAACCCGGACGGTATGGATCGACATTGAAATGACATCTCCATCTGCCCCGTAACTGGGCATTTCCACCCAGTCGCCGATTCGGATCATATCTATGGATGAAAGCTGTATCGATGCGGTGAAGCCAAGTATGGTATCTTTGAAAACAAGCATTGTCACTGCAGTGAGACCACCAAGTACGGACATGATGCCCCAGGGAGATGTCCCGGTTATCGTGGCAATGATAAAGATGGTTCCAATTACATAGGCAACTATTTTTCCGGCATCGATAAATCCTTGTAATAATTCAGGACGTTTGTTTCCCCGTCGGTGGTAAATGTCGCTGAAGGAAGAAAGGGCTGCATTGATGCTGGGTACGGCGACGATGATGAAAAGGACCTTTGTTATCCGTTTGAAAATGAGATAAACTGAGGTTTCCGGTGGCAGGAATGCATCAATCGACAGATGGATGAACAGGAGTGGAACAAACCAGCTCAGTTTGGTAAAAAGTCCGTGTTTCAGCAGCAGATCGTCCCATTTGTATTTCTTCCGTTCGATCCATTTGGTGCAAAGGCCGATCAGAGCACTGCGGATATAGATGGTGGCACCGGTTACGATCAGAACAATAATCAGTAAATTGGCAGAAAATGCCAGTGGTTCGGCCAGTTCAGGGCTGAGTCGCCAGTCGATCAGTTTCTCGTAAATCCAGTTTCTATACATGGCTCGTTTTTTTTGTTGATACGATTGGCCGGTGTTTCATCCCGGTAGATATGTTATATGACCAATAATGGCTTTCTGTTACCTGTCCGTTCCAGATACTATTTCAATGGAAAGATATAAATTTCTGAATATCCATAGTCAAGGATGATATACAAGAAAAAACTCAGTGCGAAGCAGGCCGGTATGCTCAATCGGATGCTTAACGGTTATCCGGCCGATCTTTTTACTGATCTGGAAAAGGCGGCCCGGCTTCGCGGGGAGTCGCTCTATGTAACTGGCGGAGCGGTGCGCGACTGGCTGCTTGGAACGGCTCCTCACGATCTTGATTTTACCATTGATCACGGTTCGCTTGCCTTTGTCCGGACAGTAAAAGAAATCAGGGGAGAAGGGCGTATCGTGCCGTTGGGGCTCAGGCATGATGACACCTGCAGGATTGTTATCGGGGATCTGGTTGTCGATGTTTCAGGGTTTCGGCTCGGGACCACATCGATAACAGAAGATTTGGCCCGGAGGGACTTTTCCGTTAACGCGATGGCTGTCGAGGTTGCAGATATTGTTGAAGGGGGCTGGGATATTGGGGTTATCGATCCGATGAATGGTTTGACGGATATGGCGCAGCGTATTGTTCGCGTCTGTCCTGGTGCTTTTCCCGATGATCCGTTGCGGATGATACGGGCGTTCAGGTTTGCAGCCGTTTTGGGGTATCAGATTGAGGCCAAGACGCTTGAAGCAATGAGTTCAAGGGGGAACCTGATCAATATGAGTGCGATGGAACGAGTGAGTTATGAGTGTAACCTGATCATGGCAAGTCCCCGCGCCCATGCGGCAATTATCGGCATGAAAATGGTGGGGCTGCTTGGTTGGGTTGTCCCGGAACTGTATGAGGGGAAAGGAGTTGAACAGCCTGCGTCTCATCATCTCGATGTGTTCCGGCATAATCTGTTGACTCTTGATTATCTAGAAAAAATAGTTGCTGATCCGGATTCTTATTTTCCGTTGAGCAGTGAACGGATGCGTCGTTATCTGCAGCATGAAGAGCGGGTAATGCTGCTTAAATGGGCTGCCCTGTTTCATGATGTCGGTAAACCGGCTGTACAAAAGAGGCTTCCGGAGAAAGGAGACAGAATTACTTTTTATGGCCATGATCAGGAAGGGGTGAAAATATTTGAATTGTTTGCTGAGCGAATGAAATGGAGCAGGAAGCACCGGGAGTTTGTTTCCCGGCTGATTCGGATGCATATGCATCCGTTCCACCTCTGCAATGTTGAACGTGAAGATGGTGAACTGACGCTCCGGTCAAAGCTGAAAATCTGCCGTAAGGCCGAAGATGATCTGCCCGGTCTGTTTATCTTGGCCATGGCGGACAGTTTGGCTGGTCAAGGATCTGAAAAGCCAGCGGGAATGGAAAAACAACTGGCTTTTTTATTTGCCGGACTTGATGATTTGTATGGAGAAACCATTAAGCCCGTATTGAGTGGACCGAAATTGTTGACCGGTCACGATCTGATTGATACATTAGGACTAGTCCCCGGTCCGCTGTTCAGGGAAATTCTGGCAGCGCTTGATCTCGCTGTTGTCGAAAGAAAAGTGAAACAAAAAGATGAGGCGCTTGACTGGGTAAGGGCGTATCTTGCCCGTATGAAAGAAAAGCCGGACAGGGATACGTGAAAAAATGTTGCGTAGTCAGATGCAGGGTAGCGTGTGCGTAAGGTTCAGGATTATTATTTCAAAAAGGCCAAAAAGGACAAGTATCCTGCGCGGTCTGTATATAAATTAGAAGAGATCCAGCAAAAATACCGGTTATTGAAGAAGGGAGACCGGGTACTGGATATTGGCTGTTATCCCGGCAGCTGGTCGCTTTACGCTTCTGAGACAGTTGGGATCAGAGGTGTTGTTGTCGGGGTGGATCTGCAGGAAGCCGGCGGTTTGCCGCGGCCGGACGGAGCTGATATACAGTGGCTGCAGTATGATATAACTGAACCGGCCTTTATTGACCGGGTTCGCCGAATCTGTCCGACATTCAGGGCGGTTATTTCGGATATTGCCCCGAAAACAACGGGGAACCGTTGGACTGATCATCAGCAGTCGATGCGGCTCGTTGAACGGTCTCTTGACATCGCTGATGCGTTGCTGCTTGAGAAGGGAAATTATCTTTGCAAGGCCTTTCAGGGGGAGGATATGCCCGCGTTTGTCAGCCGGATGAAAGGTTGTTTTAAAACAACCAGGGTGATTAAACCGGACAGTTCAAGACGAGAGAGTCGGGAGGTCTTTCTTCTTGGCATGCAGTTCCGTAAAAATGTGTGGAAATGATGGAGGACGGAGGATGAGCTCCGTTGCTAAATTGATAACTTAAAGAGATAGGAAGGTTTATGTCAGGGCATTCCAAATGGTCAACAATCAAGCGCAAGAAAGGTGCGAATGATGCAAAGAGAGGAAAGATTTTCACCAAGCTGATCAAGGAAATTACCGTTGCTGCACGGACGGGTGGTGGAGATCCGGAGGGGAATCCACGCCTGCGTACCGCGATCGCTGCTGCCAAGGCTGAAAATATGCCAAAGGACAATATTGCCCGGGCGATTGCCAAAGGAACCGGTGGTGGAGATGGTGAATCATATGAAGAAATCCTCTATGAAGGTTATGGCCCCGGCGGTGTTGCGGTATTGGTCGAGTGTATGACTGATAACAGAAACCGGACTGTTGCCGATGTTCGTCACTTTTTCTCAAAGAGTAATGGCAATCTCGGCGAGAATGGGTGTGTTGCCTGGATGTTTGACAAGAAAGGACTGATTCTTGTAGACAAATCGACAATTTCTGAGGAAGAATTGATGGACAAGGCCATCGAAGCAGGTGCCGAGGATGTGGTCGAGGAGGAAAATGAGTTCCAGGTTGTCATTGAGGTTGACGATTTTAACGATGTGCGGGATGCGCTTGAAGCAGAAGGTGTTTCTTTTCTTGAAGCGTCGATTTCAATGATCCCTAAGAACACCATTGAAGTGACCGAGGAAAAGACTGCGGTTTCACTGTTGAAACTGCTCGAAAACCTTGAAGATCATGATGATGTTCAGAAGGTTCATGCCAATTTTGATATCGATAGCGAACTGATGGAAAACCTTTCCTGATCCTGTGTGGTTACGATAAGAGATGTCCTCCGGTACAGAACGGATAATCGGTATCGATCCCGGTTCACGCATTACCGGCTACGGGGTGATTCTTTCGTATCGGAAACAACTCGAATTTGTTACCTGCGGTATCATCAGGACATCTCCGGATATCGGGTTTGGTCATCGACTCAATCAGATTTTTGATGGTATCAATGAGGTGGTTCAAGTGCATCAACCGACTGTCGCGGCGGTGGAAGATGTCTTTCTGGCGTCCAATCCGCGTTCTGCACTGAAGCTGGGCCAGGCACGCGGTGCGGCGGTGGTCGCGGTAATGCAGAACGGGCTTCGGGTTTACGATTATACTCCGAAACTGGTGAAACAGGGCGTGGCTGGGTATGGGCAGGCTTCGAAAGAGCAGGTTCAGTATATGGTACGGGTTCTTCTTGGTTTGAACGGATCTCCGAGTGCCGATGCCGCCGACGCCCTGGCGGTTGCGATCTGTCATGCCAACCAGTTCCGTTTTTAGTACCCTTTTTCAAGAATAAACAAAAAAACAGATACAGATTCGGGTAAAAGATGATTGCAGCCCTGTCAGGAAAAATTTTGATCAAGGGAAACGACCGGGTCGTCATTGATGTTTGCGGCGTCGGCTACGAGGTCTTTTTGACGACGGATGCAGTTGCCCGGTTGCCGGATCGTAATGAAGAGGCTTTTCTGTATATCCATACCCATGTTCGTGAAGATGCGATTGTATTATATGGCTTTATTGAGGAAGATGAGAAGGAGATGTATTTGACGCTGACCTCGGTATCGGGTGTCGGGCCGAAGCTGGCTCTGGGGATATTGTCCGGAATGCGGGTTGTCGAGTTGTGCCGTGCGATTGGCGGCAAGGATATCAAGCGGCTTACCGGACTTCAGGGCGTTGGTAAGAAAACCGCTGAACGGATCTGTGTGGATCTGAAGGATAAACTCGGTCATCTTGGCGGCAGCGATGCTGCTGTTTATAACAGTAAGGAAGACGGGGCGGCAGCAGTATCCCCGGTTGTGGTTGATGCGCTCTCCGCACTGTCGAATCTGGGCTATAGCGATCCGATCTGTCGTCAGGCGATTGTGTCGGTCAGAAAACGTGTTGGTGATGATAATTTTTCTATACTTTCTGTTGAAGAATTACTACGGGAATGTCTGAGGACACTTGCATGAACTTTGAGGAAGAACTGTTTGGCGAAAAACGGATTGTCGACCCTGACCCCGTTGCCAGGGATGTTGCCAGCGATAATGTCCTCAGACCAAAGAGGCTGAATGACTATATTGGCCAGGAACAGGTCAGAAAAAGTCTTGGTGTTTTCATCCAGGCGGCACTGAAACGGGGTGAACCACTCGATCATGTGTTGTTTCATGGATTTCCCGGGCTTGGTAAAACGACACTGTCTTATATCATTGCCCATGAAATGGCTACCGGTATCAAAGTGACCTCGGGGCCGGTTATCGAACGGCAGGGGGATCTGGCCGCAATTCTGACCAGCCTGCAGGAGGGTGATGTCCTGTTTATCGACGAGATTCATCGATTGAATCATGCCGTCGAGGAAATCTTGTACCCGGCGATGGAGGATTTTCAGCTTGACTTGATAATTGGCCAGGGACCGGGAGCTCGATCGGTTAAGATGGACCTGCCACGATTTACTTTGGTTGGGGCGACGACCCGGACCGGATTGTTGACTCCGCCGCTGAGGGATCGCTTTGGGGTTATTTTGAGGCTTGAGTTTTACAGTCCCGAAGAACTGGTTACCATCGTTCAGCGTTCGGCCCGAATTCTCGGGATGAAAATCGATGAATCGGGCGCACTTGAACTGGGCAAACGCTCCCGGGGAACGCCAAGGATCGCAAACCGTCTGTTGAGACGGGTGCGTGATTATGCGGAAGTTGGTAATCATCCTGTTGTCACTAAGGTTGTCGCTGATGAGGCGCTGAATATGCTCAATGTCGACCCGTTTGGCCTCGACGAAATGGATCGACGGATTATGTTGACGATTATTGATACGTTTCAAGGAGGACCAATTGGTCTTGAAACGCTGGCAACCGTCGTCTGTGAAGAAAAAACAACCCTTGAGGATGTCTACGAGCCCTTCCTGATTCAATCCGGATTTCTTACCCGGACGCCTCGTGGTCGGATGGCTACCGCCCATGCCTATCTACATTTTGGTCGGGTGTTGCCTGATTCGAAAGGCAGCCAACCCTCACTCTTTGATCCAGGTAATAGGTGACCGTTTTTTTTGTTTCCCATTGTGTATCCACATTGCACCACGCCTTCTGCTCGCTTTTTTGATAAGAAATGTTTTTTTCCTAAATCTATTTATATCAAATAGTTGTCTTCTTTCTTGCTGGTTCCTGATTTGTTCTTGATAGAGTTCTTTCTTTCTGAAAGCACAAATTGTTGTGCTCCTATTATCGTCTATCTACCATTTGTTGTGGTTGTCTCTGTTTGCTAATATGCCTCTATTTGGCTGAGCTTTCGTTTTTTTTATTCTTGACTTTCGTATTGTCGCTGGTGTAAAAAGGGGAATAGTGGTGCAAAATGGATGTAAAGCGGTTTTTTATGGAGAATCATGGTTGGTATCATGAGAGATGGGAAGATCATAAAAGACAGATTTCGTAGCAGATCTGGGCATACACTTGATCCCAAGGGGAGACTTAATTTCCCCAGCAGGTTCAAGGAGGTGTTGAAGCATTATGGTTCAACCGATCTTATGGTCACATCGTGGGGCGAATGTCTACGGGTGTATCCTGTTTCTGAGTGGCAGATGGTGGAGGATAAATTGTTGTCGAGAGGACGGGAGGTAGCTGATCTTTCTGAATTTATTCGATATGTTGTTTCCGGGATTTCTGAATGTTCGCTTGATAAACAGGGGCGTTTGCTGATTCCGGCTTCACTGCGTGCTGACGCCGGGATAACAAAAGAGGTGGTTCTCAACGGCATGCTTGAATTTGTCGAAATCTGGGACCAGGACGCCTGGAGGACTCAATTCCGTAAGACGCAGAAGAACCTTCCTCAATATGGTGACAGCCTGGCCAGGATGGGGATTTTCTAGCCGCGTATAGAGGTTTGGCTGTCCTACGGGCAAGGTGTCAGAAACAGGAACAGCGGTAACTATGGAAAGGCCTTTGGATCAAACGGTTATTCATCGTCCTGTTCTGCTTGATGAGGCGGTTTCCATGCTTCGGGTTTCTGCCGGTGGGGTTTATATGGATGGAACCCTTGGATTAGGTGGACATACTAGGGAAATCCTTCGACGTTCGGCTCCTGATGGTCGTGTTGTTGCTTTTGAGTGGGACGAGATGGCGATTGAACAAGCCATTATAAACGTTGGTGAGTATCGGAGTCGGTTGACGGTTGTACGGAGAAATTTTGCTGAGATTGACCAGGGCTTGCAGGATGTTGGCAGAGATCGTGTTGACGGTATCCTGATTGATATCGGTCTCTCGTCGCTACAACTTGACTATGGAGAGCGCGGTTTCAGTTTCAAGGCGGATGAGCCTCTGGATATGCGGATGGACCGGAGAAGGAAAACAACGGCGGCAGATATATTGGCATCAGCCAGAGAAAGAGAACTTGCTGATATTTTTTATTATTACGGTGAGGAGAAACAGTCCCGACGGATTGCAGCAGCGATAATTGAGGCACGAAAGAAAGTGCCGCTGCGGCGGGCAGGTCAGCTTGCTGAACTGGTGGCCAGGGCGATTCCGGCAAAGTATCATCCGCCGAGAATCCATGTTGCCACCAAGGTGTTTCAGGCACTCAGGATAGCCGTGAACGAGGAATTGAAAAATCTGGCGACAATTCTTGATAAGGCCGCTGATCATCTCACCGTCGGTGGCAGAATATGTGTGATTTCTTTTCATTCGCTTGAAGACAGGATTGTGAAAAGAAAGTTGATAGAGAATGAACAGTTCAGCCCGGTTACTAAAAAAACGATTTCTCCGACTGAGGCTGAGATTCGGCAAAATCCGCGTTCCCGGAGTGCGCGACTCAGGGTGGCTGAACTGCTATTGTCTTGAGAGAGTGATTTTTACTATTTGATGATGATGGGGATGAAAAAAAAAGGAGTGGGGGAATATGAGTTATCAGAATCAGGCACATTTTATCGTACAACCGACAGCCGGCTTCGGAATCAGGCAGAACCTCAGGCGGAGAAGAGTCCTTGATCTGCCGGGAGGAAACCCGTTATGGCTGGCAGTATTGAAAGCTTCAAGTTTGATTCTGTTGTTGTTGTCTCTCGTTACTATCTGGATTGGATCTGCTGTCAATGACATGCATGTATCAATTCAGACTATTAAGGAAAGCCAGCATGAAATGAAGAATCGTCAGATATATCTGCTTTCAGAAAGAGCCCTGTTGATGTCGGCACAATATGTACAGGAGCAAGCGCGAGAAGAGTTGGCCCTGGTAATACCCGACAGCAGACAGGTCCATAAAATGAGGTAGTTGTCAGAATGGCAAGACGGTCCCGTCTGCGCACCAGAGGAGAGAAAAGATGGTGGTTTCTTATGTTTTTTCTTCTGTTCTTCGTCGGGATCGGCGCCGTTTTGTGGCTGATACATATATATCAGCCGAATCTGCTTGAGGCGTTTCAAAACGGGACGTTTCTGACCGATTATGAGCAGCCTGAATTCACCGATGTCCGGGGGACTGTTTATGATCGGAATTACAAGGAACTTGGTGTTTCCTATGAGCGTGTTTCCATTTATGCAAATATCAGGGAGATAACGGATCTCCAGAAGGTTGCAGAGGAACTGGCTGTTGTTCTGGGTGAGTCGGAAAAGACTATTCATGACCGGCTTAACGGGAATACGTTGAGACTCTGGCTGGCAAGGGATATCAGTCAACAGCAGGAAGAATTGATTCGGGAACTCGGGTTGCCGGGAGTATCGTTTCATAAGGAATATGTCCGCTATTATCCTTATAAAGAGTCTGGAGCTCATTTTATCGGATTTGTCGAAAATAATGGTGGCCTTTCGGGAATCGAATATCTGCTTGATCAGCTCCGAATCAGATATCGATTAAAAAGGAGAAAGATTAACGATTTGGAACGGATTGCTGAAGGGCGTCCCGGTACCGATGGCGACCATCTCGTTTTGACCCTGGATCTGAAGATACAAAAGGCCTTGGACCGGTTTCTGGAAAATAGTGGGCCGATTGCAGCCAACGGCCAGATGGGAATCTTGGTGATGGAAGCGACCACCGGGGCAATTGTCGGTTATGCTCAGCGACCATCTTTTGATCCGAACAATTTTCATACGTTTTCTCCGGTTGTCTTTAATGATATTTTTGATTCAACCATCGTTGTGCCGGAACCGTTCAGGCTTTTTTTGCGTGATATTTCTTTGATTCAAAATGAAGCCGATGGACGTACTGACCCGCTTCCCTGGTCGGTTGCAGCTGAAAAACGAGACCGGGCAGTGTCTTTGCAGTTATGGGAAACGCTTGGCGCTCTTACCGATGGGCCCTATGATTTTATCAACAGGAGGAATCGTGAGCAGGCTGCTGTTCGTGTTTTTTCAGGTCAGAACAATCCTCTTTTTGACACCGTTCCTTCTCTGATGGCGCCGCTTCAGCTTGTCACCGCAATTACCCGGGCGGTAAACGGAGGAAAAGGGGTAACTCCTCGGGGCGGAGACCGATATATCGTCAGGGATAATCAGGCAGAATATCTACTTGAGGATCTGAAACCGTCTTTGAAAGAAAATATATTGAAAAAAGGTGTTTCGGCAGAAGTGAGAGCTCTCTTCAGTTCTATGGGACAGGACGCTATACTGGGGTCAAGCACACTCACAGGAGAATCGGTTTCCTGTGTCGTTGGCGATACCAACAGATATATCCGTCACCGGGTGGCGCTCAGCCTGGTACCGGCAGATAAACCGGATCTGGTTATCATGATGGTGAGTAATGAACCGGACTATCGAACCGGTGGTCGGAATACTCTTGATCTTACGTTTGCGATGGACAAATTGATCCCTCCGGTTGCTGCTTTGCAGCAGGTGATGAAAAATCTTGCCGATATGGTAAGGCCGAAAGTACGTGAGGAAAAAAATTTTCAGAGGGGACGCAACGGAGTTGGGCTTCCCGCTAAAAACAATGATATCCCGTCGCTGGTCATTACCAGAATGCCGGATCTTACCGGAATGAGTCTTCGCAAGAGTTTTCGGTTGCTTCGAGACGCTGGTGTTGAAATTGTGTTTAAAGGTAGTGGCAGGATTGTCTCGCATAAACCGAAAGCTGGTGCAGCACTGGTGAGCGGGTCGACGGTACGGTTGCTTTTGGAACCGGATTTGGTCGATTTTGTTGACGGAAGAGAGGGGGGGCATTCTGAAAAGAAAGATTGAACCGATGGTGGAAAAGAATCGTTTTGTTGACAATAATGGCTGTTGCCTGAAATATCTTTTTGAATCGATTGCCTGTGATGTAAGCAGGGGAACGATATTAAATGATCAAAAGGTTTGTTCGTTGACTGCCGATTCCCGTAAGGTTGAATCGGGGTGTGTCTTTGTCGCGATACGGGGTATAACGACCGATGGTCATCGATTTGTCACTGATGCTGTTGACGCTGGTGCGGCGGCAATTGTAATTGAAAATTCATACGCGGACCTTTTTGAAAACGTTGGGAATTGTGTTGTTATCTCAGTCGAAAATACCACCGATGTGCTCGGCCTGCTTGCTGCAAGATTTTATGGAAGTCCGGCAGATCAGCTGATAATGACCGGTGTTACCGGGACAAACGGCAAGACAACGGTTGCTCATCTGATAGAACATGTGCTTTGTGAAGCGGGATTCCAGACGGGAATGATCGGTACTGTTACCTATCGTTGGATTGATGAAAATGGTAATAAGATCTGTCTCCCGGCAAAGCATACAACTCCGGACCCGATAACCTTGCATCGCTGTTTGAGACGGATGGTAGACGATGGGGTAACCCATGTTGTCATGGAAGTGTCTTCTCATGCCCTTGCTCAAAAACGGTTGGGACCGATACGATTTACGACTGCTGCCTTTACCAATATCAGCCAGGATCATCTGGATTATCATCGTGACATGGAGGACTATTTTTCTGCAAAATGCCGGTTGTTCACGGATTATATGAGTCCCGCCGGCGTCATCGTGATTTACGATCCGGCCCTGAAGAATTCGGTCAAAAGCGGGTGGGCCCGACGAGTGGTTACCTGCGCTGCAGATTCCGGAATCAAAATAATTGTCTGTGGAAAAGCTGATGATGCACGGTTCAGGTATCTGCGATCCTGTTTTGAAAAGTCGGGTATGTCGCTCGTATTCAGAGATATAAATGGTGATGAAAGGGTGATCGGTTCTCCGCTGACGGGAGATTTTAATGCGGAAAATCTGTTGCTAACGATTGCTGTCCTGTATTGTCATGGCCTTGAGACTGATAAGATCTGCGAGTCATTATCTCATGCTGACGGGGCCCCCGGCAGGTTTGAGCAGGTGATGATGGATGATGAACAGCCGTTAGTCTTTGTTGACTATGCCCACACACCTGATGCGTTGAAAAATGTTCTGGATGCGGCAGCAAAACTGCCGCATCGGGCATTATTTTGTGTTTTTGGCTGTGGCGGGGATCGGGACCACAGCAAACGGGCAGAGATGGGAGCGATTGCTGCTGCCTGTTCCACGGTCGCCATTATTACCGATGATAATCCCCGCAGTGAGAATCCGGCTGCAATACGGGAGATGGTGGTCGCCGGGGTGCATGTTTCCGGAAAAGACCTGTTTGATTCTTCCTGGTTATGTGACCGTGGTGATGATGAACATGGTTGTGTTGAAATTGGTGACAGAAAAGAGGCAATAGAGGCCGCTGTTTGCTGTGCATCGGCTGAAGATATTGTGGTTATTGCAGGAAAGGGCCATGAGCAATATCAGATATTGAATGATAAAATCATCTTTTTTGATGATCGGCTGGCAGCAATTGAGGCTGGTATAAGCTGGAATAGTCGTTTGATTGCAAAGGCGTGTTCAGGCCGGCTTGTCCGGGCTGGGTATGGGGCGTGTTGTCGGGCAATTTCGACCGATACGAGAAGTATTCATGACGGAGATGTCTTCGTCGCTTTAACCGGAAATTATTTTGATGGCCATGCCTTTATCGATAAAGCAGTCGAAAAGGGAGCTTCCTGCCTGGTTGTTTCGAAGGATATTACCTGTGGAGATCCGACGGTTGGCGTTGTTATGGTTGAGGACACCTTGCAGGCACTCGGTGATCTTGCCCATACACGCCGGAAGCTGCTGCAGAAAATTGCCGCACCTGTCGTTGTCTGCATAACTGGCAGCAGTGGCAAGACAACAGTAAAAGAAATGGTCGCTGCCGTTTTTAGAAAAAACTGGCCTGTTCAAGATAATAGGCTGGTTGACATTGTTCTCAACAGCGAAGGGAATTTTAACAATCTCGTTGGTCTGCCCCTGTCTTTACTGCCTGCTTCTGTCCATCATCGAGCGCTTGTCCTTGAGATGGGCATGAATCGACCGGGTGAAATAAGACGATTGACTGAAATAGCCGACCCGACTATCGGCTGTATTACCAATGTCTCCCATGCGCATCTTGAAGGGTTGGGGAGTATTGAAGGTGTTGCCGCAGCAAAAGACGAGCTGTTCGCAGCAATGCTGGATGACAGTGTTATGATTGTCAATCTGGATGATGATCTCATTGTTCGCAACAGTCAAAATCATAGGCATCCATCAGTTACTTTTGCGGTTACCGCTCGGGGAATAGCTGCCGGACCGGATGTATGGGGAACAGATGTCTCGACAGATCTAAAAGGACATTTAAGCTTTACCCTGCATATACGGGAAAAATCAGTGGCGGTGTCCATTTCGTCTCCCGGCCTTCATAATTGTGCAAACGCATGCTGTGCTGCTGCAATAGCGCACGCTGCAGGTGTCGGTATTGATACTATTGCAGCAGGTCTTGCCGATTTCAGATCACCGGTCAGACGTATGGAACACTTGAAAACTGCAGCCGGACTTAACCTGCTTAATGATTGTTACAATGCCAATCCCGCATCAATGGCTTCTGCACTGGAAACGCTTGCCGGTTTACCGGCACAGCGGCGGGTCGCAGTACTTGGCGATATGCTTGAACTTGGAGATGAAAGTAGTCGATTGCATGAGGAGTTGGGAAAACAAGTCGCTGCAGCAGGGGTCAGCTACTTGTGTGTGCTCGGCGAATTTAAGGAAATGGTTGCCCGGGGTGCTGTTTCCAATGGTTTTGATCAGAATCGATTGTATCTTTGCCCGGATCATCAACATTGTGTCGAATGGCTTAACGAGCTGGTACATAGTGGAACGTTGGATCGGGAGGACTGGCTTCTGATCAAGGCGTCCCGAGGGGCAGCCCTTGACCAGATTGTTGATCGGCTGATGGAGGAAAACATGGTTCTTGAACGAAACGGGAAATAGTATGCTCTATCATCTGCTCTATCCACTTTCTGTCAATTACAGTGTCTTGAACGTGTTCAGATATATTACCTTTCGTTCGATCTGTGGGGCCATTACCGCCTTTTTGGTTATGTATTTCCTCGGTCCCTGGTTTATCAAAACCATGCAACGGATGCAGATCGGCCAGGTGGTCAGGGATGACGGTCCGGCGAGCCATTTCTCGAAACAGGGTGTACCGACCATGGGAGGCATACTGATTCTGACTGCAATTACAATTTCGACTCTGCTCTGGGCCCGGCTGGATCATTCCACGGTCTGGCTTGTTGTTTTTGTTCTTATCTTTTTCGGTTTTGTCGGTGGTTATGATGACTATCGAAAAATATCGAAGAAAAGCAGTGATGGTTTGAGTGCACACGGCAAACTTGTTTTTCAGTTTTTCGGGGCAGGCATTGTCGGTCTTTTTATTTTGCTGCATCCTGGTTTTGATGGACATCTCAGTTTTCCATTTCTGAAGGATGTCAAGCCGGATCTTGGCTGGTTCTATATTGTTTTTTCGATGATCGTTATCGTTGGTTCATCAAATGCGGTAAATCTGACCGATGGCCTTGACGGGCTGGCAACCGGGCCAACCATTGTCTGCGCCGCAGTTTATCTTGTCTTTTCTTATCTGGCGGGGAATGTTGTTCTCGCTGAATATCTGCAGATTGCGTATGTGGCCGGTTCCGGTGAATTAACGGTTTTCTGCGGGACAATGGTTGGAGCCTGTCTCGGTTTTCTCTGGTTCAATGCCTATCCGGCACAGATGTTTATGGGGGATGTTGGATCGCTTTCATTGGGCGGTTCTCTTGGTACGGTTGCGATCATTATTAAGCAGGAGATTCTGCTGGCAATCGTTGGAGGCGTTTTCGTTATGGAAGCGTGTTCGGTGATCATGCAGGTCAGTTATTTCAAGATGACCAAAGGGAAACGTATTTTTTTGATGGCGCCGTTCCACCATCATTTTGAAAAAAAGGGGTGGCATGAAACAAAGGTGGTGGTCAGGTTCTGGATCATATCTATTGTTCTCGGGTTTCTTGCCCTGGCAACGCTGAAATTGCGCTGATGAATCGGTCAGTTTACATAAAACCGGGAATGCGGGCAGCTGTGGTTGGTCTGGGCCGTTCCGGCAGGTCGATCTGCAGTTATCTGATACAAGAGGGTGCTCGGATTATGGTTTCTGATGTAAGAACCTGGGACCAATTGTCCGCCGGTGAGCGCAAGATGCTTGAAAAGTACGGTGCAGTATATGAAGGAGGAGTACATAGCCAGTCGTTTCTGGAGCAGACGGATATGGTGATTATCAGTCCCGGGGTTAACCCGGATCAGCCGGTGCTGAAAAATATTGAAAGAGCGGGGGTACCCGTTGTCGGTGAGTTGGCCGTCGCTGCTGGCAGAATTAAGGTACCGGTTATTGCAATCAGTGGAACCAATGGCAAGACAACCGTTACTGAACTGATCGGCTCATTGTTGGCCTGTTGTGGGAAAAAGGTCTTTGTCGGCGGTAATATCGGCACACCGGTGACTGATTATCTGCTTGCTCCCGACGATTATGATTATGTTGTTCTTGAGGTTTCGAGCTTTCAGCTTGAAAGATGCGGTGATTTCAGTGCCGATGTTGCACTGCTTCTGAATATCTCACCCGATCATCTGAATCGGCATGGAACACTTGAACGCTATGCTGCGGCAAAAATGAATCTGTTCAGGGACGCTGACAAAACTACCCATGCGATTATCAACGGTGAGGATTCACTGATCGCTCAATATCTTCATTATGCTGCTGTCAATTCGTTCGAGCGTTTCGGTTATGACAGCTCGTATGAAAGCGTCATTTCGGCGCAGACCATATCTACAGGAATGGGTGGCCGCCGGTACTGCTATGATCTTGACGGTTGCCTCCTTGATACCCGTATTGGCAGACTGAACGCTGCCGCGGCACTGTTGGCAGTGGAGCCATTTGCGCTTGATGTATCCTCTAAAGAAAAGGGGCTGCGTTTGTTTAAGACGGGAGAACACCGAATGCAATGGCTTGCACGGGTCGAAGGAGTTGACTACATAAATGATTCAAAGGCAACCAATAGTGGTGCGACAGCTGCTGCCATTGAACAATGTGGTCCGGGAATTGTTCTTATTGCTGGTGGTAGTGAAAAGGGTGATGATTTTGCCTTGTTGCGAACACTGGTACAGTCACATGTGAAGGCACTGATCCTGATTGGTCATTCGGCGGGAAAGATTGCCAGGGCTATTGGGGACCTTGTCCCCACATATGAGGAGCCGGATATGGTTTCTGCAGTGAACAGGGCCCGACACCTTTCTGAACCAGGTTCTACGGTTCTGCTTTCCCCGGCCTGTGCCAGTTTTGATATGTTTGAGAATTATGCCCATCGGGGAAAAATGTTTGCGGCTGCTGTCCATAATCTGAAAGAGGCTGCGGAACAGGAGGATGTTTCGTGAACAGAATGAGTGGACATAAAAAGGAGTTCAGGATGATGGTTACCGGAGGAGGAACCGGTGGCCATCTGTTTCCTGCGGTTGCAGCGGCCCAGGAGCTGAAGAAGAGAATGCCTGCCGCCCGGATCATGTTTGTCGGTACAAAGCGTAAACTTGATCGTGAACATCTTGGAAACAGTGAATTTGAATTGAGAACGGTCCACAGTTTTGGCTTAAAGGGGAAGACGCTGCCGGCATTGATGAAGGCACTTGCGGTTCTGCCGATAACCGTTATTGAAGCGGTATACCATATTCTCCGGTTCCGGCCCGATGTCGTTTGTGGTGTTGGCGGCTATGTTACGGGTCCGGTGGTTACCGCTGCCTGGCTTCTCGGGAAACCGACAATGATCCATGAACAGAATGCGGTGCCGGGAATGGCAAACCGAAAACTGGGTAGACTGGTCAACACGGTCTGCATGTCACTGCCGGAAAGCGAGAACTGTTTTCCCCGCGGTAAAACGGTTTTGACCGGTAATCCGGTTCGGCAGGATATTCTTGAAACGTCCGCTTTGCAGCAAAAGAGGAAGAAGACGTTGCTGGTCCTTGGTGGCAGTCAGGGTGCCCACGTGCTCAATGAACTGATCGTTTCAGTGATGACTGACGGTTCTGGCTTATCTGATGTGCGGTTGATTCATCAGACCGGAGCAGCGGATGAGGCATGGGTCTCCGAGATGTATCAAAAGTGTGGTCTTGATGCGACCGTTAACGCGTTTATATACGGGATGGCAGAGGCGTATCGTCAGGCGGATCTGGTCGTTTCCCGCGCTGGAGCAACAACTCTTGCTGAGCTCGCAGTCATGGGGCTGCCGGTTATTCTGATTCCGTTGCCGAATGCGGCAGATAATCATCAGGAAAAGAATGCCGTGCATTATGTTGCGGGTGGTGGAGCAATCATGTTGCGTCAGCAGGAAACAAGTCCTGGTATTCTCGGTGATCAGATCAGGGAACTACTGGAGAGTCCGGACCGACTGGAATTGATGTCTGGGGCGATGGCTCGGATGGGTGTCAGGGATGCGGCAGAACGCATTGTTGATCTTTGTTTGCACTATCAGCGGGATTGATTGGTATGGAAACATGCGTGGGCCTTACCGGTTGTCAGAACTTTGAGAATAGTGCCTCAGTTCTTCTTGTATGAGGTTGTATATAGATCGTTTTATTACAATGAGATAAAGAATGAAAGCGGTAAGAAGATATGTATAGAAAAACAAAACAAATCCATTTTGTCGGTATCGGCGGCATTGGCATGAGTGGTATTGCCAAATTACTCGCCAATATCGGCTACAAGGTTTCCGGTTCCGATCTTGGCCGCTCAAAAATTACTGATAATCTCGAGGCTGCCGGCTGTACCATTCATGTCGGTCATAAGCGTCAATGGATTCGTGGTGCTGATGTCGTTGTTGCCTCGTCGGCGATCAGTCCCGATAATCCCGAAATCATGGAGGCGAACGAGAAAAATATTCCGGTGATTATGCGGGCTGAAATGCTGGCGGAACTGATGCGGTTAAAGACGTTTGGAATTGCTATTGCCGGCAGTCATGGAAAAACGTCAACATCGTCAATGCTCAGCTGGATAATGGCCACGGCAGGACTGGATCCGACAATTGTTGTTGGCGGCAGGGTTGACTGTCTCGGGGGAAATGCGAAGCTGGGTGAAGGGGAGTTTCTTGTTGCAGAGGCGGATGAGAGCGATGGTTCTTTTCTCAAGCTCTCACCGGTTCTTGAGGTGATTACCAATATTGATCTTGAGCATGTCGATTTCTATCGGGATATTAATCACATCAAGTCAGCCTTCCTGCAATTTATTGACAAGATCCCGTTTTATGGAGCAGCCATTGTCTGCCTTGATGACGAACATATTGCAGATATTCTGCCAGAGATCAAGAAACGGGTTATCACCTACGGTCTGACTGCGCAATCTGATGTTACCGGTGAGCATATTCGGTTCGAGGATGGTCGGGTGATCTTCGACGTTCGTCTGCGTGGAGAACTGCTTGGTACAATACGGCTTTCACCGCCGGGAATTCATAATGTCTGTAACGCATTGGCAGCAATCTGCGTCGGCCTTGAACTGGAGATTGATTTTGCGATTATCTCCGAAGCGCTCAATTCTTTTGCCGGTGTGCAGCGGCGGATGGAATATAAAGGAGCTGCTGCCGGAATAACGATAATAGATGATTACGGCCATCATCCTACAGAAATCAGGGCAACCCTCGAAGCAATCAAGAGAGCATGGCCGGAGAAACGATTGGTCGTTATTTTTCAGCCGCATCGATATAGTCGAACCAAAGGACTGATCTCCGCATTCAAGACTTGTTTTCATCAGGCCGATTTTCTGGTTATGACCGATATCTATGCGGCAAATGAATCTCCGGTTGATGGTGTCAGCAGTGAGATACTGCTGGAGCAGATACGCCAGCATGGTCAGCGGTACACCTCCTATATTGCTGGTCTTGAGACCCTGCCGTCGGTGATTCTGCCGATGTTGCATGAAGGTGATCTTGTACTTACTCTCGGTGCTGGAAATATCTTCAGGACTGGTGAGGGATTGCTGGAATTACTTAAAGAAAAAGAAACGGTTTGAGAACGGATTCGATGATGCTGTCGGTTGGTGCAATGGAGAAACAGTTGAACATGATAACAACAACGCCTGTGCTCAGGAATGTACCGCTTTCAGCCTGGACGACCTTTGGCGTTGGAGGACCTGCAGATTGGCTGGTAAAACCAGAAAATGAAGGGGAACTGGAGGCGTTGCTCGCTTTTTGTGAACGTGAAAAGGTCGATTCTCAGGTCATTGGCAGAGGTTCCAATCTCCTGGTTTCTGATAAAGGATTCAGAGGACTTGTTATTGTGCTTGGCGATGGTTTCAAGACGATATATCATGCCTTGCCCGATGATAACGGTTGTTGCCTGGTAACAACTGGTGCTGCCTTAAGTCTGTCGCGTTTAACTGAATATGCTGCTGAACAGGGGTTGGGCGGAGTTGAGTTTGCTGCCGGGATTCCCGGCAGTGTCGGTGGAGCAGTTGCGGTCAATGCTGGAGCATGGGGAGAGGAATTTGCGGATTTGGTCGTGAGAATCACTGTTGTTGGAGCACGTGGAAAATATGTCATCGAAAGAGATGCATTGAGTTTTGATTATCGAACTCTGGAGAACATGTCGGGTGAGCTTCGGGGATATATCATTACCGAAGCAGTATTCAGGCTCTGTCCCTGTTTGACTGAAAAGATTCGTCTTAAAATGAAAGCGTTAAGACAAAAGAGAAAGGAGCGTCAACCGATCGGTAAATCCAGTGGCGGCTCTTTTTTTAAAAATCCAGAAAAGGATAGTGCTGGCAGACTGATAGAACAGTCCGGGTTGAAAGGGCTGAGAATAGGCGGTGCAGAAGTATCTGAGAAACATGCTAATTTTATTATCAATAGAGGAAATGCGACGGCAGCAGACGTGATTGCATTGATGCGGGAGGTTCAGGATCGGGTGAATGATATCTACGGTATTGTTCTTGAACCGGAGGTTCGTTTTATATGAGGCTGGCGGCTTTGATAAAGGAGCGATTGCTGAGCCTGGTGGGAAAAAGGGCACCCAAAATCAAGACTGCTGGGAGCAGAATCGATTCCGGGCGGGATGCCTTCGTTTTTCTGAAAAGTAAAGAGGCCCGAGAGAAGAGAAGCCTGCTCAGAAAAATAAACACCTATCGAATGCGCAGGAAAGTGGCAAAGGACTCTTTCTTTCAGAAGAAATCGAGGACAAATGGGCTTCGGTTACTGTTTTTGGTCGTCATCCTGGGGCTTGCCATCACGCTTTTTGTAAAACAGGATGGTTTTGACAGAATAAATCATTTGTTTACAACCATAGATTCTTTTCATTTAACCAGTGTCAGGGTGGAAGGATGTGTTCACAGTATTCCGGAAAAGGTACGGGAATATTCCGGCATTGTTGTCAGCTCCAGTCTGTTTGCGCTTGATGATGAACATGTTCTAACAAATATAAAACGGGCTGACGGCTGGGTGAAGGATGTGAATATAATACGTAAATGGCCTGATGAAGTCATATTGAAAGTCCAGGAATACAAACCGGTGGCATTGATTGGCCGGCAGCGTGATGATGAGGTGCATCTCTATTATATGGACGAAAACGGAGTCCCGTTTATCAAGGTGAAAGCCGGAATGGATCTGGATTATCCGATCGTTACCGGGCTTGAACTGCAGGATAAAGATAAACGGGAACAGCGTATCGATGAGGTGTTGACCTTTCTTTCGCTGATTGGCGAAAACAACCCGAATCTGCCGGCTCAGTCGGTTTCGGAGATCCATGTCAGCAAGCGTCATGGCCTGATTGTTTATACGGTTGAATATCCGTTCCCGATATTTTTCGGTGATGGTGATGTCCGAAAAAAATATAACAAGTTGAGAAAGGTGCTGGAAAAATTGTATAAGTATACCCCCAGAAAGAATAATCTTGGGATTGCCGATGTCGCCTATATCAGGATGGATTATCAAAAGAATAAAGTTCTGGTAGGTTACAGCAGAAATATTGGCTCGGGTTGAATGCGTATGAATGAAGAAAAAAATATTGAAAAAACGCAGGAGCTGGGGCGTTGTCAGAGCCGTGATGGCATTCGTGGAGATCTCGTCGTCGGGCTGGACATAGGCACCACAAAGATCTGCTGCGTTGTCAGTGAGGTTTTTGAAGATGGTATTGATATTCTCGGTGTTGGCACGACTCCTTCACTGGGTATGAGAAAAGGTGTTGTTGTCAATATTGAAAGTACCGTCGCTTCGATAAAAAAGGCGGTGAAAACAGCAGAAGATATCGCCGGGTGTGATCTTGATGCTGTCTATGTAGGGATTGCCGGGAATCATATCAAGGGATTCAATAGTCCCGGTATTATTGCGGTCAACGGCAGGGAGATCAGACAGACGGATATTCAGGAGGTTATTACATCTGCCCGGACGGTAAAAATTTCTGAGAATCAGCGGGTTATCCATGTCCTGCCCCAGGAGTATATGGTGGATGACCACACGGGTATCCAGAATCCCCTTGGTATGACCGGGGTTCGGCTTGTTACCAATGTTCATATTGTCACCGCCGATATTGGAGCGGTGCATAATCTTGTCACCTGTTGTAATAAAGCGGGGCTTGAGGTCGCGGATCTTGTCCTTGAATCGATTGCATCTGCCCAATCCGTGCTTGGTCAGGATGAAATGGAACTTGGCGTAGCCCTTGTTGATATTGGCGGCGGTACCACTGATATTGCTGTTTTTTGCCAGGGAACCATTCGTTATACCAGTGAGATCGGCCTTGGCGGGCATAATCTTACCAACGATCTGTCAGTTGGGCTGAGAACACCATTGGCAGAGGCCGAGCGTTTGAAGGAGGATTATGGTAATGCCCTGTCGTCCGAGGTAAAACCTAACCATGTGGTTGATGTACCGTCGGTTGGTGATCGTGAACCACGCCGGGTGACTCAGAAGGTTCTTGTCGATATTATCGAGGCACGGATGATCGAGATCCTGGAATTGGTTGATCGCGAATTGGTAGCATCGGGGCAGAAGAACAGAATCAATGCCGGTGTGGTTATTACCGGAGGCTCTGCATTGCTGGCAAATCTGGTGGATCTGGCCGAACAGATTTTCGATCTGCCGGTACGAATCGGTTATCCAGCCGGTGTTGGTGGTAGAGTCGAGGATGTTTTTTCGCCTCGGTGCACCACTGCCGTTGGTCTTGTTATGTATGGGCGAGCTCAGCAGCAGTCGATGCTGGGCAGAGATGGTGGTATGATGGATAAGATGAAGAACTGGTTGAAAAAAATAATGTGAAACAGGTTTTTTCCTTTATGTGAACAGGGGGAGATGCTATACTGAACGCTTATAAGAACGTGTTCACATTTCCTGCCTGAAATTAAGAAATAGATCGATAAAGAAGGGAGATAAGGCATGCCGTTTAGGATGGCTGAAACTGAAGCGGTTGCAGTTGTAAAGGTTATTGGTGTCGGCGGTGGTGGAGGAAATGCCATCAATACGATGGTGGAAAACAGGCTCCAGGGTGTCGATTTTATCGTTGCAAATACTGACAAACAGGCTCTGAACCAGTCACAGGCAGATATCTGTGTGCAGATCGGACCGAGTATCACCAAGGGGCTTGGTGCCGGTATGGATCCTGAGGTAGGGGCTCAGTCTGCCCATGAATCTATCGATGAAATCAAGGAAGCGCTGAAAGGCAGCGATATGGTCTTTATTACGGCAGGCCTGGGTGGTGGAACCGGAACCGGTGCAGCTCCGGTGGTGGCCAAAGTAAGCAAGGAATTGGGGGCGTTGACGGTGGCCGTGGTCACCAAGCCGTTTAGTTTTGAAGGAAAGCATCGGCTTAAAAATGCGGAAGCGGGTTGGAATGAACTGAAGAGGTATGTCGATACTATCATAACGGTGCCGAACGACAGGCTGATCGGATTGATGCAGAAATCCTCACGGTTGGACAAGATGCTTGCCCTGGCCGATACGGTACTATTACAAGCAGTAAAAGGGATTACTGATCTGATTAATGTGCCGGGTCTGATTAATGCCGATTTTGCTGATCTGAGGACCGTGATGAGAGAGGTCGGACCGGCAATTATGGGCTCAGGTGTTGCCGCTGGTGAAAACAGAGCGATTGAGGCTGCCAAACGTGCCATTGACAATCAACTTCTTGAAGATGTCGGTATTGATGGAGCCAGAGGGTTACTTATTAATATTTCGGCTACTGAGGAAAGTTTTACAATGGCTGAATTCATGGAAGCTTCGGCCCTGATTCAGGAAAAGGTGGATGATGATGCCAGAGTTGTTATTGGAGCCCTGTATGATGACCGTCTCGGTGATGAACTCCATGTGACTGTAATTGCCACCGGTGTCGGGAATCTTTCCTCAAAACAGGAGACTATTGCCCAGGTTGATGATTTGCCGCGTAATTATCATGAACCGGAAGAACAGGCGGTTATAAAAGGGGCAATGCCGGCACCGACGAATCGGCAGAAGCGGATCGCTACGCTGCCCGGATCAAATTTTGATGCGTTTGATAATCTGAATACAACTCGAAGCGGAGAAAAGGATGAAGGCCGAACGCATCGAATTGTGAATGAGGACTACCTCGAAACGCCAACATATTTGAGAAAGAAGGCGAACTGATTTTCCTGATCAGATCGGGACTTTTTTGGATTCAAGAAAAGGAGGGAGAAAACGCGGAAAGGGTGTTTCGGCCCGGTTGCCGGAAAGAAAGCGGCTGCTTGAACATGAGAAGGGAACCTACCTGAAAAAATGGACAGGCCGTTTGCCGGTGGCACTCTGTTATCCCAATAATTACCGGGTCGGTATGTCCAGTCTCGGTTTCCAGATTGTGTACCGGTTGTTAAATGATGACGAGCGGATTGTCTGTGAACGGCTTTTTCTCACCGGAAAGGGAACGGTTCCTGTTTCGATGGAGTCTGCCCGTCCGCTAGATAATTTTCCGGTGATCTTTTGTTCGATCAGTTTTGAACATGATTATCTGAACCTGGTTCGATTATTGATGGCTGGTGGTATTGAACCGCTGAGTGAACGACGTCCAGAAACAATTTCCGGTGGTTCACCGCTGATAATCCTTGGCGGGGTGGCGATGTTTATGAACCCTGAGCCACTCGCACCATTTGCTGATCTTATTGTCGTTGGTGAATTTGAACCCATTGCCTCCCGACTGATTGATATTCTTTGTCCTGAAGAAGGCCTGACTGATCGCTCAGCCCTCCTTTCCGAACTAGGACGTACCCAGCAGCACTTTTATATCCCGAGACATTACCGGCCGACATATGATGAAAATCGTTTTTTTGCCGGATTTCATGTTGCCAGCGGCTTTCCAGCAAAAATTAAAAAGGCGGTCATGGACAGGCAGGAACTGGCTGGACATTCTGAGCTTTTGACATCGGAAACGGAATTCTCAGATTTGTACCTGACGGAATTGGGGCGCGGTTGTTCCCGGGGGTGTCGATTTTGCACGGCTGGATTTATCTATCGTCCTCCCCGGCTTTGGCAATGTGATGCAATCCTTGGAGCAATTGAAAAGAGACCCGAAGGGGTCGATCGGATTGGACTGCTTGGTATGGAAATGACCCATATCGATGTCCTCGAGGCGATAGCCGGCAAATTGAGAGCGCAGGGATGCCGTCTCTCCTTTTCATCGCTCCGTGCTGACCGCATCAGTGATGGTATCCTTGAACTGTTGTCTGAGAGCAGACTCAAGAGTGTAGCCATTGCCCCGGATGGTGCTTCCGAGCGTCTGCGAAGGGTCATCAACAAGGGACTTGCTGAAAAAGATCTCCTGAGTGCAGCAGAACGACTGGTCGAAGCGGGGTTATATAAACTGAGGCTTTACCTGATGGTTGGACTGCCGACGGAAAATGACGATGATCTGGATGAATTTGTCGAACTTGTTGCGGTGATCAGATCGATGATTGATCCCATCGGCAGAAAGCGTGGGCGGCTCTCTGAAATTATCGTATCGATAAACAGTTTTGTCCCGAAACCGTGGACTCCATTCGAATATCATCCGTTTGGCAGTAGCGCGAGGCTTGAAAATAATGATTTCATCAACGGAAAACAGGCGGTACGGGAACTCAACCGGCGAATCCGGTTTCTTAAAAAAAAGCTTGATGTGCTGGCCAATACCCGAATAAATGTGGATAAACCTGATAATCTCCTGTTCCAGGCAGTTCTTTCCCGGGGAGACCGGCGTCTTGCTTTGGTATTGATGGAAATGGCAACTACGGGTATATCCTGGAAGCAGGCAATGATACAGCATGATTTACATGAAGGGTTGTATGCGACGCGTCAGTATTCTGAAAAGACGAGGCTTCCCTGGCGGATTATCGATCATGGCATCAATGAAGATTATTTGTGGAACGAGTATAACCGGGCGTTTCATGCCCGGTTGACACCTCCTTGTGATACTGAGCGGTGCAGACGATGCGGGGTTTGTCATGATTGACGGCACGGGTGGCAGCGGAGACCGGGTGACAACCCGCGGCAGAGATGGTGCGGCCGGGATACAGCCGTTTACTCTGGTCAAATACTTCTCTTTTTCAGCCCTCGGTGTTTTTCTGATATTTACCCTTTTTCTGTCCTGGATCATTTCCAATCATGCCCGTGATGTTATGCTCAAACAGAGTGAGGATTACTCACTGCTGCTGGCTGAGAACCTGAATCAGCAGGTTTTCAGACGGTTTGTTTTGCCGGCTGTTGTCCGTTATGGCCGCATCGCCCTCAGGAACCCAGAACAATTTGACTATCTGGATCGTATCGTTGATGGTCTGGTGCAGGGGTTGGCCATTGATTCTGTAACCATTTACGACTCTCGGGAAAACGTTGTCTCCTATTCAACGGTAATGGAGTTGGTCGGTGTCAGGGATCGGGGTGGTGCTGAATATGAAAAGGCGCTTGGCGGGGTTGCCAACTCGCGGTTTATTTACAGTGGCTCGGTTTTCAGTTTGTTATCCAGTGATGCTGAAGTCAGTTGCCAGTTGAAGACCTTTATCCCGTTTCGGCAGGTAAAACAAAGCGGTGAGGCTGGTGATGTGGTGATGGGTGTTATTGAGATTGTCAAGGACCTTTCGAAGGACTACCGGGCGATTGTAAAACTGCAGAGCAGAATTATCCTTGTCTCGAGTGTGATGATGACCATCCTGTTTCTTGTCTTACGTACGATTGTATCCCGGGCCGGAAACATTTCTGAGAAAAGGAATCTGGATCGGCTGCGGCTTGAAGAGCAATTGAACAGAACCGAGCGATTGGCCCATCTGGGAACCATGGTGGCAACCGTCTCCCATGAGATAAAGAGTCCGCTTGGTATTGTCCGCAGTACTGCCGAAATTCTAAAGAAGCGTATTAAATCAGTTGCTCCCGGCAATGAAAATCTGGCCCAGATCATTATTGATGAGACGAGCCGGCTGAATACGATTGTTACCGAATTCCTTGATTTTGCCAGACCTCAGGAGCCGATATTAAAAGAACATGATATCAATGCGATACTTGGGGATACCGTTGCTTTTATCCGGCCAATGGCTGAAAAACAGAAGATTACTATTGAAACCAGTTACCATACAGTCCAGATTGTCCGAAACGTGGATGAAGATATGCTTTACCGCTGTTTCCTGAATATCCTTTTCAATTCGATACAGGCAATGGAACATGGAGGGAAGTTATCCGTTGTTAGCGAGATTATTGGTGATGGACGGGTTCGGATCAGATTGTCTGATACCGGAACCGGTATGTCGGCTGATAAAGTGAAACAGATATTCAAACCGTTTTTTACTGATAAAAACAAAGGAACCGGGCTTGGGCTTGCGATTGTTCGTAACAGTATAGAACAGCACAATGGAGAAATTGTGGTTGAGAGCACGGTCGGTTCTGGAACAACCTTTAATATCATTCTTCCATAGAGGACAGAAAACAGCAGAAAGAGGACAGTATGAGCAGGAAAATAGTCGTGATTGGAGCGGTGGCAGCAGGGCCAAAGGCAGCGGTACGGGTGAAACGGCTCGATCCTGAGGCGGAGGTGTTGCTGATAGACGAGGATCGTTTGATTTCCTATGGCGGCTGTGGAATACCGTACTATGTTTCCGGAGATGTTTCCGACGAAAAAGAGTTGCGGTCCACCAGTTTTCATATGGTTCGTGATGAAGCATTTTTTGAAAAGGCCAAAGGCGTTGATGTCTTGACCTTGACCCGGGCTTTGCAGATTGACCGGCAGCAGAAAAAGGTACTGGTTGAGCATGTTGAATCTGGAGAAACGCAAATCATCGGTTATGATAAATTGCTGCTGGCAACCGGAAGTGAGCCGGTTATTTTGCCGATACCGGGGGTAGACCTGGACGGCGTTTTTACGATCAGTAACCTGCATAAAGCCGTTGAAATCAAGGAGCGAATAGCCAAAGGGATGGTCGGCAAAGCGGTCGTAATCGGTGGGGGTGCCATTGGTATTGAGATGGCGGAGGCCCTGAAAGATTTGTGGGGTGTTGAAACCAGCCTCGTTGAATTTAAGGATCATTTGTTGCCAAATCTGGTCGATTGGGAAATGGCAGACATGCTGGCGAAGCATCTGCGTGAAAATGATGTTGAGGTTTATCTCGGTGAAGCGGCAGTTGAAATTGTTTCTGGAGAAAATGGTGTGGCAGCTGGGGTGCGGACGGATAAACGGACGCTTGATGCTGATCTGGTTATTCTTGCAGCCGGGGTTCGGCCGCGTTCAAGACTGGCGGTTGAGGCGGGATTGAATGTTTCAGGAATGGGCGGTATTGTCGTCAATGAACATATGCAGACATCCGATCCCGATATCTATGCCGCTGGTGATTGTGTGGAGATCGTAAATCTTGTTTCGGGCAGCGGTTTTTATGCTCCGCTTGGTTCTCTTGCCAATAAAGAGGGCAGGGTTGCCGGTGACAATATGGCCGGGGTTCCGTCTGTTTTTCGGGGAGGTATCGGCAGCTTTATCATGAAAGCCTTTAACATCAGTATCGGTTCTGCCGGTATGACTCTGAGAGCTGCGCGGTCAGCCGGATACGATGCGGATCTCTCTCTGACATCGCCGGCGGACCGGGCACACTTTTTCCCAACCCAGTCTGTTGCCTGTTTTTTACTGATCTTTGACCGCCGAACCAGGAGAGTGCTTGGTCTGCAGGGTTTTGGGCCGATGGGTGACGGTATACTTGCCCGTATCAACGGGGCGGCGCCACTTTTGAGCAGCGGTGGGCTGATTGAAGATTTTTCAAATATTGAGCTTGCCTATGCGCCGCCATTCTCAGCGGCTATTGACTCGGTAAATGCGGCTGCCTATGTCGCGGAAAATATCTGTGATGGACGGATGCGAAAAATAGATATGGCCGATTTTTTTGCGATTGTCGAAAATCCGGATGCACATCGGGATACGGTTATCCTCGATGTCAGACATCCGGCACAGGCAGAACCGTTTATTGAAAAATTCGGAGCGGACTGGTGGTTGTCGATCCCTTATGAACAGGTGCGTTCACGTTATCAGGAGTTGCCACAGGATAAAACAATACTTATCATCTGCAACGCTGGTTCACGCTCGTATGAACTACAATTGTTTCTTGATTATCAGGGTTGGGGGCGAACTCAGATTCTGGCGGGAGGATTGAATATTGTCCACAGAATGAATGTGGACTGGTTGCCAGATGTGTAAAATGGTCTGTGTTGATGTCTTTTTGTGAGACAATGGGCTGGTAAAGCCGGCTGCCAGCTGTTCAGCTGAAAAACGGTGGTAATCAGAAAAAGAGTAAAGAAGATGGAAGCGATCCATCTATTGAAATGATTTTCTGGCTGGATTGTTTGGCAGCCAGGAGTGGACAAAACGTGACAGTATATGATACGCTTTTCTTGTCAGAAGGAATTATTATGTTTTTTCCAGGAATTATGAAATGACTGAATTGAATCCTGAACATATGATTGAGGAGATAAAGGCAAATAGTATCACCGGTGACTTGATGAAGGCGCGGTTGGTGCTTGCCCATATCGACCGTGTTGATCGGAAACAGAAAAAGAGACTGGTGTATGAATTGTCACGTGCGGATCCGGTTTTTTCTGTTCCGCTTCTCTGTTATCTGCTTAACGATCATCCGGATGAGGCAGAAAACATGCCGATTATCAGGGAAACCCTGGTGTCGAAGCTGCTTGCTTACCCTGAACTGATCAACCGGTTTCTCTCTTCTTCTGAAATTGGTGACAAGAGGCCCATAATCGAATTGGCTGGTGAGTTGAAATATTATGATTCATTGCCGTCTTTGCTTGATCTTGCTGCCTCTGCCAGTGACGAATCTGAAATTCTGTTGGTTATAAATACCCTTGGGGCTCTTGGTGATATCCGGGCGATCAATATATTGACTGATTTTATGTATGCCGCCAATCGGAAGATCATCATCAGTGCGATACAGGCTCTTGGGCAGATCGGTACGACAACCGCAATGCACCGGCTTGCCGAGCGGATGGGAACCGATAATGAGATGGATACGATGATTCTTGCCATATTTGCTGAAACCCAGGATCAGGTATCCCTTGAAAAGCTGAATGAAACCATGCGGAGTCACTATGCCCACATGCGGACGTTTGCCAAACAGGAGCTTGTAAAGATTGGCCCGAAAGCTGTACCGATTCTGATAGAGAACCTGAGAAGCAATGATCCCGATTTCCAGATTCATACCTTGAATGTTCTTGGTGATATTCGGGATGAATCGGCGGTGATGCCGATCAGAAAACTGCTCGATGGGGAACCGAAAGATGCGAATGTCCGTTTTGCAGCGTATGAAGCGTTGGCCCTGCTTCCGCTGAGAAAAGGAGCCTATACGCTGACAGCGGGGTTGAGTGACAGGGAGGATCATGTTTGTATTGCGGCTGCCCGTGCGATCGAACGTAATTTTTCACCGATTCTTGCTGCTGGATTGAAAAATCTGCTGACAGCAAAAAATGACGAGTCTCGGCATATTGCCAAAATTATCGTCAATGCCCAGGTGGATAAGATTTTTGTCAGCCTTGCAGGAGAAGAGTTCTTTCAGGAACTGGCGTTGATTTATTTACCGCACGCTCATAAGGATATCAGGGAGCATTATTACCAGCTTTTGATCGAAATGGGCGAAATGGCTTTTGCCGGTAAGATGAGAGGTGGTGAGGAAGCTGTTGTCAGGCAGAAGATTGTTGCCGTTGATGATTCACGCATGGTCCTGAATATATATAAGACAACGCTGCATGAGCTTGGGTATGAGCCGGTGCTTTTTGAGTTTCCAAAATCAGCCATAGAGTGGCTGCAGAAAGAACAGCCGTTGCTTGTGTTGACAGATTTGAATATGCCTGACATTACCGGTATTCAATTAGCTGAGGCCGTCAGGAAAATCTATCCAGCAGAAGATGTACCGATCATTATGGTGACCACCCAGAATGAGGATAATGATAACGTTGCTGCTTTGACGGCTGGAGTGAACAAGATCATTCATAAACCATTTAACGCAGGTTCGCTCAAGGAAGCGATAGATACGCTTTTGGTGTAGGCATGTACGTTTTTTCAGATGGCCTCAAGGAGTTCGGGCAGCCGGTTGAAAGAACGGGCAACGTCTTTTGGGTGATGGGCATCTGATCCTGCTACCAGTGGAATTTCCATGCTAAAGGCCTGCCTGATAATCTCCGGTGCTGGAAACGGTGTGTTCCGCAGTGGTATACCTGAGGTGTTTATTTCCAGAGCCATATTGTTTTCTTTTACCAGATGGAGCAGTTGCTGGATCTGCTCAAGGTGTTGCTCCTTTAACCTGATACCAGGGCAGTGTCTCAGTCCGGCATCGAGATGACAGAGTACGGTTCCAGGTAACAGCTGCACCGCTGTGATCAACGCGTCAAAATAGCTGCTGAGCAAATGATCGATCCCGTAATGAGAACAGATCTCAATATTGTGCTGCTGGCTGCTGAGAAGATTCAGGTGTTGTTTCTGGCCCGGGAGCCGGTGGTAATGATATGAAATACCGATACGCTCCCAGTTTCTTTTCTTGAGCCGTTCACGAATCAGGTCTGTTTTTTCCGGGTTGAAGCCGACCTCGACACCAAGACCAATTTCTATGTGGTCTTCATATCGTTTTTTGAGTCTAATGCCTTCTTCAAAATAATAATCAAAATCCTGCTCGTTGAGCCAGGTTCTCTGGAAATAGTTGATTCCTTCTTCGAGATGCTCAAGAAAGAAGATCTTTCTGATTCCTTTGTCGATAGCTGAAAGAACATATTCTTCCATGCTGCCAACGGCATGCATGCACATTGATGTATGTATATGACCGTCTACATCAGTATCTATGGAAATGGCTTGCAGATTATGGGCTCGTGTCATAACTGGAACGACCGGGGATCAGGCGTTTCCTTCAGGGAAAAAATGCAGGATACCGTCAATATCTGAAGTGTCACAATAATGACCCTGTTCGAATTCCAGATCTATAAATCCCTCTAGACCGTCGATGGATAACGGAAGAGATGGCCCGTTCGGGAGATGGTAGATGATCGTTTCTACGCTGGTCAAATCAACTGGGCGGATAAACAATTTCATATGATAAAACCTTGCAATATAATAATGGATTCATCCTCTGAGTGATGAGTATACGTATTTAAATTTCGTCTGGAAAAAGATATATACGCATATTTCAGGCAAACCGCAATAGGTATGAAGGAAGAAAAAAGAGATCGCTGAAGTGGGTTCAGGAAAAGACGGTACCTTTTGAAAAAAAGACTATCTTGGGAGAGGTTCTGCAGAAAAGAAGAGAAGACAAGGCCGTTCCTTTGACTCTTCCCGAAAAAGGTGGCAGCGTATCTCAACGCTCTGCCTCCCTATTTCATTGTACAATAAACTGGTGTGATGCTATACTTGAACATGGAGAGCTGGTTGCTTACTGCATCCCCCACGTTATTTTATGCTGTTTTAAACAAGATTCAATGAATTTGCGAGACTGTTTTTTATCTGATTGGTGTATGCGCAGGAACATGAAGCAAAAGAGAGCTTTTTCCTCTGATCCAGATGAGGACCCTTTGGTTCTCTGGCAGGAACGTGTTCTTTATATAACATGCGTTTTTGGTGTCTTTGGAGGACTGTTTGTACTGGTTCCTTCTGTCTGGTGGCTCTTTTTGCAAGGTGGCCTGACTCATGTGATTATATTTGATATTGCCATTTATCTGTTTCTTGTCGTTGTGTTCTTGTGGAAAGACCTCAATGTCAGGGTGAAAGCCGCGTCAGTCTTTTTTGTATCCTATTCAATAGGTACGGTCATGCTCATTAGTCTCGGTCCTATGGGAGCCGGCTATATCTGGCTGCTGGGAGCATCGATACTGATCAGTAATGTCTATGGCCTGAAGGCTGCATATTACAGTATCTTATGTAATATACTGATATTGACCTGTATTGCCGGAGGGATTGCTGCAGATTATATCGCGTGGGCGCGTCAACTAGAGCACCCTCTTCAGTTTTGGCTGGTTCTGGGGTCAAATTTTCTTTTGGTAAATGTTTTAGTTTCTGTGTTTTTCTCCTTAATGTTGAAAAGTCTGCGGGAGACTGTCAAAAGAGAAAAGCAGATGCGAATAAATCTTGAAAAAAGTGAAAATTGCCTGCACGCGGTGTTTGATTCCGTCGAGAGTGTTTCGTTACAAGGGTATAACAAAGAAAGAGAGGTTATTTACTGGAATAAGGCGAGTGAAAAGCTTTATGGTTATCGTGCTGAAGAGGCGATGGGAAAAAGACTTGAAGATCTTATATTTCCTGAGGCGATGCGTGATGATGCGGTTGCTGGAATTCGGGCCTGGTATGAAGATGGTATTCCAATTCCAGCGGCTGAATTGAAGCTTCAGAATAAATGCGCTGATCCCGTCTATGTCTTTTCATCTCATGTGATGACGACCGATAGCAGGGGTGAAAAAACAATGTTCTGTATTGATATTGACCTTTCGTTACTTAAGCAGATTGAGAAAGAGAAAGAACAATATGAAAATCAGTACCGACAGGCTCAAAAAATGGAATCAATTGGTAGATTGGCTGGGGGAATTGCACATGATTTAAATAATTTGTTGGTGCCTGTAATAGGATATTGTGAAATCTTGAGAAATGACTCCTATGAAGTTGATTCGAATTCGAGGGCCGGGTTTTTAAACAGTATTCACGAAGCTGGGTTAAAGGCACGTAACCTTGTGCGCCAGTTATTGATTTTCAGTCGTAAGCAGCCAATTCAGATGCAGACGGTTGATCTGGCAGTTGTTGTTACCAGTTTCGAAAAATTTCTGCGCCGGATTATTCGGGAGAATGTTGAATTGCACATGATCGCAGAAGATAAGGCTATGCCGATTAAGGCCGATCCCAATCAGATAGAGCAGGTGCTTATGAATCTGTCGGTCAATGCGTCTGACGCCATGCCATCTGGTGGCAGGTTGATTGTTGAAGTAAGGAAAGAAATTGTACATATACCGAGGAAAATGATCCAGGGTGATCTGGCTGCTGGAGAATACGCTGTGTTATCAATACAGGATAATGGCATGGGAATGGATGATAAAACCCGCTTAAATATGTTTGAGCCATTCTTTTCCACAAAAGGTCCTGAAGGTACCGGTTTGGGGCTTGCCACAGTATATGGCATTATCAAACAACATGGTGGAAATATTGTAGTTCAGTCAGTTCCGCAAGAAGGAACTGACTTTATTGTTTATTTTCCCCTTTTCGACGATGAGGAAAGAGATGTTGCAGACATGGAGGTTGGTGAAAATGGGTTATCCGGACAGGGAACCATTATGCTTGTGGAGGATAATCTGCAGGTGAGAGAGTTGACAACCGAGATCTTGCAGAAAAAGGGGTACTCTGTTTTGTCGGCAAATAATGGAAATGATGCACTTGCTCTTATTCAGCGGGAAGGAGCTGTGGTTGATTTACTGCTCACCGATGTGATAATGCCGGAGATGAACGGTTCTGAACTGTACCAGAATGCTCTTGAAATATGTCCTCGATTAAAGGTGCTTTATATGTCCGGTTACACCAATAATATCATTTCTCAACAGGGTATATGTGATCAAAGTCTCAGCTTTATCAATAAACCATTTACCGAAAAAGAGCTGACAACCAAAATCAGCAGTGTCTTGAGTGGAAAAAAGGCTAACGCATAAAAGTAACGGTGAATCTTTTACCTGTTTTAAAAATATCTGATGTATTGAGACGCACAGATAATAATAGATTTACCAAACCGACCTCTCTATCGATCAGGTCGAACATCCTTTTTTTATATGAAAGTCTCCTGACAGCTTGAAAGCGATAGATGCTGAAGTGAGAGCTTTCATTTGAGCGCGTTGGCTCCTTTTCTACAGACGTAAAGTGCAGCACATAGTGACAATAGTATCATTCCAACACCCCAGGTAAGGAGTATCAGTATCTCAAACAGGGGTGTTTCCTGTTCAAAAAAGAAACATTTCAGCAACCGGTAGGTTGGGATGAAGCCGGATACCAGCACGGTGAGGACATATGATATTGACAGGAACAGATAAAAGATGGCTCCGGGGCCCATTGCCGCAATCCTGTTTTCTGCGTTGTAGTCGGCAAACAATGCGCCAAATCCGAGAGCCAGGGCGATAATTGTCCAGCATATTATTGTTGAACTGAAGAGGGAAATCCACCACATCGGCCCGTTGATCTGCAAAAAATGATTGGATATACAGATCAGGACAAGGTTGAGTATCGTAAACGGGATGAGATAGAATACATATTTATACCAGAGAAATGTCTCTACGGATACCGGTGAGTTCTTGATCAGGTAAAAGGAACCGCCTTCAGAACTGATTGAAGGATAGACGAATCGGGCGGCCAGAGATGCTGCCAGAAAACCGGTCAGTCCGATATTGCCGAATGCGATCAGGTTTGCAACATAGGTTGTGCCAAATGTCCTGTCCAGTGGCAGTACCTTGAAATTATAGAGATAAACGATGACCAGGGCGGCTATCATGAAAAACTGGGACCATTCCTTTGAATCGCGCAGAAAAGAAATGGCTTCTTTTTTGAATAACCACCTCCAGCATTGTCTTTTTCCCCGTGGGGGTTTGAATTGCCGATTACCGCCGAACGATTCCTGGGATTTTGAATAACCGGGGAGAAACAGCACGGACATCGCTATTTCTCCGATAAAATAGATGATGACCGGAGTCAGCATGATGAGACTGAGGAGCAGCCAGTCCACCTGACGATCAAGCAGGTAGGTGGTCAGCAGGTTGGCTGTCCATCCTGCCGGGAGCCAGGGACCAGCCGGGTTGGAAATGGCAGAAAGATATTCGACAAACTGTCCATATTTATCTGGATTGACCAGGTCTTCCGGACGCATCAATCTGAAAATCAGGTAAAGAAAAAGTGAGAAACAGAGGGTGAGAAAAAAGATGATATCTTTGGTACGTCGAGCCGGAAAGAGATAGACGAGAACGATAATGATCAGCAGGGCGATTCCGGTTGCGGTCGCTGCTGTTGCCGGAATGGTCAGCAGGAGAAGCGGCCAGTAGAGCATTCCTGTTTGGAAAACGACACCAAAGGCTGCAAAAACAGGGGTTGAGAAAATCAGAACAACCCATGATGTGTTGAGGAAGGTTGTCGTCAGTCGCATCCCGAAGAGTTCGGTCATGCTGACTGGTGAGGAAACGATGCACTCGTTTTCCTGGGACAGGTACAAGGTAGTGACTCCGGTGATCATTGACGAGAAGACCAGCATGGCGAAGATGGTGATCCAGGCCATCTGGAAAATCTTCATGCTGAGGATGATGCCGAGTTCACTTTGTTTGTGGAAATAACCAACCAGTTTCCAGGTGATCAGGTAAAGAGCGATACCGATAACGAGTCCGAACAGGGTGAGTAAAACCGTCTTCACATTCGGGCAGCCATTGCTTACCAGCCGTTTCTGGTTAATCTTCAGATATGGGTAAAAAAGACGCGGGAACATGTGGACTAGTGGGTTGATGACTGCTGATTTCGCAAGGCGGCTACAAGCTCCTGTACTTCAAAGGCGCCGGTCAGCCTGAGAAAAAGATCTTCGAGCTTTGCATGTTCATTATCCGAGAAACGTTTCAGTTTCTCGACACTGTCTGATGCGATGATTGTTCCTTCTGAGATGATTGCAATACGGTCGCACAGCTCTTCGGCTATTTCCATGGAATGTGTCGACATGAAAATTGTTCTCCCTTCCGTTGTCTTCTGTTTAAAAAGCTCTTTAACGATTCGGGCACTTTTGGGATCGAGTCCGACCATCGGTTCGTCCACGATAATCAGCGGCTGGTCAAGCATGAAAATTGAGGTGATGATCAATTTCTGCCGCATTCCGTGAGAATAGCTCTCGATAAGATTATTTTTCCATCTGTCGAGATCAAAAAGGTTTAGATATTCTGCCGCTTTTTCTCTTGTGTCTGGACCGGACGTGTTTTCTGGATAAAGACTTGAAAGAAAGGAGAGATACTCCATGCCGGTCAGCTTTTCATACAGGTATGGGCGATCAGGAATGTAGCCGGTGAGAGCTCGGCATCTGGTCGCATTATCTTCCATGCTGGTACCGAGGATGCTGATTTTTCCCGAAGTGGGTTTGAGCAGACCGGCAATCATTTTGATTGTCGTTGTCTTGCCGGCTCCATTGGGGCCGAGAAAACCGAATATTTCACCTTCAAAAACAGTGAGGTCAATATGATCGACGGCGGTAAAGGTGTCGAACACTTTGGTAAGCCTGTCAAGCTCCAGTAGCGGTTGTGTCGTTCTCTTTCTTTGATCTGTCATGGTAATGGTTCGATTTGAAGGGTGCCAAGCAGTGAGCCGATCTCCATTTGTTCCTGGAGGCCACCTTCAACAAATTTCAGATGGCTGACATCGGTTGGAAACTGCATGGTGGTTGTATCGATACTGATCCATCGACCTTCGATACAGACTTCGTTCCAGGCGTGGTAGTAAAAGGCGTTTTTATGATAAACGACACCGGCTGCGATCTTCGTTGGAATCCCAGCGGAGCGGGCCAGTGCTGCAAAAAGGAATGCATGTTCGTTGCAGTCGCCTTTACGATTGTGCAGAGTTGTGAGCGCATCTGGTATACCAATAACGGGCCGTTTTTCGAGGGATTTGTAGACCCAATTGCCAATGGCCTGCACTTTTTTTTCTGCCGATTCGGTGGAGCCAACTATTTCTTTGCTTGTTTTTTGTATCTGGGGAGAATCACTCTGAATGTAAGAAGAAGGAAGTATGGTTGATTCAGTGTCGGAACAGCTGGTTTTGGTTTCCCTGCTTCGGGGAATAACTTCCCTGTTTACTGTCAGGATTGAACCATCAAACTGCTGTCTCCCTGAATCAAGGATAAAATGGTGATGATCCGGAAGCGTCAGGCGATAGCGCAGCTGTGCTCTGTTGCCTGGATTCACCATCTTTCCAATAATTTTTACGGAAACAGCTGAAAGCAATTCACTACTGTTTTCATCGAGTTTTTTTGCCTTGAACTCTGGTTCCCGGATGAAAACGAAACCGGCGGGAGATTCCTCTTTGATCACATTACCCTCGTCGTCCAGCCATGAGTTAACCCGTGTTCCAGAAAAAAACTCGGTAAATCGATGCAGGTTGAAAACTCTGTCATTAATGAGCACCTGTTCTTTTCCCCGATATTCAATAGTTGATGTTTTACCCGTGAGAGAGACGGGATCAAACCAGGGGATTTTTATCTTTTGTCCTGTGATCAGTTCCTGGTCGAGCAGATAAGTGCGTCTGGATGTGGCGATGAGCGGTGGAGCAGTGAGGCTAATATTCTCACTGATGTTACTGCTGCCGGTGTCGAGAGTGAACGAGACGGTATTCCCTTTAACATGACCTGCCGCCTGCATCTGATAGAACGGGGATGAGAAACGGAAGGTGAAACGTTCCAGTCTGTTTTGCCCGGTGACCAAAGCATCGAGGTCAAGGTTAAACGGATGTTCCTGGCCCGATATGTTCAGCTTTAAGAAAGCGGTTTGCCGGATGTTTATTTTTTCGTCATCAGGCAGGAACTGATTTTCAACGTAGCCAATCTTTTTGTTTCTGAAATAGATCCCCTGATAGTTTGTTTTTTCTGCTCTTGAAAGAGCTGCCGCCTCCTTTATTTCCAAGGTTTTAAGGAAATAGTCCCGTTGCAGCAGCATAATAAACAGGGCAAGCCAGATGATCGAAAGCAGGATTCTTATCGTGATACTTTTACGGGTGACGGGTTTCATTCGGTTGTTTCAATCTGGTTATGATCTTTTCAGATTCCACCTAACCTGAGCGATTTTCATATGAAAAGAGTCCTTTAAAGCTGGATAATATGTTATAATGCTTGATAATATTTACCTAAATAATAGCAAGCATACGTACACCCAACAGGTAAAGGACTCTATGAGCAAGCATAACAAAAACTACCGGAAAAATGAACTCAAAATCCGTCGTATTGAAACCACCTTCAACCGGTTGACCGGAAGAGCAGGCCTGTCCCTGTTTGTCGTTTACATGTAAGGCAGCCATCTTTTTGGCTGATTTGACCAGTAGTTCGTGGCCATCCGAAAAAGCCAGAAAGGCCTCGCCATTACAGGACCTTTCAAACAGGCGCGTTGTTCTTTCACTGATGGGACCCGTCGACGACAGACCTGTTTCGACCCGCTTTCTGAGGATGGATGCTCTGCCGGCAGGATAACAGGAAACAGTTCCGGCGTGCGATCTTTTGCCGACTGATGCATGATGACCGCAACAACGACGAACTGGCCGACCGGGCGGTGAATGATTTAGGCCATGAACAACTGCCTTTCAAATGATTCGGTCCCGATGCAGCCTGGTATTATATGATGCCGGCCGGATCATTTTCTGCTTGAATCGTTTAAAGAAGAGGTCAGTGTGCCTGTGTTGTCGATCGATACCGATGCCTCCACGGTGCGCAGGCGGGTGATCGATATTGCCGGCAAGATTGTTTTCCGCAGCGGGGATACGGTTTTGAAAGTATCCAGGGCCTGCCTGGAAAACCTTCGTTTGCCGGAATCATTGAATCGGTGTTACACAGCGCCGGCTATCGGCTGACCGGTACGAAAAACAAAGATTTAGCGTAAAACCAAGGGAGAAGTGTGCCCGAAACCGGGGCGATTGAGCCTATTCCCGAATCAATTGAGGCCGTCAGCGGTCGTGTTGGGATTTTAATACTGAAGTCTGTATCGTTTCCAATCTTCTCACCATATTGTACCTGAATAATTCCGTTTAAATTCGGAATCACCTACGTCAGGTTATCGCTTAACACATTGTCCCGTTTTTAGGGGACACCGCCATCCTCAGGTGTTTGAAGCTAACAGCTCGTGTGATAACCTTTGAAAAACGCTTTAGGATTTCAAAACAAACTCAAAAAGAGACAACAGGCCAATAATAAGCTTGTGCGGACGTGCTCCCCCGCCTTTATCCAGCCGGATTATACAAGCCTCTCAAACGAGCAAAAAACAACAGTGCACAGACATAGATCAACGCTCCTGTGAGCAGGGTCAGATTAAAGCCAACGTACAGCGAAATCACGACACTCAGAATACCGCCAATGACGGTAAAAAGACCGTTCATTCCCCAGGCCCAGGCGATAGCCCCCTCTGGTTGCTTGCTGATAGCCAGGATGCCCAGAGGAAAACACATGCCCATGAAAAAACCGACCGGAAGGATCAACACGATAGCCGCCAGCACACGCCACCAGGTCGAGTAGACCAGAAATACTTTAAAATAAGCGGGATACAGAAAAATAAACAGAACCACTGTAACGATCGTTCCGATGAAGGGTACCAGCCATTTACACTGTGGTGTGATTCCCAAACGACCGGAGAACAGACTGCCCAGGGCCGCCGCTATCAACAGTGAAAAAACGATAGTGGAATAGGTATGAAGAGGAAAGCCGATCAGTTTCATAAAGATCTGGATAAATACCAGCTCAATGATGATAAAACCGCTTCCCAGGCAGGCGAAATAGCAGAGCGATGTAATTTTATTCGGCCATCGCTCCCTGCCGGCGCGAGAAAACAGCAGTGGCACCAGCACAAAGAAAAAGGCAAAGAGAATTGATGCCACCGATGTTACCACAAGATGTTCAAGGTCGTTGGGGATAAGCCGGTTTTGCCTATATTGGGAAGTGAGCAGCGCGGCGGTGGAATAATCCATATACTGTTCCGGATAAGCCCGGTGATACCGCTCCCATTTTTTTCTCAAGAACCTGAAATAGGGACGATTATCAGTGGTGGCAGTTACCCGGAACGGAACCAGATCAATGGTTTCCTGCGACAATTCACCGGAGTAAAACTCGTCGCTGAGCATCGCTCCTTCTCTATCATACGGGTTTTCCACCATTTTAATATGACTTCTGAAAAAGTTTTCCAGTCTGCTCACTTCCTCTCTGGACCAGGGCGTCATTCTGATCAGCAGGGTGGGCAGATTATCACGTAAACGTCCGGTTGCCTGAAACACCAGTACATGATCCCTGAAATTGCTTCGTCCCAGATCTTTCCAGGCCTTTGCCGCAGTGGTGATGAGCCGGGGATAAACATGGTGATTGACGTGCAGGATTCCATCATCTTTGAGATGCTCAAAATACTCCATATACGCATCAGCGGTCTGCAGATATGAGGTTCTCATCGCTCCACTGCCAGCCGCAATACTGCTCGATGTATGATTACTGAAAATCTGGATAATATCGTATTTCTTCCGTGACCCACGCAGGAAACTGCGACCTTCGTCAACATGTGTGGTTACCTTGGGGTGGGAATAAACACCACCTCCGAAATCCCGGTAAATATCGCGCACTGCATGAATAACATAGCCGACAAGTTCGACCGCATCCACATGTCTGGCGCCAAACGTCAGTGCGGCTTTGGTTTCCTGACCGCCAGCGGCACCGATAATGAGAACGTCCTGGTCGGTACCTTCTTTGAGCAGGTGACTGAGATAGACCCCTTGTCCGGTAAAGTTATTACCCGTTCCTCTGGGCAGAGACTTGCGGAGCTTTTGATAATCACCGTCAAATTTATACAAAAAGGTTGATTGACTGCCACCGTCGTAAGCAATATGCTTAAAACCCTTGTCTTGGAATATATCAATCCTTGAAATCGGGTCCCAATAGCTCCGTTCCAGATCTTCAGTGGCAAGGCGTTCCCTGACGGCTCGTTTTGATATGTGATGTTTGAATTCAAAATAACGGTCCGTCTCTCCATCGGCAGAAATATATTTGATAAACGGAACAGAAGAAACCGCCACTCCCAGGAGGACCAGAATCGTTTTAAAGACCGGGTACCGGATGAGGATCGCACACGTAATCCAGCACAATCCACCACCGAGAAACAGGGCGCCGGCGGGGCCAATATACGGTAGAAACGGGATCAGGATCATACAGCCCAAAGCAGCTCCGGCAAGATCCCAGAAATAAAGACGCTGTATCTGTTCCGAATAGTAGGAAAAAATGAGCGTAAAAATCATGCCTGACAGGAAAAATGGTGCCGCCAGAAAAAAGTACATCACGAAAAAGTAGCCAATATCCTTACGCGATCCGACCTGAATATTGCGAAAATCCAACGGCAGGGAATTGATAATCGGCATGATCAGGAGAATGAAAAGACCAAAGAGAAAGATAATCCAGCACAATCGTGCGAGGAATTTTTTATCCTTCTTCACTGGTCGTAACGACTGGTAGACACCGGCAAGTCCAAAACAGAACATGACCAGGGTAATAATCATATACGCTTTATTGGAATACCAGATAACGTCAAAAATACGAACGAGTGCCAGTTCGACCATTAAAGTGATCAAGGCGATCAAAAAGAGACTGAATGATATTTTTTTCATCGATTAGGGTGATAAGAAGTTACTCTCTGGCAGATAATAACCCGAAAAACGAATTGATAATGATTTTAAGGGATGTCTAACCTGAGCGGTTTTTTTTATATAAAAAAAGTCAGTTAAAGATTGATGGCCTTGTAAAAAAACTCACGCGGCCATTTTAAGGTTTACGTGTCTAATCGGGCATATTGTATCTTGGTATATCAAACTTGAAGAATACTTTTGCATAAGATGTGTGTTGATATCTAAAAAAGCCAATAAAATGGCATATAACGGTCGAGGTACAATCCGCCGGTTTCTCTTCTTTCGATACATTGCCGGCCGGCGAATAGTTACACCTTTGACTGTTTTTCCGATGACTGGAGCAATAAGCTCAACCTCATGTGTAACTCTGACCGCCTCACCGTTGTTGTCGCTTCCATAGAGGGAGTTGGCAAGTAATCTCCGGGGAGCCATATTCCTAGCCGCGCTTTGGTCGATCGCGGGCAGCAGGGCATCGGTATCACTTTTATCAGCAGACTCGACCCTGATATGGGTAATCAGCACGAGCGGTTGGAAAGAGGATTCCGGAGCGTATGTTTCCCTGACGTGCACGTGATACCCCTTTCCGCTGTAACCGGCATCCGGATCAGAAGGATTCTGCAGTGAGTCGGAGACCACATCCTTATTGTTTTTTGCTGCGGCAATCTTTTCACCATTTTCTTCCTGAGTAAGGCATTGTTCGTTGAACAGGCGAACACGCAATGTGAAGCTGCTCGTAGATGTCATGGAAGAACTGGTATTAAAGGTGTTGATCAGGGTATATAGATCTTGCGCCAGCCGACTGAGGGCAGCATGTGAGACTGATGGCTTGACCACTCCAGAGACAGCTTCCTGCTTTTTTTCAAGACAGCGGGTAACGAGCTCGGTTTCCAATGGCAACAGCAGGCTCCTCTGGTGGCGCTTCAGAGTGATCAGCAATCTTCTGATCGTTTTGACAAATAAACGGATACGTCCCAAGCGCCGCCTATTCGACTGGACATGAAAAGAGTCGAAGCGTTGATATTGAAAATCCATTTTGAAAATGTCGACGAGCTTTTGACAGACGCGGTCAAACCGTACCTGCTGCATCCCCTCCTGCGAAAGAAGCTGACCCATTGTCCAGAGGCGTTTGAGGTTGACATATATATCGTGGCAATACTTTCGTAAGACCTCTACCGGAAGCTCTGGAAGGATTTCCTTGCGAAATAACCCGGCCCATGAATTCTCAAGAAGCAGCAGCCCCCTGGGGCCAAGATGCTGCCAGGGGTCGAGAATGCAGTGCTGTTTGTGGTTTTTCGAATGAAACATTTGAATTTCCCGTATCGTATTGAATTTATAGGGATATATGTTAACACTTTTGCCAGCTGTAAGCAAGCAGTAAAATAAGTTTTGTTTTGTCAGATTAGACAGTTAAGAAATAAAAAGTGTTTTGCGAAACCATCATTGTTTATTTTTTTTGTATTCTTTACATTTTTTTACCATCCCTGGAGCCCACTCTGGGGTACCCTCGGCATGGATGTGCGTATAAAGGGCGAGAGTGTTTTTGTATACGAGACCGTCCCGCTTTTCGATAAAGCCGGTGCCTCGATTCATTTTCAGGACCAGATCCTGATGACTGCCCTGCCAGTTTGATATGACTGAATAACGGAATTCATGGCCTTTTACTTTAAGCCCTTGAGGGTAGAACGGGTTTCTTCGATCTACCGTAAAGATTGAATAGCCGTGGGCCTGAGGTTTGGCTGACATGGTATAGGATACTGGAAAAACCCCGGTCAGTTCAAAGTGGTCTTGCCCGATAATGATTGACGAACCGAGGTAGATTAAGCCACCGCATTCGGCATAGACCGGGAGCCCCTTTTCTATTTCGGCCCTGATGGAATCGCGGAAAGATTTGTTGGCGGCAAGTTTGGCTGCGCTGGTTTCCGGAAAACCGCCTCCGATATAGAGGCCGTCGAGATCAGGCAGTGAATTGTCTGCTATCGCATTAACCGGTACCAGTTCTGCCCCATTCCTTTCCAGGGCTGCAATATTTTCCGGATAATAAAACTGGAAGGCTTCATCCTGCAGGATGCCGATTCTCACATCGTGGCTGATTGGCAGTAATGTCACATCAGTTCTTGGGCAATTGTCAGGGGCGGGGATTGTTTCGGTCAGGTGTTCCACCCGATTGATATCAATATGTTCAGCGGCTGTTTTGGCGAGGAAATGTATCGCCTTTTGTGCGTCGTTGTATTCCTGATGCGGAATCATGCCAAGGTGTCTCATGGGGAAAATATCTTCTTTCATCCGGGGAATTGCTCCGACAACCGGCAGTCCGCAATATGCTTCAACAGCTTCACTGATCAGTCTGACCTGACGCTTTGTCGCCACCTGGTTGAGGATAACGCCACGGATGTCCACTCGTTTGTCAAGCTGCATGCAGCCAAGTACCATCGCGGCAATGGTACGGGTTGTTTTCGTACAATTGACAACGAGAAGGAGCGGCAGGTCAACAGTGATGGCAAGATCGGCAGTTGAATATCCTCCCTGGGCAGTAACGCCGTCGTAAAGCCCCCGATTACCTTCAATCAACGTGAAATCAGCGCCACGGGAGCGTTGGAGAAATGAGGAGATGATCATTTCCCGGGATACGAGATACGGATCCAGATTGTAACAAGGTCGCTCAGCTCCGTACGTGAGCCAGCCAGCATCAATATAGTCTGGTCCTTTCTTGAACGGGGCAATCTTTTTTCCGTTCTGTGTCCAGGCTGCTGTCAGTCCGACAGAGACGACACTCTTGCCAGATCCTCCGCAGAGTCCGGCAATAACGATCCCTCTGGTTTGTTTCATCCGAGTTCAATCTCCAGTTTTCTTAACGACTTTATTTTGTCCCTGATTCGTGCCGCTTCCTCGAACGCAAGTTCCCGTGCCGCCGTATCCATTTCCTTTTCAAGTTTCTTTATTTCTTTTTCGAGATCGGTTATTGAACCAAAGAAAGGTTCATCTTCAGCGGTAGCGAGCTGGGCCTGCTGCGGTGAGCCGAAGGAGTAACCGGCATCCTTGAGATATTGATGGATAGTGTCTTTCACCGCCGAGACAATGGTCTTTGGTTCAATGCCGTGTTTTCGATTATGAGCGATTTGAATGGATCGCCGACGACTGGTTTCATCAATGGTACGCTGCATTGAGCCGGTTATTTCATCTGCGTAAAGGATGACTGTTCCGTCAGCGTTTCGTGCAGCGCGGCCACAGGTTTGGATCAACGATCGTTCCGAGCGGAGGAACCCTTCCTTGTCGGCATCAAGAACGGCAACCAGTGAGACTTCCGGGATGTCCAGGCCTTCACGGAGCAGGTTGATGCCAATCAGTACATTATATTCCCCGTTTCTCAGGTCGCGGATCAGTTCAACCCGTTCCAGGGTTTTGATATCTGAATGGAGATAACGTACGTTGACCCCCAGTTTTTCGTAATATTCTGTCAGATCTTCGGCCATTCGTTTGGTAAGGGTTGTTACCAGTACGGCCTCGTTCTTGTCAGTTCGATTTCTGATTTCGTCGAGCAGATCGTCCACCTGATCTGTTGCCGGGCGTACTTCGATTCGCGGATCGACAAGGCCTGTTGGACGAATTACCTGTTCGATAATACGCCCTTCTGCCTTGTCCAGTTCATATGGTCCCGGTGTTGCTGAAACGTAGATAACCTGGTTGACTCGTTCGTTGAATTCATCGAAGCGCAGGGGCCGGTTATCAAGGGCAGATGGCAGCCGGAAACCGAAATTGACCAGTGTTTCTTTTCTGGAACGGTCACCATTGTACATGCCGTTGAGCTGCGGGATACCGATATGGCTCTCATCGATGAAAAGGAGATAGTCGTCCGGAAAGTAATCGAGCAGGTTTGGTGGCGGCACCCCCGCCGGTTTCCCGGTCAGGTGACGGGAATAATTTTCAATGCCGTTACAATAGCCGAGCTCCTGCATCATTTCCAGGTCAAACATGGTGCGCTGGTCAAGTCGTTGGGCTTCCACCAGCATATTATTACGGTGGAGGTAATCAAGTCTTTGTTTCAGTTCTTCCCTGATGGTTCGAATTGCGATCTGCATTCGTTCCTTGGAGGTGACGAAGTGGGAACCCGGGAAGACGGTATAGGTATCAAGCTGTTCGAGTACTACCCCGCGCAATGGATCGATGATGGTAATTGACTCGATGGTATCTCCGAAAAATTCTACCCGGATTGCCTGTTCTTCTTCGTGGACCGGAAAAATATCCAGTACATCACCCCGAACCCTGAACGTCGAGCGGTGGAAAGAAAAATCATTTCTTTCATATTGCATAAAGACGAGTTGCCGCTGGATATCTTCTGGTGGCATGTCCTCACCTTTTTGCAGGTACAGGTGCATATTCCGGTACTCGTCGGGTGATCCCAGTCCGTAGATACAGGAGACCGAGGCAACGATTAGTACATCGCGTCGAGTGAGCAGAGAACGGGTTGCTGAATGGCGCATCTTGTCTATGGCATCATTGATCGATGAATCCTTTTCAATATAGGTATCAGATTGCGGGATATATGCCTCCGGTTGGTAATAATCGTAGTAAGAGACAAAATATTCGACTGCGTTGTGAGGGAAGAGTTCCTTGAATTCCGAGAAAAGCTGAGCTGCCAGGGTTTTATTGGGGGCGATTACCAGGGCGGGACGCTGTAATTTTTCTATGATGGCGGCCATCGTGAATGTTTTGCCTGAGCCGGTGACACCGAGCAGAATCTGCTCTTTTTCACCTTTACGAACACCCTGCGACAGCAGGTTTATTGCTTCCGGCTGATCTCCAGATGGTTTGTATGGACTTTCAAGTATAAACGGTTGTTCCTGGTCCATAATCTCACTTATGATATGATGTCGTCCTGTTCGTATTCCCGGGCCAGTTCCTTGGCCTCGAGCATGAAGCACAACGGGTTTTCCCGGTCACCAAGGTGAAAGGTGATTTCATATCGTTTCATCAACCGGGCGAGTTGCTGCCATAGCTCCCGATTACTGACCGGAGTACCTTCCCGGGTGAGCCAGTTCCTTTTCTGCCATCCCGGGAGCCAGGAGGTGGCACCGTCTTTCAGATAGCCGGAGTGGGTATATACTGCTACCGGGACCTGTCTGGTCAGGGTTGAAAGGCCGGTTATAACGGCTTCGATATAGAGCTGATTTGCGGTCATACCATCGGTTCTTCTGCCGAAGACCCTGACATGATTACGCCAGCAGAGGATCACACTCCAGGCTCCGATACCGGTACTGTGCTTACAGGTGACCCCGGTATAGAGTCTGATGATGTCTCTGTTTTCCTTTTCTGTTAAGCGGTGTTGCTGACGGGCCGCAACAGCAAGTTCGTCCGCACGCTCGTTCCATGTATTGGCCGCGTGTCCTTTTATCCATCGCCAGTCAATATCGTGTCTTTCTATTTCTTCAAGAAGTTTTTTCCAGAGATCGACGTTTTTGACAGGCTGTCTGTTTGTGGTCAGCCAGTTCTTTTGTAACCAGTTGTTGATCCAGGATGTAATACCGTTTTTGACGTATTGAGAGTCCGTATAAAGGGTTATCCGGTGCGGCCGGTCAAGGGTGTTTAAAGCCGAGATAACGCTCGTCAGTTCCATCCGGTTATTGGTGGTCTCTCCGCCAAAACCGTTGATTTCAATGGGATCCTGATTCTTGTGGAGGAGCACTGCTCCCCAGCCGCCGGGCCCGGGATTCGGGCTGCAGGCACCATCCGTGTATATGGTGACCGCTGGTAACGGGTTGTTGTTTTTGGTCATTTCTTTTTCCATGTCATTGCCTTGTGGTAAACGGCATCATAATCATTTCCCGCTCCTTTTTCATCTCTCCTTCCCTGTTTTCTCCTGAGAACAAGGCTTATTTTTTGTCCTTGACAAAAAATAAGCCTTACATTATTGCATATTCATATGAAAAGACAGATTTTTTGTCTTGATTTCAGAACTGGCTGAGTATTTGGGGTGCTTAGCCTCTTTCTTATTCTCTATGGAGGTGTGTAATGTTTGAAGTAGTCGTAGACAAAGACAAGTGTAGTGGCGATGAAGAATGTGTGGCAGCATGTCCTGCTCAGGTTTTCGAAATGGTAGACGGAAAAGCAGATCCGGTAGAGTCAGACGAATGTCTGGGATGCGAGACCTGCGTTGAGGTTTGCCCTGAAGGTGCAATTACTGTAACTGAAATGTAACGTATTCAGTATAAGGTGTCAGATAAGCCCATCCCCCTGGTTTCGGGGCGATGGGCTTATCTGTTTTAACAGGTTTGTTATGGTTAAAGACATAAAAGATTTGAAACCAGGGATGAGCCGCAGGGGGCATGTTCTGGTGTCAGCATTGTTATGGACAGTGACCGGCTTTTTTCTGTTGATTCGCGGTTTTTCATATGTTGCTGCAGGGTCGTTGATACTTGCCGGCCTTACCGGTTTGGCTGCTGGCAGCCTGAAATCTTTTTATATTCTTGATCGGGTTGCTTTCAAGGGACTTGAGCGAATCTTGTCTTTTTCCGACAATACCTGTATCGTAGCTATTTATTCATGGAAAACATGGTTGTTGTTAATCGTGATGATCTGGCTCGGGATTCTGTCCAGAGCGGTTGATATACCAATTACTATGAGAGGAATTATCTGTATTGCCATCGGCTGGGCGCTGGTCTTTTCCAGTAGACATGGCTGGTTGATATGGCGCGGCTGGGAGAAAAGAACAAAACAGTCATGAGTGTCTCCCCGTTTAACTGTATAACCATTGACCTGGATGCACTTGTCTGTAACTATCGGTTGCTGCAACAATCAGTTACCGGAAAGAGCAGGATATTGGCAATGGTGAAAAGTGATGGGTATGGTCATGGTCTGAAATACGCATCAGAAGCGTTTGGGGCTGCCGGGTGTGATCTTTTTGGTGTCGCCGGACTGGGCGAAGGGGTGGCTTTACGTGAAGCTTCCTGCCGTGGTGCAATTCTGGTTTTTTCCGGGTTTGAACAAGGATATGCCGGTTACTTTTTTTCCCACGACCTGACTCCTGTTGTTTTCTGTTATGATGATCTTGAGCTGCTGGCCGAAGCTGCCTGTAGACACGAGCGGCGACTTGAGGTTTTTCTCAAGTTTGATTGTGGTATGAGCAGACTTGGCTTTAAACCGGATGAGGCTGTTGCTTTGTCGAACTGGTTTGACGCTCACCGGGAGCTCGTTTTACAGGGTGGTATCAGTCATTTCCCCAGATCAGACGAGCCTGAACCGGAGAATACCGCTGCTGTTTTTGATCGTTTTATGTCGGCAGCGGAAATCCTGGGTCGGTTTGATGGTTTTTTGACCTCTTCATGTAACTCGGGTGGAGCGCTCTATTTCCCGGCGATGCATGGTTCTATTGTACGAAGTGGTATTGCGCTGTATGGCTATTACCCGAACGGATCAGCCGGAAGGGATGAAGCCGGGGAAAAAGCCTTTAAACCGGCCATGCGTTTTTCAACTCGGGTTTTACAGATAAACAGGATAAAGGCGGGAGCCGGGATCAGTTATGGTCATACGTTTATCGCCGAACGGGATATGGAATTGGCCGTTCTGCCCGTTGGTTATAGTGATGGCTATCCGCGTATGCTGTCCAATCGTGCCGAGGTCCTGATCGCCGGCAGAAGGGCACCGATCAAAGGACGTGTATGTATGAACCTGTGCATGGTAGATGTTACTGATATTCCTGATATTGCTCAGGGGACGGAGGCCGTATTGCTCGGTTCCCAGGGAGACGACTGTATCGATGCGGATGAAATCGCCAGCTGGTGTGGTACGATCAGTTATGAGATCCTCTGCTCGTTGGGAAATAATAATAAAAGAAGAACGGTTGGGACATTATGATTCGATCCTGTCTGAAAACGATTGTTGATACCTGCTTCGAGCAGGGGGTTAAAAATGGTTCCTGGTCAGATAAAGGCAGGGGAAAATTTACGGTTGAGGTACCTAAACGACAGGATCAGGGGGATTTTTCAACTAATATTGCACTAGTTCTGGCCGGAATAGAAAAAAAGAATCCACGGGTTATCGCCGCTGAAGTGACCGGAATGCTAAAAAATGAAGCGGAGATGATCGCCTCTGTTGAGATCGCCGGGCCGGGTTTTGTCAATATTACAATAAGTAATGAGCGGTGGCGTCAGGTACTTGAATCAGTTGAAAGAGATGGTGAATGGTTTGGGCGATCTGAAAAAGGCAGGGGCAGAAAGGTGATGGTCGAATTTGTCAGTGCCAACCCGACAGGACCGTTGTCGGTCGGGCATGGCCGGCAGGCCATTCTTGGCGACTCGATTGCCCGTTTGCTTGAGGCGACCGGACATGACGTTTATCGCGAGTATTATTACAATAACGCCGGCCGGCAGATGCGGGTTCTCGGCCAGTCAGTTCAGGCGCGTTATCTGGAGCTTCTTGGCATGGAGGGGAGTTTTCCAGAGGATGGTTATCAGGGACAATATATTGTCGATATTGCCAGAACTCTTTATCGGGAGGTTGGTGACAGCCTGAAAGATGAAAAGAATATTACTCCGTTCAAGGAAAAAGCGGAAGCGGCAATCTTTAAGGATATTTCCGGAACGCTGGCCAGGATTGGTATCGTTTTTGATAACTATTATAACGAGCAATCCCTTTATGAAGATGGTCATATCGATTCGGTTGTTGCCGAACTGAAAGAGAAAGGGCTGGTTTATGAGCGGGATAATGCAACCTGGTTCAGGACCACCGCCTTTGGCCAGGAACAGGATCGGGTTATTATCAAGAGCAGTGGTGAACCAACCTATCGTCTTCCTGATATTGCGTATCATCGGCAGAAATTCAGACGGGACTTTGACTGGCTGATCGATATCTTTGGTTCAGATCATATCGCCACCGTACCGGATGTGATGGCTGGTGTTACTGCCCTTGGTTATGATGCCTCCAAGGTTACGGTCATTCTGCATCAGTTTGTGACCTTGATGCGGGAAGGAAAGCAGGTGAAAATGTCTACCAGAAAGGCTACCTTTGTCACGGTTGATGACCTGCTTGAAGAGGTCGGAGCCGATGTTCTGCGCTTTTTCTTTATGATGCGGAAACCGGACAGCCAGCTTGAGTTTGATCTTGATCTGGCGACCAGGGAAAGCCAGGAAAATCCGGTTTATTACGTCCAGTACGGTTATGCGCGACTCTGCTCTATCCTGCGCCAGGCAAAGGAAAAAGGAGCTGAATTTCTGCCATTTGCAGAAATTGATTCGTCACTGCTCAATACAGAAGAAGAAATCCAGCTGTTGAAAAGCATGGCTTCCTTTCCAACGTTAATAGAGCATGCTGCCTTTGGGCTTGAACCTCATCGGGTTATTTTCTATCTAATTGAACTTGCAGGACAATTTCATAGTTATTATAATAAGTATAAAGTGCTCACTGAGGATCGGAGATTGACATCGGCACGTCTGAACCTGGCAGCAGGCCTGCGAACAGTGCTTGGAAATGGGCTGCGTATGGTTGGTCTTGGTACCCCTGAGAAGATGTAAGATCTGAATCTTTTTAAAACGGTTGGTTGGCAATTGAAATGTTTACGTGAGATTACGGTATGAAAGAAAAAAATGAATACAGATTGATGTGTGAGATGTCTTCTCCGTAACCTCATTGAGCAGGAAGGCGATTGTTCAAGATACTTTGAATTCAAACAGAAGCATATGGCTGCAAAAAAAACGCGCCGTCCGAAAATAACATTTGAATTGAGCCGCAGTGGTATTGGTGGAATTGCGGTTGTTTGTTTCTGCCTTTTTTTATGGATGTTTCTGTTTGGTGTCTGGGCGGGGCAGTCGCTGCTACGGCCGATCAGTCCGGTGGCGGCTGAATTTGATGCGGGCAGTGTGGTGCAGCCGGAGCAGCCGGTTATCCTGGAAGAACAGAAAAAACGAAAACCACAATAACGATGATATGGTGTTAATGGAGCCTCCATGATCAGAAAAGCCCGGATTGGAGATGTAAAGCGGATATATGAGCTGCTGAATCATTACGCAGACCAAAAACTGCTTCTTCCACGTTCGATCAGCTCCATTTATGACCATCTTCGTGACTTTTTTGTTTTTGATGACAGGTATGACCGGTTATCCGGGGTCTGCGGGTTGCAGATCTGCTGGGAAGATCTTGCCGAGATCAGATCTCTTGCTGTATGTGAAAACAGGCAGGGCAGAGGGATTGGTGCCGCTCTTGTGCATTGCTGTTTACAGGAGGCGGAGCTGTATGGAATATCAAAGATTTTTACACTGACGTACCAGACAGGTTTTTTCGAAAAACAGCATTTTGTCGCTATTGACAAGCATGAACTTCCCCACAAGATCTGGAGAGACTGCGTTAATTGTTCGATGTTTCCGGATTGTGATGAAGAGGCCTTGATGTATCGGGCACCGTGGTGATTCTGTTATTTTAACAGAATATATTGAATAGTGGAGCAATCGTGCTTACAAGAGCTAGGATCTGGTTGAAAAGATCCAGAGACCGGGTTTCTTGATTTTGTCCCGCGTATATGCCTTCCGGTTCTTCAGGACAGAGCGTTTTCCTGAGAGACACTGGTCGTAACCATATATTACTACATAAGACCCCATAAATGGTTTTACTATGATCGGAACAGTCCTTACAAAGATTTTTGGAAGTAAAAACGAGCGTGAATTGAAGCAGATGCAGCCGCTGGTTAACCGGATAAATGAACTTGAAGAGTCGGTAAAGGCGCTTGATGATAGTGCTCTTGCCGCCAGGACCGTTGCGTTTAAAGAGCGGATAGCAAAGGGTGAACCTCTTGATGACCTGTTGCCCGAATCCTTTGCGGTGATCAGGGAAGCGTCACGCCGGATTCTTGGGGAACGCCATTACGATGTCCAGTTACTTGGTGGTATTGTCTTGCATCGGGGCCGGATTGCGGAGATGAAGACCGGTGAAGGTAAAACCCTGACGTCAACTCTTGCCGTTTACCTGAACAGCCTGTCTGGCAAGGGGGTGCATGTGGTGACGGTCAATGATTATCTGGCCAGCCGTGATGCCGACTGGATGGGGCAGGTGTATCGTTTTCTTGGAATGGAGGTTGGCAGGATTATCCATGATATGGGTGATACTGAGCGCCGGGAGGCCTATCGTGCTGATGTGACCTATGGAACGAATAACGAGTTTGGTTTTGATTACCTCCGCGATAACATGAAATTCACGCTTGAGGATTTCTGTCAAAGGGGTTTCAATTTTGCCATTGTCGATGAAGTTGACTCAATTCTGATTGATGAAGCCAGAACGCCACTGATTATTTCCGGTCCGGCAGATGTCTCGACTGACCTCTATTCGAACGTCAACCGGATTATGGGGAGTTTTAAGAAAGACAGCCACTATCATGTTGATGAAAAAGCACGTCAGGTTTCCTTGAACGAAGACGGTATCAGCCTTGGTGAAAAACTGCTGCGTATTGATAATCTGTATGATCCCCGAAATATTGAATACCTGCATCATTTGAATCAGGCGCTGCGGGCCCATGTCCTGTTCAAGCGTGATGTTGATTATATCGTCAAGGACGGGCAGGTGGTTATCGTTGATGAATTCACCGGCAGGACGATGGAGGGACGGCGTTATAGCGATGGACTGCATCAGGCCCTGGAAGCAAAGGAGAAGGTAAAAATCGAGCGCGAAAATCAGACACTGGCCTCGATTACCTTTCAGAATTATTTCCGGATGTACGATAAACTGGCCGGTATGACCGGTACTGCAGATACCGAAGCTCCGGAATTCAAGAAAATATATGACCTTGATGTAACGGTGATGCCGACACATATGCCGATGGTCAGGGTTGATTATGCCGATGTTATTTACAAGAACGAAGCGGCAAAATATCGGGCAATCATAAAGGAGATCAAGGAAAAACATAAGAAGGGGCAGCCGGTACTGGTTGGTACCATCTCAATCGACGTTTCTGAAAAGATCTCGAAAATGCTGAAGAAGGAAAAGGTCGACCATGCGGTTTTGAACGCGAAACATCATGAACGGGAGGCAGAAATCATCTCTGATGCCGGTCACAAGGGGAAAGTGACCATTGCCACCAATATGGCTGGTCGCGGCACCGATATCAAACTTGGAGAGGGTGTCGTTGAGCTTGGCGGGCTCCATATTCTTGGAACGTCAAGACATGAATCACGAAGGATTGACAATCAGCTTCGTGGTCGGTCCGGCAGGCAGGGGGACCCCGGTTCGTCGCGTTTTTTCCTGTCCCTTGAAGATGATCTGTTGAGAATCTTCGGTTCCGGGAGAATTTCCGGTATCATGGACAAGCTTGGAATGGAAGAGGATGAGCCGATTGAGCATAACATGATCAGTCGGGCTATTGAAAATGCACAGCGCAAGGTTGAAGGGCACCATTTTGATATTCGGAAGCATCTGCTTGAATATGACGATGTAATGAACAAACAGCGGGAAGTCATTTATCGTCAGCGGCGTGAGGTCCTGTCCGGTGAGAATATGCAGGAAGCGATTCAGGATATGGTTGAAGATCTGGTAGATGGCATTGTTGATGAGACTGTTGATGAACGCAAGTCTGTCGAGGACTGGGATTGGCAGACGTGTGAGGGAAGATTCTCAGAAATATTCAGCCGCAAACTGATCTGGACCGAGGAAGAACGAAACAGCTGCAAGCGTGAGCGTCTGCGCGAGCGGTTACTTGAAGAGGCCGCAGCAGCGGCGAAGGCTCAGGAAGAGGTAAATGGCGTTGAAACCCAGCGACAGATCGAGCGGATTATTTTACTGCAGACCGTTGACAGTCATTGGAAAGAACACCTGCTGTCGATGGACCACCTCAAGGAAGGGATCGGGCTCCGTGGATATGGTCAGAAGAACCCGTTGAACGAATACAAGAAGGAAGGGTTTGACCTGTTCATGAATATGATTGAGACGGTGAAGCAGCAGACGGTTTCGAATTTGATGCGGGTACGGGTCGTTCAGGAAGAAGAAGTGGAGCGTATTGAAGAAGAACGTCGCCGGCGGCAGCAGGAGATGCAGATGAATAAGGGTGCGGCCGGAGAAGATGCCAAAGCAAGTCAGCCCATCAAGCGGGAAGGGGACAAGATTGGCCGCAACGCCCCCTGCCCCTGCGGCTCCGGGAAAAAATACAAGAAGTGTTGTGGAAGGGTCTAGGAAGAAAGGGTTGGTATCCCTGTCTTTCGTCCTGATCACGTTTACCCATGAAGCTTGTTTGGCTTCATCAGGTTCTCTTCCATATGCTTCAATTCATCGATTCCTGAGATAACGATTCGGGGATCCTCCTCAAGCTCCCTGGCTGGCAATTTGTTATCATAATCCATATTGTTCAGTACGTGTTTGATGCAGTTGAGCCGGGCAAGTTTTTTGTTATCCGAGCGGATAATGGTCCATGGAGCAAGCGTTCGGTTGGTTTCCTGAAGCATCTGGAATTTTCTCAAGGAATACTGATCCCAGTATTCTTGAGCCAGGTTGTCCACCGGGGAAAGCTTATATTGTTTGAGAATATCAGTCTTGCGTGATTCAAATCGTTTTTTCTGTTCATTCTTTGAAACGGAAAAATAGAACTTGAACAGTTTGATCCCATCCTTGACCAGCAGCTCTTCAAGCATCGGTACGTCTTTCAGGAAGCGTTTGTTCTGCTCGTCACTGCAGAAGCCCATGACCGGTTCAACCATCGCCCGATTGTACCAGCTGCGATCGAAAAAGACCATCTCTCCGGCCGATGGCAGTTGCGAGATATATCGCTGAAAATACCACTGGGTAGATTCCGTTTCATTTGGTTTCATCAACGCGACGACTCTTGTGCTTCGTGGATTGAGGTGGGCGATAAAGCGTTTGATCGTACCACCTTTACCGGCTGCGTCCCGACCTTCGAAAATGAGCAGCATCCGGGATCCTTTCGCTTTCATTGATTTCTGCAGTTTCATCAGTTCGACTTGCAGTTTACGGAGTTCTATCTCGTAGGCGAGGTGCCAGTTCTTGATCCAGACTGCTGAACGTTCCTTCGATTCTTTGGCGTGGATGTTTTTCAGGGCCGTCAGTTCAAAAAGATCAATCTTTCCATTTTTTTTATCGCCGTTTTTACTCATGTCTTCTCCATGTAAACAATCGTTACAAAAGCGTAGTAATCTGCCCGTCATGTTTTACCATAGCATAACATTGTCGACGGGAAAAGGGGTGAGCTCAAACAAGATCCCTTCGTTCATAAAGCCAGCGCTGCTCTCTTGCCAAAAACAATTGTTTTTTTGTCAGTTCAGCTTCCTGCCGGTTCGGTACATTTCCTGATAAATTGATGGAAATTTCAATCGTTCAAGTTCGGTGGTGACTTTAACGACCGGGTAGTTGATCCGGTGGTGTTGAACCGTGATTTTGTTACCTGAAAGGTCACAAACGGCACAAGAGGCGGTCGGGTTGCCGTCGAACATTCTGCCGACGCTGCCTGGATTGATAAAATGAACCGCGCCTGTCTGCCGGTGAAACGGAGAATGACTGTGACCGATGACAATAATCCGGTGGCTGCTTTTTTGAGCCAGTTCGAGAAATCGTGATGCTGGTCCATTGCTGAAAAGGAATTCGTCCGGGTCTTCGGGGCTGCCATGATATAGACCAATGGTGAAGGGACATCCCTTGGAAGAAAACGGTGCGGGCAGTTTTATGGTCCTGCTTAATGGTTGTTGTAACAGCCACGCCCTGTTGTGGGAATTGAGTTCAGCCGCGGTCCATCCGTACATGATTCGCTTCTCCGGTTTCCGAGGTTTTCTGAATGTTTTGCCGGAGAGAAGCGTGATGATATGGCGGTCGGTGTTTCCCAGTATTGAAAGGACCTGATTTTCCCTGAGCCAGTCTATTGTCTGGTTGGGAAATGGTGCGTAAACAAGGGTGTCACCACCGTTCAGGATCAGGTCGAAAGTGATATCAAAATGGTTGATGACCGCTTGTAATGCCGGAAAGTTTGCATGGATGTCGGATATGAGCAGCAGTTTCATATTATAAAAGCGGCCCGATCAACAAGGCCACATTCTCCTGGAATCTTCTGATTAACGGGCGTTGAGCCAGCTTTTTCTGATTAATAGGGATCGATTTTTCAAGATAGCTTTGCTGGATAGTTCTTATTTTTTGGGTAAACGACTGGTCGTAGATAAACAGGGTAGCTTCAAAATTAAGCCAGAAACTTCGCATGTCGAGGTTTACCGAGCCAAATAATGAAATATGCCGGTCAACGGTAATCGTTTTTGAATGAAGGAGACCGCGGTGAAATTTCATGATTTTTACACCCGACTCCGCAAGATCCTGGTAATGAGCCCGGCTGGCATAGGCCACCAGTTTCGAGTCATTTTTTTCGGGAAGGATCAGGATAACTTCCACCCCTCGTTGTGCAGCAGATTTAAGCCCGGTGAGCAGCGAGTTGTCTGGGACAAAATATGGTGTCGTCAGAATCAGTTCTTCCCGGGCTGTGTAAATGGTTGTCAAAAGCAGGCTGTGAATAGCTTCAGGTACCAGTCCCGGTCCTGACGGGACCAGTTGTACCGGTATTGATCCGGTAGCTTCAAGCAGATGGACATCGGTTCGTTTCCGCAGCGCTTCAATGTCTGATTTGATATGAACGGAAGAAACGGCTGAGTCATTGGATTCGATGAACCAGTCGCTGATAAAGGTACCAGCAAGGCTTTCGACAACCGGACCGGTTATCCTGACCATCAGGTCTACCCATTCACCAACACCCTGGTCTTGTTTAAAAAAACGGGGATCGACCATGTTTTGACTGCCGGTGTAAGCAATTTCTCCGTCGATTATAACCATCTTCCGATGGTTGCGGATATCAATACGTTCGAAAAGCGCTTTGAAAATACCGGCAGGAAGTGCTTCTCTTATTTTGATACCGGCGGCAATCAGATCCTTGATTCGATTGCCGTTGAGGAAATCTCTGCTGCCGATTGAATCGAGCAGGATTCTGACGGTGACGCCGCGCCGGGCTGCATCGCTCAGGGCCTGTTCAATTTCTGTTACCTTGCCACCTTCCTGCCAGATATAAAATTGCAGGTGACAGGTGGAACGTGCATGGTTAATATCGGTGATGATACGATTGAGGATATCGTTGGGATTATCTATTAGTTCAAGGTCGTTACCCCCCAGAGCAGGGATACCGATCAGTCGTTCGGCCTGCTGATGCAGCGGCAGGTTTCTGATGCTCAGGTGGTTTTCACCAACCGGTGCCCTGCTCTTCAGGCTGGTCAGCCAGTGTTGATAATGGGTCTGGCTGGCTTTGACCCGCACGATACGTTTTTCAGAAATGCGGTTTTCGCCGATCAGAAGATAGATGAGTGCGCCAAGAAAAGGAAAAAGAAGGATGATAAAAAGCCAGGCAAAGGTTGTACCATGTGATCTTCTTCTCATAATGATCCGGATAGGGAAACCAATCCGTATTGCCAGATCAGCACTATAGAGTAGCCATGGAAAAATGGCAGCCAGCCAGTGGTATTCTTCGTTTGTCATCAGTTTCTAGGTTTGCAGGAGCATATGTTTGTTGTACATTGTCAAGCAGCGTCTGTGAGATGGTATTCAGGAGGATTGTACCGGGCCCTTGGTTTGTGGTGACACTGGTTTTCGGTGGCGTAATCTTTGACAAAGGGAGCTGTTTTTTTCTTTAACATACTGGATTTGATCATGTTTATAAAAGGATTTTCTTTTTCTGCAGTAGCGGCTGGTATAAAATATCGGGACCGGCCTGATCTTGGATTGATATGGAGTGACAGTCCGGTGGTGACAGCGGCTGTGTTTACGACCAGCCAGATCAAGGCCGCGCCGGTGCAGCTTGATATTGAACGGTTAAAAGAGGGGAGGGCCCAGGCTGTTCTGGTGAACAGTGGTAATGCCAATGCCTGTACCGGAAAAATGGGGATGGATGCTGCGGTTGAAACGAGTCGTATGGCTGCTGAATCGCTTGGTATCCCGGAAGAAATGGTGCAACTGGCATCCACCGGTGTAATTGGGCTGCCGCTGAATGTCGAAGCGTTCAGAAACAATATGCAGCCATTGGTCGATGGGCTTGATCCTGAAAAGTTTGAGGATGTCGCCCGGGCCATCATGACAACTGATACCGTACCCAAAACCGTCTACCGGGAAGTCGTACTTGGGGGGAAAACCGTTCGATTTATGGCAATGGCAAAAGGTGCAGGAATGATCATGCCGAATATGGCGACCATGCTTTCCTTTGTCGTGACCGATACCCGCATCAGTTTTTCTGAGTTGAATCGGGCTTTGAAAGCGTGTGTTGAACGTACCTTCAACCGCATTACGGTGGATGGCGATACCAGCACCAATGATATGGTTCTGGTAATGGCCAATGGTGGTGCTGGAAATCCGTGGATTGATGAACCGGAGCATCCAGATTTTCAACCGTTCCAGGATATACTTGAAGAGCTGTTGAAAGAGCTTGCGTTAATGATTGTTGCCGACGGTGAGGGGGCAACCAAATGTATTACCATCAGGGTCTGTGGTGCTCGTGAAGACAGTGCTGCCGAAGTAATGGCGCGGACCGTTGCTAATTCCAATCTGGTGAAAACGGCTTTTTTCGGTGAGGATGCGAATTGGGGACGGATTCTTGGAGCAATGGGACGATGCGGTGTCAGATTCAACCCGGAAAATGTCGATATTGCTTTCGGGGATGTCTTGCTGGTTCGTAATGGATGTGGCCTTGGTGCTGAAGCGGAGGAGGCGGCAACCAGGGTCATTAAGGAAAAGAGATTCACCATTTGTATTGATCTCAAAGACGGGTTGGGATGTGAAGAGGTTCATACCTGTGACTTTTCCATCGATTATGTGAAAATTAATGCAGATTACCGGTCATGACATGATGGTCGTTCCTGAAAATAGCTATTTACTTGATCAGAAGTACCACTCAGAAGAGCTTGTTGAGCGGATTTCGAAATCATTCTCTGTTGAAGAGGAGGGAAGATTTGAGGTAACAGAGATCTTTTACGATACGTTTGACTGGAAGTTGTATCGTAAAAAGAATCTGTTGTCTGTTTTTCGGGGCAGATTAATCCTTCGTCATTTTGACGGGACGGTTCTTGGTTCTCTTGCCTGCAGTGGCAACAGAAACTTTTTCTGGTGGGATTTGAAGGATTCTGGACTGAAGGAGATTCTGGCAGCGCTGGTTGGAATTCGTGCCTTGTCCCCGACCCTGAACCTGCGGCGCAGCAGCCGTACATTTCGCATTGTCAACACTGACGTGAAGACGGTCGTTCGTTTTTCTGTCGAGCGGTGTTGCTGTCTTGAACGGGAAGGAGTGAAGACACTTCCGGAATGGTTGCATGTTACCGGTATTCGGGGCTATGACAAGAATTACCGGCGTCTGGTCAATACACTGCCGGCTGAATATCTGCGTCCGCTCAGTTCGCCGGTTGAGCTGATAGAGGCAGCGTATGCTGTTTCTGAACGGCAACCGTTTGATTACGGCGGTAAATTTGATGTCAAACTGGAGCAAAACATAGGTGTTGAAGATGCTCTGGCCAGGATAAGTCTGAATCTGGTTGCATCGATGGAGATAAACCGACCAGGTATTATCGCTGATATCGATACCGAATTCCTTCATGATTTTCGTATTGCCGTGCGCAGGACCCGGTCTTTGCTTTCGTTGCTCCGAAAGGCGTTACCTGCTGCCCGGATCGAACCGTATGAACATGAGTTTATCTGGCTTGGCAATATAAGTGGTCCGGTACGTGATATTGATGTCTATCTGTTGAAAAAAGAGACCTATCGCTCACTGGTTCCCCCGTCACTGGTTGACGGGCTTGATCTGTTTTTTGATGATCTGGCAGATCGTCGTAAGAAAGAACTGAAACGTTTAAGGCAATACCTTCGCTCTGAGCGATATCGGGATTTGACCGGATCGTGGCGGGAATATCTCACCGATCATCAGTCGCAGCTTTTTATCGGAGCCCGGAATCAATCCTGTAAAAAACTGGTTGATAGCATAATCAAAAAACGATTTCGTACCTTTATCGAAAATGGAGATCTTATTGATGACGACAGTCCCGATGAGACCTTGCACCGATTTCGGATCAAGGGTAAAAAAATCCGATATCTGCTTGAATTATTCAAAAGCTTTTATCCACCGTCTGATATTGGCCTGTTTTTGAAACAGATGAAAAGATTGCAGGATAATCTTGGTGATTTCAATGATCTTTCCGTTCAGATCGAGATGCTTGAATCCCGGCTGAAAGGATTACACGGTGAGAACAAAGAAACGATCCGGCTGGCAGCTGCTCTCGGAAGTCTTATTTCCGCGTTGCAGAAAAAGCATCGTCGGACCAGAGAAAAATTCAACAAGACCTACCGTGAATTCCGGACAGATGAGAATAGACGTTTGATTACCCGGATGACAACTGGCACGTGGGCGGGTAAGGGGAAATCATGAAGATCGTTGCTGTATACAGCAGTAAAGGTGGGGTCGGTAAGACTGCAACGGCGGTCAATATCGCTTATTCGGCGGTTGGTGCAGGGGACAGAGTTTTGATCTGCGATATGGATCCTCAGGGTGCCGCTTCCTACTATTACCGTATTAAACCGAGGAAAAGGTTTAATCGCTCACGATTGCTGAAGGGAGACTATCAATCGTTTATCAGGGGAACAGATTTTGAGGGTCTTGATCTGTTGCCTGCTCATTTTTCTTTCAGAAACCTTGATTTGGCTTTGAAAAAAGATAACCGGGATGATAACAGGAAAATCTTTACTGCTCTTTTTGCGCCGCTGGAAGAGGAATATGACTATGTTTTTCTCGATTGTCCGCCGAATCTGACCCGGTTGTCAGAACATATCATTATTGCGGCTGACTGTGTGGTTACACCGGTAATACCGACAACACTTTCAGTATTGGCCCTGGATCAGCTTTTGAAGCTTTTCAAAAAGGTTTGCTGTGAAAATCGGAAAATACGAGCATTTTTTTCGATGGTGGAACGGCGTAAGACGATGCACCATGCGGTGATGAAAAAATATATCAAGTACCCGATATTCATGAGAAATTATATCCCTTATCTGGCAGAGATTGAAAAGATGGGGCTTTATCGGCAGCCGGTGGGGGCGATGAATCCCCGTTCTGCTGCCGCGATGGCCTACAGGGAATTATGGCGGGAAGTACGATCGCGGGGGTTTCGGGAATGAAATGGTATCGCGCGCATTTCGAAAAAGACGGCGCCAGCGAGGTCTGGTAATGCCCGGAACAATTGAACAAAGAGAACAGAACATCGTCTGCAGAAAATGTGGATTCTATTTTGTAACGCACGATTCCAAACAGCCGTATGGGTGTCGGGCCATGGGGTTTAAAAGCAGGAAAAACCCGGCACGTGTGGTTTTTGAATCGTCTGGAATACCGTGTCGTCTTTTTACTCCGAAAGACACCAGCGGAACGGGCTCAGGGTCACGATATGTCTGAAGAAGAGAGTTGTGTTGATGGCTGAGGATAAACGAGATAATCGGTTTGTCTCAACCGTCAGAGAGATTGGCTACGATACCCTGCTTACCGCCGGTGTTCTTATCAAGGTTACCGTGCCGGTCGTTATCGTAACCAAGATCCTGGAAGAACTGGGAGTTATTGTCTATCTCAGCAGGGCTATCGAACCGATCATGGAACTTATGGGATTGCCAGGAGAGCTGGGGCTTGTCTGGGCTACCGGTATGATAACCAGTCTCTACGGCGCTCTTGCCGTTTTCGCGGCATTGGCACCAGGGCTTGACTTGACTGCGGCCCAGGTAACGGTGCTGGGATGCATCATGCTTGTTGCCCACTCCCTGCCTGTGGAGATGAGTATCACCAGGAAGGCGGGAGCAGGGTTGCTGTCAATTGGTGCAATCCGTATCTTCGGGGCGATGCTCTTTGGTGTTTTGCTGTATCGTCTTCTTTCGTTTACCGCACTGTGGCAGGAACCGGCTCATGTTTATTTCCAGAGCGGTGGTGAAGAGAAAACGATGATGCAATGGGCGATTGCCCAGGTTTCGAATCTGTTATTTATTTTCTTCGTTATTTTTTTGATCTTGACGGCAATGCGGTTGTTGAAGATGATAGGATTCCTGTCATTTCTGGAGCGTTTACTGAAACCGGTTTTGCCGTTTTTCGGTATGAGTCACCGGGCCGCTCCGGTTACTGTTGTCGGTATGATTGTCGGTCTTGCTTATGGTGGTGCGCTTATTATCCGTGAGACTACGAAAGGTGTTATGAACCGGCGGGAGATATTTAATTCTCTTGCCTTGATGTCCTTGAGTCATGCTCTGGTTGAAGACACCTTGTTGATGCTGGCTATTGGTGCCAAGCTTGGTGGAATATTATGGGGAAGACTTCTGTTTTCCCTTCTGGCGCTCTTTCTGATAGCCCGGTTGGTTGATATGCTTTACCCTGAATGGGGAAATGAAGAGACGTGTGATACGGTTACGTAATAATATGGAATTATCTGAATTTGGGACACGGTTTACGTCTGAAGCGGGTATCCTTTCGTTAATGGATGATCTTGGACGGGCTATGGCCGATAATGGCGGCATAGCGATGATGGGGGGAGGAAATCCCGGTTATATTGACGAGTTGCAGACGATTTTTCAAAGAAGTCTGGCAGAGATCGTCGATGATCGTGATCGTTTCAGGGCGCTTGTTGGCACCTATGATCCTCCGGAAGGAAATATCAGATTTATTGACAATTTTGCTTCAATGCTGCGTCGTCAATATGGCTGGGATGTCGGACCGGAAAACATCTGTTTGACCAACGGCAGCCAGAGTGCCTTTTTTATTCTGTTTAATCTGTTTGCCGGCACCTATGGTGATGGCAGTTGTAAGTCGATTCGCCTGCCGTTGGCTCCTGAATATATAGGGTATGCTGATCTTGGCCTGAAAGATGATTTTTTTATTTCTTCCAAACCGCGTATTGAATATCTGGAAGACCGGCTGTTCAAATACCGGGTTGATTTTGATAACCTGGAAGTAGGATCGGAGACCGGTGCAATCTGTGTTTCCCGGCCAACCAATCCGACCGGGAATGTTATTACCGATGACGAGGTGGAAAAGCTTCTTGGGATTTGCAGGAATCAGAAGATTCCTCTTATTCTTGACAATGCCTACGGGGTTCCGTTCCCGGGGATTATCCATACCGATGCCAGACCGATGTGGGATGAAGCCATTGTCAAGTGCCTGTCATTGTCAAAGCTTGGTCTGCCTGCAGTCAGAACAGGCGTTATTATTGCTCGCCAGGAAATCATCAGGGCGGTGGCGTCATTGAATGCGATTATGACACTGGCACCGGGTAGTCTGGGGGCAATGCTTGTTGACCGTCTGGTTGAAAGTGGAGAGCTTGTCGCATTGGGCAGGCGTATTATCAAACCCTTCTATCGCAGGAAACTGGAGAAGGCTATGGCCTGTATCCACCGGGAACTGAAAGGAACGCCATATCGTGTCCACCGACCGGAAGGATCGATGTTTCTCTGGCTCTGGTTTGAAGATTTGCCGGTGACCAGTCTCGAATTATACGAACGCTTGAAAAAGAAGGGGGTTCTTGTCGTATCAGGCCATTATTTTTTCCCGGGGCTTCACAGTGAATGGCGTCACACCGATGAGTGTATTCGTTTGACCTATTCCCAAAATGAAGCGGATGTTGAAAGGGGGATTTCGATTATTGGTCAGGAGATAAGGGAGCTGTACGGCAGGATCTGAGCAGTTTGCGGAGAAGGAAAGACAGGTGAAGCGCTAGATTGAAATGAGTGCCGAATATCTCGGGTGAGACAACGAGAGGAGACGGAAGATCGAGCGATGATGAAAAAAGAGGGTATTGTTGCCGGCATGTTCCTGATGTTGATCGTTATACCGGTGTTCAGGGCATCAGGTGGCTGTGTTGATGGTGATTGTGTTAATGGAACCGGCAGATATCGGGGAGAAGATGGTCGCGTCTATGAAGGAACATTTGCCAACGGCGTAATAGAAGGAACCGGAAAACTGATGTCTCCCGATGGCTCGATATATAATGGCCAGTTCCGGCGGGGCCGGTTTCACGGTAAAGGGGTTCTGGAAAGTGCCGACGGCAGGAAATATGATGGCCATTTTTATGATGGTGTTATTGCCGGTCAGGGAGTTCTCAGTACAAAGGATGGTATGCAGTACCGTGGTGATTTCAGTTATGGAAAGTTCCATGGTAAGGGGGTGCTCTTTTTTCCCGATGGTCGGGAATATAAGGGAGATTTCCGTTTAAACATGATTGATGGAGAAGGCCGACTGGTTTACCGGGATGGCAGTTGGTATGAAGGGGAATTCCGGAATGGAAAACCGTTTGGAAGAGGGGTCAGGTCGTATCCTGATGGTTCCAGATACCACGGAGAAATGATCGGAGATTTCAGGCAGGGAAGCGGTGTGCTGAAGTCGGTCTCAGGAGATATTTATGAAGGGGATTTTGAAGCAGATCTCTATTCCGGAACCGGTACCCTCACTTTTGCTGACGGCAGCAGGTATGTTGGTGGGTTCAGGGATGGTGTAAGAGCCGGCAGAGGTAAACTGCACTACGTTGATGGCTCTTTCTATACCGGTGCATTTGAGGATGATTACCCACACGGGCAGGGGGTGATTGTGTATCCTGATGGTTGCCGCTATGAAGGGGAGTTCAAAAAGGGCAGGCCACACGGACAGGGAACTTATTTCTATATCGACGGTTCGCGTTACAGCGGTAATATCGTATCCGGTAAGCCGGATGGTCAGGGGACGTTATTCTATCGTGATGGCAGAGTGCATCAGGGATTGTTCAGGAACGGTCAGTCGGTGAACGAATTACCCGGGGCTGAAAAAAGTTCGGGAGAGAAAAGCGTTGCAACGACCATAAGAAAAGATGAAGAACCCGGGAAAAAAAAGGAGGGGTCAAAAACAGAAGAGACTCGAGCCGAGCGACCAGTGAAAAAGGCTGTTAGCAGAAAAACAGTTAAGAAGGAAAAGCGGGCGGTAGCTATTTCTGATAAAAACAAAGATCCTGTTGTACAACCCCAAAAAGATCTGGACCACCAACAGGAATTATTAGTGATTCATGAAGGTATGATTTGTCGCGATGATATGAATCCGGTTACTGGTGTGGTCTCTTTTGTTTTCCCGGACGGCAAAAGGTACGAAGGAATGGTTCGTGACGGGATGATGAATGGAGATGGGGAACTCATCTTTGTTAACGGTGATCATTATAAAGGAGGGTTCCTGAACGGACTTTTCGACGGAGAAGGCCGCTATACCTATTATGATGGCAGACAATATCAGGGTACGTATCGAAAGGGCCATCGTTCTGGTAAAGGACTTTTTGTCTATCCTGAAGGGACGCGTTATTCCGGTAACTTCAAGGATGATCTGTTTCATGGCATTGGTGAGTATCACTTCTCCAATGGTAGCCAGTACCGCGGATCCTTCAAGAAGGGTAGTTTTAACGGCAGAGGCATCTTGAGGTATTGTGATGGATCGGTTTATGAAGGTATGTTCAAGGATGATCTGCCGGATGGTAAAGGAACGCTGACTTCTGCTGACGGCAGTGTTTACCGGGGTGAATTCAAAGCCGGAAAAAGGGATGGTTATGGTGTGATGACTCTGAAAGACGGAACGGTTTATGAAGGTCGATTCGTCCAGAATACCTTCAAAAAACAATAGGAACTGATACGTGGTGAATGGGTATGAACTGGAGTTATAAAACAGTCCATTTTGAGCTGAAAAAGGAAGGACTTCTTGGTTCTGGGGTTTTGGATGAGTCTGAAATGGAACAGGAGTTAAATGAATTTGGGTGTAATGGCTGGGAATTGATTTCAGTCCTTGAGGTTCAGGATGGTGTAATCGCTTTTTTTAAACAGCCGTTTGGAATGAAGTCGGCACTGAATAATGAGGTGAAGGAAAGGAATGTGGTTGAGAAAAGAGTAACTGCAGAAGAGCCGCCGCCGGTTGCCGTGGTGACCCGGAAACTGCCCTCGATGGTTGAGGATGAGACTGTTGACATAAAAGAACAGGAGAAAGATGATCTGTTAAATAACGGAATGGGAGCAATTAGAATTGAATAGCGATGGCTGTCGGTGAACTTGTATTCAATGGTGGTTCCGCTTTTACGCTTGGCGTTGAAATAGAATTTCAGATACTCGATAAACACAACCTGACCTTGGTTCCCTGTGGACCAAAACTTGAAGGCCTTGCTCCGGAAATCCTGAAATCAAGGATTTCCCGGGAGCTGATCACATCGATCCTGGAGATTCAGACCGGTATCTGCCGGCATGTGGATGACGTAAAAAATGATCTGCTGGAGACCATCTCTCTTGCTGATGAGTTGGCCATGGAAAATGAATGCCTGTTGTATGCGGCCAGTCTGCATCCAACGGCCCGGGCGGCAGATCAGGAATTCAGCTGTGATGATCGCTATCGACGGATTATGGAAGAGCTTCAGATCGTCGGTCGTCGCTTTATCTCTCAGGGGCTGCATGTCCATGTCGGTGTTACGGATGGAGATTGTGCCATTCAGGTCTGTGATCTGTTACAACCGTTTCTGCCGATTTTTCTCGTCTTGTCAACTTCATCTCCCTTCTATCAGGGAAAGGATACCGGGCTTCAATCGTATCGAAGCAAATTGTTTGAATCGTTGCCGCTCGCCGGGATGTATGAACATATCGGCAGTTGGCAGGGGTTTGTCGGGGAAGTCAATCATCTTATGGAATATGGGATTATCGACTCGGTAAAGGATCTCTGGTGGGATGCCCGGCCGAGTCCGGGATTTGGTACCGTAGAGATCCGAATCTGTGATTTGCCTGGAAAATTCAGGGATATCCTCGCGATTACTTCGTTGCTTCAAGCGTGTGTCTGTTGGATTGTCGAGACAGGACGCAAAAGCGAACCTTTTAATAATTATCTTTTAAAGGCGAATAAATGGCAGGCGGTCAGGTATGGATTTGCTGGTCGCTTTGTTGATCCTACCCGGTTCTTTTTTGACCGACCGGTTGATTATCGTACGGCGGTACGGAAAATGGTTGAAACGCTTCGGCCTTATGCCTACAAGCTCGGCACCGGGTTGTATCTTGATGATGTCGAATTGATACTGGCGGCAGGAACCAGTGCCGATATACAGAAGAAGGTATATGATCAAACCGGGGACTTCAAACAGGTTATCCTTCAGGGATACCAGGGGTTCTGGAAATAATTATGTATAAAAAATCAATTGTTGCTTCGGGGCATCAGCTGGTCAGTGAAGTTGCTGCTGAGGTTTTGAAAGAAGGCGGGAATGCCTTTGATGCCGTTGTTGCTGCGGGCTTTGCTTCTTCCGTTGTCGAACCGGCATTGACCAGTATGGGGGGTGGCGGCATGCTGCTTGGCCGTAGTCAAAAAATGGGACAGGAATTGTTTTTTGATTTCTTTGCCGATTGTCCGGGGAGCGGTCGGGATACTTCAAATCTGAAACCGGATTTTTTCCCGGTTACGGTTGCCTTTTCCGGATCGAGTCAGGTCTTTAATGTCGGTCTTGGTTCTGTTGCTGTGCCCGGTGTCTTGAAGGGTCTGGTTCATGTACAGGAACGGCTTGGCAGAATGAACCTTAAAGACGTTCTGCAACCGGCAACAGCTCTGGCGAAAGGGCATGAACTCAATGAACAGCAGGCTCATTTCCTGCAGTTGCTGAAACCGATCATGACGATGTCAGAAGTGGGACAGATGCTCTATAACCCTGAAGGCGTTTATCTCAAAGAGAAAGATATTCTCAGGAACCAGATCTGTGCCGACTTCCTTGAGCAGCTGAGCTATGACCGGGGAGACGAATTTTACCGGGGTGAAATAGCTGCCCGGCTTGAAGAGGAGATGTCCGTCGGTAACGGTTTGCTGACCAGACAGGATATGGAGCAGTACCGGGTCCATGAAAGGAAACCTCTGCGGATTCCATATCGGGACCATGTACTGGTAACGTCTCCTGAACCCTCAATGGGCGGGACCTTGATCTGCCTGTCTATTGCATTGTTGGCTGAACAGCAGAAACAGGATGTGCCATGGGGCAGTGGTGACTATCTCAGGCGGATCACAACGGTGATGCAACATGTTGAGTCGTTTCGCGAGCAGGGGGTTACGACACCGGAACGATTGAAACGGTTTCTGGCTGGAGACGGGTTGAACGGATTTCATCGATCTGGCGTTGCTTTTAACAGAGGGACCACCCATATCTCCATTGCTGACAAGGAGGGTAATTGTGCGTCGATGACCTGCACGAATGGGGAAGGTTCTGGTTATTTTGCTCCGGGAACCGGGGTTATGCTTAATAATATGATGGGTGAGGATGATCTGCATCCTGGCGGTTTTCATTCAGGGTTGCCGGGAACGCGGGTTGCATCAATGATGTCACCGTCATTGCTGATCAAGGATGGTCGGGTTCGTCTCGTTATTGGCAGTGGCGGATCCAAACGAATCCGGACAGCGATCAGTCAGGTGCTGAGTCAGGTTGTCGATTTTGGAAGAGATATAGAATCGGCAGTCGGTGCACCGCGGTTGTTCTGGGATGGTGAAATGGTACAGGTAGAACCGGGTTTCTCTGAAGAGGCTGTCAGCCACCTTTCCTCTACGGTCAAGATCAATCTTTGGAACTCTTTTGATGTCTATTTCGGCGGGGTCCATGCTGTTGTTCCTGGTGAGAAAGGTTCCGGGGATCCCCGAAGGGGTGGGGCTGTGGTGGTTGTATAGAGAAGAACTGATGGTTGATGGCGACAGGGATAATTATACTATAAGAAAGAGTACCGACAACGTGCGGTTCACATCCGTTTCCGGAGATGAGGCGTTACAGGAAATGGTAGCTTCCGGCTTGCGGCGTGATTTCCGACGACGATTTTTACCAACCTGGATAATCCGCTGGCTTTCAATGGTTACCGGAGTTGTTGTCACCATACTGCTTTTGCTTTTTGTCTTTGGTTGGTGAGAGCGATACGTATAACTATGGGTATTGTTCCGGTTGAGAATAGAGTTGTCTTTTTATTTCTTCTGCTTTTTTGCCCATGAATCACGAAGGGTAACGACCCGGTTGAATAATGGTTTCCCGGGGGTACTGGTGACTGGATCTGCGCAGAAGTATCCCTGACGCTCGAACTGCACCTGGGTGCCGGGTTCTATTGTTTTCAGCGATGGTTCGAGCATGCAGCCGGTCAGTTCTTTTTTCGAATCCGGATTCAGAAAATCCTTGAAATCCTTTTCTTTGTCGTGGTCTGGGTTTGCTTCGTTAAACAGCCGGTCGTAAAGCAGTACCGGGCAGTTTATCGCATGCTTGGCTGAAACCCAGTGAATCGTTCCCTTCACCTTGCGACCGTCCGGCGATGTGCCTCCTCTGGTTGCAGGATCGTAAGTACAATGCAGTACGGTTACCGCTCCGGTTGTCTCATCTTTTTCATAAGAGACACAAGTCAGGTAATAGCCATATCTCAAACGAACCTCCCGTCCCGGTCCGAGTCTGAAAAATTTCTTTGGCGGGTCTTCCATGAAATCATTCCGTTCGATGAACAGTTCTTTTGAAAAAGGCAGCTTTCTGGTACCGAATTCCGGTTTTTGTGGATGGTTCAAGGCTTCAATTTCTTCTACCTGATCTTCCGGATAATTGTCGATGATCACCCGAAGGGGCTCAAGGACCCCCATAACCCGTGGCGCTGTTTTGTTCAGATCTTCTCTGACACAGTTTTCAAGAATGGACATGTCGATCCAGCTTTCTCTTTTACCGATACCGATCTGGCTGCAGAAATCCCTGATTGAGGCAGGGGTGTATCCTCGTCGCCTGAGCCCGGAAATGGTGAGCATTCGCGGATCGTCCCATCCTTCAACATAGTTTTCTTCTACCAGCTGCAGGAGTTTTCGCTTGCTCATTACCGTGTAATTAAGGTTCAGCCGTGCAAACTCAATCTGCCGCGGATGACAGGGTGTCTCCAGGGTTTCGAGGACCCAGTCGTAAAGCGGACGATGATCCTCAAACTCGAGGGTACAGAGTGAATGGGTTATCTTTTCCAGCATATCGGACAGGCAATGGGTGTAGTCATACATCGGATATATCTTCCATTTGCTACCGGTTCGATGATGAGGCGTTTTCAGGATTCGGTAGATGATCGGATCTCTCATATTGATATTCGGGGAGGCCATATCTATTTTGGCCCTGAGGACGTGGCTGCCGTCTTCGAATGCACCATTTTTCATTTTTTCGAAGAGGGTGAGGTTTTCATCTACACGGCGATTTCGATACGGACTTTCCCTGCCTGGTTCGGTCAGGGTTCCGCGATACTGGCGTATTTCTTCGGGAGTGAGATCGCAGACATAAGCCTTTCCTTTTTTGATCAATTCAATGGCAAATTCATAGAGCTGATCAAAGTAGTCAGAGGAAAAATAGAGATGCTCCTTCCAGTCAAACCCGAGCCAGTGGATATCACGTTTGATCGATTCAACATAGGATGCTTCTTCCTTGCACGGGTTGGTGTCGTCAAAGCGAAGATGACAGGTGCCTTTGAATTCGTTAGCGATACCGAAGTTCAGACAGATTGATTTGGCATGGCCGATATGGAGAAAACCGTTCGGTTCCGGGGGAAAACGAGTGACTGGAATCGGGTGTTTGCCGTTTCTTTGGTCTTCATCAACGATCTGTCGGATAAAATCCCGTTGTCTGTCCGTCTCTGTTTCGCGGTTCATTTCTTTTTCGTCTGGGTTAAGAGTAATATTCTGGTGTTTTTCTCATTCTTGCAACGACCCGGTCCCTGCCGATGGTGGTCAGGATGGCAAAGAGTGATGGTCCGGCCAGCTGGCCGGTAACAACGGTACGTATGCCGTTGATGATAACACCCGGTTTGACATCGACGGCCGCCGCGTACTCTCGGGCGAGACGCTCAGTTTCTCCCATGGTGAAGGTGTCGGTTGTTTCGAAACGATCGGCCAGTTCCGGCAGCCATTGAGCAAGACCGGGATGTTTCAGAACGTTTTTGTTCAGGGGTTTTTGCTCAATGGTAAAGTCGTCTGCAAAATAGGCGCGGCCAAGAGATACAAAATCTTTCAGGGTGTGAAACCGGTCTCGTATCAGATCAAGTGTTTGTAGATACCATTGTCTTTTATCGTTGTCATACCGTTCATCCCAGATAGCTTCGTCGATCAGTTCTTTTTTGACCAGCAGTCCCAGTTCCTCAATATCCATTGTTCGCAGATAATGCTCATTGATTGAAATGGCCTTCGGGTCAGTAAAAAATTTTGGATCATTTTTCCGATAGTTGAAGATTGAACTCGACTTGTTGATGCGTTCCAGTGAAAATGCCTCGATTAATTCTTCCCGGGAGAAAAATTCGCGGTCGTCGCCAGGAGACCAGCCAAGTAATACCAGAAAGTTATTGAATGCCCACGGTATAAATCCATGATCCCGATAAAACTGAACTGCAACGATTTCCCCGTGACTGCGTTTGGAAATTTTTGCCCGCTTGTTATCGAGGGTTAACGGCATGTGAGCAAATTCAGGGATTGGAGCATCGAGCGCCTGATACAGGAGCAATTGCCGTAAGGTGTTTGTCATGTGATCCTGGCCGCGGATAATATGACTGATACGATCCCTGATATCATCGACAACATTACAGAGCAGATAGAGCGGCGTTCCATTGGAGCGGACGATGACGAAGTCGTCTATCTCCTCGTAACTGCTTTCGATACGACCGAGAACCTTGTCATCGTAACCAAATTTTCCCTGCCGTTGCGGAACCTTGAAACGAATGACGGCCGGTATTCCGGCGGCCTCTTTCTCGGCAATCTGCTCTTTGCTCAGTTTTCTGCAGGTTCCGTCATAGCCGACGTTTTGTTTGGCAGCCAGTGCCGCTTGACGTTTTTTTTCGAGTTCTTCCCTGGTGCAAAAACATTTATAAGCCTTTCCTTCGGCAATCAGTCTGGCGGCGGCTTTTTTGTGGTCATCACTGAAATCGGTTTGGTAAAAGGGGCCTTCATCCCAATCAATACCAAGCCAGTTCAACCCGTCAACAATTCCTGTTATCGATTCTTTACTGGAACGTTCCGTGTCTGTATCTTCTATTCGCAGGATCAGTTTCCCGCCGGTTTTTTTTGCATAAAGCCAATTATAAAGGGCTGTCCTTGCCCCGCCTATATGCAGATAGCCGGTAGGGCTGGGGGGAAAACGTAGCCTTGTTTCCGTCATCTGTTATCCTCTTTGAGTTTCATGTTTCCTGTTCTCATGTCAATTATAACAAAAAAACACCTGTGCCAAGGCTTGGCTGGCAGGCAGGTAGTGACCGAAGTCAAATTGTACGATATGAACAGTGCCGGTTTATATCGTTTTCTGCAGGAATCTTCAAGTTCAATCCTCAACGCCGAGGTCGTCAAGACGATTTTTGATTGTTGTCCTGGCAGGAAAGCAGTATATTTAACGGTTATTTTTCTGAAAGCAATTGATAGAGCGGTTGTAGATAGAACAGTTATTTCTATCAGACGATAATGAGGAGTTGTCATGCGCGTACTGATCAGTGACCGCCTGGCTCCGGTCGGGGCAAGAATATTACAGGAGGCGGGCCTGGAGGTTGATGAGAAGCCAGGGATGAGCCCTGATGCTATAAAAGCGGTAATCGGTAATTATGACGGGTTGGTGATTCGAAGTGCAACAAAGGTAACTGCTGATCTCCTTGAATCTGCCAGTCGGCTTAAGGTTGTCGGACGTGCTGGAATTGGACTCGACAATGTCGATATTCCGGCTGCAAGTGAGAAAGGGGTTGTCGTAATGAATGCGCCTGACGGCAATGCAACCACGGCCGCGGAGCATGCCCTTTCCTTGATGATGGCGCTTTCCCGTAATATCCCGCAGGCAACGATATCCATGAAAGCCGGCAAATGGGAAAAAAAGAAATTTATGGGACGGGAAGTGACCGGTAAGACGTTTGGTATTATCGGTATTGGCCGGATTGGCCAGATTGCTGCCAGTCGGGCTCAGGGGTTAAGGATGAAAACCATCGCCTATGACCCGTATATGCCCAAAGATATTGCCGAAAAGCTCGGTGTAGAGTTGGTGAATCTTGAGGAACTGGCAAAACGTTCGGACTATATATCGGTCCACGTTCCGTTGACCAAGGATACTAAGCATCTGGTTTCCACTGATTTTTTTGCTCATATGAAACATGATGCAATGTTTGTTGATTGTGCCCGAGGTGGTGTCTGTGATGAGGACGCATTGTATGAAGCCCTCAGGAATGGTGAAATTGCCGGAGCGGCCCTTGATGTTTTTGCCAATGAACCGACGACGGTCGAAAACTGTCCACTGCTTGAACTCGATAATTTTATTTGTACACCACATCTTGGTGCCTCAACGAGTGAAGCACAAGAAAATGTTGCGGTGGCAATTGCTGAACAGGTTGCTGATTACCTGATTAAAGGGTCGGTTACCAATGCCATTAATGTTCCCTCGGTGAGCGATGATGTTCTTGCCCAGCTGGGGCCGTACATCATTCTTGGTGAAATGCTTGGTTCAATGCATATGCAGATGGTACGTGGCGGGGTGGAAGAGGTCAGCCTGGAATATGGTGGCACCCTTGCAGATCAGGATTTCAGTTCAGTAACGGTCGCCTTTTTGAAAGGGCTGTTTACTCCGATTCTTAAAGATGCGGTTAATTATGTGAATGCCCCTATAATAGCACGTGACCGCGGGATTAAGGTTATTGAGTCCCGTACAGATCAGGCCGATGATTTTACCAATTCATTGTCGATAAAGGTGAAAACTGATGCCGGAGAAAACGTTCTGGTTGGTACCGTTTTTGGTAAGAACGAACCCAGACTGGTGAGATTGAATAACTTCAGGCTTGAGGCTCTGCCGTCGGGGCCGATGTTGCTGGTTTTTAATAATGATGTTCCCGGTGTTATCGGAGCTCTCGGTACAACGCTTGGAGCTGCAGGTGTAAATATCTCGACGATGACGGTTGGTCGGGAAGAAAAGAGTTGCCAGAATATTATTCTGATTGGTACCGATCAGATGATAACCCGGGAAATAGTTGATAACGTACTGGCTCTTGAGCATATTGATGATGCTCAGTCGTTTGCATTGTAAAGAGATACAGCTGCTATCACATAAGAAAAGGAACGTATTATGGTTGAAGAATCAAAAGAAAAATGTGCAGTCTGTGGCGATGGGAAGGTACCGACAGGGGATGGCCGCTGTGTGATGCCCGAAGTGACTTTCTCCACCTTTGTTCTGTCTCTGAATACCTCTATCCTTTTTCACCTGGGAGAACTGGCAGATCCTGAAACAGGAAAGAAATCGGTGAATGTCGATCTGGCAAGACACGCAATCGATACCCTTGTCATGCTGGAAGAGAAGAGCAGCGGTAATCTCACGGATGAAGAAAAAGAATTGCTGAAAAATATCCTGTACGATGTCAAGATGCGCTTTGTCAAAGCGGTCAAGACGTGATGATTGTCGGATTTCAGCCGAGGATGACAGGCAGCAGTTCAGATGATATGTCGTAAGGCCCCGGCAAAGATCAATTTGTTTTTGCATGTAATCGGGAAACGGGATGATGGATATCATGAACTGGTTACCCGGATGCAGAAAATAGATCTCTGTGACACTCTTTATCTGGAGTTGAGCAGAAAACCGGGAGTCAGGTTTGAATGTGATGACCCGGAACTTCCGAAAGATCATAACAATCTTGCTGTTCGAGCTGCCCGGGATTTGCTTGACCATCTTGGAAAATCGAAGGAAATCGGGGTTGCTATCCGTCTTGAGAAAAGGATTCCAGCCGGTGCTGGGCTTGGCGGGGGAAGCAGCGATAGCGGAACGGTTTTGAAGGCGGTAAACGATCTCCTCGGACACCCCTGCAGTACTGGAGAGCTGATCGCACTTGCCGCGAGAATCGGGGCGGATGTTCCTTTTTTTGCGATCGATACGACCAGTGTCCTGGCAACGGGTATTGGTGAGCGGATGGTGGCGGTTCCTGATTTGAGAGGGTATTGGATCCTTTTGGTCAATCCGGGAATATCGATAGCAACTGGCTGGGTATTTCAAAATTTGACATTGACAAAAAAGATTGATGGCTCTAAATTAAAAGGTTCTGTTGGTTTCGGTCAAGAGGTGTTCTCTCTGGATCAGATGCATAATGATCTGGAAAAACCGGTCTGTGCTCACTATCCGGTTATTGATGAGATCAGACAGGCGTTGCTTGAGGCTGGTGCCGAGCGGGCATTGATGTCGGGCAGTGGGTCTACGGTCTACGGTCTTTTTGCTGATCAGGATGTTGGCAGGAAGAATGATCTGATCGATCGTTTTACAGCGGTGTTTGGTAAACGGGTCTATGCGGCCCGATCCTGGGTTGGGGCGTAGCCAAGTGGCTAAGGCACCGGGTTTTGATCCCGGCATTCGAAGGTTCGAGTCCTTCCGCCCCAGCCATATGATAGGTATCGCATAGTCGTCAGTTGCGGTCGTTGAAGGGCATGAACTTATGGGAAACAGTATAAAGATTTTTTCCGGCAATGCGCATTATGCAATGGCTCAGGAGATTGCAGAACATTTAGATCTGACGGTGTCTGAAGCTGAGGTGAGAAAGTTCAGCGACGGAGAAATATTTGTTGAAATAAAAGAGAATGTCAGAGGGACCGATTCGTTTGTGGTCCAGCCAACCTGTACACCGGTCAACGATAACCTGATGGAGCTGGTGATTATGGTGGATGCGTTAAGGCGGGCATCTGCCAGAAGAATCACTGCGGTTATTCCCTATTATGGTTATGCCCGTCAGGATAGAAAGGTGGCACCGAGGGTGCCAATATCGGCCAAGGTGGTGGCGGAAATGTTGATGGCCGTTGGGGTTCGACGGGTGCTCTGTATGGATTTGCATGCGGGACAGATTCAGGGGTTCTTTAATATTCCGGTTGATCACCTTTATGCGGCTCCCGTGTTGATAAAATATATCGGTGATACCTTTGACAATGTTATTATGGTCTCTCCTGATGCCGGTGGGGTTGAACGTACAAGAGCCTTTGCCAAAAGACTTAAATGTGGGCTGGCGATCATAGACAAGAGAAGGGATCGGCCAAACGAGTGTGAGGCGATGCATGTGATTGGTGACGTGACGGGTAAGGTCGCGATCATGATGGACGATATGGTCGATACGGCCGGTACCCTTTGTAATGGGGCAGATACCCTGTTGAAGAATGGTGCCAAAGAAGTACATTCCTGTTGCTCGCACCCGGTTCTTTCCGGTCCTGCAGTAGAAAGAATAACAAACTCTCAGATAAAATCACTGGTCGTGACCAACTCGATTCCGCTTCGTGAGGATGCACAAAAGTGTGATAAGATAACGGTGTTGTCAGTTTCGGCACTGCTTGCTGAAGCTATTCATAGAATTCATAACGAGGATTCGGTCAGTTCATTGTTTGTGTAAAAAAGAAACGTCAGGTGTTTTGATCCGGATGGGGGATATCCCGGCGCCGGATGGAGGAAAAAATATGATAACGAAGGAAATAGCAGCAGATGTCAGGAAGGCGTTTGGTAAAGGAGAAATGAGAAGGCTCAGGGCTGCCGGAAAAACGCCTGGAGTGGTTTATAGTGGTGGTGCTGAAGCGATGCCGCTTCAGTTTGAAACCAAGAAACTGTATGCTGAACTTCTCGATATACAGGGGCGGAATGCGGTCATCACCTTGAAAATTGATGGGCATTCTGATAAATCCGTTCTGGTTAAAGAGATTCAGACTGATCCGGTCCGGGATACCCTGTACCATACAGATTTCTTTGAAATAGCGCTTGAAGAGAAAGCCCGGTTTAAGGTTCCGATAGCATATGCTGGTAAAGCGAAGGGTGTTGAACTCGGTGGTTTGCTTGATACGGCGCAGACGGAAGTTGAGCTTGAGGGAAAACCGCTTTCAATTCCTGATAATTGTGTTATTGATATCTCCGGGATGGAGATTGGAGATAAAATCACGGCAGACAAAATAGCGCTTCCTGATGGAGTGCAACTGGTTTCGAAAGCTGATATGGTCTGTGTCTCTGTTTTAGCCCCTTGATCTGTAAATAATGAGTCGATCTTTTGTTTACGTTTCGGCTCTGATTTAAAAATCCGGAAAACCAAAGCGTTTTCCGGATTTTCTTTTTCTTTTCGTTGTAAAGAGCCTATGGGATTTATTCTTGCCGGATTGGGTAATCCGGGGGCTAAATATCACGATACCCGCCATAATATCGGTTTCATGGTGCTGGATTATCTCGCTGGTCACTATGGCCTGCGTTTTTCTGCAAATAAATGGGACGGACTGATGGCTCGGGCACGTGTCTGGGGCGAGCAGGTTTATTTTGTCAAACCTGAGACCTATATGAACCGGAGTGGCAAAGCCGTTGCCGCTATTTCCCGTTTCTACAATATACCGCTGCAATCTCTTCTCGTTGTTCATGATGACCTTGACATGGCCGTTGGCAGAGTGAAACTGGTTAAGGGTGGCGGTGCTGGCGGTCATAATGGTATATGCTCTCTTGTCGAGCATCTTGGTTCACATGATTTTTATCGTCTCAAAATAGGTATTGGCAGGCCCGGTAACAGTGATGTTCATCCGAATATGCCGGTGGAGAAATTCGTTCTTTCATCTTTTTCTGACAGTGAGTTTCAACTGATCAATGAGCGTATTGCCCTTCTTGAAGAAGGAATTGAGTTACTGGTTACCGGTGATACCCGTCTGGCAATGAACAGATTAAACAGTATCAAATGACGGATTTGGTGTGGTGCTGTTCTAAAAAGAAGGGCTTTTGCGTCAGATTTGTGTTATCCTTCCCATATGAAGAAACTTGTTGGAAAGAAGGGAGTTTCTGAGTTACTGACAACAAATAGTCGTTGTCTTATTATCGAAAATGGAGAAAGTGGTGTTTGCAGAAGGTGATATGGCTGTTTATCCTGCACATGGTGTCGGGGTGATCAAGTCAATTGAAACTCAAACTGTCGCAGGGATTGATCAGACTTTTTATGTCATGGAAATATTAGGAAATTCAATGACGATCATGATACCTACGGCAAGTAGTAAAAGCGTTGGCTTGCGTTCGATTGTCAACAAGAAAGAAGCCACCGAGGTCCTGAATATATTGAAGGATCGTGCTATCGAGATTGATTCGCAAACCTGGAACAGACGGTATCGTGATTACATGGAGAAGATCAAGACCGGTTCAATTCACGAAGTTGCTGCGGTATTGCGTGATCTTTTTCTATTGAGTGTGGATAAAGATCTTTCCTATGGTGAAAGAAAAATGCTCGATACTGCCAAGAATCTGCTTGTTAAAGAGCTGTCACTCGCCCAGGAAGTGGAAGAGGAAAAAATCAGTAAAAAGATTGATAAAATCTTTTCCTGAAAGAGCGAATTATCATTTGTTTTCGACGTTCCATCTACCGTAAAAACGTATGGGGTCTGTCAGTCCCGGTGATCAAACGTTTCATTTTTGCATTCAGGCTGGATACGATGGTGTTCGTCTGGATCATTATCTGGTCCAGGCTCTGGGGGAACAATTTTCCCGGTCACAGATTATTGCTTCCATAAAATCAGGTCAGATTCTGGTTGATGGCAAGGCGGTGAAGGCTGGTTGGCGACTGAGGGTCGATAATCAGGTAGTGGGGCGTATCATGGGAACCGGACAGACAGGAGTGCTGGTTCCACAACCGGTTGATTTTGAGATTCTCCTTGAAGAGTCGTCATTTCTTGCGATAAACAAACCTCCTGGATTAGTCGTTCATCCTGGTGCCGGTAATAAGGGAAAAACACTGGTAAACGGTATCCTTTATCGATATCGTGATATTGCCGGAGTTGGCGAAGAGGAACGTCCTGGTATTGTTCACCGGCTTGACAAAGATACCTCAGGCCTGTTGTTGATTGCCCGGACGATTCAGGCGCATCGGAACCTCGCTGGACAATTCAAGGATCGAACTATTAAAAAGAAATACCTGGCTCTTGTTCACGGAAGACCTGAGGAGTTGGAGGGTAGAATTGCGGTTCCGATTGGCAGGCATCCGGTTCAAAGACAGAAAATGGCGGTCCGTTATTCTGGTGGCCGGTTTGCTGTCAGTAACTGGAAGGTGCTTTCTGTTTTTACCAATCATGCTCTCCTGGAGATTGGTATTGAAACGGGGAGGATGCACCAGATTCGGGTCCACCTCGCTCATATCGGGCATCCTGTCGTCGGAGATCTTGTGTATGGTCCAAACAGGAAAAACGATCAATTTCCGCGACAGATGCTGCATGCGGAAAAGATCAGTTTTCTTCATCCTGACAGCGGAGATACCGTATGTCTGAAGGCACCTCTTCCAGATGATTTTGAAAGATCGCTTCAACGACTGGAGACAGGAGCATGTTAATTGGTATTACCGGAAGTATTGGCTGCGGAAAATCCCTCGTTGCCGACAGGCTTTCAGAACTGCTGGCTGCACCGGTACTGAAGAGTGATGATTTGTGCAGAGAACTGATGGAGCCTGGAAAGGTCGGTTACCATGCGTTTATCGAAAATTATGGCACGGTCTTTCTCAAAGAGGATGGCACAATCGATCGGGTTGCTTTACGGAAAGCTGTTTTCGAGAAGCCATCGTTGAGACTCTTTCTTGAAAGTATTCTCCATCCGTTGGTAAGAAAGGCCATTCTTGAAACACAACAGGACGGTGAGGCGGGCGCCGTTGTCATTGTCGAAATCCCTTTATTGTTTGAATCGGGCTGGCAGGACGATTTTGATTTGATTATTGCCGTTTGGGCATCCAGGGATGTTGCTATGGAACGGGTTATCCGGCGTGATAATACCGATTCGAAAAGCATTGCTGCCATTATCGAGTCCCAGATGGATCTGAAACTGAAATGTGAGGCAGCTGATTGTGTCATTGATAATTCCGGTACGTGGTCTGATACAGAGCGGCAATTGGTTGAATTGAGCGCTGTTGTGTTGGAAAAGATGAAGTGACGTTCGCAATAGTATTTTATGATAAAAGCCTTGACACCGGCTGTACAAGAACGTATAAGGTAAGCGTGCAATCAAATCGGGATTCCTGCCTGAGAAACGTCTTGAGAAGACAATCAAAAAAAACAGAATGTTTGTTTTCCGAAAAGAATAGACATATAATTATTAAACGTTAGGTCTCTTGCAATAAGGACTATTATCTCTGACCAGACATTCATTCGTTTTATATAGCTGAGATAGATTGAGTATCTTGTGATATTGATCGGAAAACAGCAGTGTTCCTGATCGCCTCATTGTTTGGTCTCATTATTTGTCTGTAATTGATAATCGTGTTTGCATTGTTTGAATCACCTGTTTTTACAGGTGAGATTATTTTCCAGTCACACATCAAAGGAGAAAGGGTTTGTGATGAATCTGGCAGAACTCAAGTTAAAGAAAATCGATGAATTGGTCAAGCTCGCACGGAAGCTGAAAGTTGATGGGTACAGCTCTATGCGGAAGCAGGAGCTTATTTTTGCAATTTTACAGGCACAGGCCGATAAAGAAGGAAAGTTACGCGGTAATGGGGTTCTTGAGATTCTACCCGATGGGTTTGGTTTCCTTCGAGCTCCCGATTATAATTATCTGCCGGGACCGGATGATATCTACGTTTCTCCTTCGCAGATCAGAAGATTGAGCCTGAGAACCGGTGATGTTATTGATGGTCTTGTTCGGGCGCCAAAAGAGGGAGAACGTTATTTTGCCCTGCTGAAGGTGGAAAGTGTTAATTTTGATCCGCCTGAAGCGGCGAAGCAGAAAACCCTGTTTGGTAACCTGACACCGCTGCATCCGAACGAAAAATTTGACCTTGAGTGGCAGCCTGACAATTATTCAATGCGGATTATGGATATGTTTGCTCCGATAGGAAAAGGGCAACGGGGATTGCTCGTTGCACCGCCGCGCACCGGAAAGACGGTTTTGATGCAGAAAATTGCCAACTCGATCGTTCGTAATCATAAGGAAGTATACCTGATCGTTCTGCTGATTGATGAACGGCCGGAAGAGGTAACAGAGATGCAGCGCAGTGTTAAAGCTGCAGAAGTGGTTAGTTCGACCTTTGATGAACCGCCACAGCGGCATATTCAGGTTGCCGAGATGGTTATTGAAAAGGCAAAACGTTTGGTTGAGCATAAGAAGGATGTGGTTATTCTGCTTGATAGTATTACCCGACTTGCCAGAGCCTATAATACGGTTACACCGGCAAGTGGAAAAATCCTGTCCGGTGGTGTTGAAGCCAATGCGCTGCATCGGCCAAAACGGTTCTTTGGTGCTGCCCGAAATATTGAAGAGGGGGGAAGCTTGAGTATTTTGGCGACTGCATTGATCGAGACTGGATCAAAAATGGACGAGGTTATTTTTGAAGAGTTCAAGGGAACGGGAAATATGGAGTTGATCCTTGATCGCAAGATGGCAGACAAGAGAATCTTTCCTGCTATTGATATTAAGCGGTCCGGTACCAGAAAAGAAGATCTTCTTTTGCGAAGTGATGTGTTGAATCGGGTCTGGATTTTGAGAAAACTGCTTGCGTCAATGAATCCTGCGGACGGTATGGATTTTCTGGTGGATAAACTGAAAAATCAGAAGACAAATGAGGATTTTCTCAACTCGATGAATGGGTAGTGAATAGAGTCGTTTTGGGAGGGGCTTACTGTTCTCGTTTTTTGAAAATAAATTGTTTTGTCCACAGATGTTAGAGGTGATGAACTGTCGTTTAAAATTGAATCTGATGACTGTGCTGTTTTTTGTTGAAAAGGCATCGTAATACGTTATATTATAATCTTTTGTTTTTAGTGGCGGGTTTCCTCACAGCTTGTGCTGATGAATGAGGTCATGATGTGTTTTCATCAGTCTGGTCTGAACTAGGTAACCCGATGATCATGTTTTTTCGAGGGCTGTGGGGTAAAAAATGAAAAAAGATATACATCCGGAATACAATACCATTAAAGCGGTATGTGCGTGTGGACACGAGGTTGAGATTGGAACGGTTTTACAGGATCTTAAGGTTGAGATCTGCTCTGCATGTCATCCGTTTTTTACCGGTAAGCAAAAGCTGGTAGATACTGCCGGACGCATTGAGAAATTTCGTAAGCGTTACGCAAAGCATTACGAAAAGAAAGAAAAGGCCTGAAATGGTTCAGCGGCTTTCTTGCCACCGAACCATTCCATCAGTCCGCAGTAATGGTTACATTGCTGTGGATTTTTTTTTGTATTTCCATAAGGACTGTGCCGTAGAGACCATGTATGCTAGATAAATTCCATGATCTTGATGATAAACTTGCTCATCTTGAAGGCAGGTTGTCTGATCCCTCGCTGGTGAGTAACCAGGTTGAGTACCAGAAAGTGGTTCGGGAGCATGCCCAGTTAAGTCGTCTTGCCGAGTTACATAATGCGCATAAAAGGATCGTTCAGGAAATCGAAGATAATCGTTCAATTGTTCAGGACGATAATGAAGATGATGAATTGAGAGAGCTTGCCAAAGGGGAGCTTGATGAGCTTCTGGAGCAGAAAGAGACAATAGAGAATGATATCCGGATATTCTTGCTGCCCAAAGATCCGAATGATGAAAAGAATACATTTCTCGAAATCAGGGCTGGAACCGGTGGTGATGAAGCCGCTCTTTTTGTTGCTGATCTCTTCAGAATGTATTCCCGGTTTGCAGAAAGCATGGGGTGGAATGTCGAGATTATAGATTCAAGCCCATTGGGTATCGGTGGTTTTAAAGAAATCATAGCCCTGATCAGAGGAGATCTGGTTTATTCAAAGCTCAAGTATGAGAGTGGTGTGCATCGCGTTCAAAGGGTCCCGGAGACTGAAGCTCAGGGCCGTGTCCATACTTCGGCCGTAACCGTTGCAATCCTGCCTGAGGCGGATGAGGTTGAGCTTGATATAGACATGAATGAGTTGAAGATCGATGTTTACCGATCTTCCGGTCCGGGTGGCCAGAGTGTTAATACGACTGATTCGGCGGTACGAATCACGCATCTGCCAACCGGTCTGGTCGTTACCTGTCAGGACGAAAAATCTCAGCATAAGAACAAGGCGAAGGCTTTAACGGTCTTGAGGGCACGGCTGCTTGATCAGATAGAGCAGGAGCAGCATGATAGAATCTCTGAAGACCGGAAAAGCCAGGTTGGAAGCGGGGACAGGAGTGAACGGATCAGGACCTACAATTTTCCGCAAGGACGATTAACCGATCATCGGATCAATTTGACCCTCTACAAACTCGATGCGATCATCAATGGAAAACTGGATGATGTCATTTTTCCATTGATTGCACATGACCAGGCGGAAAAACTGAAAGCGATAGAATAAGAACCGGAAGTTGATGAAGATTTCGGATCTTCTTGCAGAGGCTGTCGGCGCACTTGTTACTGCAAACATAGAAGAAGCCCGCATTGAAGCGGAACTTCTGATCGGTTTCTGCCTGAACCTGTCGCGCACCGCATTGTATCTTTCTGCTGAAACCGTTGTTGAAGAAAAGGAGGTTAATCGGTTTCGCCGACTGCTTTTCCGCCGTGTGCAGCGGGAGCCACTGGCATATATCACCGGTGAAAGGGAATTCTGGTCCCTGCCGTTTCATGTTTCACCGGCGGTTCTTATTCCACGTCCTGAAACGGAATTTGTATTGGAAACGGTCCTGGCTCATAGCGCCAGGCAAGAGGCTGGAAATAGATTTGTTGATCTGGGTTGTGGCAGTGGTGTGATTGCCACGGTTCTGGCGCTTGAATTGAACGGTACCGGTGTTGCAATAGATATTTCTGCCGAGGCCTTACAGGTTGCTCGCCGTAATCTGTGCAGGCATCAGGTTGATGCTCGTGTCAGTCTTGTTCAGTCGAATCTTTTTACTGGTTTCAGAGAAAAGCAATGTCGTTTCCCACTGATCGTTTCAAATCCTCCTTATGTGAAGCATGCGCAGCTGCTTGAAGAACTGGAGCCGGAAGTGGCTCTCTATGAGCCACGTCTTGCCCTTGATGGAGGTAGTTCAGGGCTTGCGGTAATAAAAGAGATCAGGAATTGTCTACCGGGAATGCTTGATGATGGCGGGGACTGTTTTCTTGAGATTGGAGACGGGCAGGCAGATTCGATCCGTAGATTGTTTTTGGATCACCAGCAGGGCCATATCTATGAATTTGTTCATATATTCAAGGATTATTCTGATCGGGAACGGGTTGTGCACATTCGCCGAAAAAACAGACAGGATTGAGTTATGGAAAAAATGGTAATTGAAGGTGGAAAGCCGTTGTATGGAGAGATTCCGATCAGTGGTGCAAAAAATGCAGCATTGCCGTTGATAGCAGCAACACTGCTTGCACCCGGCAAGCATATTTTAAGAAATGTTCCCGATCTTCGTGACACCCGAACGATTCTAAAGCTTTTGGGAGAGCTGGGTGCTGTGTGGGAGCGAGATGGCTCGACGCTGACCATTGATTGTACTGATATTGTTTACGCGGAGGTTTCCTACGACCTGGTCAAGACGATGCGTGCCTCGGTTCTGGTTCTTGGTCCATTGATTGCCCGGTTTGGCAGGGCCAAGGTGTCACTGCCGGGTGGCTGTGCTATTGGTGAGAGGCCGATTAATTTTCATATCAGCGGTTTTGAGCGGTTCGGCGTTGAATGCAGGCTTCAGCAGGGATATGTGGAGGCGGTGATTGATGGGCGGCTCAGAGGAAGCAGTGTCTATTTTGATATTCCGTCAGTAACAGGGACTGAAAATATCCTGATGGCTGCAGTATTGGCGGAAGGGAAAACGGTGATCAAGAATGCTGCTCGTGAACCTGAAGTTGGAAATCTGATTGACATGCTTGTCGGTATGGGAGCCGAGATAGAAGGAAAAGGTTCTGACTCTCTTGTCGTCACCGGTGTCTCTGCGCTCAAGGCTGCCGAAATAGATATTATTCCCGATAGAATTGAAACCGGCACCTATCTGATCGCTGTCGGAGCTGCTGGTGGAGAGGTACTTGTTAAGAATTGCAATCCGTTACATCTGCCGGCACTGCTTGAAAAGCTGCGGGCAGCCGGGCTTGAGATAAAAACCTTTGCTGATTCAATACAGGCTCTTGCTCCGGTTGGCAAGAAAGACTGGCTCAAATCAGTCGACATCAAAACCATGCCATATCCGGGTTATCCTACTGATCTTCAAGCACAATTTATGGCATTGATGGCACTCGGCAGCTCGATCTGCGTGTTTAATGAGACCATTTTCGAGAATCGATTTATGCATGTTGCTGAGTTGAGACGAATGGGGGCGAAGATTCGGACTGATGGGAGCAGCGCCGTTGTCACCGGAACGGGTGATGAAGGACTCTGCGGAGCCCGGGTGATGGCTACCGATCTCAGGGCCAGTTCTTCACTGGTTGTTGCCGGACTGGCTGCATCGGGCCGGACAGAAATTTCACGTATATATCATCTGGAGCGGGGCTATGAAAACCTTGCCGAAAAACTGGGCAGGGTTGGGGCCCGGATCTGGAAGGAAGATGAATAAAAGAGGGCCTCAATTGTTTGATTTGTGCGGAAGAAAAAGGGAAATACTGGCACCGCCAATATCGGCGGTACCGATAACGATGTAACCGTTATGAGCCTCGATGATCTGGCGGACGATGGCCAGGCCCAGTCCGGTACCATCAGGTCTGCTGGTGTAGAATGGTTCAAATATCTGCTTTGTATCCGTTGATGCAATACCTGGACCGTTGTCATTTACGGTTATACAGACCATTTCCTCACGGTCAGGACCGATTTTGTTTTCGGCACAGATCTCAATGAGTTCTTCCTGTTTGGGACAGAATGCGCGTGCGTTGTTTATCAGGTGTGAGATTACCGTAAAAACCTGTTTTGAATCGCCCCAGAGGCTGAATTCCGGGTCAATATCTATAGTCAATTTGCAGGTTTTTGGCCAGTGGGGATCGGCTTGGCATACCTGAATGATATCGCTGACGCATGGAGCCAGTTGAAAGTGTTCCCGGTTAAGTGATTCCGGACGGGCGAATTTGAGAAAATCGCTAATGGTCTTGATCAGGCGGTCTGATTCCCTGATGATGATACGGGTCAATTCATAATTCTGTGGATTGGGTTTGCTGGCTGAAGCATATTCCTGGGCAAGTATTTGTGCAGAACCTGAGATTGCGGTTAAGGGATTTCGGAAATCATGGGCAATACTAGCACTCATTGTTCCGATGGCAGCGAGTTTTTCAGCCTGTCTCATCTGTTTTTCAAGTCTTTCCAGTTCACTGATATCTTTGAGTGTAATGATGGTTATCCTGTCTTGATCTCTCTTTTCCGGATTCTGGTCATTTTCCCTTCGTTGAGCTTTGTTCAGGGAAGTATGTGTGTAGCCAAGTCTGATTTTCTGGTTATCGTTTCGTGAAAAATCACAGGCGTTGCGTATCTGTTGGCTGGACAGGTCTACACCTGGAAAGAAGGTGGCCAGTTGTTTACCAGTCAGTTCCTCTCTGCTGAATCCGGTTATGGCTGTTGTTGCGTTATTGACAGAACCGATGTATCCATCACCATCAATGGTGATGATACCGGTTGAGATATTGTCAAAGATCTCTTTATACAGCAGTGCCAGATGATCATAATCCAGCTGGGTATCTGAAAGGGCTTCCGTGGTTGATTTGAGTTTTTTCCCAAAAATGGCACTGATGAAGGCAACGAGAAAGAAGGTAAGACCTTTGACGGCAAATTGATTGATGTTGACGAGAATACTGTTGTTGCCGTAGAAAAGATAGTAGGACAAATAATCCGGCATGTACTGAATCTGTCCGAGTATGAGGATCAGGCCGTACAGCAAAGTGGATGCGGCGGCTGAAATAAGTCCTCCCTTGACCTGGGCCAGCAGTCCTCCGGCAATGATTGGAAAAAAGTAGACTGACGTAAAAATAGAATGGGATCCGCCGGAAAAATAGACGAGGATTGAGGCGAAGAGTGGATCGGTCAGGCATTGAAGAAGAGTGAACCGACGATAATCTCGCCCTGGTTTCATCAGCATGAAGGCAGAACCGATTGTTGTCAGATAGACGATGAGGAGAAAGAGAACAAGTAGGTTTGAGGGAACAGTGATAACGTTATACTTGTCGTCACGCAGAAGAAAGCTTATGCCGGGAAGCAGGGTATAGAGAATGATCCTGAGCAGAAGACTCCAGAGCAGTTGGTGACGAATCGTCTCACCGGCAGAATCATAACGTCGTTCAGTTCTGAAACTATTTCGCATATGCATTGCTTATTTTCAGAGATTGTATTTTTTGATCTTGTATCTCAGCGACCGAAAACTGATATCAAGCAGTTCTGCCGCCTTTTTCTTGACGTTCGATGATTTTTCCAGGGCGTGCATGATCAGTTGCTTTTCGACGTCAGCAACAATATCATCAAGCTTCCGCTCGTTGAATTCCTCTTCACTGACAGAGGCGAGCAGTCCCTCGTTGGTGCTGGCAAAAGTCTGGTTTTCCCGGGGGGTGGTACCATTGTTCAGAGAGAGACTCTCCGGCAGAATGATATTCGATGTTTCAAGGGCAACACCCCGCTCAATAATGTTTTCAAGTTCCCGGACGTTGCCGGGAAAATCATAATTCATCAATACCTGCATACCGTATGAAGAGATTTCTCTTACGTCTTTACCGAGAAGCGTTGAATATTTTTTTAGGAAATGTTCTACGAGAAGAGGAATATCACTTTTTCTTTCTCGCAGTGATGGAACTCTGAGCGGTACGACGGCCAGTCTGTAAAAGAGGTCTTCTCTGAATCTTCCGGCACGGATTTCTTTTTCAAGTACCCGGTTTGTGGCAGCGATGATACGGACATGTATCTGTACATGTTTTGTGCCGCCAACCGGTTTTATTTCCCGTTCCTGCAGAACACGCAGTAATTTTGTCTGGATGATCAGGGGGAGTTCACCGATCTCATCGAGAAAGGCCGTACCATTGTTGGCTTCCGTGAAAAGTCCGGGTTTGTCAGCGATTGCCCCGGTAAAAGAACCCTTTATATGACCGAAAAGTTCACTCTCCATCAACTCTTCCGGAATGGCGCTGCAGGTTATCGGGACAAACGGGTGTGAACTGACACTGCTTTTCGAATGAATTGCCTGGGCGACAAGTTCTTTACCGGTACCTGATTCGCCATAGATAAGGACATTGGCCGGTGTCGGGGCAATGCGTTTTATCATGTCGAAAATTTTCAGCATTTCACGGCTCTTGCCGATGATATGCGGAAAGAGCTGCCGGGCTTTTTCACTGCTGACGCTGACACATTCCTGGTTGAGTGCTGACTGGATAACCGATTTGATCTCATCAACGTTGAATGGTTTGCTGATATAGTCGTATGCCCCATTCTTCATGGCCTGGACAGCATCGTCAGGTGAAGCAAAGGCGGTAATCATGATAACCGGCAGATCCGGCAGCTTTTGTTTTAATGCGTCAAGCAGATGCAGGCCATCGGTGCCGGGCATGCGGATGTCACTGATAACGAGATCGAATGGGTCTTGGTCTATGATTTCAAGTGCGTCATCTCCATTTTCAGCGATACTCACTTCGTACCCATCTTTGACAAGCAGAATTTTCAGGAAATGCCGCATGCTTTGTTCGTCGTCTACAACTAATATTCTGGGCATAATAAATAATACAGGGATATTACATAGTGAGCTAATGATACCGGGTACTGTTGTCCATTCTATCGCAATAAGAGGAGAAGAGCCAATGATTATTATGAATACGGCTTAAGAAGGCCGGATAAAATGAAGCTTCTGCATATTTATGAATTATCAGTCTTTTTTATCTGATAGAAGATGCCCCGCTCCATTCTGACCGCCTCTATTTTACCGTCGGCCTCGAGGGAAGAAAGATATGTTCTGGTCTCGTCACTGGCTATCCCCAAACCCTTGTTCAGCTCTTCCAGGGTACTGGGACGACGGGAAATTGTTCCAAGAATGGCATCTTCCTTGCTGTTACCAGACCTCTTTTTATCTTTACGATCAGTGGCAGAGGCAATTATTTCGACACCCGGTAAATTCCAGCTTTTCCGTAATGAACTGAGAAATTCCCGTTTTACCGGGTGGAGGCCGTTGATCGTTCCAGGGCGATCGAGGGTGTTCAGCTGGATTCGATCGGGGTTGATAAGAAGGATTGTTTCTCTGAGCTGGCTCAGATGCTCAGGATTATCATTAATACCGGGAAGAAAAAGGACTTCGAGCCATATTTCTCCGGAAAATTCTTTTCTGAAGTCGATAATTCCCTGTATCTGTTTGTCTACACTGAGTCCAGGATGGGGGCGGTTGATTGCCCTGAATGACGCTTCTGAAACCGCATCAAGAGAAGGGAGTACCAGGTCTGCACACAGCAGTTCAGAACGTACTTCGGGATTGGAAAAAAGTGTTGCATTGGTGATGACGGCGGTTTTCAGTTCTGGGTAATGGTGCCTGATATGGGATATAACGGTACCTATGCCGTTGTGCAGTGTTGGTTCTCCGTATCCTGAGAAGGTGATGAAATCGGGATGGGGCTGATGCGTTAGAAAATGATCCAGCTCTGTTCGTACCACCGTAATGGGAATATATTCCCTGCGTTTCATGGTTAAACGGGTTGTGCCACCGCATTCGCAATAAATACAATCAAGAGTACAGACCTTATGGGGAACGAGGTCGACACCGAGAGACGAGCCAAGTCTGCGCGATAGTACCGGTCCAAACAGGTATTTATATCCCATTGGTGGAAATATTTGTTATGGTTACAGAGGAGTCCAGTGTTACAGCCTGTTTCTCTTACCACCATTATCAGAGGCTTTCAATAGTTTTTCCCTGGGTATCAATCTTGTCAAAATGACAGTCAGATGGTAATGATGTGTTGCCCTTTTAAAGACAAAGATACTGCTATGACCGATAAGACAGAACAGTTTGATGACCAGAGCCTGAGTGAACATCTCCGGGAATTGAGGAGCTGTCTTATCTATTCCTTTATTGCGGTTTTTATTGGTTTTTGTTTTTCATATCTGATGATACGACCGATCGGCAGCTGGTTTTTCAAGCCGCTGACGGAGGTTCTGCCTGAGGGGACGAGCCTGATTTTCACGTCTTATCAGGAAGGCTTTTTCTTTTATTTGAAGCTGGCGCTGGTATGTGGTATTATTCTGGGCTGTCCGGTAATCTTTTATCAAACATGGCGGTTTGTCGCCCCCGGGCTGTATAAACATGAAAAAAAGGTGATTATTCCTTTTTCCCTCATTTCGACTATCTGTTTTGTTTCCGGCGCCGCTTTTGGTTATCTGATTGTTTTTCCTCCGGCCTTTAGATTTCTTGTTGGATACAACAATGAGTTCCTGACCTCCTTGCCATCGGTTAGTGAATATTTTTCATTGGCAATTCGCTTATTGATTGCATTCGGTGTTATCTTTGAGATGCCGGTTATGATGGTCTTTTTGGCAAAAGCGGGACTGGTGTCTGTTTCGTTTTTGAATAAACACAGAAAATACGCAATCTTGCTTAATTTTATTATAGCCGCAATCCTGACGCCAACTCCCGATATTGTCAACCAGATGATGATGGGGGTGCCGCTGATGATCCTTTATGAGGTGAGTGTCGGAGCCGTCTGGTTTTTTGGTCGTAAGACCTTTACCGGTTTCGTGGAGAGGAGGTAGAAGTATTTTTTGATGATTGCTGGATTTCTCTTTTTTTCTGGATTATAAGGGAGTGAGAATATTATATATCCGTTGTGGGAGGAAGAGGGACATTCTTCCTTCAGTTTGCCTTCAGTTATTTTTTGCTGCCCGTCTGCAACGGTTTTCAATAGGTGTTGATGAACTTTTATCATAGTCAAATTTTTTCAGGAGATTGATATGACATCTGATTCTCTGTTTGAAAAAGCATTGGAGATCGGCCGGCCGCCGAATGTAAAAAGGTTGTTTCCCAACTCAAGAGCGCTGCTTGTCAGCGGGAAGGTTATTGATCGGGCCTTGAAGCGCAAGACAAAGGCAATGACCATGGCAGCGAACGGCAGGAATAGTTTTGTGATCAAAGGTGCATTGAAAGCCGCTCAACGGGCAAACGCTGCCCTGGTCATTGAGATTGCAAAATCCGAATCGACCTATTGCCCGGTGAACTTCTGGAATATTGCCCGACAGGTTGATGCCTTCTGTAATCAGTTGGGGATTACCATCCCGGTTGCCATCCATGCAGATCATTACGGAATCAAATCAGAATCCGATATCGAAAAGGCAAAAGTCGAGATACCGACGCTTTTCGAAGCAGGAATTACGTCAATCGCTCTTGATGCTTCTCATATGGAAGATGATAAAAACCTGCTTGCGAACCTGGCGTTAAGCCATTGTGTTCCGGATTGGGCCGGTCTGGAAACAGAAGTTGGTGAGATTAAGGGAAACCAGGGATTGTCCACCGTTGACGATGCGACATTTTTGATAAAGGGCTTGAATGCCCATGCTGTTTATCCGAACTGGATTGCGTTGAACAATGGTTCCGCTCATGGCCTGGAAGCAGATGGTGATGGAATCCAGGTCGAGTTGACTGCCGAGATACATAAACAATTGGAGCCGTATCGGGTATCTGGTGCCCAGCATGGCACCTCTGGCAATAGTTCTGATCGTTTAAGAGCCATAGCGTCGCAGACCAATACGACAAAGGCTAATGTGGCCACGGCACTGCAGATGGTTTCCTGGGGCCTGGAAGTTAATGACTATGGCAATGCGCTTTTCGATTCTGCCGGAAATTTCAAGAAAATAGCGGATGAAGGCGTCAATGAAGAAACCTGGGAAAGGATGACCGCTCTTGCTGCTGAGCATGGATGGAAAGGGGGAAATTTCAAGAAACTGAACCTTCCGGTTGAAAACTGGCTGTTAGCTCAACCACACAAGATCAGAGAGCGAATGGTCGGCCGGGTTGAGGAATTCGTCCATCATATGCTGGTTTCCGTTTTCAACGCGGCTGATACCGCGCCGATTGCCATGGAACTGCTTGTTGCCGCCGGTTCACATGACCTTGGTGAAAATGCTCAAAGAATTGAAGATCCTGCTGACTGGACCGAAGAAAAGATCGTTGAACGGGCGAAGACGCTTGTTGTCGACAAAGGACCTGAAGGAGATTTTGACGATTGAGGTAATTCTTTTACAACCTTGTTTGTATGGGAAATCGCCTGTTCTTGAACGGACCGGCGATTTTCCTTTTTGTCAGATTCTGATAGAGGAGAACCTATGAAGACTGTTTTGATAACCGGAGCTGCAGGTTTTATTGGCGCCCACCTGACACAAAGATTGACTGCCAGGGGGATTCGCGTTGTCGGTCTGGATAATATCAACGATTATTATGATCCGCAATTGAAGCTGGCACGAATGGCTGCCCTTGCCGAAGGTGATCTTTTTGTTCATGAGAACATCAATATGGCAGATCGTGATGCCGTCGCTGATTTGTTTGAAAGATATCGTTTTGAAGGTGTCGTGAACCTGGCAGCTCAGGCCGGGGTGCGCTATTCTATTGAGAACCCGCATTCCTATGTTGATACCAATCTTGTCGGATTCGTCAATATTCTTGAAGGATGCAGGCATGGCCGGGTTAAACATCTGGTTTATGCGTCGTCAAGTTCTGTTTACGGAGCCAATACCAATATGCCCTTTTCGGTACACGACAATGTTGATCACCCGGTCTCTCTTTATGCCGCTTCAAAAAAGGCGAATGAATTGATGGCTCATACTTACAGCCACCTGTATCAATTGCCAACCACCGGTTTACGTTTTTTTACCGTTTATGGCCCGTGGGGGAGACCTGACATGGCTCTGTTTCTGTTTACGCGGGCGATTCTTGCCGGTAAACCGATCAATGTCTTCAATAATGGTAATATGGAGCGTGATTTTACCTATATTGATGATATTGTCGAGGGGGTTGTCAGAGTCCTTTTCTCGATTCCACAGGGGAGTGAGGACTGGTCCGGTGAGAAGCCGGATCCTGCTACCTCTTATTGTCCGTATCGGGTCTATAATATTGGTAATAACAACAAACAGAAATTGCTGCATTATATTGAAGTGCTTGAGGACTGCCTTGGCAGAAAGGCCGAAAAGAATATGATGCCGATGCAGCCGGGAGATGTTCCGGCAACCTATGCGGATGTTGATGACCTTGTCCGTGATCTGGATTACAAGCCGGATACAACACTTGAATTCGGTATCAGTAAATTCGTTGATTGGTATAAGGCATATTATCAGGTATAGAGGCGAGAGCCGGGGTTGGCAAACGTTTCCGGGATCATCGGTTTTATAACGATACGATCCCCCGGGGAGGTATGGATGAAATATGTGCGATATCGATTAGGATTGGTTTCTTCTCTTCTTATCATAGATCTTATATTTATTTTCATATTTACGGTATCACGGATTGGGCTTATGATCTGGCAGTCTCACCGTTTTACTGATGTAGAAACGATAACGAGAGTCCTTGTCAGTGGTTTGAGAATCGATATCGTTTGTGTCTCATATTTCAGTTTGCTGGCAATTGTGCTTTTAGCGTGTGGTTCAAAAAGAAATCATTTCGGCCGCTTCTTTATAGCGCTTACATCGTTATGGTTTGTTATCTGGTTTACCGTAATTATTTATATGGAAATTGCCACACCAGCTTTTGTTTCTGAGTATGACCTGCGTCCAAACCGACTGTTTTTAGAGTATCTTATTTACCCTAAAGAGGTCTTTGGTATGCTGTGGGTCGGTTATAAATCTGAGCTGTTTCTGGGGGTTGTCAGCATCATAGCGGCCTTGTATGTTTCTGCTAAGTTTTCTCGATATCTATTGAATGCTGTTACGTTTCCCAAGTGGTATTGGCGTCCTGTTATTGTCGTTGCCGTCGTTATGATGTGCATTTTGGGAGCACGGTCAACGTTGGGACACCGCCCTATAAATCCCGCTATGGTTTCGTTCTCTACAGATCCATTAGTCAATGATTTAATACTCAATTCAACATATTCAGTGTTACATGCGGCGTATCGGTTAAGCGATGATGTGAGTGCCTTCAAACTCTATCCTCCTCTACCTGATCATAAGATCATGTCGGTGATTCAAAAAGATATGGATAATGGCCTTGAATTTCCTGATGATCATAAGCCTACCGTCAGTACTCATCGAGCCTCTCATCAGGGAGGTAAAAAAAATATCGTTATCTTTTTACTGGAGAGCCATGGTGCGCGCTTTGTAAAAACCCTTGGTGGCAAGCAAGACCTTTCCCCGACTATTGACCAGCTTTATCAGGAAGGGTGGGGCTTCAGGAACATGTACGCAACGGGAACCCGGTCAGTGAGAGGAATAGAGGCTGTCATTACAGGATTTACGCCAACACCGTCCCGATCGGTCGTTAAGCTCTCAAAAAGTCAGCATCACTTTTTTTCTATTGCCCGGTTACTTGCCGAACGGCAGTACCACACCCAGTTTATATATGGGGGAGAAAGTCATTTTGATAACATGAAAAGTTTTTTCCTCGGTAATGGGTTTATTGACATACAGGACTTTCCCACCTTCAAAAATCCTGAATTTGTTGCTTCCTGGGGAGTCAGTGATGGAGACTTGTATGAAAAGGCCGATAAACAATTTTCGAAATTGGCCGGGCAGAACACGCCGTTTTTCAGTTTGGTGTTTTCATCTTCCAATCATTCGCCATTTGAAATCCCTGAGAATACGATAGAGCTATACAACCAGCCTCGGTTCAGTAGAGAAAATGCCGTTAAATATGCGGATTATGCGCTTGGTCAATTTATAGAGAAGGCGAAAAAATCGAACTATTGGGACACTACTATTTTTGCAATTATCGCTGATCACGATACAAGAGTCAGTGGTTCCGTTCCGGTTCCTGTTGAACATTTTCATATTCCTGCCGTTATTTTCGGCAAGGGTATTGAACCTCGTATTGATAACCGGCTTATCAGCCAGATTGATTTGGGACCAACCCTGCTGTCATTAGCTGGTATTGACAGTGTGAATCCCATGATTGGTCATGATTTTACTAAAGAGGTGCCGCTTGAAAAACAACGCGCGATCATGCAGCGGCAAAAGAATTTTGGTTATATGAATGGAGATGGGCAGGTAATCGTTATAGAACCGGGACAAAAGATTACGTGCTGGAGCTATGATCACAATCGAAAAAATCTGATTCCCAATCCTCAAAAGAACAAGGAATTAGTTGATAAGGCGCTTGCATATGCATTGTTTGGCAGTCTTGCTTATCAAAAAGATTATTATGCAAGTCTGAAAACCTATGTCCCCTCTTCGCGATGATCTGGGTTCAATAGTCGTCATTTTTGTCACGGACTGCAGATCAGGGAGAACAGGCCATGTGGCTGATACCGGTGGCAGGAGGGGGCAATCAGAAAATGAATTGCGAAAAAATCGGACACCGCTTAAGGAAGACTGTGGTCATCCTTCTTGACTTGTGACAATCCGGGAATCAGGGTCTGGGTGGAAACCACACCATTCCATTGTCTCATAGTGGTGTGGATAAACTGAGAGATCAATTCTGCATCTGATGCCAGCAGGTTACGTGTCAGCTGGATTTTGACGATGATATCTATGGTACCGTGAACTGAATGGGCCTCCCGGACTTCCTCAAGATCAAAGAGTTGGTCCATAATCCTGTCTTCATATCTTCCCTCGACATTCATCAGAATAAAGGCAGTTATTTCACTCTTCATGTCAGGGTATTCATGTTTACTCTGAACGGCCATTTTTTCTCTGAATGCTTCCATTTCTTTGGGGATCAGCTGGTCGATACCGATGCCGTATTGCCGTGTCTTTCCTTCTTTCCATTGATGAAGTGAGATATAGAGATAGAGGTCATCAACGGTACGACCGGTGAAAGAGTCGACCAGGTTACTGTTGCTGATCAACTTTTTCAGCGGCAGATAAATCGTTTTATACCAGTCTGCTGCCGCTTCTATTTTAGATATTCGTTTTTTCCCGTTCTTTTCGAGATACTGATGATGTTCGTCAATCTGTTCCGCCAGCAGCTCGTATTGACCCGGTTCTGTCAGTTCAACAGTCTTTGGCAGCCGATACTGATCCCGGAATTCTATTTTTTCCATATAGAGTCGGTTTTCAAGGGTGTCTTCTGACGGGAGCAGTTCAAGAATACCGGCGCGGATACTGTCATGGCCCAGTTTTTTTGCGGCCGCGAAGCGGTGGTGGCCGTCGAGGATATAGTAATTGTCTTTGATCTGGTACAAAGAGATCGGGGGGAATGATTTGCCACGGCTCATTTCAGTTGTCAGTTTTCGTAACCGTTCGTCACTGCCATACCCTTTCGGTATAAATTTTGAATCGAAATCATGATAGCGGCCGACACTGCCGACAATCTGGTCAAGGGGTACATTCCGGGTCCCTCTTTTGACACTGGTGAATGCTTTTTCTTTTTCCCTGACTTCTTCAAAATGGGCGATTGGTTCATTGGTGGAGGGTTCCTCCTGCTTTTTGAAAAATGGTATCAATCTGGAAAACGGATTAAATTTCGAAAATATGGTAGCCATAGCTGTTGATCACCTGGGTCTGGTTAATGATGCTGATGCGGTCTTCCGGTTTCTCAAAAAAACGATGAATATGCCCGTGAACAAAAAAACGGGGGCTGTATTTTTCGATGAATCGATTGTAACATTTAAAGCCTTTATGACACTGATCTTCTGCATCATGTATATGACGTGGAGGGGCATGGGTGAGCATGACGTCGATTTTCTGCTGCCGCCAGAGTTGAAACCAGAGTTTTCTTATCTGTGAACGCATTTCTTTTTCATGATACTGGTTATTGTTGCCATTATACCAGCGTGATCCTGAAAAACCGACGAAGGTGCAACCATTAAAAGAAATGATTCGGCGGCTGATGTCTATACATCCTGTCGGGACGATTTCATGGCGGATGTCATGGTTACCGAGAATATAGAAGAGAGGAACGTGGTAATGGTTCCTGAGTGCTGCCAGATATTCCGGTGGCAGATCTCCTCCCCCGAGAATCAGATCGATGCCGCTGACCGGTGAGGCACTATCCGGTTCTACCAGTTTTTTAACGATACGATCCGATACGGTGAGAATCTTCATTCTGCTTCGGATACGAAAAGGAAGTGATGATTATTTCAACAAGCGCAGGGCCGCTTCGGTAATAGAAACTGAATTGATTGAACTGTTTCGCCATAATGTTTTTTGCGGACCATGCTCGACGAACCGGTCGGGATGAGCCAGCAGAGTCGTCTTTACCCGGGAAAGACCGTAACGGCTCAACAGCTCAAGGACGCTGCTGCCAAATCCTCCCTGCCGGACATTATCTTCAACAGTGATAACCTTGCCGGTTTTTGCTGCCCATTTACAAATCAGATCCTTGTCAAGCGGTTTGATAAATCGCGGATTGATCACAGCCGCGTCAATACCCAGTTTCTCCAGCCCGGCGGCAGCCCGCATGGCTGGATGAACACGGTTACCTACCGGCAGCAGCAACAGGTCGTCACCCTCGCGCAGCAATTCGCCCGTGCCGATCGGAATTGAGGTAAAGAACTCATCCAGTGGAATATTTTCGCCGGCTCCCCTCGGGTAGCGCACGGCGGCTGGTCCGTTATAATTGACTGCCGTATAGATCATGTGCTGGAGTTCGTTTTCATCTTTTGGGGCCATGAGTATCATATTTGGTATGATGCGCAGGAAGGAAAGATCGAAAACACCGTGGTGTGTCGGTCCATCTGCGCCGACCACACCGGCCCGGTCAATTGCCAGGGTGACCGGCAGGTTCGGGATACAGATATCATGGATAATCTGATCGTAGGCCCTTTGGAAAAAGGTTGAATAGATAGCGATAACCGGGTGTACTCCCGCGGTAGCCATACCTGCCGCAAAGGTGACAGCGTGCTGCTCGGCGATGCCGACATCGAAAAAACGATCAGGAAAGGTCTCGGCAAACTGGCCGAGTCCGGTTCCCTTGACCATTGCAGCGGAAATAGCGACAAGCTTGTCGTTTTCTTTTGCAATTCTGGTCATGCTCTTTCCAAAAACATCCGTATAGCTTAAAGCGCTCGGCCCCGAACTGAGCTTTTTCCCGGTTGTGACCTCGAAAGGCCCGAGACCGTGAAATGTTCCCGGATCTTTTTCAGCAGGCTCGTAACCTTTACCTTTGGTAGTCAGTACATGGATGAGTGCCGGGCCTTGAATGGTATCTCTTACCGTTTCAAAGGTATCGATCAGGGATTCTAAATCATGCCCGTGAATCGGGCCTATATAATCAAATTTGAGTGCCTCGAACAACATGCCGGGAGTGAAAAAACCTTTGAAACTTTCTTCACTTTTTTTGAGCACTGTCAGGATATTTTCACCAACATTGGATAATTGTCCAAGGCGATCGACCAGATGATCTTTCAGGCGTCGCATGGTTCGACCGGTGAGTTTCCTGCTCAGGAAACTGCTGAGGGCTCCGACATTTGGGGAAATGGACATCTCGTTGTCGTTAAGGATGACGATCAGTTTTTCATCGAGGTGACCAGCCTGATTCAATGCTTCAAAGGCCATGCCTGCGGTCATGGAACCATCGCCAATAACGGCGATTGCCTTACCGGGGTCTCTGGTCAGGGCCTTTGCGATCGACATGCCAAGTGCCGCGGAAATGGATGTTGATGAATGACCGGTTTCGAAGGTGTCAAATTCACTTTCCTTCATTTTGGGAAAACCGCTGATACCCTGGTATTGTCGGAGGGTGTGAAATGAACCCCTTCTGCCGGTTATCAATTTGTGGGCATACACCTGGTGGCCGACATCCCATATCAATCGGTCTTCCGGTGTATTGAATACGTAGTGAAGGGCAAGGGTCAGTTCGACGACACCGAGGCTGGGCCCGAGGTGCCCTCCGGTTTTTGCAACCGAGTGGATGATAAAGGATCTGATCTCTTTGGCGAGTTGTTCGAGCTGCGTAATTGAAAAGTTCCTGAAATCAGATGGTTGTTCAATTTTCTGGAGCAATTTCGTTTCGTTCTTATAGCTGGTTGCCGGCACGAGCATAATAATTGTTTTTTTTATGGATTTTGGGCCATTTTTTTGATTGTATGACCTGGTTTTACCATCTATGATTACAGCGTTTATTTGTTACTGATGATTTGCTATCCCGATGGCAACCGTTTTATAACGATAATCAGTATTCCTCAAGTTTAAAGGATAAAAAAGCGTTGAAACCTTTCTTCAATTCAGGAATCATCATTTTTTTTAAAAAACGAAGCTCAATGGGAGCGGAAATAGATGTAATCGGCAAGTGCTCTTAATGGATCCGCCTTCTGGTCAAAGTCCCTGATCGCGTTTTGGGCGGTTTCGATTGCCTGTTGCGCTTTTTTTCGCGTTTTTTCAATACCGAAGTAGCCGGGATAGGTCGCTTTTCCTTTTTGCTCATCGCTGCCGACAGTCTTTCCGAGTTGCTCGGTGGTTGATGTCGCATCAAGCAGATCATCGACGATCTGAAAAGCAAGACCGATGTTTTTGCCGTATTCAATGAAACATTTTTCCTGTTCTGGTGATGCGCCGCCGGCAATGGCGCCAACCTGAACTGAGCAGGTTATCAGGGCCCCGGTCTTGCTGCGATGTATGGTCTGCAAAAGTTCAAACGGATAACGTTTGTTTTCGTTGGCGATATCCAGTGACTGGCCGCCGACCATACCGGTTGGACCAGCAGCGCGGGCAATGAGTGAGCAGATGCGCAGTCTGTCTGCTGGCGGCAGCGTGATATCGGGATGGGCCAACAGCTCAAAACTATAGGTCAGCAGTCCGTCTCCGGCCAGAATAGCGGCCGCTTCACCGTAGACTTTGTGATTTGTTGGCTTGCCTCTTCTCAGGTCATCGTTGTCCATTGCCGGTAAATCATCATGGATCAGCGAATAGGTGTGGATGCATTCGAGGGCGCAACCAATGAGAAGCAAAGAGCGCTGTGATGGTGAGGAATTGAGCGCTTCAGCGGCCGCCAGACAGAGGATTGGTCTGATTCGTTTGCCGCCGACAAACAGGCTGTAACGCATTGCAGCCATATGGTCGCGGAAAGCGCCTTCTGCTTTCGGGATATATTCCTGTAAGGCGTCTTCAACGGTTTTTTTTCGTTCGGCAAGGTATTGTTTAATTGTTTTCATCTTGCTCTTCGAATGGTTCGACTGTTATCTTTCCGTCTTTTTCCAGAAGAATTTCAACTTTGGCGCGTGCTTCAGAGAGTCTGGCATTGCAGAATCTGGTCAGTTTGATGCCTTCATCAAATTTTTTCAGGCTGACGTCGAGACTCAAGTCACCGTTTTCAAGTTCTTCGGTAATCTGTTCGAGTCGTGAAAGGGCTGATTCAAATGTTTTCTTTGCCATGATTTTTTATGGATACGGTGAGTTGCTTTGTAAACGAGGTTGTTTTTCAGCCTCTTGTTGCCGCTATTGCAAATGAGTGATGTGCTATTATAGTAAAGCAGTGCAAGGTGAATATAGTATAGATGACTGGTACGGTGCAAGCGCTGTTTGTTCAGGGACAGATCAGGAGATAATTGGAAAGGCAGCCCGTATGGCTGATTGTGGTACAGGATGCAGAAGTTGATAACCATGTTTTCCCGCTGGCTTGAGAACGAAAAAGGATACTCCGACCATACGGTTTCCGGGTATTGTCGCGATCTTCATGAATTTTTTTCCAGCTTGCCGGGAACCACCGAAATTGAAGCGGTGGAAGGACGTGATATCAGGAGCTATGTATCAGGTCTGTACGGCAGAAACAATGCGGCAACGGTGAGCCGGAAGCTCTCGGCATTACGGACGTTCTTTAGATTCCTTCAACGGGAGCGGCATATCAGTTCTGATCCGATGATCGGTATAACCGGGCCTAAAACAGGCCGTTCGATTCCTGTTTTTCTGACGGTGGATGAGGTCTTTTCCCTTCTTGAGATGCCGGACGAACGAGACCGCTTTGCAACGCGGGATCGGGCTATTCTTGAAATGATCTATTCAACCGGTGTCAGGGTTGCTGAGCTGGTATCGAGGAATCTCGCTGACCTTGATTTTGATGCTGAAATGCTTAGGGTGACCGGCAAAGGAAAAAAGGAACGTCTGGTACCGGTTGGGCTGCCGGCACTGGAGGCGGTACAGAAATGGCTGCCCGATCGTTCCCTGTTGCTGGCAGGGCGGATTGCAAGAAACAAGGGGTGTGATGAAACGCCGTTGTTTCTCAATGTTCGTGGTGGTCGGTTAACGACCCGGAGTGTTGAACGATTTGTGGAAAAATATGGAAAACGGGCTGGAATAGCACAACCGGTGACGCCGCATGCATTGAGACACTCTTTTGCCACTCATTTGCTTGAGATGGGTGCAGATCTGCGTTCAGTACAGGAACTGCTGGGGCATGCAAGTCTTTCGACCACCCAGCGTTATACGCACCTGACCCTGGATCATCTGTCTGCCGTATACGACAAAGCGCATCCGCTGGGTGGTGAAAAAAAAAGATTTAACGGGATAAAACAATAGATGAAAATACGATCAACGACAATTCTGTCGGTTCGGCATAAGGGTAAGGTGGTTATTGCCGGTGATGGCCAGGTCTCTCTCGGCAACACGATAATTAAACATAAGGCGCGAAAAGTACGGCGGTTGTACAATAATCAGGTGATTACCGGTTTTGCCGGTGCAACGGCCGATGCCTTTACCCTTTTTGATAAACTGGAACAGAAACTGGAACAGTACAATGGCAATCTGATGCGTTCGGCGGTGGAACTGGCGAGAGACTGGCGGACGGACAAGATGCTCAGAAGACTGGAGGCGATGATGATTGCCGTTGATAAGGATTCGTCGTTGCTGCTGTCCGGAACCGGAGATGTTATTGAACCGGACAGTGGGGTTATTGCCATTGGTTCCGGTGGTCCGTATGCCCATGCGGCGGCTCTGGCCCTGGTTCGAAAAAGTGACCTTGAGGCAGAAGAAATTTGTCGGACCGCGATGGAGATTGCTGGCTCAATTTGTGTCTATACTAACGAATCAATCATACTGGAAACCATCAGTCTTACAGAATATGAATAATATCCAATCATTAACACCAAGAGAAATCGTATCGGAACTGGATAAATATATTGTCGGCCAGGCGGAAGCCAAACGCTCTGTCGCTATTGCCCTGAGAAACAGATGGCGGCGCCGTCAGGTCGCGTCACCGCTTCGAGAAGAAATTGCACCGAAGAACATTATCATGATCGGGCCGACCGGTGTTGGTAAAACAGAGATCGCCCGTCGACTCGCAACCCTTGCTCAATCTCCTTTTCTTAAAGTGGAAGCCTCCAAGTTTACCGAAGTTGGTTATGTTGGCCGGGATGTTGAGTCGATGATTCGTGATCTGGTCGAGATTGCCATCAATATGGTCAAAAGCGAAGAAAAGGATCGGCTCGGCGGACTGGCAGCAGCAAGCGCTGAAGACAAAATCCTCGATCTGCTGCTGCCGCCAACGGCCTCGACTGCACGTCCCGTGTCTGAAACCGGGCCGGATGGAGATCACTCATTTTCTCTCGTAACCGGTGAAGATCAGCTGTCGGTTCATCCTGGTGGCCAGGAGTCAACGACGCGTGAAAGACTTCGGGATATGTTGAGGAAAGGGCTTTTTGATTCGAGGGAAGTGGAGCTGGCGATGGAGGAGTCCACGCCAATGCCGATGGTTGAAATTATGACCACGTCCGGTCTTGAGGATATGCAGTCAAATATTCAGGATGCGTTCAGTAAAATGTTTGGCCGCAAAAAGAAAAGGCGGAAGATGAAAGTACCTGAAGCACTTGAAGCCATGACTCAGGAAGAGATGGAACGAATGGTCGACATGGATAAGGTGATGAAGGAGGCGCTGAGAAGAACCGAAGAATCGGGCATTATTTTTCTTGATGAAATTGACAAAGTCGCGAGCCGCCAGGGAGCGGGACATGGCCCTGACGTCTCTCGTGAAGGAGTCCAGAGGGACCTGCTGCCAATTGTTGAAGGGTCGACGGTGACGACCAAGCATGGCATGGTGAAGACGGATCATATTTTGTTTATTGCCTCAGGAGCTTTTCATGTGGCTAAACCATCGGATCTGGTACCTGAACTTCAGGGACGGTTTCCGATCAGGGTGGAATTACAGTCGCTGGGCAGAGATGAATTTGTACGGATTCTTAATGAACCTGAGAACGCGTTGACCAAACAATATACCGCCCTGCTTCAGACGGAGGATATTGAACTTGTTTTTGAACCGGAGGCGATTGAGGAGATGGCCCGGATTGCTGTCGAGGTAAATGAGCGAACCGAGGAGATCGGTGCCCGAAGACTGCATACGGTTATGGAGCGGGTTCTTGATGAACTCTCCTTCGACGCCTCTGAACGGGTTGACGGTCGTTTTATCGTTACTGCTGAATATGTCAGAAAACAACTGCTTGACATTGCCGAAGACCAGGATTTGAGTCGGTTTATCCTTTGATGTCGGCGGCAGGAAGACCCATGATCTTCCTTACCCTGGCTGACGGTCATTGTTCAGCTTTTTGCCAGGTTTTCTTCCGCTGTCTTGTCTCGACCGGTCTTTTCGAATAACTGAGTGGATTGTATCCGAAGATGTTCTCAACCTGTCTGCTCATTTCCCGACAGGGCCTGACGGTAAGGTCTTTATTGATGTCGACGTCAACCTCTCCTTCGTCATTGAACAACAGGGTAACCGATAAGGGGCAGCTGCCGTGAAAATTGAAAAGAAGCTGCTTGAATGCATCGAGCTTCAGCCGGTTTACACTGTTCGCATCTATCCTGGCATGTACCGCTTCGGTATATTTCTCCCGGGCTTCCGGTAGCAGGTGAATACATTCCGCGATGATTTTCGGGCCGCGTTCGGTTTTCTGCAGATTGCCGCTGACGATGATTGGATCAGGGGAATTCAGTAATTGATAGCAGGTGCTGAATGCCTCCGGGAAAACCATGACTTCGACGGTATCAAGGATATCTTCCAGAGTGATGAATGCCATCGGTTTGCCCTGTTTGCTTTTTAATTGCTTGCAGCTTCTGATCAGCCCTCCAATGCGGATTCCCTGGCCGTCTGTACATTTTTTCAGATTGGCAATGTCGGAATCGGTTATTGTCCTGATTTCGTCCAAGGCCTTATGCAACGGGTGTCCGGTGATATAGAAACCGACTGTTTCCTTTTCATACATCAGCTTTTCCCGTTCGTCCCAGGCGCTGATATCGGGGAGGGGAATTTCTGACAGATCGGGCCGGCTATCCTGTTTTGCTACCGAGAATAATGACATCTGCCCGCTTTGCCGGTCCCGCTGAACTGCTTTTGCCTGCTCCATGGCCTGGGGCAGGATTTCCATCAACTGGGAGCGTTCACCTTCCATTGAGTCAAATGAGCCAGATTTGATCAGGCTTTCAATGACCCGGTTGTTAACCTTTCTGCTGTCAACCCGGTTACAGAAATCAGCGAGGGTTGTATAGGTTCCGTTTTTCTCTCTTTCCTCAATAATTGATTCCAGTGCAGATTCGCCGACGTTTTTGACAGCGGCCAGACCAAACCTGATCTTGTTGTCGTGGACACTGAAATCCTGTACTGACTGGTTGATATCGGGCGGCAGTACGTCGATATTGTGTTCGTTGCATTCGTTGATATAGAGGACAACCTTGTCGGTATTGGCCATGTCACAGGAGAGCAGGGCAGCCATAAACTGGGCCGGATAGTGAGCCTTCAGATATGCTGTCTGATAGGCGATCAATGCGTATGCCGCCGAATGGGATTTGTTGAACCCATACCCGGCGAACTTGGCCATCAGGTCGAAAATATATTCCGCCTTGTCTTCCGGCAGCTTGTTTTCTCTGGCACCGGCCATGAATTTGACTTTCTCCTTATCCATTACTTCCGGGATTTTCTTGCCCATTGCCCGTCTGAGAATATCGGCATCGCCGAGACTGTAGTTTGCCAGAACGTTGGCTATTTTCATCACCTGTTCCTGGTAGACGATAACGCCATAGGTCTCTTCCAGGATTGGTTTGAGCTGTGGCAGCGGGTAGTGGGCTTCCTGTTTCCCGTGCTTGGTGTTGATAAAGTCGTCAACCATTCCGGAATCAAGTGGACCCGGTCGATAGAGGGCAACCAGAGCGATCAGGTCACTGAATTGTTGCGGTGCCATTTTGACCAGCAACTCCCGCATACCGTTGCTTTCCAGTTGAAAAACCCCGAGTGCATCGCCGTCGCAGAGGAGTTTGAATGTTTTTTCATCGTCCATCGGGATGGTGGCGATGTTCAACTTCGTTCCACAATTGATTGTTATATGCTGTAATGCTTTATCAATAACGGTCAGAGTCTTCAGACCGAGAAAATCGAACTTGATCAGTCCGGTCATTTCGGTATGCTTCATATCATACTGGGTGACGGGCTCACCGCCTTTGCCCCGGCAAATGGGTAGATATTCGACTATCGGTTTTGGGGAAATGACGACCCCGGCAGCATGGGTGGATGTATGTCTTGCCAGTCCTTCCAGTGTTTGGGAAACCCGGAGCAATTCCGCAATCCGCGGGTCACGGTTAGCTTCTTCGCTCAGCTTTGGCTCTTCTTCTATCGCCTTCTTGATGGTCATCTTCAATTGTTCCGGGACCAGCTTGGCGATTTTGTCAACCTCGCCAAACGGAATATCCAGAGCCCTGCCGACATCTCTGATAACCCCTCTTGCTTTCATCGAACCGTAGGTGATGATCTGGACGACATGTTCATCACCGCCGTAGGTATCCTTGACGTAGCGGATAACCTCGCCACGTCGATCCTGGCAGAAATCGACATCGAAATCCGGCATTGATTTGCGTTCGATATTGAGAAAGCGTTCAAAGATGAGACCGTATGGAATCGGATTGATATCGGTAATCCGCATACAATAGGCGGCAAGGCTGCCGGTACCGGAACCGCGTCCGGGGCCGACCGGGATATCTCTGTTTTTTGCCCAGTTGATAAAATCGGCCACAATCAGGAAGTAACCGGGAAATCCCATCTTGTTGATCACATCGATTTCCATTGACAGACGCTGGCGATAGCTCTCGGCCAGTTCATCAGTAAGCTCGGTAGTTTCCCTGATCTGTTCGAAACGTTTCTCGAGGCCGTCCCAGCATGCTTTGGTGAACATCGAATCAAGTGTTTCGCCTTCGGGAACCGGAAATTCCGGAAAGTGATAGTCTCCAAATCTGATCTCGAGATTACACCGTTCTGCCACTTCCTGGGTGTTGGTGATCGCTTCAGGGCAGTAGTCGAACAGTTTTTTCATTTCATCCGGTGATTTGAAGTAGAAGTTGTCGGATGAAAACTTGAATCTGTTGGGGTCAGTTATTGTCTTTCCGGTCTGGATACAGAGCAATACTTCATGGGCATGTGCTTCTTCCCGGTTCAGATAATGGCAGTCATTGGTGGCGACGAGCTTGATGCCGAGTTCCGTGCCGAGTTGTTGCAGTCCTTTGTTGACCGCTTTCTGCTCAGGAATACCGTTTTCCTGGAGCTCAAAATAGTAGCGGTCTCCAAAAATAGCCGTCATCTCGGCAGCCTTGGTTCGTGCTGTTTCCATATCGTTTTTTGCCAGATACCATGGTACCTCACCCCGGAGGCAGGCGCTGAGGGCAATCAGTCCGTCGTTATGTTCTCTGAGGACTTCCTTGTCGATGCGCGGCTTGTAATAAAATCCCTCAAACTGGGCAATACTCGCCAGCTTCATCAGGTTTTTGTAACCCTGGTAATTCATCGCCAGCAGGATGAGGTGAAAGAGCGGTCCGGCGTTGGCAGATCTTTCTTTCCGGTTACTGGAGGTAAGATAAAATTCACAACCAACGATTGGCTTGATATCGTATTCCTGGGCTTTTGTATAAAACTCGAGGGCTCCGTACATTGCACCATGATCGGTGACAGCCACTGATTTCATTCCGTGTTCCCTGCATTTCTCCAGCAGGTCGGAGAGCCTGATTGCCCCGTCAAGGAGACTATGCTGTGTATGTACGTGCAGATGAGTAAAACCGGCAGTCATTCGCTGTTATTAACTCCTTTATTCGTATTTCCCGTACCCGTGTTGTCGAAGACATTGTTTTGTCTGGGAAGTGGTGAGGTTGGTGACTATCAGGTCTGTTCCGCTGACAACAGTATCACATTTCTTTTTCTGTGAGCTGTGCCTGGCCCCTTTTTACAGAAAACGTAGTTGATTACCGGTATAGAAAATACCATGATATTGTTGGGTGTGCATCGGAAATCGGCATGCGGGACAAATTGATATCAACGGCTCTCCGGACACGTGTCTCTTCCTGTTCACACATGCGGGTATGCCTCTGTTGGACTCCTCTGATACTGCTGGTCGTTATCAGAACCCTTTGTCTGTGTTGAATCGTCTTGTCTGAAGAAAAGAGTCTTGATAATCAGAGTCCGGTTTCTTCACCATATTCCTTAAGCTGAATATTAAACCGCTCTCTGATTTTCTGGTAGGAAACCAGTTCTGTTTCCCGGGCAGACGGGGTCAGGAATGATTCCATTTTTGTTTTCAGGATGACGGGATTCATCTCTGAATTTATGGCGATGACTCCTTCGGTAATGATTTTCTGCAGCAATAGTTCGTGGTTGGTCCTTTCTCTGAGATGTGCCGCAAAGGGAAGAAAGAAAAAATTTGACAGAACGAGTCCATAGAGGGTTGAGGTTAGGGCGATTGGAATTGCCCGCAGAATGACCGAAGTGTCACCGATACCACCAAGCATGGTAATCAGGCCGACAACAGAACCAATGATACCGAAAGCCGGGAAAAAATCTGCAATGGTCCGCAATACCCGTTCTGTATCGTCACGGCGCAGTTTGAAAAAGTACATTTCGGTATTGAGGATTTCCTTGATCTGTTCGGTTGAAAAACCGTCAACCAGACAACCGACGGCACGTCTCAGAAAAAGAATGGTTGTCTCGTTTTCCTCTTTCTGCAGAGACAAGATGCCTTCTATCCGTGATTTGATCGATAAATCTATCAGAATATTGATAATTTCTGATTCCTGCTTGACTGGTCGTCGATAAGAAGAGGCCATGACTTTATAGACAATTTTCAATTGTTCGGTCTTGAAACTGAGCAATGTCGCTGCTGTTGTGCCGCTGATGACGATGAGCAGACCGGAAATATTGAAATAGAGGTTCAGGTTGCCATTGATCAGGAAACCGAAGGCAAAGCAGGCAGCGCAGAGCAGGAGCCCCATGATGTTTTTGTTTTTCATGATATGTTTCAGCTCAGTTTATATTTTGGTTATTTGCTGCGACTGGTGCCGGCAGCCGTTTGCTGATAATAATTTCCACCCGTCTGTTGATCGCTCTGTTGCGGGTATTCGTGTTTGGTTTTAACGGTCTGAATGAGGCATAGCCGCTGACGACGAACTGGTGTGGATTCATCTTCATTTCCTCAACAAGAAAACGGGCGACGGTACTGGCCCGTGCTGCTGACAATTCCCAGTTTGTCGCATACTTGGCGGAATGCATCGGAATATTATCTGTATGGCCGATGACGTTGATCATATAGGGACTTTTTTTGATAACTGCGGCAATCTTTTTCAACGATGATATCGATGACGTGTTCAGGTCAGCCTTGCCGGTGTCGAACAGCAGGTCTCCGGTAAGGATAATTCGCATCGTTTGGTCCGGAACCAGCGTCACAGAGGCAAAATCATCAAGACCGAGTTTGGTGATATTCTCTTTTTCTGCCGAAAAATCCATGGTCACCGTCTGACCTTCGCGATGCCCCGGCTGTGCTTCTGGTCGTCTGGCGGGGCCCTCTTGTTCCGGAATCTCAGCAGATGAGACGGCAGCTGGGGAGAGAGAAGATACCGGTTCTTCTTTCTCAACGGGGCCGTCTTTTGCCGGTTCAGAAGCGAGACTGGTCATAATCCGATCGATACCACCTGATCGCTGCTCATTGAAAAAAGCGGTATCCATCTCGATTTCTTCAAGACGGATTGATTCAACCTTTTTTACCGTTTCATCGGAGACCAATGGTCTGTCTGGTGTGATCGGGACAAAGGGAAAACCATGTTTCCCTGTATCTGCCATTTCAACTGCTTCAACGGTTTCACCACCAATAACCTCTCTTTCATCACTGACGAGAAATTCCTGGTGAGCGGCCTGGTAGACAAACAGCGAAAGAAAAAGGATGAACATGGTCATCATCAAGTCAGACCAGGCGATTGACCAGTGAGAGACTTTCGGGAGTGCGGAGCTGATAATATCGACATCACCCCCGCTGAAGAACGTTCTGCCGAACGGGGTATCGGTGTTGCCGGTAGCTGCTGTTCCAGGAAACCCGTTTGACAGGGAAAGACGTTGTTCGGCGGCAGCAGGGAACGGTTTCGCCTCGTTTCTTTGGTTCATCTCGATCATGTCAGTTTTGTCAGCCATATGCCAGTTGTATCAGGAATGATTGCTTGCATTGATGCCGGATGCGGTTGTAGAACTCGTATCGGTTGTCTTGGTCAAAAGCAAAAGTAAAAACTTGAGATATTTCTGAAAATCAGTTGGTTAGTCTTTTAGACGTTTCTTTCTGACAGCTTCAGTATCGAGGATTTCAAAAGGTGACGATCGGGTTGAAACAGCCAGGGATTGTGGCTGCCTGCAGAGAGGGAGATACATCGATACCAATGAAACGTGCTATACGTTACGGTGCCGTTTTGTCGATAACTGCGTGATGACAGTCAGGTGTTTTTCATCAGAAGCGGCCGCCGTTCTTGAAAAAGAGAAAACGGTATTGATGTATGATGGCTGCTGGTTGATGGTGAGCGCTGTTTCATTAAAAAACGGGCTTGAAATCGAAGAAATGATTGGTTTCCAGCTTCCTGTATGTTTTTGTTTCAGCACGGGCGATGAAGGAGTTGGTCACCGCACCATGCGAGGTGAAACGAACACCTTCAAGAAATTCCCCGTCGGTAACACCGGTTGCCGCAATTGCCACTTCTTTTGATTTGATCAGGTCCTGTACCCTGAAAATCTGGTTGAAATCGGTAATGCCATACAGGCGCGCTTCTTTTTTGTCCCGATCATTTTCGTAGATAATCCGTCCCTCGAAATAACCGCCCAGGCAGTTAATTGCCGCCGCAATCAGAGCGCCTTCGGGTGCGAAACCGTAGCCGATATAAATATCTGTTTTTTGACCAATAATTGCCGATAATGAGCCGGATATATCGCCTTCGTCTATCAGTTTGATCCGGGCACCGCAGCTGCGGACTTCCTTGATCAATTGGCTGTGGCGTGCCTGGTTGAGGATGCAGACGGTTACATTCTCTGTATATTTTTTCAGGGCGCGGGCGACACGCTTGATGTTGATTACCGGTGGCTGATTGATATCAATGACATTGCCAACCTCTGGACCGACAACCATTTTATACATACTGAGATTGGGAACGGACTGGATAACTCCTTCCGGCGCGATGACAGCGTACGAGGTTGCGTTATTGCCTCCATGTGCCGCAGAATGATGTGCTTCCAGTGCAACAGCCATCACATCCATAGCGAGTGCTCCCCGACCGATTTCTTCGGGCATTGGTATGATGTCGGTGCTGTCTTTAAAGCGATCATTGATGATCCTGCCTTTGATGTTGAGCCGGTCGAGTACTTTTGTCAGGGCTGTACGAGCCTTGTTGATCAGCGCTCTATGATCTCCAAGGCCCTGATCCCTGGCAGCGGTCAGGGCAGAGATTTCTGTTGCCCTCACAATCTCCATGCCGTAGTTTGTATCCATGATTATCTGTCTCGTTTTGTTGAAGAAATGAGACCGTTTTTCCGGGCGAGATCTTTAATGGTATCCAGCAGCTGATCACGCTCTTCCATTATTTCTTTTCCTTCCGGTGTATCCTTGATTTTCATTGGCTGCATGAATTCGTCTATAAGTTCGATATCGAGGGGGGCAGATTCCAGTCGTTCCGCTGCCTGTTGTATCTCGTCCGGTGTTGGCAGGATGATTCCGTACAATTGGTGAGGGGTCTGGACAAGCGAGTGCCCGCGGTTATAATAGGCGGCCGCAAAACCACCGTCAACGTTTATGGCGACCCCATCATCACTGGCCATATGTTTCCCTTTCAGGTAATTGACCGGTGTATGGCCGTAGACAACCCGTCTGACACCAAATTCGTTCAACAGTTTCTGCTTGAATTGTTTTGAGTGCAGATTTTGTTTCCAGTAAAGGGTTCTTTCGGCATGGCGCTCCTTGTCTGTCAGAAAATATCGCTCAAATGTCTTCATTGCATGTTTACCGAAAAACGGTGAACGGGGACCGCACCAGAGATAGAAAAAGAGTGCCTGATCCTGTGGATCCTGTTTTTTGTTTTCGATATAACGGGCGCCGACCCGTTCTATTACGTTCTGGATATGATCCAGCAGAGCTTTGCCGCTCAGCCCGAGAAATTCTTCAAAATGACCATCGCTGGTTGATGGTACCAGGGCATGGATGTTGAGTATATTGTTGTGGACCGAATAGGTCTTGCCAACGGTAAAGAGGTAGCTGAGCAGACGTTTGAGTTTTTTGTTGTTTCTGAATTGCTCTACCAGGTCTTCTATGATCCGTTGTTCGTCGTTTGTCAGTTTGCTGGGGTTGTCAAGATCCAGTGTCGGAAAGTGGGTGTCGTTCAGCCCGTCCGTTTCTCCGTTTTTCAGCATCATGGCCAGCCGGTCGAGCCATAATCTTGATTCCATTTCATATTCTGGAAAGCGTTTGATTGTCTGTTCTTCCAGCTTGAACTGGATAACGGCCAGAGCCTTTTCCATTGATCTGCCCTTCTCCGTTTGTGCCTTGATTTTGCCGGTGATTCGCTCCGGTGGATAGGTCGCTTCCGCAAAATCTGCAAGACAGGAGGCGTCAAAGGTGAGTCGTTCCATGAACTCGAAATGATCATACCGGCAGGTAATGCGCATCGCCTCTGCTATCAATGAGGGGTTGCCTGAAGCGGCACCCATCCAGAGAATATCGTGATTACCAAGTACGTAATGGACAATCCTGCGATATGGTTTTGAGGCAAGAATACGGATAATCTTGTCGGGTTGTGGACCGCGGTCAAAGATATCGCCAAGAACCTGTATCCTGTCAATAAGGACATTTCTGATCGCGTGGGCGAGGTGGGTGATTAATCTGTTGGAAATAATCTCCTCTTCAAAGACGGGGTCTGGAACCGGTAATCCTGATAACAATCTGTTGATGGTGTCCTGGAATTCCGGGAGAAGTATGTCTTCGAGTCTGTAGCGGACATTGGTCAATTTGTATTTCAGAATCTGGACCAGGCAGAGAATTACGTCCTGGATATCCATTTTCATTGACGGATCATTGATAAAAGCTCTCTTCCTGATGATACGGACAAGATATTGAATCTTGCCCGGAGAAAAGGTGTTCGGCAGCGCCTCTTTGCAGGTCTGGTAAAGAACTCCAAACCGCCCTCTCATAATAGACTTGAACCGATCGCCCTCGCCGTGAAGATCGCTGATCCACAAAGTGGTTCTGATATTTGAATTCAGTTCGGTCTCCAGGTGGAGCAGGCGGCTGGTCAGATCGTCTATTTTCTGATGTTCATTACCGGCTTGAGCAACGTTTCCTTCGGCAGTGGTGGGGGACGTTTTCATAGCACCATTCTCAGATAAAGCGTCATGATTGGGATAGCGGTTACCACAGTAAACAGCTGGTGATTAGCCGGCTGGTGTAACAGGGAAGATCAGATGAATCAGGATTGCCCCGCGTTCGTGTCTCCGGCAGGATAACCAGCAGAAACAATTATTCTAGCATTTGCACTTTTTTCAGGCAAGTTCTTTGACATACCAGATGTTCAGCTCTTTTTGGGCCTGAGTCAGATTTGAAAAGAGGAGTGCATTGTTTTGAAAAAAGGTTGTTTTCAGCTGAAAATACCCTTGAGGGTAAAAAAGAAGAGCATTGCCATCACTGCCCCGGCCGGCAGGGTGACGACCCAGCTGACGATTATGTTCAGGATGACCCGGAGGTCGAGGGCGCCGATACCACGAGCAAGACCAACTCCCAGGACTGAACCGACCAGGATGTGGGTGGTCGATACCGGTAGACCGGTACGACTCGCCAGGACAACAGTGGTTGCGGCGGCAAGTTCCGCACAGAATCCCCGGGAAGGAGTCAGTTCAGTGATCTTTTTACCAACAGTCATCATCACCCGATAGCCAAGGGTTATCAGACCTGATACAATTCCGGTACCTCCAAGCAGGAGTATCCAGATTGGCAGGTCGGATTTTTGCATGACTTCTCCGCCGGAGCTGACAATACTGACGATTGCTGCCAGTGGGCCAATGCCGTTGGCAACATCGTTGGAACCGTGGGCAAATGCCATTGCGCAGGCGGTGAAAAGCATCATCGGAGCAAAGACCTTCTCGACACTGGCAAAATGAAATTCGCGATTAGCGGCACGGTCTTCTTTGATTCTGCAGATGAAAAACCAGCCAATTCCGGCAGTCAGTAAGCCAAAAAAGATTGCCAGCATAAAGCTCTGAGTAATGGAGAGGTCTATCTTGAGATGCTTCAGGCCTTTGAACATCGTTACCAGAGAGATGATAAAGCCGACGAGAAAAACGTAAAACGGAGCATATTTTTTCGCATTCTGCAGAGGTGTGGCGGTATCAAAGATCAGCTTTCTGGTACTGATGACCAGAAGAAAAGAGATGGTACCGCCAATGGCCGGGCTGATCAGCCAGCTGGCAACAACACTGCCGACTTTATTCCATTTGACGGCATCAGGTCCGATGCCGACAATGGCAAAGCCAATCAGCGCGCCGATAACGGCGTGAGTGGTGGAAACCGGCCAGCCCTTCCATGATGCAATCATCAGCCAGAAGGCTGCGGCCAGCAGGGATGCGAGCATCCCGTAGACGAGTATTTCCGGAGAACCGGTTATATTGCTGGGATCGATAATTCCCTTGCGGATGGTACTGGTTACGTGACCTCCGGCGAGTACCGCTCCGGCAAATTCAAAGATGATGGCAATACAGATGGCCTGGCGTATGGTGATTGCGCCGGCACCCACCGAGGTACCCATCGCATTGGCAAGATCGTTCGCACCAATGCCCCAGGTCATGTAAAGACCGAAAATAACGGCAAGGCTGATAAAGACGGTACCATAGGCGGCTATGATTTCCATTGCTGTACCTTTTTTATTTGGAAAGAGAGAGAAGGATGCGGTCGGCGACATTTTCTGCCTGGTCCGAAATTGAACCGAGGTTATCAATCAATTGGTACCAGAACAGAACAGAGATAGGGTCGAGTTCTTTTTCATTTTCAAAAAGGGTGCGGCGGGTACGGTGTATGATCGCATCAATATTATGTTCTTTTCTCCTGACTCCGGCTATCATGGCGACCACTTTTTTCTGTTCTCTTCCTCTGAAACCGACCTGGAGCAGGTCGTCCAGTTTGACGACCAGGTCTTTCGCGGCAGCGCTGATCTCCATCGTGCCCTCAAGAAGTTCATCGATCAGTTCCTTTAATGATTGGGGTACGTCCATATCCCGGTAGAGGAGAATCTTGGCGATCTCTTCAGCTAAATCGGCGAGCCGATCCTGGTCGCTGATCAACCTGAGCAGGTCTTCCCGGCCGACTGGAAGCATCAGGGTGCTGGGCATATTCATCCGGAATTCATGTTTGATTTCGTCAGCGGCAGATTCCAGACTGATGATCCTGTCGGCAAATTCACCAATCTGGCTGTTTTCTCGACGATACAATGCGTCAAAAAGAGGGGGAAGAAAGCAGATACAGGAGAACACTGTCTGCATATGCTCTTTTATGGGTTTGAATGGTGATGTCCTGAAAAGGCCAGATAATGGCGTCGTTGATTTGATGTCCATAATGATCACGCTTCCGATTCTATACGGAAACGCTCCCCTGGTTGTTGTCTTTGATGAGGAGTGAACTATGGATTAGTTAGCAGATAAGGAGGATATAATTCAAGGAAATTGTGCAAAAAATGATTTTTTTTGCAGAAGTTGGAATAGCTATTTACATATCGGATAGTTAGGGATGTGAAAGGGCGTGAGGGTCCTCCGGGCTTTTGATCTTGTTTATCAGTCTGACAAGAGGTTCCGGTGGATAGTTGAATGGAATCAGTTTATTCCTGATTCGGATATAGAAAGCAGGACCTTCCTGATGTGAAGAGCAGACAATATGGTGGTTCTTTATCGAAGCGACGTTCTGCCAGACGCTGCCAAATGGATCAAGAGGCGTGTGACCGACGATAACAGGGGTTGCTTTTGGTTTGTTCAGTTCTTTTCTCAGTGACTTGATTTCTGCCTTGCCATACCCCGACATATAATGTCCCCGGTTCGGTCTGTTTCTCGTAATCTCTTTGGCGATATTGGGATAGTGCCGGAGATTGATGATCTGTTCCTTCGTTGTACCGCAGCGTGGTGGCCCGGCATGGCAGCTGATGAAAGAATCGGAAAGGATCATGAACGGCAGCCTGTCGTAAAACGTGCTCATTGCCTCTACGTAGGCATTACCCCTTTTTTCCATAAGAGCCCGTTTCATCAGCAGTCCCTGGGGGATACCGTTTTTTGCAAGGCCCGGTCTGAAATCATCATGATTCCCGCGAATGTAAAAGACATTTGCCGGGAATTGTCGCTTGAGAGAAAAAATAAGATCCATCATCAGGATTGATCCTTCCATATTCTCCATTTCCCGGGCGATTTCTGAGTGGACCGCATCTCCAAGGATACAAAGAATGGCCCGGTTTGTTTTCAGTGCTTCCAGTAGAAAATTTTCAGTAAGTATTTTCAGCAGGTTGTTTACCTGACCATGCAGGTCGCCGACAATAACCGGTGTTGGTTGATCGGGAAGTTCGATGAGTCCTCCGGGGACGCCATCTTGATCAAGAGGTCGATAAGGCTCATTGGCCATTATTTCGTTGACATCAAGGAGTCTGGTTAACGCTTCGTCTCCAGGGAGCAATCCGACAGTGGTACCGAACAGGCTTCTGATCCAGAGCATTGCCGAGATTCTGTCGGCGATCAGGTCGTTTCGGTTGTCTTTCTTTTCAAGGCGCACAACTCTGACTGCCCGATCAGGGTTGAGTGGCCGTAATACCAGATCTCCCTTGATATTGGTTATTGCCAGGTGCCTTTTACCAACACTTTTATCAAAGTTGAAAAGGTGATGGTATTCCTCGTTTGCCCGGCCAACAAGAATGGTTTCTCCCCGTTTTATCCTGGCAAAACCTTTCATCTTTTTCCTTGCTTCAGAAGCGGGTTCTTTTATAAGCCAGTTTTTCTGGATCTGCAGTTTTTTTCTGCCGGTGCCGAGCAGGAGTTCTGGGCTGATACGAAGGTGCCGTTTACCGAGGATCAATTCAAATTCTTTGCCATCGTGGGATATCCTTACCGGGTGGGACAGTTGCTCAACCGTGTCGGCAGGAGTGAACCACGGTATTGTCGCCTGTTTGAATACGAGTCTTTCCCATAATGAGCGCCGCGTTATGCTCTTGTCTATAGTCGGATCTGAAACAGCCCAGGGTGGCAGGGCTACAGCTCCTTTTTCGCTGATCAGCATCGGGGCTTTGTTAATGTCTTTTCTGATGTAAACATTGAGCCCGGCACGATGGAGATAGAGCGCTATCTCACGGTATGTTTGCGTCTGGCTGATGACAAGATCGAGATCAAGATGCGCATCAGTCGGGAAATAGCCGGTTCTCTGCCTGTTGAGTCGCTGATGATACGTTTTTTCGGGATCGGGGAGGAGGAATTCGAAAACGTATTTGTCGCGCCAGTTTGTATGGAAAAACGCTTGGCTGTGCGGTGGTATCCTTATTCTGGTGTAGTCGATGTGCCGTGATTTCTCGGGACACTCCAGCCATTCCTGATCAAATACCGTGAGTGCTTCGTCAAATCCATAATACGGAATACCAAGATGCACTTCCCGTGGCCGGTATATGAGACTCTTGTCACGCCACCAGCCTTTACGGGAAAGATCCAGATAGCCTTCGTTGGGCCAACCTCTGATCTGATTGATGTAAGAAGTCTTTCCTGCACCAGGTGGCCCGGTTACCACCAGCTGCCTGAATTCCAGACCTCCCGGTAACTGGATTCCTCGTATCAATTGTGTTTCTTTGATGGGCAGCAGGATTTTATGCAGGGGGTTTTTCATGGATTTTTTATTCGTTGACCATTTCTCCGGATTGTAACAGGTTTGTCAGATAAAAGAAAATAATTGATCATGACAAAGATACAATCGTGGCAAAAGAAGAGGGCTTTTATCAGAAACGGCGATACCGTTATCGTTCAATCGGCAGGCAGGTTCTGTTGTTTACGTGGCCCTTTTCCTGTTTCATTTCTTCAGCAAAAAAGGTATGCTTTTTATCTGAAGCATATTAGAGAGGGGTAACGCTCATGGAGATTATTATTGGATCATCATCGCCGATTGGTTCCTCCTTTCCGCAACCGGTAAAAGACAAAGACCGGACCGCAGTGGTGGAGGCGGAACTGCTTCACGTACGGCCGTCAAGAAGAGGTATTGCCGGGCCAAGTGGTATGGAGAGAAGATCCCGTGACGGTCAGGATCCGACAAATGGCCGGGTGTTGACCATTATGGTGAAAGACAGCAATACCCTGCCAAAAGATATTGATACCGCCAGGTATCAGGTCCTGCTTCGCTTTCTGAAAAAGTGATATCCGAAACGCTTTTTTTCTTTATTTCCTGACCAGGTTCTGAATGTCGTTCTAAAATGATTTCGTATCAACTTGCCCTCGGGCCAACTCTGTAGCTCTCAGGCATTGAATTGAGTCTGATTGTCAAATTTATACATACAATTAAAGACGTTGGCTAATAAACCAGTTATTCGAGATTCCCTCAAAACAATAGATAACTTCCTCAAAGGAGCGGAGAAGGAATAAAAAAAGCGACTAAGATTTTTATTCTCAGCCGCTTTTTTCATAGAATTTGTAACATACCACTCTGCCACTGCACGGCAGCGTTATCATGATTTGAAATTTAGCAATTAACTCTTTCTTTAACTACAACGTGTTAACAATCCAATATTCTGATAGTTTATCGTCTGACATCTTGAAAACTATTTCTGAAAAACTATAAAGAAAAAAAGGATGCTCATAGTATCTCAAAATAAAAGTGTTTGGACCAATCCTTTCCAAAACAGAGGGACTGCCAGCAACAGCTGTAATCTTATCTAAAGACATTCCTGCAGAGGATTCTTTCTTAAGATATTGTAATGATATCCGCAGGTTATCAAAGTGCGGCATTCCACCTGTCAACACATGTAAATATGGATTGATCAGTATCCCAGAGAATAATATGGACAAGCCAACCTTGGATAATTTTTTGTTCTTTTTCCATGTGTGACGGACCCACCATAAACTACCAATAATGGCAACCCCTGAAAAAGCTAACAAAAGAAAAATCTGGAATATACTTTCAATCCGCATCTTCACGAGGATACCATCCTGGTGACCAACCAGGACCTTTTATTTTTCCTCTCACATTAACCAAGCCACCTAACCAATACCACCCTGTAACTTCAGGTTCACCGCATTCGCAATTTACATTCAAGATACCCGATCCAGGGATCTTAGCTATAATCCAAGTACTACCGGCAGGAACATATAAGCCATCAACCTTATCTACCGAACCTTTCAATTTTAAATTTTTGCCAGGTTCGGTTGGAGAGCCCTCTGTCCTATAATAAAACCCCTCTAACGTAACCTGTACGCATTTGTTCAAAATGATCCGGTGAAATTGGGTTTATCCGTATGGCTTGGTTAAGTATTACAAGAGATGGAGAGGCCCCATGGACTGCTGGTCGTAGAGGATCATGGGATATTTTTTCTGATTCTTTCAGAGATTTGATTAAACGGCAGATAAACGAAAGGCCTAAACAGTTGTGATAAGGAGTTAAAAGATTGTTTAATAAATATTGGTATGTCTGGTAATCTTTTAGATGATCCTGGAAGAATTGCTGATATTTCTGTATTTTAATTGCAACCTGCAAATAGAAATGCAATAGTGGAAAACAAAAAGGATGGTGGTTCTAGTATATTGTTCTGTATATATTGTTACGCAATTGCGATTTCATCCATTTTGTAACGCCACTTAAACACGACAGGAGCTTGATTGATTTGCTCTAT
>PDWJ01000159.1_pt1 | contig 165395 bp, 136 predicted proteins | sample 1430881 | NCBI WGS metagenome assembly PDWJ01 (sample SAMN01162460, study PRJNA174530) | Oral metagenome, whole genome shotgun sequencing project. | biome: Marine environment; feature: Marine mammal; material: Swab sample of the gingival sulcus; isolation source: swab sample of gingival sulcus...
GATGCTTTACTCAATTCTACCCTGGCTTCTGCTAGGGTTTGAGACCTTGAGTTTGCCTCTTTTATCTTAAAATGAATGATTAAAGAGCCAAACTCAAGTGGGAAGTTTTAGTTTTAGAGATTCAAAATGAAGTCGTGGTGGTATTAATCTCTTTGTTTTAGGTGGGAAAGTCGCTGGTGGATTTTTTGAGAGGGCTGCGTCAAGGAGTATAAGGTGCCGTAACCTTCGACGATGATGGAGGCGGTGACGAGTCCCATTTGGGCGGCTTGGACGGGATCTTGGGTGCGGGCGAAGCCAACCATGAAACCGCCGCAGAAGGCGTCGCCAGCACCGGTGACGTCGATGACACGGGGGTCATGTGGTTGGTGGTAGGCGGGGATGTGTGTGTAACGGCCGTTTTCTGCCACAACTAATACGCCCTCAGCGCCCATTTTTACCACCACTAATTTTGCGCCCCAGTCACACAGCACCTGGGCTGCTTCTAAATACCCCATTTCTTCGCCAAAGAGCGAGCGAATTTCCATTTCACTGGGTAAAAAAGCATCAACTTGTTGCATGATTTGGCGGATCAACTCTTTCCGTTTGGGGATCATGTAACGTTCACCTGGGTCAATGGTGATTTGGCTGACACCTTTGTCGCGGAGCATGCCCGGTATGGTGAGGTGACTATGCAAGCCATGACCGGCTAGATGAACGGCCGTTACGCCATCATACACCGCTGGCCAATCTTCAGGGCGTATGCCAAGTGTTTCGTAGGTGTTGGGGTTGTCTTGGCCAGGAGTGGAATCTACGTAATCGATTAAGTCTGGGGGCAGCGGGTGGTTTATGCGGGCGAAGTGGGCGGCCGGATTGAGATCATCGCGGCGGCCATCTTCGGTGTAGGCGAAAAAGGTGCGGTGGTCATGATTGCCAGGAATCGTGAGAATGCCTTCGGTGCAGATGTCGGCGTGGGACAGCTGCTGCAGCCATTCATCTTGATAATTTTCCCCTTTTCTCGCCCAAATGCCGACAGGCACGTGCCAAAGTTTTGCTCCTACCGCAGCGTAGACACAGTTCCCCCCTGGTTGTCTTATTTTTGCCTGCCCATCGTGGGTGATGGTGTAGTCAATGCGTAGGCCGCCGCCTGTGACGAATTTCATAAATGATGTCATCGTATACAATACTAACGTAGCTCTTCTAATGTGTGGTTTATCTACGTTGGGACAGATTATATGTCGGAATTTAATTGGTTACACTCAGATGCGATGAAATGGAACGGCCGTTACCAAACGGAAGGGAAAAAATGGCAAAGCAGCTGTCCGCGTCAACTTTTGTTGGCTTATGCCGATCTGCTGCCGGGAACGGGTCTGGCCTTGGATGCGGCGGCGGGGGTAGGTGTTCATGGTTTGTTTTTGGCAGCACGGGGTTGGCATGTGATCGCCTTGGATATTTCTGAGGTGGGGCTGCGCCTGGCTCGTGAGCAGGCGTTGGCGAGGGGTGTCTGCTTGGAAACGGCCGTTTTTGACCTCAACAATCCCTGGTTGCCTGCCAACAGCTTTGACGTGATTCTCAATTTTCGCTTTTTAGCGCGAAGCACATTTCCTGTTTATCGGCAGGCGTTGAAGCCAGGGGGATGGCTGTTGTTTGAGACGTTTGTGCAGGTTGATGACCATGTTAAATATCCAGATCATTACTTGAAACCAGGAGAATTGTTTACGGCGTTTTCTGACTTTGACATGGTTCACATGGCTCAGGTTGCTGTTAGGGGACAGGGGAGGGGAAAGATGCGGCAGGTAGAACAATTGGTGGCGCGGAAGCAAGCGATGTTTTCTTAATTGAGTGAAGAACTGAAAAGGGACGCTGTGTTAAACGCAGATTGGCCTGATCCCCGGTGGTTCCCCCGGATGAACTAATTTTCTGGAGAGGGGATGGGAAATCCCTGACTTAAGCGATAAATTTGCCCAAGGATGGTTGATGATTCTTCGGGAGTGGCCAAACGAGGCTGCCCCCCATATTGCACGATGGCTGGTGTAAATTCAAATTGGCGAATGCCATCGTGATCGAGCCAAATGTGGAGGATGGCTGTGTTGGCATTTCCGTCAATATTGAAGGCGAAGTTGCCCAAGCCATAGGCGATGACGCCTTGTTTATAGAACTCGACTGCTTGCAGAATGTGAGCGTGGTGCCCCACGACGAGATGGGCGCCGGCATCAATGGCCGCGTGGGCGGCGGCGGCTTGTTCTGCGCTGGGCGGCTCCACATATTCGTAGCCACTGTGTAGCATGACAACAATGAGATCTGCTTGGGTGGAAACGGCCGTTACATCTTCTACAATCTCTGCTGGCACAGCCCAGGCAAGCCCTGGGGTGGTCTCAGTTGCTGTCCAGGTGGCGGTATCGAAACCATTGCCTACCGCTTCTACAGGAACATGGACATACGCTAAGAAGGCTACCTTTAAGCCGTTGACTGATATGATATGGGGTGCCCGCGCCAGTTCGGCATTGGCGCCTGCGCCAATGGGGGCTATTTTTTGTTCTTTGAGTAACTCGATGCCTTGCAATAAGGATTCAGAACCGTAATCTAGCGCATGGTTGTTTGCCAGCGAAATGACATCAAACCCACCCCACGCCAGCGATGCAGCGGCGGCGGGCGGGGATTGAAACGTATAGCTTTTCTCGACAGGTTCACCCGTGTTGCCCAGGGCGCTTTCCAAATTACCAATGGTGATGTCTGCTTGTTGCAGCGGGTCAGCCACCAGCTTGAAGGGAAACTCGATGTCTCCTTCCGCAATGACATTACCTAAGGTGCGGTCTAACATGATGTCACCCACGGCAGCAATATGGATGACGGGGTCGGACATCAAGGTTTGCAGGATGGGGGCGGCGGTGGCAACGGCCGTTTCGTGGCCAGTTTCGCCGGTCAAAAACCAGTTTTCGTAGAATGGATAATCGGTGTCGGTGGGAAAACGGCCGTCGAGGTGCATCGCTTTTTGGGTGGGGTTGATGTCTTTCCAGGGGATCACTTGAACCAAAGGATGCCCATTTTCAATCACGTTTAAGGCAGTTTGCTCGTCTGTGCTGTCCCAGGCGGCGTTGTAGGGGACGGCCAGCACCAATGGTTCCCGGTGAACTAGTTCGCCGTCATTTTTGCTTAACGCAATATCGGATTCTGGTTCACTGTTTGCTAACTGCCAATTGAAATCAGTGTGGGTGTTCAACTGCTCGATGGCTGACGCCGTGATATGTTCCCATGCTGGCGGGATGAAGAGGCTGAGTGTGGGCGTGGGCGTGGGCGTAGGCGTAGGGGATGGCGTGGCTGTGTTGGGAGGAACGGCCGTGGCTGTGGCTGTTTTCGGGGGAACGGCCGTTGGTTCACTCGCTGCTGTTTCTTCAACTTTGATAGGTGTGGGGCTGCTCTCTACCAAAATTGTGGTGTGTTCAGTTGGGGCTGGCTGTTCTGCCTGACAGCTTCCTAACAAGAAAACCAAAATCAGCAGCAGCCCCCTAAATAAAACAGGCTTATTGGCGTGGTGCCGGGTGAAAAAATGAGTCATGTCTTAATCTGGGATACAAGGTTCTGGCTGTGTCATTAGTTGGAACTCTGTCAGGGTTAAACCAGCTTCTTTTAGTTTTTGAGCCATATCAACGCCAACGTAGCGGTAATGCCAGGGTTCATAATAAAAACCGGTAATTTCTGACGCTTCCCTGGTATAGCTCAGGGTGAAACCATAAAGATGGGCATTGTCTAGCAGCCAAATCCCTTCAGGCGTTTTGAAAAAATAAGTGTGAAATTCAATGTCTGGTTGGCCTACAATTTCAGGAAGCGAAGGAGAGCCAAAATCCACGACTGTGCCTAGTTGATGCTCGCTGTGTCCAGGTTTAGCACTAATAATGCCTGCACGTTCCGGCTCTTCTCGATTCCATTTACTCCAGGCAATTGATTGGGCGGAATAACTACGGTAGCCAGAAATAATTTGTGGCTCTAATCCGGCTGCTTTCATGTCATTGATCATGGCTAGCAGCGGCTGTAAGGTAACCTCTCTGATTTCTGTGGGGTAGCCCAAGGTGATGTCCATGGGCAAATAGTCGGTTAGCAAAACTAAATCTGGCGGCGCGTAATCTCGACTTAGGTTATAGGTTTGGGTGACGATAGTGAATAAATCATCTGAGAAGACACGCTGGCTGCACAAGCTGATGGGGGTGGCGGTGGGGGTGGGGCTGGGCGTGACGGGTGTGGGGGTGGCGCTGGGTGTAACGGGTGTCGGGGTGGTGGTGGGAGTGGCGCTGGGCGTGACGGGTGTGGGTGGCTGGGTGGCTGTGGGAGCGGGTGTGGGTGTGGAAACGGCCGTTTCCACTGTGATAAGGTTGGCCTTCACAGGGTCAGCTTCTATCGCTTGATTTTCCACAGTACACCCAGCTAAAAGTAAGAGTGCCAAAACAGTAAAAATAATTATCTGATGTTGCATAGTGTTCCTTATTGTTTACAATTTTTACGAGCAGCTCTAACGCCCTATGCCTCTGGAGAACCCCAACCACCACCACCTGGCGTTTCCAGGCGTAGAATGTCGTTAGCTTGGAGGTGGAGGGTAACTTTGCTGGGTAATTGGGTTTCTACGTTGTTTGTTATGAGGCTGTTTTTGCCTGGCGCTCCTGGGTTGCCTTGGTGCAGCCCGTAGGCTGGTTTTTGTCTGCGTTCGCTGGTAATGGTTGCTGAGACGGGGCTTAAGAAGCGGAGGGCACGAACCAGGCCATCCCCCCCCTGATGTTTGCCTGTTCCCCCGGAATTTTGGCGCAAGCTGTATTCTTCTATGCGCAGTGGATAAAGGTGTTCCATCGCCTCTATGGGTGTGTTTAGGGTGTTGCTCATGTGTACGTGGATGCCGCTGGCGCCATCTGCTTCTGGCCCGGCACCAGCACCGCCGCCAATAGTTTCGTAATAGGCAAATGGGCGTTGGGTTTGGGGATCTGTGCCGCCAAAGGTCAAATTGTTCATGGTGCCTTGCCCCGCGGCAGGAATGAGTTCGGGCAGGGCTTGGGCCAGAGCGCCAAAGATGACATCCACGATGCGTTGAGAGGTTTCCACATTTCCGGCAGCCACCGCGTGCGGGGGTAAAGGGTCAAGCAGACTGCCTGGGGGAATTTTAACGGTGATAGGCGTGAATGCCCCTTCATTCATGGGCAGGTTCCCAGCCAGCAAGGCGAGGGCGATGCAGCGGATGCAGTAAGCCACGGCGGAAATGACGATGGCTGGCACCGCATTTAGATTGCCGGTAACGGCCGTTCCCGTGCCTGAAAAATCGACATGAATCTGATCGTCATTGATGGTGATGGTGACAGCAATGGGGATGAACTCGGTATCGTCGTTGTCGAGGGTGTCTGTGAATGTGTAACGGCCGTTTGGTATCTGGGTGATAGCCGCTCGGGTCATCTTGTTCGCGTAGTCAATTAGTGCCTGAGCATGAATCACAGCCTCTGCCAATGTGTAACGTTCGCTGATCTCCAGCAGCCTTTTTTCGCCAATGGCGTGGGCAGCTAACTGGGCGGCCAAATCTCCTTGCCGCTCTTGCGGGGTACGGACGTTGCGCAGAATAAGCTGCCAAACCGCTTCATTTCGTTTGCCCGCTTCGATGAGTTTGATGGGGGGGATAATGATGCCTTCTTGAAATATTTCGGTTGACAGGGGCATTGAGCCTGGAGTCATGCCGCCTACATCGGCGTGATGCGCCCGGCTGGCCACAAAAAAATCAGGCATTGCCTTAGCTGGTTCCTGGATAAAGATGGGGGAAACCAGGGTGATGTCGGGCAAATGGTTGCCACCCTGGTAAGGGTCGTTGACGATGATGACATCACCTGCCTGGAATGGCGTACAATGTTGAATTGCTGCTTGTACTGAGGCGGGCATGGCCCCCAAATGGACGGGAATATGAGCAGCTTGGGCTAATAAACGGCCGTCGCCGAGGAAGAGGGCGCAGCTAAAATCGAGACGTTCTTTGATGTTGGGGCTGTAAGCGGCGCGACTTAGGGTGACGCCCATTTCTTCTGCGACAGAAGCAAAGAGATGATGAAAGATAGCGAGAGAAACGGCCGTTGTTGCTTGAGTCACGCTTAATCGACAAATACAGGCAAGTTTGCTAAAGCCACCACGTCCGACCAATCATTATCCCCTTCTGTGAAAACGGCCGCGACCTTGTCTACTTGACCTTCCGCCAGATCGATCAACTTTTCCATCCCTTGCAGGGTGCTGCCTGTACTGACTACATCATCGATAAGAATACAGTTTTTCCCTCGAATGAGCGCTTGATCCTTTTCATCCAAATATAATTTTTGGGGCATACCAGTTGTGATGGAAACGGTTTCGGCACTCAGCGCTTTGCCCATGTATGATTTGTACGTTTTGCGCAGGACAACGTAGGGCAATCCCATCAAGGCACTCATTTCATAAATGAGGGGGATGCTTTTGGCTTCAGCCGTAACAAGTACCTCAGCTTGTCCATTTTTAAGTCGTTCAGCCAAAGCGGCAGCGGAAGCCTTGACAACATTGGTGTCACCCAGCATGTTAAAAATGGCGATGCGCACACCTGGAGCTACTTCAAATAGGGGTAAATGACGGATGATTCCTGCAATATTGACTGTGTGCGTTTGACGTTTTGACATTGATCTACTCCTTGTCTCCTATTCCTTGCACTAAATTTTCATACTATAAAGTTTACCTGATGCGTGCCTGAAAATCACGCACTTTTTGTAAATATCCTAATCTGTGAGTTTAATGGTGGTGTAGGGACTTGATTTATTTTTTTCCTGGTGATAGATTGGGTATTGTGGGTTTTAGTTGCGCCCTTTATTGGCTACGGAATTCTAACGCATGAAAACGATAAGAGCTTTTCTCGCTGTTCAGCCGCCGCCAGAGGTGGCACAAGAATTAGGTCGTGTTATTCAGCACCTATCGTCTCAGGTGCCAGAGAAAAGTGTGCGTTGGGTGAAGCCGGGGCAAATTCACATCACGCTGCGCTTCTTGGGGGAAACGGCCGTTTCTGAACTTGAGGCCATTTATCAGGCGATGGATGCCGTTGTCCAGTGCCGTATTCCAATTGACATAAATCTCAAAGGGCTGGGATTTTTCCCCAACGCCCGAACGCCCCGGGTGATTTGGGCGGGCTTGGACGGTAACATTGCGGAATTGATCGCATGTAAACGGGATTTAGATTTGGCGTTAAACTCATTAGGCTGGGAGCTGGAGAAACGGCCGTTTAGGCCACACTTTACACTTGGACGAGTAAAAGATGCCAGAAAGCTGCGCGGGGTGAGTATGCAGGCTGAGGTGAAGGAGTTGGCGGTGCGGGTAACGGCCGTTCATTTCATTGAGAGCGTTTTGACCCGGCAAGGCCCTATTTACACCACCCGTCATACATCCTGCAGCCAGACCCAAAGTTAGTTTGTAGTATGCGCTTTAGCGCATAAAAATGGCACACTGAAGTGCGCCCGACGAACTTTGTGGCCCGTCCGTGCTTTTAATGGATGCCCGTTTTTGTGCTGTATGGGATAATGACACCTTGCAGACCCAAGGTTAGTTTGTAGTATGCGCTTTAGCGCATAAAAATGGCACACTGAAGTGCGCCCGACGAACTTTGTGGTTCGTCCGCGCTTTTAATGGATGCCCGTTTTTGTGCTGTATGGGATAATGACACCACTTGAGAATCCAAAAACCATTTGTACGCCTTTTTCCTGAAAAAAGTTCTGGCATGGTGCACATTGATGAGTGTGACTAGTTGAGTGAATTTATTGTCCATAGTCTGCCTACTTCAGACAAAAGCAGCACCTCGCGCTGGATATTATCCCATTTGTCTCGACACAAATTGCTGTTACTGATGATGGTGCTCGGCGCCTTTGGCAATGCCGTTCTGGCAGCAATGGCACCCGTTTTGGTGGGAGTGGCCTTCAATGCTGTCACCGCAGACCCCATTGACATTCCATTGATCGGTTGGGCTGCGTTGGGTCTTGTGGGCACCCAGGCGATACGGGCGGTGTTGCAGTTTGGCCGCAACTTTTCCAGTGCTGTGACGGGCGAACGCATGGAACGCGATATGCGTCAGGAACTGTATGTCAGCCTTTTGGGCAAAAGCATGACTTTTCATGACATGCAGCCCGTGGGTGATACGATGGCACGTGCCACCAACGATGTTCGTGAATTGAATTTGATGGTATATCCGGGTCTCAATTTAGTGGTTGGATCGGGCAATTTTATGCTGATGCCGCTGCTGTTAGCCCCTCGTTATGATTGGGCGCTGATTGGCGCCCCTGTATTCTTCATCGTGACTTACTTGCTGATTTTAGCCCGCTATTTACGCACGTTGGATCCGATTACAGATAGAGTGAGGGAGACGTTTGGGGCGTTAAACGGCCGTTTAGCAGAGGCTATCGATGGCATAGAAATGGTCAAAGGATCAGCTCAGGAGACGGCTGAAATTGACCGCTTTGTCTATAATGCTGGCGATTACCGTAACGCCACGGTTGAACAAGGCAAAGTAGAAGCCCGCTTTTTGCCGCTGCTGCTGCTCGGTATCACCCAAGCCATTGGCTTTGCCCACTCACTGCTGCTTTTCCGCCAGGGACGTGTCGATGTGGGGGATGTCGTTGCTTACATGGGCTTGCTGTCGCTGTTTGGTTTTCCCACATTCATCTCCCTCATGGCATATTCTCGTTTGTCATTGGGCTTTGCCGGGGCACGGCGAATCCTTGAATTGATGAAGCGGGAGACCACCCTGGATGAAAATGTGACGGGGAAGCAGGGGAAGATTAACGGCCGTTTGCAGTTCAAAAATGTCAGCTTTGGCTACACTGATGACATGGATGTCCTCAAAGAGGTGTGCTTCACGGTCGAGCCAGGGCAAACTGTGGCCATTACCGGTCAAACTGGTTCTGGCAAGAGCAGTGTGGCTAAACTCATCAACCGCACCTACGATACCAGAAGCGGACAGGTTCTCATTGATGGCGTTGACGTGCGCGACTGGAATCTAGCCACATTGCGCCAACAAATTTCTATTATCGAGCAGGATATTTTCCTGTTCTCCCGGTCTGTTGCGAAAAATATTGCCTTTGGCTGTCCTGGCGCCACGCCAGAGATGATTGAAGAGGCGGCCAAAGCCGCCCAGGCGCACGACTTTATCCTTAACTTCAAGGATGGCTACGAAACCATCATCGGCGAACGTGGGGTGACGCTTTCTGGCGGCCAACGGCAGCGCCTGGCGTTAGCTCGTGCCTTCCTGACCCAACCACGCCTCCTGATTCTGGATGATTCTACCAGTGCCGTAGACAGTGCCACTGAAGACCAGATCCAAAGTGCCATTGTCCGCGCTGCTGAAAATCAAACGACGATCCTCATCACGCATCGCCTCTCTCAAATTCGCTGGGCCGATGTGGTGCTGGTCATGCGTAAAGGTCACCTGGAAGCGGCCGGGAACCACGAGGAACTGATGCAGTCGTCACCAGCCTACCGCCGCATTTTTGAGCAGTATGAGAGTGGTGTGCAGTGAGCAGGGCTCTGCAATTAGGCTGCGAACCACGGATCACGAATTACGAATATAGTTAAAGGGATTAAGTTTATGAAACCACTTGTGTATTATTGTCGCTGGCAGGGTGCCCGTTTGAAATTGAGAGGGCGGGATGAAACGGCCGTTTTCGGGCAGCTTGCTTTTAATGATGAAGCTGGCTCAGAGCGTTTGCAAGCGTTTCATTACAATTTAAAAACGCGCCAACTCACACTCAAACATGAAGCTGGCGCTGAGATCATTCAGTTAGATGAAATGGGCGTGATCGAAAAAACCTTGTGATCAATCTCTGGGCGACCAAGCAGGGGTCAGGATGGGGAAAGGGGGCGTGTGTATCCAGCGAAACAGTGACGCACAAATCAAATTTTGGTAAGAGAGAAAAAGGAAATATGAGAAGAATCTATCTGGTCATTTTGTTTATTGGTTTGAGTTTATTATTGATGGTTGGTTGCCAACAGTGGCAGGCTGCGCAGGATGCTCTGCGCAGCGTGATGGACAGTGCTGTGGCTGATGATGGACCTGGCGTGGTGCTGCTGGTCAACAGCAAGCAGACGGGAGAACAGATATTTGCTGGCGGCTTATCTGACCGGGAAGCGGGGGAAGCGGCGCGTACCATCAACCATTTTCGTGTAGCGGGATTGACAAAGACGTTTATCAGCACGTTGGTCATTCAGATGTTATCGGAAGGTGAGCTGCATCTGGATGACACGTTGGCTGCGTTGCTGCCAGACATTGCCGCCCACATCGCGCACAGCGACCAAATTACTATCGAACACATGCTGATGATGACCAGTGGCATTCCTGAATACCGAGACAATCCTGATTTCAAAACGGCCGTTCTCGCTCAAGAGAAACGTGGTTGGCAGCCAGCTGAGTTGGTGGCCTTCGCTTATGACTTGCCGGCGACTAATGCCCCTGGTGCGGCTTTCAACTATGCGAACACCAACTACTTGCTCCTTTACATCATCCTCGACAACCTGATGGAAGATGATATGAATGAGGTGCTGCAAGACCGCATTTTAGAGCGCGTAGGTATGCCGGATACTTACTTTGAACCGATAGCCCGCACCACCGGTGGCCACATCCCAGGCTACGCTGATTTTGATGGCGATGGCATTGTGGAAAGTATGCTGCCCTATGACGATGGTCGCGGCATGGGGGATTTAGGCATCATCTCCAATGGCATTGATCTAGGAGAGTATGCCCCTGCGCTGTATGGACGTACCTTGCCTGGTGAAAACGGCCGTGAACTGTCGCTCACTACCATTCCCATGGGTAACGGTGATGAATATGGCTTGGGTATCATGAAGCGTCAATCAGATTGGGGAGAGATGTGGGGGTATGCCAGCGCCGAAAGCGGCTTTACCAGCCAACTGTGGTATCTGCCTGCGCATGAATTGAGCATCGTGGTTTTGATCAACGGCGAAGAGATGGCCTTGGCGGATCAGTTGGTCAAGGGGGCATTAACGGCCGTTTTGCCTCAATAATTTGCGCTGCAGCTGAAAAACGGGGATTTATTGTGGACGGTTACGATGGTTTATTCAACATCGAGATAGGATAACGGCCGTTTCACCCTGAGCACACGTCCTGCACTCAAATCAGCCCGCTCGTCAGCCAGGATAATCGAGGTGTTCCCTCCCTCGGCTCTCAGGTAAACCTGCACATGATGTTCTCCGGGACTGACCATTTCCTCAAAGAAAACTGGCCTGGCGTTTCCCACGGTTTCCTGATGTAAAATCTCACCATCCAGCTTCACCACGAGTTGATCAAACGAACTGGAAACTGCAAAAGCACTTGCCATCTCTTCTGGCGTAGTCGCGGGCAAAATGACCTGCACCCGGGGAATCTCTGTACTGCCCGTGCCCACAAAAATGTCTGTCAAGAAAATCTGTGCCACCAACACCACCGCCAACAACAGAAACGCCACGATGTAATTGCGCCAGGTCAGGCTGCGCCACAAACGGCGTGAGGCTAAGTAATCCGGCGCTGCCTGGTCATTTTCGTCGAATTTGAGAACGGGCTGAGTATGTAGGGCTTTGCTGAATTCATTAGGGGGACTCCAAACGGCCGTTATCGGAGCATCAGCATAAGCACGGTTCAAGCGGGGCACTCGTTTGCGTGTTAACCGCTGCGCCGCCCACAAATTCCCCTCCCGATTACTGCAATCACCCGGCGGACAGCCAATGACCTGAATGTCATCTGCCCCGGCCTCCAGTGAACGAACCAGCAAATCAGGAGGCAACGTACCTGCGCAGGGCATCGCAATCACTTCTACCGCTGCGTCATTTTCAACAACTTGCCCCTTGCCATTTCCTTCTGCCAAATATCGCTTTGCGCCGTGAGCCGCATGACGGTCACACGTAAAAACAAGCTTGACACGCTGGCCTGGTGCTTTTGCCTTGGCCAGCGTCAAGCGCAGCGATATTTCATCCCACAGCATCACTGGCGCCACTTCACCCATCGTCACCGCCACATCAGCACACGCCCCCACACAAATGCCACAAGAAACACACAGCTTTGGATCCTCAACAGCGATGAACTTATGCGGCTGGCCATCGTGCCGCTCCGCCATCACAATAGCGCCATACGGGCAATCCAGCGCACATTTGGTGCAGCCCGTGCAGCGCTCTTTGATAATGTTGACACGGGGAACGTCCGCCTGGGGTGTTTCCTGGTTGGCAGACTTATCATGAGTAATCCACGGCAGCATGATAGCCAAAGCAGTTAAGGCAATAAGCACCGTCCACAGAATTACAGAGAGGTTTTGTCCTGCTGTGGGAATAAAAAACAAGAAAATTGGGTCTAAAACAACCCCTTGTGGTAACTGATCCAGATTAGCTTGCGGCAAAATTGCCAGAGGAAAAATAACCCCCGCTAAAATTAAAACCACACTGATCCCCGCAATCCAATGCATCTCTGGGAACCATTGGGCACGTTTTAACCGGCGAACATGGAGCCAGAAAAAGCCAAACGCGATCAGCGCCAGCAGCGCATGAACTGTCAGAATCGCCAACAAAAAAGGCCAACTGTCACCACTTTCTTCCATTTTGACCAACATAGACACATAAGCGGCTGCCCACGGCGTAAAACGTTCCAACAAATTGATGAAACTTTCATTGATCAACTGAGCCCGGACATCCCATACCATCCAGTAACCTGTCACGCCAGCTATCCAAATGATCGCCGTCAACCCAATGCCTGTGGTCCAAGCCAGCCAACGGGGTCCACGGAAACGCTCCATAAACAACGTGCGGTATGCGTGGAGCAGCGTCGTGATCACTAACGCTCCCGACGCATACCGGTGAATGGCTCGCATCGTCCGTGCAATAAATTGTGAATTGAATTGCACCACAGCATGATATGAGGCGTCGAACCCGTAATGGAAGAATAAAAACAAATAGATGCCAGTGCCAACCACAATCATCAACAACAAAATCGCCATTGGACCGGTATAGTAAAAAGGATTGAGGCGAGCATTACCAATGAGTTGGTTGGTGAGCTTTTCCACTGCCAATGCCAGACGTTCTAACAGATGTGCCCAGCCGCTTTGTTGTTTGCGCCAACTGCGGAGGGAGTGGCTAGATTCCGCTGTGCCCCTCTCTAATTTACCCCACGTCATCGGTTCATGGTTGTTATTGTGGTCATTTTCATTTGGATTTATTTCTGGTTCTGGAATTTTGGGTTGACTGTCAGCTTGGGGATTGGCTTCTGGCTGTGGTGCGGGGTTTTGCTCTTTGCGGGATGTCATGGGAGTGGAGAGGGGCGAGGAAAACAACCCGGAAGTTTTTCAGCAACTGAATGCCGTGAGAACTTCCGGGTTGTTGTTTTCGTGAAACTATTGGGTCATCAAAAAGGCGACCAGATCATTGATCTCTTGATCACTCAAGTCATTGTCATAGAACTGGTACATCCCGCCTTCGGTATAGCCATCTGTGATATGGGCATTCGGTTCGCGGATCGATTGTTCCAGATACTCTTCGGCACTGAGCCCGGCAACAACACCAACCGCACTTTGTCCCATGCCGTGATGAGATGGGCCAACAAGCACAACATCTGGTTCCAGAGAATGGCATGTGGTGCATCCTGGTGCGCTTGCGTCTCCAATGACGGTTTGCAGGTACAACTCTTCGCCTCTGGCCGCATCACCACTGGCAGCAGCTTCTTCGCCGCCACTACTTTCTTCAGCTTCATTACCGCCACCGCCACCACCACAGGCGGCCAGCACTAAGACCAAAGCAAAAACCAACATCATAATCAAACTAAACTTACGCATTTATTCTACCTCCAATTTATTGATTGACTCTTTAAACAAGGTCAGGCGATTGAACCCCGCCTGACCCAATATCTATTCCCCAATAAGATTATTAAATATCACCAGGGTTGGAAACCCGGTGAAGTTAACTGAATATTGATGAGCAGATCGAACAAAACAGGCCCATAAGCAATTAAAATAAGCAAAACGGTGATGGCAAGCCACGGTTTCCAGGCGTCTAACCAACCCGGCACTGTTTCTTCTGCATGGTATGGTTCGGCTACGGGCATCTCAATTGGTTCATCAAGTGTTTTCTTATGAGCTACTGTGCCCACCATGTTGATGTAGAATAGTAACCCACTGATCCCTAAAATGGAGCCACCCAGAGCAGCTTCAATGAGTTGTGGCTGCCACATGGGAGAGGCATAAGGGGCTACCCCCAACATTGTGCGCCGGGGCACACCAAAATTGAGACCAATGACATGTAGGCCATTGGACATGAGCAACATCCCAATAAACCAGGTCCATGATTGCAACAAACCCATCTTTCGGCTAAATAATGGTTTGTTTGCCAGTTTTGGCACCAACCAATAAGCGATACCAAAGAAGGTAAGGGTGACAGCAGAGCCTACGGTTAGGTGGAAATGCCCTGGAACCCACATGGTGTTGTGAATTGCTAGATTTAAATTATAGCTGGCATTTGTTAAGCCACCAATGCCACCAAATACGAATAGAATCATGGCCAGATTCTGGGCAGCGAAGGATGGATTTCCCCACGGCAATTTGCGTATCCAGCCGAATAAGCCTGTGCCCCCATTAGCGCGTCCACCGATTTCTAAGGAGGCTACCACGGTGAATGCCGTGATCATACTGGGAATGAAGAGGCCGAATGTTAGGATAAAATGAACTAGTTTCCATCCTCCGGAGACGCCGGGATCAACGAATTGATGGTGCAGTCCCACAGGGATAGAAAGTGCCAGGAACAGCCAGAAAACCAGTCGAGCCAGGGATTCGCTGAACATTTTGCCTCCTACTTGTTTGGGAAGCATGGCATACCAGGAGATGTAGGCGGGCAGCAGCCAGAAGTAGACCAGGGGGTGACCGGTGAACCAGAAGAAGGTGCGGTTCAACTGGGGGTCTGTGCCTTCAATGATGCCAAATGACCAGGGAATGACGAAGACAAGCAGCTCAGTGGCTATGCCGAGCGTGGCAATTTGCCACATCACCATTGTAATAATTGATGACAGGGCAATAAAGGGGGATTTCTCGCCTTTGTTTTCTTTGCGCCAGGCGATGAAGGTGGCGTAGAAGCTGTATCCAGCTACCCATGAGCCGACCACAACCAGGACCAGGCCAATGTAGAAGAAGGGGCTGGCTTGCAGTGGGGGGTAAAAGGTGAACAGCACTGTTGCTGTGTTCATTAAGATGGGTACTGCTGCTGTGACGAGGCCTATAATCATCATAATCAAGGAAAGCAAATTGACTTTGGGCCAAACCAGTTCTTTTTCCAGGCTGCGTGGAATGATAAAGGTGAAGAAACCAACGATGAAGAATGTGGTCCACACCAAGGCGTTGAGAACGGCATGGATGGTTAAGCCTTGATAATAACTGGCGAGGCCAATGTTGTTCAAGGCTGTATAAAGTTTCATGCCAACATGTTCCAGTTTTTGTATTGGGCCAAGTGATCCACCAATAAAGAGAGAAATCATCCCAACGGCAAGATACCAGCCTGCTAATTTATCTGTTCTTTTATACATAAATTAACCTCACTCTTCTTCTACTATGACAGTACCAAACATGGTTTGGTGACCGACGCCGCAATATTCGTTGCAAACAAAGTGGTATTCACCGGCTTCGTCAAATGTAGCCGTGAGTTTGGATACTTCGCCAGGGATGACCATCATATTGACGTTGGTGCCTTGAATGTTGAAGCCATGGATTACGTCTTTACTGGTGACGTAGAAAGTGACTGAAGAACCGACGGGGACTGTGATACGATTGGGCAAAAATGACCAGGTTTGTGCGAGAATGTATGCTTCGTATTTGTAAGGTGCCAATTCACGTACACGCTCGCCCACGGGGTCGCCCCAGGGAGATGCGCCAGGTGTGGCAATGGTTCGGGGATCGACACGCTCGTAGGGTGTGGGAACCTGAATGCCATAGGCAAAGGCGCTCACGAGCAGTGCCGTGGCAAAGATGACGACTAGTGCCACTGAAATGACTATGTAATTTCGTTCTCGTGGATCCATGTGCATTATCCGGTTACTCCCCGAGACAATAACGTAAGATACGCACTGCCCCATAATGCGATGATTAGGATGATAAAAATGACTAAGATTGCAATTGTGCCTGAGGGTGTTTTGTATTTCTTTTTATCTTCGTCCATTAAAAAGCCTCCTTGTTAAATAATTAACTTATGGAATTAATTATTGTGTCGCTCACTCTCTTACTAATGTTTTTAAGTCTGAAGCCATATCTTCCCCGGGAGTGCCAAAGTGATAGAGCAGCCTAAGATAGCCATTTTTGTCTAGTACCATGACGGTGGCTGTATGGTTGATGAGGTAACCGGTTGCGGCAGAGCCTTGTTCGCGCTCGTAGAATATGCCTAGGGGGGCGCTGGCTGCCACGATTTCATCTTCTGATCCGGTCAAGCCGATGAAGGATGGATGGAAGTGTGTCACATATTTTTCGAGAACTTCGGGTGTGTCCCGTTCTGGGTCTAGTGAGATCATGATAACCTGGACGTCTTCGGCTGCGCGACCTAATTCTTGAACGGCCGTTTTCAATTCAGCCATCGTCGCTGGACACACATCAGGGCAGAAGGTGTAGCCGTAATAGAGCATCACGACTTTGCCACGGAAGTCGATGAGGCTGGTTGGCTCGCCATCTGCGCCGGTGAGGGTGAAGTTGGTCAAGGGGGTTTGGGAGTCGATGACTTGCCCGTTGTAGCTGGGGGGCATGAGCCATTGCAGCAGCAGCCAGCCTAAGGCCAAGCCCGCTATGACTCCTCCTGCAATTATGAGGATAATTCGCAACGGCCGTTTCTCTGTTTGTATCTCAGGTTGCTCTGAAATCGTCGCCATGATCAGTTCTTTTAATCTGGATAGCACAAAAAGAGGTGTGCTGCCTCGTAGGCCAATCTTTGCGGCCCGCTGCTGTTATGCGCTTCTTCCACTAGTAAATTGATGTCACGCAGCAAGATTGCTTTTTCGGGCGCGGCTGTGCGATATTCGGCGCGTAAAATGCCGCTGCCATCCACAAGCATAAAAGCGGGATCAAATTTGACCTCGCCATCTTTTGGCGTGTAATAGGTGCTGAACCCCCCGCCGACAACTGATTTGATTTGCACGGGTGAACCGGTGGCAAAGTGCCAGATTTTAGGATTGGCGTTGTAGGCAGCAGCGTATTCAGCTAACTTTTCTATTGTATCTACATCTGGGTTGATGGTCATCGTTACCAAATGGACAGGGATGCCCTCTGTTTCGAGTTGGGCGATTTCCTCGTGGATTTCGGCCATGAGGGGGGTGGTTTGGGGGCAATCGCCGTCACAATCTGTGTAGGTGAAGTTGTAGAGGGCAATACCTCCGCGCATATGCTCGTTAGAAATTTGGTCGCCGTTTTGGTCAACGAGATTGAAGCCGGGAGCCAGATTGATACGGGGCAGCACGACAACTGGCTTGACGGTGGTGAACCAACCGAGGAGGAGGGCAACTACTAAGATGCAGCCGAAAATTATTTTCCACACGAGAGCTATTTGGGGCAGAAACGGCCGTTTTGCTTTTGGTGGCGCTGTCGTTAAACTCTTCATCTCTTCCTTGTTTGCTGCACCCATGGTTTGCTGCACCCATGCTATTTTGGTTAAGAAGATCAGGAATGTGATCCCGTTTGCGCGGTTAAGTTTTCAGCTCTTTTGCTTCGACAACAATCTACTCCAACGTGGCTGCTTGCAATTGATCAATGATGCTTGTTTGCCATCGTCCCCAGCAATCATGGACAGCACAAACGGCATCGTGTTCGTATCAAATTTGCTTTAACGAGATACGCTCTAATTTTGTGAAAAAATGCTTTTGATACATTTGTACGCCGCGAGACCTCTCTGGACGGCTCGCATTCATCCGCTTGGATTCTAAGCTCAATCATAATCCGAACCGCATCATCTGCACGACGACTTGTTTGACACATTGTTATTGTTGACTTGTTTACTCGACATTGACAATGCTTTAAATGTACCGTACCTAATTATCTCACATTAGTGATATTTGTCACTATCATTTTTACATCTGCTGTGGAGAGCGCTCTTTTGTTCTTTTTTGCGTAACTAGTGAACGGGGCGCAGCATGACCAGCCACTGAATTCCGATTAAGTCCAGCGTTGACGATTGGCTTCGATCACGTTGGGCATGTTTTCAAACTTTTGTAACAACCAATTCAGTTCTGCCAGACTGGAGACTTCAACTTCAAGATAAACGGTTCTGATGCTGCCATCAGTCATTGTTTTAGTTTTGGTGGCGGTAATTTGCCTGCCCCGCAAAATGGATGTCATCTCATCCACCAGCCCGGGACGGCGATAGGCTTTAACGACAATGGGAATTGGAAAAGCCTCTTCTTCGGCACCCCAGTCTACATCAATGAGGCGTTCTGTTTCGGTAATCGCTTTCACTTGCTTACATTCCTGGCTGTGAATAGTGACACCTTGTCCACGAGTGATGTACCCGACGATGGGTTCAGGGGGGACGGGATTGCAGCATCCAGCCATTTTTGTGTGTAAACCGCTGAGACCCCGAACCGTTAAGCCTTTGGGTTTGCGCCGTGTTTGCAGCAGGGGACGCAGCTCATCATCTTCTTTGAGATTTTGTTTAAGGATGGCAATAGCCCCGCTAATTTGAGTGGATTGGATGTCGCCGAATCCGATTTTGGCGAGGAATTCATCTTCATCATCGTACCGGAGGGCTTTAGCAATTTCTTGGATGGTGTAAACTTCACTTAACCCGAGGCGTTTTAGCTCTCGCTCCACGACTTCTCGCCCTTGAGCGATGTTTTGTTCGCGTTCTTGGGTGCGGAACCAGGTTCGGATTTTGCTGCGGGTGCGGGCACTGCCGGAGTATCCCAAACTGGCGTTCATCCAGTCGCGGCTTGGCCCGCCACGTTTGGAGGTCAGGATTTCCACACGTTGTCCCGATTGTAATTTGTAGTCAAGGCTCACCATTTTGCCGTCGATACGAGCCCCTCGGCAGCGGTGACCCACTTGGGTATGAACCTGGTAGGCAAAGTCGATAGGGGTGGCGCCTTTAGGCAGATCGATGACATCCCCTCGTGGTGTGAAGACGTAGATGCGTTCAGCCATCACCTCTGCTTCAAAAACTTCATCATTGTTTTCAACTTCACCACTTTCACGCATGGCGGCCAGCACTTCACGCAGGTTTTGGATACGGCGTTGAGCTGAAGCTGTTACTTTGGCGCCATTTTCTTTGTATGCCCAATGGGCAGCAATACCACGTTCCGCTTCTTCATGCATACGTTTGGTGCGAATTTGCACTTCCAGGGTATACCCAGAATCTTGATTGATAACGGCGGTGTGCAGCGATTTGTAACCATTTGGTTTGGGTGAAGCAATATAGTCATCAAACTCTTTGGGAATGGGTTGCCAAATGCTGTGAACGGCACCAAGGACTTGATAGCAGAGGAAGCGATCTTCGTCTTCTTTTTCTTTACTGCTTTTTTGGGCGTATGCTTTCGGATCGGTGGGTTCGATGATGACGCGCAGCGCATGGACGTCAAAAATTTGCTCAAAATCGAGCTGTTTCCGTTCCATTTTCCGATAGATGGAGTAGATGTGTTTGGGGCGGCCGGTGACTGTGCATTTAATGTTTAACTCTTTGATTTTGGCTTGAAGTTTTTCTTTTGCTTTTTCGATACGTGCGGCACGACCAGCTCGACGTTCGTCTAATTTACCGGCGATGTCTTTGTAACTTTCGGGCTGTAAGTATCTGAATGCAAGATCTTCTAGTTCCCATTTGAGCTGCCAAACGCCAAGCCGATTGGCTAATGGCGCGTAGATTTTCATCGCTTCGTAGGCAATTTCAAACTGTTTGTCTGCATCCAGATTGTGCGCTTTGCGCAGATCTTGAAGGCAGTCAGCCATTCTTATCAAGATGATACGAATGTCCCCTTCGATGATGGAAAGGATGGCACGCCGGATTGTTTCGAGTGTTTCATTTTGCCGGTGTTGGTGGCAGGCGCGTCCTTCGGTGTATGCATAGAGGTTGTTGAGGCCGATGACCAGACTGCTTACTTCTTCGCCAAAGTTTTGTAGAAGTTTCTCTTCTGTTTTATTGGTGTGGGGGCAGAGGGTATCGTGAAGTATGCCAGCAACCAGGGTGGCCGTGTCTACCCCTAAGCCCAGGAGGATTTGAGCAACGCCTAAATCATGACCTATATAGGATTCACCAGATTCTCGAATGCAATTACCGTGAGCCTCGTAAGAAAATTGGTGTGCTTTTTTGATTTGTTCTGCTTTGTTGCTCTTTGGCCCTTCTGGGAGATTCTCTAGAAATTCAGCCAAAGTGATTAATGCAGTTTGGGTCATTTATGCAAAACACAAAAAGAGTTTTGATGAAAAATCTAACAATCTTTTTGTTTGACTAAGGGAAAACGGGAGAATCAGCACTTTCTTGCTTTTAAATTACTTTCCCGTTCTCACTTACTTCGGTAGAAAACGAAAAAAAACAGGCGTCCTTCAGGTGAAGAGCCGCCTGTTAAGTGTGCAAAGGCTAAAAACGTGAACAGTCCAAACAGAATAAAGTAACGGCCGTTTCCTGTTTGAATTAAGCTGCGTTGGTTGTATCCTCGCTGTCTGAATTGGCTTCTTCTTCTGCCGCAGCTATTTCGACTCCACCATCCAAAACAATGTGCGTTTGATCTTCGTCATTGGTGGCTGCATCATGATTCCAGAGATGGCTGGCACGGTCTTGGTATTGATGCATTTTATCGGAAGAGAGCTGGCGGTATTGTTGCATTTTATCGGAAGAGAGCTGACGGTATTGTTGTATACGCTGTCCGCTGGTTTCACGCAGTTCACTACTTTTTGTGGCGATTTGACCACGTGTTTGCTCGCCAGATTGTGGGGCTAAAATTAAAGCAGTAGCCGCGCCGACGAGACCACCGATAACAAAACCTGCCAAAAAAGCTCCAAATTCATTTGTGTTGTTGCTCATGCTATAAATTCTCCTATTTGCTTTAGTTACCCGGAACGTTGTTCTCAGATGTTGATAAATTCTGGGGCGATGTTTCCCAGGAACAAGGTTCCTACGCACATTGATTATTTTATGTTCTGTCGTGGATCGCCAAATAGCGTTTTGAGTCCTTTGCGAATGCCAGCTGCATAGCTGCTGGCTGTGGTGATTGGCTTGACCACATTGTCTCCCATAAAGAGTGTGGTGCCGCGAACCATGGAAATTGTTTCATTGGTTCGTTCTAGAATAGGTTTGATTTCAAATTCCAGCATGTTGACCAGCCGGATGACCATGACCAGCAAGATCAGCAAGGCGATGCCGAAGATGCAGGATTCCAATGCCAGAGCAATGATCATGATGTCTCGTAAGGCTTCCATCTCTGGGGCGTAATTGGCGGCCAGGAATATGATAAGCGCAATAGATGCAATCACAATGATAACGGCGATGATACCAATGATCACAACTTTTGTGGATATGAGCCGCTCTTGATTGGGTTGATGGTAGGCGGGAGAGCTGGTCGGCATTCCGCCATGATTGGGTGCTGTATCTGAAATGTTTTGCGGTAAATTGGAGTTTACCGATTTGGGTGATGATTGTGTTGTTGTTTGATTGGATGTCTGCATACTCATTATAATCCCCTGCTGGTCAAGTATAACATCAATAATTTATGTGTTCAAAAGTAAAGTCGTAAAGTTTGGATCAATCTCCGAAATTGGTCTAAGTGACCGTTTGAAAATGCGTCCCCATTTTTTATGGGTAAAGGTCACGGGAAGCGCACTAAGGTTAGGGTTCTTCTTGTCCGAACAGCCACCAACTCAGAATCAGAGCCAGCCATGATCCTACACTCGCTGTGAGTAAATGGATCGCTCCTAATTTGAGAAATTCAATGTTGAGAATGTCGCCGATAAAGTGCCCGACTATGAAGCCCAGCCAGGATGCCAGTATGTAGATGATGATGAGTTTGGCAGGCCCACCAATAATTAGATGAAATCCTGCTCCATAAGCGGTTGCCAATATAAGTCCTAAAACAAATCCTGCAGCTGTTCCGTTCAAGTTAGTTCCTTTGCGGTGTGTGATCATCGATGATGCCGCCGCCCAGGCATTGGTCGCCCTTGAAGAAGACGACGCCTTGCCCGGCCGTGATACCGTAGACCGGTTCTTTGAATTTTACTCGAAAACGGCCGTTTGCCACTAATTCAAGCGCTGCTGGGGTGGGTTTTGCCTGGTAACGGATTTTTGTTTGCACAATTTGTCCGGGTGGGGGGGGGGATCCCGCTATCCAATTGATGTCCCGAGCAATCAATTCTTGCTGTCCCAGTTCCTCCCGGGAGCCAACGATCAGTGCGTTTTGCCCAATCTCTTTACGCAGCACGAAGACGGGGTGTGGTGTAGAAATGCCTAGTCCTTTCCGTTGGCCGATAGTGTAGTTGACTAACCCCTGATGCTGACCCAGTTCTTGGCCGGTGGTGGTGAGAATGGGACCAGAAACGGCCGTTTGCGGCTGATATGCTTTGAGAAAACGACGATAATCGCCATCTCCCAAGAAGCATAAATCCTGACTTTCTGACTTGGAAGCCACGGGTAAATCATACTTCTCAGCCAATTGGCGCACTGCTGCCTTCGTGTATTCACCAACTGGGAACAAGACATGGGCTAGATGCGCTTGGGTGAGCATGTGCAGCACATACGCCTGGTCTTTGTTTTTGTCTACGCCTTTGAGCAGTTGGTAGCCAGCAGCCGTGTGCCGGATGCGGGCATAATGGCCTGTTGCCAGATAATGGGCATCGAGCGCCAAAGCCTGGTTGAGCAAATAGGTGAACCGAATTTGGCGGTTACATTCAAGGCAGGGATTGGGTGTGCGCCCTTGCGTATGTTCGTCAATAAAAAACTGGACAATGGTGTCCCGAAAATGTTGCTGCACGTCAATCACGTAAAACGGAATGCTTAATTGCTCAGCGACCCGTTGGGCATCTGCCATTTGTGCTGGTGTGCAGCAGCGGTTGGCAGGCGCGTTTAAATCGCAGCTTGGTTCACTCCACAGCCGCATCATCATGCCCACCACCTCGTATCCTTGTTCCAGCAGCAGGGCAGCGGTCACAGAGCTGTCTACGCCGCCGCTCATGGCGACGACAACACGGTTTGGGTTGAGTGTTTCGGGAAGGTTTAGGGTCAAAGTTTCCTCGTGATTGGTGATCGGTTTACTCTTTCCTGATCACGGTGCTGCCAGCTTGTATAACCGCGGCACAATTGACTTCAGGGAGGCTACTGTGTAGGCGATGTCTTCTGCGGTGATAGATGTGCCTACGGTGAGGCGCAGCCCCCCTGTGGTCCATTCTGGCGCCAGGCCGATGGCTTCTAGGGTAGCTGAGGGCTGGGGATTGCCTGTTTTGCAGGCGGAGCCGCTGCTGGCTCCGATACCGGCCATATCGAGGTGCATGAGTAAATCGTTGCCGCTGAGATGGCGGAAGGCAAAGCTGGCGTTGTGGGCGAGACGGTCGGTGGGGTGCCCGGTAAGGATGCAGTCATCGGGGAAGGCTTCGGTTAATCCTGCCACGAGTTGGTTGGTGAGCGCTTGATAATGGGCGAGGCGGGAATCTATCTGTTCATAGAGGAGTTTCAATGCTTCTGCCGCGCCCACAGTATAGGCCACGTTGGTGGTGCCTGCGCGACGGCCGTTTTCCTGGCCGCCGCCTGTCAATATCGGGAATAACTCGATCCCCTGGCGCACATACAAAATACCGATGCCTTTGGGGCCGTAAAATTTGTGGGGAGCTAGACTCATGAGGTCGATGGGCATGTTGGCCATGTCCCAACGGCGCACGGTGGCTGCTTGCACGGCGTCGGTGTGGAACAGCACGTCGTGGGCACGAGCAATCGCCCCAATTTCTGCCACTGGCTGCATGGTGCCGATTTCGTTGTTGGCTGCCATGATGCTGATGAGCGCTGTATCGGAGCGAATGGCTGCCTCCACGTCGGCGGGGCTGACCCGGCCATGTTGATCAACTGGGAGAATGGTGAGGTCGAAGTTGAAGGTGTTTTGCAGGAGAACGGCCGTTTTCAACACGGCACTATGCTCGATACAACTGATAATCATGTGTTTGCCCCGCTGCTGCTGCCGGGCGAGGTTCATGACGCCACGCAGCGCCATGTTGTCGCTCTCTGAGCCGCAGCCCGTGAAAATGATTTCATCTGGGTGCGCGTGAAGCAGTTGGGCAATCGTTTCCCGCGCTTGATTCATGGCTCGATTTGCTTGACGACCTTGCGCATGGGAAGAAGAAGGATTGCCGTAAATTTCTGTCCAATACGGCAGCATCACTTCCAAAACTTGTGGATGGACGGGTGTCGAAGCACCATGATCAAGATAGATAAATTTCTTTTCCATAAGGTGTTGCCGCAAGACCTCATTTAGGATTGATGATGAAATAAAATGTGGATGAAGTGCATCTTTCGATTTTGCCACTTATTTATGGATGCGCATTTCATGTTGCTTACACGTGGGCAATGGGCAGAATGACCGTGAAGGTGGTGCCTTTGCCTTCGACGCTGTAGACCTCGATGGTGCCCTTGAAATGTTCCACGCTTTCTTTGACCATGTACAGCCCTAGTCCCGTACCAGCAATGCCTCGCTCAACGGCCGTTTGGGCACGGAAGAAGCGGCCAAATAAATTAGGTAAACTTGCTTTGGGAATGCCAATACCCTGGTCTTTTACAATAACGTGAATTTTGTCAGCCTTTTGGTATGCATCAATGCGCACCGTGCCTGAAAGCGTAAACTTGATGGCATTGTCCACCAGATTCTTGAAAATCAGATAGAAGGTATCTTTGTTTCCCATCACTGGTGGCAGTTCGCGTTCAATGCGCTGGCTGAAGGCCAACCCTTTTTCAGTGGCCGTATCCGCTAGAGGGGGGAGCATTTCTTCAAACAAGGAATTGAGTTCAACCAGTTCTTTGCTGCGGTGTAATTCCCGCGCTTCCAACTTGGCCACTTGTAACATTTGCCGCACCATTTTTTGCAGCCGGTCACTCTCTCGCTCGATGACCCCTAAGAACCGATCTGCTTTTTCAGAATCTTGGGCTTTGCCTTCTTTGAGCAAACGAGCATACATCAAAATCGTAGCTAATGGTGTGCGCAATTCATGAATGATGCCGTGGAAGAAATCATCACGCATTCGTTCCACTTCTCGAATTTGACCTAAGTCACTGAACACAAAAATGAATTCACTGACTTCACCTTCTTCATCCAAAATCGGAGTGCCACTCATGAGCACCGGCACCTTCTCACCATCCTCCCGGTAAATATCTGTGGCCAGCTGCGGGTTAATATGAGAGGTGTCTAAGACTTCCTCTACGAACTCATCGAAACTCCTGTCATACGTGCGAATTTTTTGGTTAGCGGGTTTATTGATCAGGGTTTCAAGGTCTTGTGCCATCAATGTGAGCAAGGCATCATTGGCATGGGTAATAATGCCTGCGCTGTTCACGGTGAGCAGTCCTTCAGACATATTGTTAATAATGGTTTCGACCCGACGTTTTTCAGCGATGACATCGCTGTGCAGCCGGGCATTTTCAATGGCTGCGGCTAAAGGCCCCCCAATGGCTTGCAGCAGCCGTAAATCATGTTCGTTGAAATCACCACTTTTTTTATTGATCGCTTGCAGCACACCAATAATGCGTTCTTCAACTTGAAGCGGGATACACACCATAGAATTGGTTTGAAATCCTGAATCTTTGTCCACATTGGCGTAAAAACGATTATCTAAATACACATCATTGATGATGACGGGCTGTTTATGGTCAGCCACCCAGCCGGCAATGCCTTGCCCTTTTTTGATGCGAATTGTGGGCAGATCTTCAAACAAAGGCCCCAACAAAGAATCGACAAATGTGATGTCTCCCGTTTCTTGATCAATAAGTCCCACGGAGATTGATTCGACAATCAAGGTGCGGCGCACGGGATCGATAAGCTGCTGGTAAATTTTTTGCAGGCTTAGTGTGGAGGTGAGGGCAAAACTGATGTCAGAAACAACACTGAATTCAATGCTTTGGCGGTGTACCTGCTGCTGTAGGTAAGCCCGATCTAAAAATACGGTGATATATGTAATCAGGGATTCAATATTGTCTAGGGTAATGGAACAATGATCTGTAGGATCTATGATACAAAGAACACCAGGCGGTGTGAGGGGGTCTGCTTGCCCAGGAAGGGGCATGGGGGTTGCTAAAATACCCTCTTTGGGCAGCTGCCAAAGTTCACTGCTCACTAATTTTGCTGGTGGTAAGCCAAATTTTGCTTTGTATTGAGCTTTCCCTTCTTTGAGCAGGGAGCCAAAGTTTGCCTTTCCTTTTTGCCAGCGCGTTTGTTGTAAACGGCCGTTTTCATCACATATCCACACATCATAATAAAGACCTTGCATAGCACTCATGCCCACAACTGTTATCGAGCCAGTATGGATGGCAATTTCTTGGGCAACAGTCGCACAGACAAAATGAGCATCAAAAATAGATGCAAGCTCATTTGTGAGTTTTTGCCACAGTGGATGGATGGCTTCTTGGTCAATGCGGGTCGATTCGTTCATCATGCGCAAGTCTAATGCGCTCAGGCGCAGATTGCAAGAAGGATAAGTGCGTATGACTGTAAAGCCATTCCCAGCGGCCACAGGGTTAGCTATTTGTCGTGTGTCAATTCGTGACGAATGACACCGTTTTTATATGACGCATGAGGTTGCAAGATAGGCTGGCCTTTTGTATAGTTCTTGGTAGCAATTCACGCCTTGAAAATCTATTAACTGACTCCGAAAAATTCACAGAAGATGATAGCCATTGCTTAGAGAATCAAAAGCAGCGGCAGCTCAATAATTTGCACAACTATGAATGATGCTGTTCCTTCTGATGTATTTCTGGGTCATTTGAATCTTTTAGAAAATTTCTCTAACTGGAAAGGAGTTTTAGAATGAGCTTTATTGAAGCAGTACATGGACGCGAAGTCTTGGATTCTCGTGGTAACCCCACCGTGGAAGTTGATGTTTTGACATTTAATGGCGCTTTTGGTTCCGCTATTGTGCCTTCTGGTGCCTCTACCGGTATCCACGAAGCATGGGAAAAACGTGATGGCGACAAAAACCGTTATGGGGGCAAAGGTGTTATCCAGGCTGTGCAAGCTGTAAACGAAAACATCGCTGAAGAGTTAGTCGGTTGGGATGTCACCGACCAAGTCGGTATCGACAAGATGATGCTCGAACTTGACGGTACCGAAAACAAGAAAAACTTAGGTGCAAACGCCATTTTGGGCGTCTCCTTGGCTGTAGCTAAAGCGGCTGCTGCCAGCGTTGGCCTGCCTCTCTACCGTTACTTGGGTGGTACCTCCGCGCATGTGCTGCCCACCCCGATGATGAACATTATGAACGGTGGTAAACATGCTGCTGGGGCGACTGACTTGCAAGAGTACATGATTATGCCTGTAGCCGCTGGCTCTTTCCGCGAAGGTTTGCGCCAATGTGCGGAGATTTACGCCAGTTTGAAGAAGGTTTTGGCGAGCAAAGGCTACCCCACCACCGTTGGTGATGAAGGGGGGTTCGCTCCTCCAGTGAAATCTAATGCCGAGCCATTTGAACTGATGATGGAAGCCATCGAAAAAGCTGGTTACAAACCTGGCGACGAAATTATGTTTGCCATGGATCCGGCTGCCTCTGAAATTTATGAGGATGGCCTTTATAATATGAAGGTCGAAGGCAAGAAACTCACCGGCGCTGAAATGGTGGATTTCTACGTTGATCTGGTCAATAAATACCCCATCATCTCCATCGAAGATGGGTTGCAAGAAGATGACTGGGATGCCTGGACCATTATGATGGATAAATTGGGGGACAAGCTGCAAATTGTTGGTGATGACTTGTTGGTTACCAATGTCAAACGCATCGAAATGGCTCTGGAACGTGGTTCTGCCAACAGTTTGCTGTGCAAGGTGAACCAGATTGGTTCCCTGACTGAATCCATCGCGGCTGTAGATTTGGTACAACGCCACAACTGGACGGCCGTTGTTAGTCATCGCAGTGGTGAAACAGAAGATCACACTATCGCTGACCTGGTTGTCGGCTTGAACGCTGGCCAGATCAAAACGGGGGCGCCTGCACGCAGCGACCGTGTAGCTAAATACAACCAACTGCTCCGCATCGAAGAGCAATTGGGTGACAATGCTGCTTATGCTGGCTTGAACGCCTTCACCAACTTGAAACTCTAAAAATAGTTGCCAGTTTTATCAGCATCTATGACAATAAAGGGGTACGGAAACGTGCCCCTTTTTCATTTCTTTTCATGTTAACGTCAATCTAATTGTGTTGGGGCATGCTAGTACGGCTATTAAATTTACTGACAAAGACCAATGACAAAAGACCAAAGACTGATGAAGATTTTGTCTTTCATCCTTTGTCCTGCGTCTGAATTTTAAGGAGATTGCCATGATTTATCTCGATGACGAGCAAGAACAAGAAAATGGGGAAAAGAAAGAGACAGAGATGGGTTTTAATCCCATGCAAAAAATGTTAGAAACACGCACCATTCTCTTGTTTGGTGAGATTGATATGAAAGCAGCGGAGAAGATCTCACAGCAACTGTTGTTGTTGGCTGCTGATTCTGATGATGACATCAAAATTATTATCAACTCGCCTGGTGGCCATGTGGAATCGGGTGATACTATTTTTGACATGATTCGCTTTGTCAAGCCAACTGTGAAGATTATTGGTACGGGCTGGGTTGCCAGTGCTGGTGCTTTGATTTACGCTGCCGCCGAAAAAGAGAACCGCTTTAGCTTGCCTAATACGCGTTTCCTGCTGCATCAACCGATGGGGGGCACCGGTATTCGTCAGGCAGAGGATATTGCTATTGAAGCGGAAGAAATCATTAAGATGCGCCGTCGGCTCAATGAAACTTTTTCTGCGCAAACTGGACAGCCGTTGGAGAAGGTGGAGAAGGATACGGAACGTAACTTCTGGTTGTCAGCGGTAGAGGCGAAGGAGTATGGTTTAGTGGGACAGATTATTACTTCGATTGAGGAAGTTGAGTAAGTCGTGGCCAATCATGAGTAAAACGGGATCTCGTTATGTCTGTTAAACCAAATAAAACATTAGCTGTCTGGTTGTCTGTTGTCAGTTTCTTCATCATCGTTTTGGTGATTTTTGGTGGTTACGTACGTTTGACACGCTCTGGCCTGTCCATGGTGGAGTGGCATGTTATTACCGGGATGGTGCCGCCTGTGGGTGAGGAGGCATGGCAAGAGGCTTTTGCCAAGTATCAGTTAACGCCGGAATTTATCAAAATCAACAAGTCTATGACGGTGGATGAGTATAAATTTATCTACTACAACGAGTATATCCATCGCATGCTGGGGCGTTGGACGGGGATGTTGTATGTTGTCCCGTTGTTTTACTTCATGTGGAAAGGGATGATTCCCTGGCGAAAATCTAGTTTCTATTTGATTATTGGGCTTGGTTTTGCCTTCCAGGGACTTCTGGGCTGGTATATGGTGAGCAGTGGCCTGGTAGACCGCCCTAGCGTGAGCCATTATCGCTTGACGGCGCATTTGGTCACAGCGCTGGGCTTGTTGGCTCTCTGCTGGTGGGCAATTATATGCAATATTTATGGGTCTGATGAAGTACCAGATGATCGCCCAGCGCGAAAATCGGCGCAGCGGTTGGCGGTAGGTCTGGTTGTGGTGTTGATGGTGCAGATTTCTTATGGGGGGTTGGTGGCTGGCTTGAAAGCTGGACATGCTTCTAATACGTGGCCACTGATGTTTGGCAAGCTGATTCCGCCTGGGCTGCTCTCTTTTGTGGAGCCGTGGTGGCTAAATTTACTTGAATTGCCGATTACGGTGCATTATGTGCATCGTTGGTTTGCCTTTGCTGTGTTGGTGATGGCCTTGATTTTGTACTATGTCACCCGGCACAAAGGGTACTATGCTGCCATTTCTTCTGGTATTTGGACGATGGTGGGTTTGGTTTGCTTGCAGATTGCGTTAGGGGTGGGGGTTATTTGGTTTCATGTGCCAGCGTGGTTGGCGTTGGTACATCAGGGTGTGGCTATCACGCTGTTGTTGACAGCTTTGTTTATCAATTTTCAGATCCGCCTTGCTCGTGCGCAAGAAGAACAGGTGGTTGTGGTGGAGCCTGTGTGAGTAGGATGGCTGCGTGGATTTGGAAATGATGGGATTTTTAGGACAGTATTCATAGATTTCTAAATTTTTGTGGCTTTTTTTGCGTTGGGATGTTTGCCGTGGGCAGTTTATAATCTGGCGAATGAGGATTTTTAAACTGCCTGTTCTTGTGTTGTTGTTTGTTGTGTTGTCGGCTTGCCAATTTCCTGCTGAAATGGCAACGGCCGTTCCTCCTACCATGGTGCCCACAGCTATTGTTCAGCCTAATCATGAAACAGGGCAACCGACTGTGGTGTCCTCTGCTGTGCCCACGTTAGTGCCCCCGCAAACGGCCGTTCCCCTGCCCACAACGGCCTACAATCCCAATTTGGCTGAGTGGACTATTCTGGTGTACATGGATGGGGACAATAATCTGGAGTTGTCGGCCTTGCAAGATTTAAACGAAATGGAAGCGGCGGGTAGCTCTGAGCAAGTCAATGTTGTGGCGCAGATTGATCGAGCCAGGGGGGAAACGGCGGCAGATGGCGATTGGACAGGTGCCAGACGGTATCGAATTGTGGGGGATGCAGCTGAACAGGTGCTGGCCTCAGAACTTCTGGCAGACATGGGCGAACTCAATATGGGGGATCCGCAAGTGTTGGCTGACTTTGTTGCTTGGGGAATGCAAGCTTTCCCTGCCAACCGCACTGCACTGGTTCTCTGGGATCATGGGGCTGGCTGGCAAGGCATTTCATTCGATAACGATACTCCCCTTGGCGCAGATCATCTTGATTTGGCGGACTTAAATGGTGGTTTGTCTGCGGGGCTGGCAAAACTTGGTCAGTCGAGATTAGATGTGGTTGCCTTTGATGCCTGCTTGATGGGGCAGCTCGATGTGTTTGAGGCTGTGCAGCCTTATGCTCGTTATGCTGTTGCCTCAGAAGAACTCACACCGGGGCGAGGTTGGAATTATCGCAGTTGGCTGGGACAGTTGTATGCCAATCCCCAGTTGGCGGGTAGTGAGTTGGCCAGGCTGCTGGTGGATGATTTTGCAGGCACGTATACCCAGATAGAGCCAGATGATTTTGTGACGATGGCTGCCGTTGATTTGCAGCAGCTGCCTGCCCTGACTTATGCCTGGGAATCCTTGTCCCAAATCTTGCTGGCAGATCCTGTTTTTACCGCCAGTGCGGTGGGGGATGCCCGTAGTGGCGCCGAAGCGTTTGCCCGGGTGTATGCCCAGGCGTTTGAGCATTATGGGGTTGTTGATTTGGGTCACTTTGCCAGCATTCTTGCCCAACGTAGTCCAAGCGCACAGGTGACGGCGGCAGCTTTGCAGGTGGATGAGGCTTTGCAAACGGCCGTTCTCGCTAACAGGCATGGTGCTGGCTTCAAAAACAGTGATGGTATCGCCATTTACTTTCCCCAAAGCCAAGAATACTATGCGGAAGCGTATGGGCAAGCGACGCCGCTCAAGCTTTGGAACCAATACCTCTACAGTTATCACACCCATAGTTTTGCTAAATTACCACCTCCTGAAATTCATCTGGCACCCGTGACGGCAGACAGCGTAGGGGTGCAAAGCCCGGCGTATTTAGACTTTGAGATTGTGGGACGAGATATTGCCAATGTGGTTCTTTTTGCTGGATTTTACGGCGAGGATGGCACCCGGCGGCTTGTGGAATATGACAATTTGATACCTGAGCCTACTTTTTTGCCTGATGGCAGCTCGATTTATGAATGGCGAGATGGGGTTCATGAGGATTTTTACATCTGGCATACCAAAGTAACCTATCTTTACGACCAGGTGGGAGCCGGTGATTTTGCGGTGATGTGGCCGACTGCGCCCGGGAGTGACTTGTTTACGGTGTCAGGCGAATTCCAGCGCGCCGATGGCACGACGTTTCCGGCCAACCTGGTCTTTGACCATACCACTGACCACTTGACTCGAATTTGGGGGGCGGGGAGCAGCGCCGCCGCTGCCGAGATTACGCCGCAACTGGGTGATACGTTTCAAATGGACACATGGTACTTTGATGAGAATGATGAACTTTATGCGGAACAGGGTGTGATCCTCACTTTTGATGAGACGGGCAGCCTTTATTTTGATTGGCGACCATTGCCAAACGGCCGTTATTTTATTGGCTTTGAGGCAGAAAACGTGGCTGGCGGTTCCGCTCGGGTGGCAACGGATGCCGTTGTTAACAATGAAGAGGTGCTGGACGGATACACCGCCTATCTGGATCCATATCTCGGTTTCCAGTTCATGCATCCCAGCAATTGGTATACGCCCGTTTATACAGACGCGCTGCTCTACACCAGCAGTCGGGATACAGACACCCATCTGCAAGTGATAATTTATCCGCATCTAGAACCTGATACCAATCCGCTGGCCTTGAAAAACCAAACTCTGCACAATTTTGGAGCAGTCGATCTGCTTTATCAAGATGAAATTGCGGTGGCCGGTGTCGGTGGGCAGCAGGTGGCTTATGGCTATGACAAAGCGGGCGTTGGTCCTCGCACTGGCCTATTCTTCACATTTGTGAAAGAGGGCAAAGGGTATGTGGTTGATGTGGATGGTCCGCAGGAGTTGGAAGCAGAAACTATTGCCGCAGTGCAGCAAATGCAGCGCAGTTGGCAATTTACAGACCAGAGATTTGGCTTTAAACCGGGCGATTGGGCTGAATTGGATGAGGAAGCTTTTAGTGTGGCATATCCGCTGGACTTCCGCTATCAAGCGCAAGGGGATTGGCAGCGTTTTGTGGCAGATGGTCACACCTTTGTCGCCTTACGGGCGCAACCAGAAACGCGACCCTCTGTGGACGTGTTGGCGGCGCTCGTGCGGGATGCGGGGGCAGGGGTAGACAGCTTTGAGGCAGAACGGCCGTTTCCTTTCCCGTTAGCTGGTTATGTGTGGGATCGTGTCAACTTTGCCTATACCGCCACCGATGGCACCGAAATTTGGGGCGCTATCATGACCCGCATTGATGACGGGCAAGAAATTGTGGCCTGGGCTGAAGCTCCAGCCACCACCTACAATGACCTCGAAGCAACCATCTTTTTGACTCTGATTGCTGATTTAAGGAACGAAAATTAAATAATACAGGGTAAAATTGTTTTGAGGGATGATGAAACTTCATTAACGGCCGTTTCCATGACACGAGATAAGGGTTCACCCAGGTTGGTATGCAGGGGTTGGATGCCGATAAGCGCGACTTCTGTAGGGGTAACGGCCGTTAAATATTGAGCCAGCATATATGGGGGCATTGTATGCGTCGAAGCACTGATACCAGTCGTTTCTTGCCACGGCAGCCAGCGAACCGTGCCCGGGGGCTCATCCATCTGCGCCATGTCAATCAAAATAGTCAAATCAGGAGAGAATTTGCGAATTGGCCCCGTATGATTTTCAGGAGCATGGGCTGCTTCTACCAGCAAAACATGCGGGAGAGAAGTAGGGGAAAATGCATCAACCAAACTGCGGATAACGACGATACCAGCCATATCATCACCACGCATTTCATTGCCGATACCCACGAGAGCCACCCGGATAGGCCACCTCCCGGCATTATCCTGACATAGTCTCGACAAAGTCTGCAAGAGCAAATTTTGCCACGGCTTTTGCCAGGTCTTCTTCTCGTCCATAATTGACTTCAAAAGGAACCTTATCCGTTGCTGCCAGTTCCCATTGCTCATCTGACATTTCAATGCAGTTAAAACGACAGCTTTCCACACATTGGGCACAATAAGTACAACGGTCAACATGATACTGCATCACAAACCGTTTCGCTTTCTTGTCAATCGTGATGATCTCAATTGCTTCAGCCGGACAATCCTTGCTGCACAGATTACACCCCGTGCATTTCTCTGGATCCCATTCCAGCTTGCCCCGCAGCCGTTCAGGTGCTTCGACACGTTCAAAAGGATATTGCACAGTCGCTGGCTTCTTCCACAGCGATTCGATCACATCACTAAACATGGTTGCAATCTTCATAACATTTTCTCACTCATAAACTAGCTGAAACACCATAATAATCAACCCTTGCAGCAAAACCAGCAGCGCCCCATAACGCCACCATATCCCCACAGTCTGGTCAATGCGCAGCCGCGTCATCAACGATTGCAGCGCCGCCAAAACAGCCAACAGCCCCACAGTTTTAACTAAGAACCACAACGGGTTCGCAACACCACCCATGTAAAAAGCCGTGATCAAAGTCAACCCAATAATCAATTCCGCCCCTTTACCCAAATGGAAAATCGCCAGACCACGACCACTGTATTCAGTTAGGGCTCCAGCAACAATTTCAGTTTCCGCTTCAGGTGAATCGAAGGGCGGCAGTTCTAACTTACCCATCAAGCCAATAAGCGCCACCACAAAGCCAATCGGTTGCACAAACATCATCCACGTGTGCGTTTCAGTGTAAGCTATGATGTCACTAATCTGCCAACTGCCAGCAGCAATAGCTGGTCCAAGAAGTGCCAACAAGAAAGGGGCTTCATAGGCAAACAATTGTGTTAAGGCACGGGTTGATCCCACCAATGAGAAGCGGTCTTTGGCATTGGCACCAGCCAGACCGATACTCAATGTGAGCAAACTCAGCATATAAACCGCCACGATGAGATCGCCAGGGAAACTATACGCCGGCTCCAAACCAGCCATGGGCACGTATAAAGAGGCCGTTAACGCTCCGGCCAAGGCAATGAGCGGCAAAATAGCAAAAAGAACAGGATTGACGCCATCAGGCACAATCTCTTCTTTTGATAACAGCTTAATGGCATCAGCCAAGGGTTGAAACCAGCGCGGCCCTATTCGGTTTTGCGTGCGAGCGATGATTTTGTGATCCAGCCACTCATACATCAACCCCGCAAAAAGGACAAACAATCCGCCAGGGAAAAAGAGCAATGCCACGATATTTCCTAATGCGTCCATAATTAAACCTGTGCTTAATGACCGTCTAAAAATTACTCCCCATTTTTCCTGGGTAAGGGTCATTTGCAGTGCATCCATCAATTCCATACCTTATTTATGGATGCGCACTTAATTGTGTTTCATCGGCACCCCTAAGCCTTCTTTGCGTAATAATCAATGCCATGCTGACGTAGATGTTCCCACGTCCATTGGCCATGCTCGCCCTGGGAATTGCAAATAGTCACACCCCGGTCATTACAAGAGAAACAAGGGTCGATTCCAACTAAGAGCATAGGCATGTCGGCTAATTGATGGCCGACCGCCATGGCCAGGACAGAGGCCATGTTCATCATCGTAGGGGTGCGCACTTTCAGTCGCTCCGGTGAATCTTTGCCGCTGCTGCGAATGTAGTAGAACACTTCACCACGCGGTGCTTCCACACGGCTGATAACCTCGCCTGGTTTAAGGCGACGAGGGAAACGTTTGACTTGCAAGTCACCTTCAGGCAGATTGTCAAGGATTTCGCGGATCACGCGATAGCTTTCAAACAGCTCTTTCAGACGAACCACAAATCGCGCTTCCAAATCACCGGCCGTTTCCACTACCATTTTGATGGGAAATTGATCATAAGCGGAGTAAGGGGCATCAACGCGGACATCTCGCCTGACACCAGAGGCGCGTGCCGTTGGTCCTAAAATACCAAGTCGTTTAGCTTGTTCCAGATTAGCCACGCCGATACCCCGTGTCCGTTGCAAGAACATCGCATCTGTCGTGACGATATCTAAATAATGCTTGGTACGTTTTTCCATAAAATCGACGGCTTCCAGAATCATTTTACGGTGTTCATCAGTCACATCGAATTTCACACCACCGAGGACATTTGCCGAGTAGTTGACGCGGTTGCCAGTCAGGCTTTCCAGGATGTCCATGATGGTTTCGCGGTCGCGCCAGGAGAACATGAACAGGGTGTCGAAGCCAGCTTCGTGAGCGGCAACGCCGAACCAGAGCATATGGCTGTGGATGCGTTCTAGCTCCGCGACCAAAACACGTATGGCTTGAGCGCGAGCAGGAACGGCCACTTTTGCCAGTCGTTCTACACCACGAGCGTATGTGAAGGCATGAATATGTGAACAAATGCCACATATGCGCTCGACGAGGTAGAGGTTCTGATTCCAGTTTCGGGATTCGGCTCCCTTCTCAATGCCGCGATGGACGTAGCCCAGGCGCACGGTAGCCTCGGTGACCACCTCACCATCTACAGCAAATTCAAAGTGACCAGGCTCTTTGAGTGCCGGATGCTGTGGACCGATGGGGATGATGAATTTTTCTTCTTTTTGGGTCATTTCAAGCATCATAATGATTTTGTTCCTTCACGTGGGAACGGAAATTAGAGCATACGACGACATCGTTTCCTTACCGTTCCGCGAAACTGACGATGTAATTCCATGTTTTATTTCATCGTCACTCCTGCGCATGACATGTCTATATCTGAAATCGTTTATGAAAAGTTAAAAGTGCTTACCATGCCCTTGAAAATGTTTAGTTGGCAGGCATTTCAAAGTCTTTGCGCAGTGGATAGACACCTTTGGGCCACTCGTCGGGTAGGAAGAGATGGTCTGTGTTTGGTGTGTCGGTGATGGTGACCCCTAACATTTCCCGCAGCTCTCGTTCGAAGAAGCTGGCAGAAGGAATAAGGCCACAAACAGTGGGCACTTCTGGGTTTTCACGCGGCACTGTCACTACCAGCGTGACGACCGCAGCGCCATGACAGAAGTGATACAGCACTTCAATTTCGCCAGCTTCCACGCCCAGGTCAACGCCGGTGATGGTGGCGAGGTATCCCCATTCGTTAGCCAGCAGTGCTGCAATTACCGCTAATAAATTTTCAGCGGAGACTTCCATATCGAGAACGTCAGGACGGCCGTTTCCTGTTAACTTGATTCGCCGCTTGTCATAGTCAAACATGAGCTGGTTTTCGCCACGAGTTGGCTCTTTTTCCTCTGGCTGTGGGCGATTTGCTTCAGGAATCCAGGGTTTGAGGATTTCCTCTGCCTGATGCAGCAGTTCATTTACTTCGGTTTCCGATTCACACAACATCTAACAACTCCTCCGGCTTGTTGACCTCAATCGGTTTGCCAGCTTGCAAGGCCGTTAACAACTTCACGAGGCCGTCGATAATCGCTTCTGGGCGAGGTGGGCAGCCTGGAATGTAGGCATCCACCGGAAGGACTTCGTCAATGTGGCCAACCACGTTGTAGCAGCCCCGGAAAACGCCGCCAGAGATGGCACAGGAGCCGACCGCGACCACGAATTTGGGGTCGGGCATCTGTTCGTAGATGCGTTGCAAGCGAGCCCGAGATTGCAGCGTGACGGGACCTGTGCAAACGAGTATATCAGCGTGGCGCGGGCTGCCTTGTAGTTTGACGCCAAGACGCTCTGCATCGTAGCGTGGGGTCAATGTGGCTAAAATTTCAATGTCACAGCCATTGCAGGAACCGCTGTTGTAATGGATGAGCCAGGGTGAGTTCACACGAGCCCATGTTTTTACTTTGTCGAGAATGTCATTCCATTCTTGTGTAATGTTCATAAGAATTCCTTTTTCGTTTGCATGCCACAATCGGTGATCGGTTTGCGAAACACGGAATACAATTCACCCTAGAATCAAAGCTAAGAGTGCCAGAATCAAGCCGCCCAGGTACAAAATCGAGATAGGTGAGACGATAGCACTGCCTAACATGAGTACGCCCAAATGCAAAACGGCAAAGAACAAGGCGATGACGAAGAATGGTTTGTAACCGGGCACGCCAACTTTGACGGGGAGGTTCTCACCACCGGTGTAAGAGCTGGTCTTTTCGGCACTGGGGCTGTTTGGTTCGGCCATAAGCTTACCCAGGCCAGATAAGATGCCGACCAGAACGATATACAGTATAAAGGCAATGGGTGGCATTAGCAGGACACTCATTTATCTATCCTCCAAACATCGCCATCAGGGTGGCGGCGGCGGGGTCTACGATGGGCGTTACCAGGCTGGGCCAGAGACCAATCACGATGACGGCCATTGCCAACAGACCTAGCGGAATATTCATCAATGCAGGCACAGGCTCTCCCTGGAGAACGGCCGTTGATGGGTTTCTTTTATAAACAGCGTTGATCAGGGGGGTGTAGTAAGCCAGCGATAGCACACTGTTGAGGGCAGCAAAGAGTACCAACCCGAAGATGATCCAGTTCCTCGTTTCAAAGCCCGCCACAAAAATTTGCCATTTAGACATGAAGCCCACCAGCGGTGGAATCCCGCCCAAACCGAGCAGCGCAATGCTGAACACCAGGGCAATAAACGGATATTTTTGGGAACTGCCCGCCAAATCCTGAATCGTGAGCGGGCTGTGGCTATTCTTGGCGGTGTGCATCACATAAAGCAGGGTGCCTGCCGAGAGGAAGGCCAGCCCTTTCATCAGGCTGTGGCTGAGAATGTGGAACATGCTGCCGCTGGCACCTACTTTACTGCCGAAGTAAATAGCGATGCCCAGACCGATGAGCATGTAGCCAACATGGGTCAAGCTGGAATAGGCTAGCAGGCGTTTGACTTGTTGTTGGCGCAGTGCCAGCAAATTGCCCACGACCATGTTCAGTGTGCCGAAAATCAAGAGCAAGATGCCGAAGGACGAGGCAGAACCAGTCAACGGGGATAAGGCACGAAGCATAGCGATGAGTCCGGCTTCGATGACGATACCGGAGAGCATGGCGCTGATGCCGCTGGGCGCTTGCGCGTGTGCATCTGGCAGCCAGGTGTGCAGGGGCACAATCGCTACTTTAACGCCATAGCCAATGACGAAGAGGGCACCAGCTGTTAGCAGCAGCATGGAGGCTACGTTGGCGTTGGCGTATGCGGAGATTTCCCAGACATCGAGCGTGCCAGTTTCTGCCAGCACCAGCGCGATACCCAGCAGCACGAAAACGGAGCCTGTCGCACTTTGTACCAGATATTTGATACCTGCCTCTAGCGAAGCGGGTTGGTCGCGGTAAAAAGCAACCAGGAGGTATGAGGTGATGGCCATCGCTTCAAACCAGAGCCACAAGTTGAACAGATCACCGGTGCTGCCGAGGCCGATCATGACGCCGGTAATGGCGAGCAACATGGCGTAGTATTTAGACTCACCTAGCTCACCGCGCATGTAGGGTGTGGAGTAGATGAGGACGAGGGTGGTTAGGGTGAGAACGGCCGTTGCCAGAAGCAAACTCAAGCCATCTACACGCAGCGTAACTGTCCCGTAGCTCCATTCCCTGATGCTCTCTGCCTGAAACTGCTGCCAGACGCCAACCAACGGTACCCAGACCGTGGCGATGGCCAGCAACGCAATCCAACGGGCAACGGCCGTTTGCTGCGAATTGTGGCGCGTGATAATCCGACCAACCAGGTAGACTATCGGCGACCACAACAGGGGTATCCAGATGAGCCATACGAATAAGGGAATGTTGTCCAAGTTGAACGTTTCCATTTCTCATTCCGTTATTGGTAACCGGTATCCAGTCATCGGCGGCCGGTCATCCTGCGCATGGCTGCCTGTTTACTGTATGAAGAACACCACACACAAGACAGCAATCAAACCCAGGAGAATGCCAGCGATATTCCAGTTCAATTGCCCTGTTTGAGTCAGTTGTAACGCTGACGCAGATTTTTGTGTGATGTTGACCAAACCTTTGTTGATGGCTTCAAAACCAAAGCCTTTGTCAGCCCAGCGTCCCCAGAAGGCAAATCGTTTGCTGAGGGCGGCCCATTTGTCCCGGAACCAGTAGAGTGCGGCTCCAAGAGCAACCATGCCCATGGCCACGTAAGCTGCTGGGGCTGTTAAAATTTCCATCACAAATGCCAGCAGCGTGATGGTGTGGAAATGTTGACCAGGCAGCGTGTCTTTCAGCCAATGGCCGAATGAGCCAATGAGGAGCCAGGTGGTCAGGGCACCAATTGCCAGGGGCACAAGCGCCACTTTCATGGCTGTGCCAGCTTGGTGGATGTGAACGGATTCAGTTGCGTTGGCTTTGCCAAAGAAGACCATGCTGACCATGCGCAAGCTGTAGAAGGCGGTCAGACCGGCTGCCAGCAATACGCCGAGGTATGCCCACAGCGGCCCCTCGTGTAAGCCTGCTTCCAAGATAAGTTCTTTACTCCAGAAGCCGTTGAAAATCGGCAGGCCAGCTAATGCAGCTGCCCCGATGATAAAGACAACAGCAGTAAAGGGCATGGCTTTGCGCAAGCCACCCATCTGGCGCATGTCACGAGTGTCAACGCTATGGATGACTGCGCCAGCCGCCAAGAAGAGCAATGCTTTGAAGACGGCATGGCTCATGAGGTGGAATTGGCTGGCCAGCACACCGCCTACGCCAAGGGCATAGACCATGTAGCCCAACTGGCTCACGGTGGAGTAGGCCAGGGTGCGTTTCAAATCGTTGGCGACGACAGCCATGCTGGCAGCTATGAGTGCTGTGATCATCCCCACAAAGAGAACGGCCGTTTTCCAGCCAGCTACATCTTCAAAAGCAGGGTAGAAACGAGCTAACAAGTAGACCCCTGCATTCACCATGGTGGCGGCATGGATGAGCGCACTTACAGGAGTTGGGGCTTCCATCGCATCGGGGAGCCAGGTGTGGAAGGGAACCTGCGCCGATTTTGCCATGGCTGCAATCAAGAAGGAGAAGCCAATGAAGGCCAAAATTTCTGGTGGAATGAGGTACGCTTGCACCAAGAGATCGTTGATTTGGTATGTGCCCAGGTAGCTGTAGGCAGCTAAGGTGCCAGTTAACAAACCAGCACCACCAACCTGCGTGATAATCAACGCTTTGATACCACCACGTACTGCTTTCGGATCGTCATTGAAGAAGGAGATGAGCGCGTAAGAGCAGAAGGCTGTCATTTCCCAAAAGAGGAAGAGCAGCAGCAAACTGCCGGAGAGTACCAACCCGGCCATCGAGCCAATAAAGAGGAGAATCAGCACATAATAGCGGCCCAGCTGAGCTTCACCGCGCATGTAATCGACAGAGAAAATAATTGCTAGACTACCAATTGTGGTAGCGACCACAGCCAGGAAGATGCCTAAACTATTGGGAATGAAAGTAAACGCGCCAAAAGCAGTGCCAAACTCAAAAGAGATGACCGCTTCTTCTGTGGCGTGGGGAATCAGAGCCAGGGCAGCCGCAGCGGCAGCCAGGGAAAAGATGATGGCGAAAGCGTGTTGCAGCCTGCTCCGCTTATCTCCTAACAGCCAGACGCACAGAGCCCCTGCCCAGGTCAAGGTCATTGTCAAAATAACTAACCAAGCTGCAGGTATCATGGCTTATCCTTTCAGCGAGGACAGCACTTTAATGTCCAGCGTGCCCAGGTAGCGTTTGGCCTGAACGGCTAAAGCCAGGCCAATGACAGCCACAATGGTGTCAGCCACGATGACGGTCATGGCCAGGCTTTGTCCCAGCATGATTTGCCCGCTCATTTTACCAGCTACCACTAAGGCGATGATGGCTCCTTTGACGAGCAGTTGCAGGGCAATGATGATTTGGAATAGGTTGCGCACGGTGAGCAGAGCATAAAGTCCTACCCCGATAAGGCAGAAAACACCGATGACAACGATGCTTAATTCTGAACTCATGCGGTTATCTCCGGGAGGGCACCGTCAACGGCACCTTCGATAATGGTTGGTTGTGGCTCAGGTAAGCCGCTTTGGGGTGGGGCTGGCACCGGCTCTGGGATGGCTTGAGCCGCTGGCTCTTTTTCAGCCAAAATGCCCAGGATACCGAGTACTCCAGCGAAGATAAGACCAATCTGAACAAGCACATCCAGTCCGCGCTGCTCCCACAACATGGTGGAGAATGCTGGTTCAGCAACAGCGGCTGCTGGTTCGCTCGTGGGTAGTGTAAACCAGGCGACTAATCCCATGGCTGTCAATGCCACTGCCCCAGCGATAGTCCAGGGCACTAAGGCTGGTTTGCCCATGGCGTCTTCGCCTGCAATACTGATGCCAAACACGAAAAGGACTGTGACCAAACCAGCGCCAACGCTTAGTTCAATCACAGCTACTTCATGGGCACCCAGGGTATACAGCAAACAGGCGGTTAGGGCACTGGTGCAGGCCAGCCATAGGGCAGCAGGTAGCAGGTGTTTTGTTCTTATTGCCTGGAAAACAGCAAGTATGAGTGCCAACACGATGATGAGCGTGGTAACCATGATGGATATCTCCGTCTCATCCAAATGGGTAATGAGTTATTGACTGGATCGCCGCGAACATGCAAGCAGTAAGATACCAGTGATGAAGAAAGGTGAGCTGTATGCCAGTGCAGAGAATAAGGGGGAATCGGTGAAGTTGAAGAAGACGAGGATGCCGATGCCAATGGCGCTTATCACGGCGATCAGTCCGCCAATGAGCTCCCAACGCCAGCTGCATACCAATCCGGCAATGGCTAGGATGAGCAGACCAAATAGAAGGGAAACGGCCGTTAAGCCCTGATTGGTTTGCAAAGAGGCCATTGCTTCCATGCCGATGACGCGCAGATAAATAAGCCCGGTAAGCAGTGCCAAAATGCCAATGGAACGCACCAAATAGCGTGTTTCTTTCACCCGAAAGGTATCTTCGTTGTTACCGTGATTGGAGTTTGATACTTGTGCCATCGTATACCTCCCTATTTGCCTGTAACTGCTTTTGGCAAGGATGATGAGATAGCTCATAGTATGGGACAGACAGGTAGTTGCAGGCTGACCTTTTTTAGGAACGGAAATTAAATAATACGACGAAATCGTTTCCTTAAGTGACCGTTTATAAATTGCTCCCTGTTTTTTAGAGGTAAAGGTCACTTGAAGCGCATCCATCAATTTTGTAGCTTATTTATGGATGCGCACTTACCGTTTCTTAAAGCGTAACGAATTAGCGGTGTGAGGGGAAGTATCAGTTGTCATGTTTCAAATATGACGAATGGCTAAATAATTGTCACTCCTTAGTATTTTTTCCGTTTCTTTTTGGCGCGTTTTTTGGCTTGTTTCATCAGGGCTTTGTGGAAGTTGATGGTGGATTCATTTTCAGCGGGGCGGCGGAGGGTATAACGGCCGTTTGCGTCCAATTCCCAAGCCAAATAGTTGTCTGAGAGTGCGAGTTCGAGGGTGTCTATGAGCCGTTGTTGCAGGGCAGGCTCTTCGATGGGCGTGATCAGTTCTACCCGATCATTGAGGTTGCGTCCGCGCCAGTCGGCGCTGCCGATGAAGGTGAGCGGCGCTCCGTTGTTATGGAAGTAGAAGATGCGGTCATGTTCCAGGAAGCGTCCGAGGATGCTGATAATGCGGATGTGGTCGCTGTAGCCAGGGAGACCCGGGCGCAACCGGCTGTGCCCGCGAATAATCAGGTCGATTTGCACGCCAGCTTGGGAAGCGCGATACAGTTCTCGAATCATGCGTACATCGTCGATGGCATTCATTTTAGCGATGATACGGCCGTTTCCATGTTCTTGATGATGGGCGATTTCTTGTTGGATATGTGCCACGAAGCGGCTGCGCATATTGCTGGGGGCGATGAGGACTTTCTCGTATTGTTGACCAGGGGCGTAACCAGTTAGGAAGTGGAAAAGATTGACAATGTCACGCCCTAATTCAGGATCGCAGGTGAGCAACCCAAAGTCTGTGTAGAGTTTGGCGGTTTTGGGATGGTAGTTGCCGGTGCCGATGTGGCAGTAGGTACGTGGTCCATGTTTTTCTTGGCGCACAATGAGGGTGGCCTTGGTGTGGGTCTTTAGGCCGACCAGGCCGTAGGCTACATGAACTCCAACGCGCTCTAGTTCTCTAGCCCATCCGATGTTGTTGGCTTCGTCAAAGCGGGCGGTCACTTCAACTAGCACGGCTACCTGTTTGCCTTGTTCGGCTGCTCGTTTGAGCGCGGCCACGATGGGTGAGTCGGAGGAGGTGCGGTAGAGGGTGAGTTTGATGGCGAGTACCAGCGGATCGACGGCCGCTTCTTCGATGAGACATTGTACGCTGGCGGTGAAGGAGTCGTAGGGGTGATGAACGAGGATGTCACCCTGGCGCATGATGGCGAAGATGTCTGTGGTGTCTTTGGTGCGTCCTTCGAGGAAGAGTGGGTAGGGGATGGCTGGCTGCCACGGTTTATCTTTGAGTAACGGCCGTTTTGCCCCGGCAATAGTGAAACAAGCTGTGAGGTCCATTAAGCCGTCTACTTCATATACATCTTTCCCGGTGAGACCTAATTCACGCATAATGAACTGGAGTTCGTTATCTGGCATTCTCTTGTCTATTTCCAGGCGCACCACAGCCGCAAAACGACGTTCGCGCAGTTCTGCTGAAATCATCTTGAGGAGATCATCTGCCACTTCGTCATCGCGGTCGATGCCAGCATTGCGCGTGATGCGGAATGGTTGCACGGCTACAATTTCCATGCCTTCAAATAAATCTTGGGCGTGTTGTGCAATGAGTTGTTCGATGGGCAGGTAACGTAAAAAGCTGTCGTCTTGCTCGCTGTGGGGATCGGGGGGCACGGGAATCCAGCGTGGTTTAGGGATTTTTAACCGCGCAAAGTGGGTTGTGGCGCGTAAGGGGTGCCGAATGACAAAGGCTAAGGAGAGGCTCAAATTGGAAATGAAGGGGAATGGGTGTCCTGGATCAACTGTCAGCGGGGTGAGGATGGGGTAGATGTGGTCGAAGAAGTATTTTGAGAGGGCGGCTTGCTGCCCAGGCGTTAACTCCTCGTAGTCATAAATGTGGATGTTGGCCTCTGTTTTCAGCAATGGTTTGAGGGTGTTTTCCCATAAGTCGGTGACGGTGTTGTGCATGACGAGGATGGCTTCGCGTAGTTCGTCGAGCTGTTCACGGGGAGAACGGCCGTCAGGGCTTAGTTTACGCACGCCTGCCGCTTCTTGTCGTTTGAGACCCCCGATACGTTTTTGCACGAACTCGTCCAGGTTGTTGACGGTGATGGCTGCGAATTTGACCCGTTCAAGCAAGGGGGTGCGTTCGTCGAGGGCGAGATGCAGTACGCGCCAGTTGAAGTCGATCCAGGCGAGTTCCTGGTTGAAGTAGAGGGAGGGGTGCTTGAGTTCGGCTCCTTCTGGCACGGGCTGTGGTCTGACAGCCCAGGGTATCTCGAAGGCGGCGGGTTCGGGTGGTGTTTGGTCGTCTTGGGGAGGTGAGGGGGAAACGGCCGTTTCTGCTTCAATGATTTCGTGTTGTTCTATTTTCACTGATTCATCAATGTTCATTTGTTTATCCTAAATGTCTAAGTGCGTCACTGCTGCTCATGGTTGTTCACGTCATTTTAACCATGATACCATGCCTGTCTCAACTGGTATAGGTTACCATGTGTGCTATACTTCTCATCGTCTAATTTTGGCTATTAGACTACTTGACTAATTGAGTAAAAGATTAAAGGATTAAACTATGCGTGGTAGTCTCAAAAGCAAACGTGAAATTGAAAAAATGCGTGTCTCCGGCCGGATGGTGGCCGAGTGTTTCAAACTTTTAGAGGAAAATGTCAAACCAGGCGTCAGTCTGCGTGTGTTAGACCAACTGGTGGAATCCTACATCCTCAAGCAAGGGGCGCAACCCTTGTACAAAGGTTACCAGGGCAGTTCTGCCGATCACCCGCCATTTCCAGGTGTTATTTGCGCCTCTGTTAATCATGAAATTTGCCACGGTTTGCCTGATGATCGCATCCTCAAGGAAGGGGATGTGATCGGCATTGACATTGGCTTGAAATACAAAGGTTACTGTGGCGATGCGTGTGTGACCTTTCCGGTCGGCAGAGTATCTGCTGCCACAGAACGAATGCTAGAAATTGGCAAAGAAGCGTTGAAGATTGGCATTGAGGCGGTGAAACCAGGTGGTTATCTCAACGACATTGGTCAGGCTATCCATGCGTACGCAGATAGCAAGGGCGTTGCCGTTGTGCGGGAGTGGGGCGGACATGGCATTGGCCGCAACTTGCATGAACCCCCTTCTGTTTCCCACATTCGCCAACCGTCCAGGGGACCCAAACTGCGTCCGGGCATGGTCTTTACCATTGAGCCGATGATCAACCAGGGCAATCATGGCTGGATATTGCTCCCTGATGGCTGGACGGTGATAACGGCCGATGGCTCTCTTTCGGTGCAGTTTGAACATACCCTTGCGTTGACAAGGCAGGGCGTAGAGATCTTGACGACGCTGTAAACCGGGAACGGTATCTACAGCGGTTATCATAAATGGGGAATGGTCACAGCCAGGCTCTGGAGCTGTTTTTACGCCATCATGCCGACAGACCTAGCTCTCGTGGTCAGGTTCACGCATCACGGAATATGTTTGGGGTGTCGGCTCATCAGGGGGAAGCTGCGAACTGATCTGCACGTCGGGCCAGGGTGGGATGTCCATGATTTTGGCGTGGATATAATGAGCGATAACGGCCGTTGATCCCAACAATGGCACTACAATCAACGCTGCCAATATACCCGCCAAGGATAATGCTCCGATAATACTCACAAACACCACACCCGGGTGCATATTGAGCGACGATCCCATGATTCTTGGGCGCAGCCACACATTTTCCACAGCTTGAACCAAGGCAAACACCCCTATCACGATGAGTGTAAACCAAAGGTTGGACATAGGAATGTAGGTAGAGCCAGCAATCAAAGCCACAATTGCAGCTGCCCCAGCCACAATCACAGGCCCAACCGTCATAATCACGTCAAAAATAGCAGCCAGTATGCCAAAAACGACAGCACCAGGCATGCCAATTGCTGTCAGTAATAACGTGGTCAAAAAGCCAATGAGGAGGGATAAGCGAAGCTGGCCACGCAAATAACGCTGCCACACCAGGCGCACCTCATCATAGACGCGCCGGAAATCACTTTGATAGGCGTCGGGTCCCAAGCCGATGAGCCATTCCCGCAATCGAGGCCAATCTTGCAGTAAATAAAAAGTAGAAATGATAATGACAAGTATCCACGTCAGATTTGTTGATGTGGAGCGCAGCCATTCCCAAATGATGTCTGGGCGTACCAATGCCGAGCTGTCGATAGGGAAATTGTCGATGAGGGTTTGCGGATGGAGTTCTGTGCCTAAAATGACAATGGGGTGGGAGAGTGTTGTTTCTAACCGCTGCCACATCACGCCGTAGATTTCTTGAATATCATTGGCAATATTGCTGATTTGAGCAGGCGCCAGCAGCGCCAAAGTCACCCCGATGGCCACGATACCTGCTAAAGCCGCTAGATACACGATTAAAGTGACCCATTGCCGTTTAAGTTTTGTGTGGCTGTTGAAAAAGGTAACGGTGGGATTAAGCAGCCAGGCCAAAAGGGCTGATATTGTTAGGGGGACGATTAAATCTTTGGCAAATACCGCAAGGGCGATGACAGAAATCAGCACTAAGATGAGACCAATATAGCGAGTTGTTTTGCTCCAACTTTTACTCATAAAGTGTCCTAAGCACGATTACATTCGTCTGTATTTGTTACCGATGCGCGGGGGAGATGGGAATTGGTGGTAACGATGCCATTATAACGATTTTTGGGTTGATGGTTCAACTCCTACTCATGTTTTGGGTTTATAAAATGAAAGTGCCCGGCACTTTATTCTATTGTTACCGAAACCAACTGTCCGGCGCTTGGTATACACACGTCCTCGTGCTTTCTCTTTACGCGAAGGGTACCAATAGGTTGCAGCTGCAGGGCGTCCTGAACCAACGGATCGGTGGTTCCTCTGCCCTGATTGGCGCAGTGCTGGGCATTTCTATGAGGCTCACTCCTCAAGAAACGTTTTGTTAGCACCCGTTGTGATACATTTTATGCGTGACGTTTCGTCACTGATGCTACAACGTGTATAATTCTTTTCATGTCTATTCCATTGAATTCCCAACTGATTTCCACACTTTTGTTTGATTTAGATGGCACTTTGCTTGACTCGTTTGCGGCACACTACAAAGCATATCAAATCATGTTCCCGCAGTTTGGCATAGAGGTCAGTGAGGCGCATTTTTTTGCGAACTATTCACCTGACTGGTATCACACCTACCGTATGGTGGGCTTGCCAGAGGATCAGTGGCAGGATGCAGACCGTGTTTGGCTAGAAGCTGTGGCTGATATTAATTGTGAGCTTTTTCCTAACACGCTGTCTATGCTGACTAAGTTAGCGCAGACATACCTGCTTGGCTTGATAACCTCTGGTTCAAAGTCTCGTGTGCAGCGCGAACTAAAATATACTGGCTTGGATCAATTTTTCCCGGTGGTCGTGACAGGGGATGATGTGGATCGACCAAAGCCAGACCCGCAGGGTTTACAAATGGCACTTTCGGCGATGGGCAAACCTGGCGAAGGAGCTGTATACATTGGTGATACGGTGGTGGATTACGAAATGGCGACGATGGCTGGTATCCCTTTTGTGGGGGTCAACGGCCGTTTCCAATCCTTCCCTCTTGACGCTGACTTTCCCCGTATCGATTGCCTCAGCGAGCTACCTGCTTTGCTGAAAAAGACTCAGTGACCGTCTAAAGTGCGTTTAAGGAAAGATTGCCCCTCCAATTCTTTAACCAACTCGTCAATCCGCCTAAACTGCCATGTCCAACGCACATTGTAGAGGAATGGGCGCAGGTCGAAGCGGTTGTCGTCGGGGGAGTAGGATTCGGCGTGGTAGGCGGGGGTCAACACGGTGGCCTTGTGCCGATTGATGGCGTAGGTGCGGAAAAAATGCTTGACCTTTGCCGCCACTTCCTCTGGTGGCAAATGATCCCACTCGTAAACCAACTTCTCAAACATGGCTAACGGCCCACAGCGGTTGATTTTGCGCAGGTGGCCAAACTGGCTCAGTTCTTCGTAGGTCATGCCCATGTCGGATTCGTCTTTTTGGGTATAGAACTCGGTGATCGGTTCCAGTTCGGCGGTGGCTGGTGCAGCCACGATTTCAGCCAAAGTCAAGTAGCCTTTGTTTTCTGCGGCCCAGAGCAAAAAGTGGCGTAAATCCACTTTGCTGATGCCGCCGATGGGATTGATGTCAGCGCTGGAGCAATCATATTTGGTGAGGTAGCCGCGCAGCGCTTCATCGACATTGCCTGTGCCAAGAACCAGGAGCGCCCCGGAACGGCCGTTTACCCATAAAAGTAGCTGTGCCATTAAATACGCCAACACCATGCGCAGCCGTGCCTGGATGTTTTGCAGTGCCAGGTTTTCCGCGTTGCTGCCACCATGTACTTTGAATTGAGGGGTTTTGTTGGTGACGCGGATGAAGAGTTGGGTAACGGCCGTTACCACCGAATCGATGTTGATGTCCAGATGAGACGCCCCAATCTCACCCGCCAACTGTTTGGCGCGGCGGCGCGTTTCCTTTGAACTGTTTTGCGTGCCCATATAGCAAGTGTAAAAGAGACGAGAAGCCAACTCAGCTGGATCCGTGGGCACATAACCATCTGCCGCGCCAACGATCCTCCGCGCATCAGCAATCACCTGCTCATTGCCCGCCGCCGCTTCCGCCACCACCATCTGGCACATAATTCCCACCTGCGCCGCCACCGCTGCACTATCCGAACCACCCGACAGCGGCACAAAAAAGCCATTCATCCTCGACCGCCGCAAATAATCCCACAACCATGCCGCTGGCCCATAAGCAATCTCCTCCTCAGGGGTGTGATACTGAGCGTCAACCCGCGACGAAGGACGCCAGGCAGAAGACGCTGCAGCTGGCTCCTGGGGGTCATGGGTAAGGTCAAAGTTTGCCACAATGCGCGGTACCCTTTTCGATTCACTTGCCTGCACCTGCCGGCTGCCAATCGAACCACGATAGGAACGCACATCTTCCAAGTCGATAGTGGCAGTGACCACCTCCACATCTTTGGGTGAGAACTGGGATCCTTGCGCCACCAATTCCCCGTTGACGGCAATCAAAGCGCAGCCATCAAAATAGAGACGGCCACCATCACAGCCTTGTTGGTTGGCGTAGAGGTAGATGCCGCCCCCTTTAGCGGTAGCGTTGCGGATGAGGTCGATGCGGCGGTGGAGTTTGCGTAGTTCGTGATGGGAGCCAGAGCCGTTAGCCAGGATCTCCACACCGTTCAGCCCGAGATAACTGTTGGGGCTGTCAACGGCAAACAGTTCTTCGCAAGTTTCAGAGGCAAAGACAGTGTCGCGGGTGGCGATGGCGGCGTCGCCAAACGGCACGTTGCTTTGCCCGGTGATGGTGCGAATCATACGCGGCAGAGCGTGGTCTTCGACGGTACGCGGCTGCTGCCAGGGGGCAAACCACCGTGGTTCGCGGTAGTTGCCATCGTCGGCCAGGATGAGCTTAGGGCGGATAAGTAGAATGCGCCTGTTAACCACGAGGACACGGCAGTTGTAACGCACATTTTTGTGCATAACGGGCATACCGATGTCGCACAGGATGTTGTCGGTCAGATCGCTGCCGAGGAGTTGAGCCAGGCATTCCCAGGAGTGACGCAGGGTGTCGCCTTCGAGGAAGGCATCTTCACAGCCATAACCTGGGATTTCTAGCTCTGGCCCCAGCCTGAATTTAGCGCCACGCGCCTTGGCGAGGCGGATCGATTCACAGATGCGCTCTAAGTTTCCTTCAAAATCGAGCGCCCACTGGTTAAGGTTGCAGGTGGCGAGGGTTGTTAGTTGCATAGCAAACTCCTTGACAGGATACTAAATAAGCACTTTTGTTCGGTGTGCCAGTCATTATACTATATGTTTGCTGGTCTGTGTGTGACTTCGGGGTAGCACCAGTCTGAGTTCAACATTTGATCGCCTGAATAGCTCAAATTCCTGGGGAGATGGTGCTATAATTCGACCAGGAGTCTTTTTATGATTGACCTAGCAAAACTAGAAGCCTTCATCTACGCGGCCGAGCATCTCAGCTTTTCTGAAGCTGCCAGGCATCTCCAACTGGCTCAACCGACCATCAGCCATCGTATCAAAACATTGGAGCAAGAGTTGAACGTGGCGCTTTTTGTCCGGTCGGGGCATACGCTCAGCCTGACGGAAGCGGGGCGAGTGCTGCTGCCCTGGGCACATAAGCTCATCCATCAAGCGCTCGAAACAGAAGAGATGATGGCCTCTTTGCAGGATGAAGTGGTAGGCAGTTTGCGGGTGGCTTGTTCTACGACGGCGGGTAAGTATGTGCTGACCCAGTTGGCGGCACGGTTTTGCCAGCGCTATCCAGGTATTCAGGTGAGCATTTTGGCGTGTACAGCCCACCACGTTATTCCGCGCATGTTGGAGGGTGAAGCGAATTTAGCGGTGGTGAGTAGTTATGATTTGTGTGGTTATGGCTTTGAATGTCAGGAGTTCTTTACGGATCATATCAATTTAATCATCCCTGCTGACCATCCCTGGGTGGGGCGACAATCTGTCGAGCCAGCGGATTTGTTGTCGGAGACGCTGCTGATGCGGGAATTAACCTCTGGTACACGGCGCGTGTTGCTAACTGAGCTGGCTAAACATGACATCGCGTTGGGTGATTTAGATGTAGCTTTGGAAGTTGGTAATGCAGAGGCCATTGTGAGGACGGTGGAGGCGGGTTATGGCATTGCTTTTGTCTCGGCGTTGTCTGCGGCGTGGGCGGTGGCGCAGGGTAGCGTGGTGCAGATGGCGGTGCAGGATATGGTACTCGAGCGCAAAGTTTTTATGATTCGGCGCAGTTTGATGACGCCGTATCGTCCGCAAGAGACGTTTTGGGGCTTTGTGCATGATCCGGGCAATGCAGATTTGCTAGAGATGGCATCGCGGGCATTTGTGTAAAACGTTTGCAGTGAAGCTTTGCTAGATGCTTATGGCAAACGTTTTACTACTTTAGTCGTCACTAGCAGACAGAGCAGCCCACTGACCACGGCTGAACTGAGACACCACATGCAAATAGCACCGATGACCAACAGTTCCAGTGAGGTCAGATAGATAGAAAAGAGGGTGCCAAACAGCGTCAGCCCGACCAGCGCCAGCACTGCGAAACGGCGTCTGTTTTCGAGGCGTTGTAGCAGCCAAAGCACTGCGATCGTCAAGTAAGAGAGTAACCCCAAGATGGCGACGGGAATGCCTAAAATGCGTGCATACGGGCTGCCTTGTACGATGTTGCACTCACCCACAGGTCCGCAAATGGCCGTTACCTGCATCGACTCTACGTAGGCCAAATAGCCAGCCACAGTCAGCCCTACGGCAATCAACAGCCAAAACAGGATCGTGTGACTTTTGTTCTGGTCGAGCGTGGATTCGGTGTTGATGACTATCTGCCAATGGCTGACAAGCTGCCAAAGGCAGAACAGTAAGATGATTAAAAGCGCGAGCAGGACGATCCAGCCGAGGGCAAAGCCCACTGGATCCGCAGGTGGCTCTGCCACTGCTGCGTTTTCCATGCTGGTTGTGTCGATAGTTTCCAGCGATTGGGCGGTGGTATTTTCTGGTTCACTGACGGCAGCGACAGGTTTGGGCGTGGGGGTGGGGGTGGGAACGGCCGTTTCTGTTGTTTCAACAGGAGCCACGGTGGATTCTTGGGGGGGTGGGGTTTCTGTTTGCACCGCCCCTGGTGTGGGCGTCAAGGCCACCACAACCTCAGCTAATCCTGGAAATTCAGGCCAACTATTACCACCGACTGCCAATCCCGCCTCAATCATTCCCCGGAATGTGTTTTTAATTTCCATGGTACTGACCAAAACGGTGTCTTCGACGATCAACGTGGGCACACCTCGTCTGTTTTCTGGCGTTTCGTAATACTTGATCGCTTCTGCAAATAGGTAGCTTCCCGCCTCAGTGGAGGTATCAATGCCAACCACAACCAATTGTTCCCCATATTCATCCATCAAAGGAATCATGATATTGGTGATCGTTTCATGGCAATGGGGACAAGTTGGTGAATAAAACAGCACAGCATAAACTACGGGCTTTTCTGGTTCTTCTTCTTGAGCCAATGTGGTGGCATGAAGGACAAAAAAGCTGGCCAGAATGATAAAAAGCCAAATGATTTTGAATTTTTTGCCAAACATATTAATGGAGACGCTCCGGGTGATGTGTGATTTTATTTTCAATGACAGCAGTAACGGCCGTTTCTACATCAGCAATATCAGTGATAATCGTCTGGATATTGGCTTGCTCTAACCCTGTGTAAGCGCCGCGCCCCATGCCGCGTGCTAACAAAATGTCGCAGTCTGTGATAGCGGCAAACATACGCCGATGCTGCTCTGCTGAATGGCGACCATGCCCATGCCCTTTTTCATGATGGTGGTCATGGTCTCCTTCGTGGGCAAAATCATGATGACCTAACTTGTCGCGTAATTCTTGTGTGACAACTTGCCCCTCTACAACCGTATAAACGGCATATTTTTTTGCCCGACCAAAATGAGCGCTGATTTTTTGTCCGTCATCTGTCACTGCTGCAATTTTCATCTTGTAACTTTCCTTGGCATAACTTCTACGAACAAAAAACAGCACCTCTCGTGCTGTTTTTCGCAATATCACCTTTTTTGTTAGAGCAGAAAGTCATATCATTTCATGTCATTGCCTGGTTCCGCCCCAGAGGATCCTCAACATATTGTATCATGGGCAAGACATAGTTAATTATAATCTGGTCAGACTATACGTCAGGATAGCGTTTGGGATAAGTGCCGATTATCACCTGTTCTATTTATTTTTTCGATTGAGAGGTATGGGAATGTTCTATCGAAGCTGGCTTAGAGCAAGCCTCGTTCATCTGCGCTTGCGCAGCCACCACCACCCCAGCAAAAATGCGGCTCCCAGGAATGTTGTGGCCAGCAACGGCCGTTTTCCCCTGTCCCTCTTTTTTTGATCTACTGTTTGAAACTTGGTGGCTTTCGCTTCAGCCAGCATTGCTTTCCAATCCGGGATTCGCTCAGGAGCGGGCACGCTGTAACAGCAATCGATCAATGCCAGATAAGCAGCCTCTTCCTGCTGCCACCGGGCATCATCCCAGCCTAGTTCTCCCTGGCAAATAGTGCGAATGCGGGGAAGTAAATTTTTGCCGCCACCTTGCAGAAGCAGGCCAAGCCTGATGCGCCGTAATAACAAATCCTGGAGATGGACCACTCCTTCGGCGCGGGCACCCCAGCGTAATTCTGCCCACAGGGTGTTCGTTCCCGGAATGACCGTTAGCTCATCATCTTGAGCCGCTGCCACCACGTCTGGCGCCGCCGCCGCGTAACGCCCCAATAAGCGACGCCGACAACTTTCAGTTAAACGGCCGTTATCGGCCAACGCCACCTTGACAGGATCGAGAACTGGCAATTTGTGGTCTGGTTCGAGCTTTTCCGGCAAGAGGTGGTCAACCGCTTCCAGGGCATCCAGAGCGATGAGGCGGAAGGTGGTCATTTTGCCGCCAGTGACGGTGAGCAGCCCCTCTTCCTGCCAAACCACATGGTCGCGGGATTCTTCCGATGGGTCTGCCTTGCCCGTGCCGATGACCGGACGCACCCCGGCAAAGGCCGCCACCACATCGTCTAAAGTAATACCTAGCGACGGAAATTGGGATTCGACAGCGGCGAGCAAATAAGCGGTTTCCTCAGGCGAAATGCTCGGTTCTTGATGCAAATCTTGGGCATGGTCAACGTCCGTGGTGCCGACGAGCGTGATGCTTTCCCAGGGGAAAATCATGACTGGCCGTTGGTCGATGGGGTGCATGAAGGTGACCGCTTGGGGCATGGGCAGCCGCCAGCGACGGAAGATGAGATGGCTGCCACGTAAAGGGCGAATCTTTGCTGCCCCACCGACTTGTTGGCGCAGTTGATCAGCCCAGACACCAGTGGCATTGATCACCATCCGGGCATGGACTTCTTTGGTTTCGCCAGACATTTCATTGCGGAGGAGAAGGCCATTGACCTGCCCATCTTCCCCTTTTAACAATGATTGTGCCGCGATATAGTTAACGGCCGTGGCACCATCGGCCACTGCTTCCTGGATCACACGTAACACCAGACGAGCGTCATCTGTTTGCGCGTCGCCGTAGCGAAACCCGCCTTTGAGACCTGCGGTAGAGAGACGGGGAGCCATCATCTGAAAATCGCGGGGGCTGTAATATTTGTGGCTCCATTGCAGCGCCAATAAATCATAAAGGGTGAGACCGGCGCCAAAGACGAGGCGACCCGTTTTATCCGCTTTGTAGTTAGCTAGTAAGAACCCCAGCGGATTAATGAGACCAGGTCCTTCGTTGAGCAGCTGTTCCCGCTCCAGCACAGAGGCTCGTGTCAGCCTCAATCTGCCCTCCTTCAGGTAACGTAAGCCTCCATGAACCAGCTTTGATGAACGACTGGAAGTACCCCAGGCAAAATCTTTTTTTTCCACGAGAAGCACCTGCAAGCCCAGGCGGGCTGCCTCGCGCAAGATGCCAGCACCGGTGATCCCCCCGCCAATGACGACAATATCCCATGGTTGGTCGATACTTTGCCAGATTTGTGAACGTGCTTGTGTGAACATATCTTTTCCCGTTTATGCGTAGGAACGGAACTTAAACAATACGACAATGTCGTTTCCTTACCGTTCCTTGAAACTGATGAAGCAATTCCATGTTTTCTTGCAGTGTCAGTCCTTAACGGTTTGTGGTTTGGGCTTGATGGTTGAAGTCCGCGGCACAGGGTTTCATTGGATGAAGTGTCGGTCACTGGGAGTAATCACCAATCATCAATTTTCCCGGATTCATCATGCCATCTGGATCAAAACGGCGGGCGACATCGTTGAGCAGGGCCATGCCTAATTCTCCTTTTTCGGCGGGGAGGTAGGGGGCGTGGTCTTGGCCGACGCCATGTTGATGGCTGATGGTGCCGCGGTTGGCGACGATGGCGGTGGAGGCGGCTTTTTTGAGCGAACGCCAGCGAGCTAATGTTTCATCCGGGTCATCTGCCAGCCGGAAGAGATAGGTGACGTAGATGCTGGCTCCTTGCGGGTACATGTGGGAGAGGTGGGTGAAAACGTGCACCCGCTCATCCCATGCTGCCAGACCGGGGCGCAGGGCGGCTTCGATGTCGGCCAGGGTTTTGTCGATTTTGTGCCAGGAAACGGCCGTTTCCAAAGTGTCGATAGCATACCCCATGTCCCACAATGTATTGCGTAAATAGGGTGTGTGGAAACGCCCTTTGATCCACTGTTTGCCAAATCGCTGTCCAGCAATTTCAATGCCCTTATGCGTTTTGATGATCGCCAGAGCGGCTTGTCGTGCCATTTTGACGAGGGGCTTGCTGCCGGTTACACCAAATAGGAGCATACATTTTTCATCTTTTACGCCGTACAGGCTCAGAATTTTTTCTAGCCCGCCAATGAGCCGTTCATGCCCAGCCAGAGCCAATGTTGTGGTGGTCTCCATGGCAGTGCTGAGGCGCAACATGGAAAGTGGGATTTTGGCCTGGACGATCTGCCGAACGGCCGTTTTCCCCTGCGCAAAGTCTGGGAAGAAAACTGCATGGAACTCTTCTTCTTCGGGCAGAGGTGTGGCGCGGACGGTGGCTTTCGTGAGGATGCCGAGGCGCCCTTCGGAACCTAGCGCAAGTTGGCGGAGGTCAGGGCCAGCGGCCGATGCCGGATGGGGCAGCAGCTGCCAGGTGCCAGCTGGCGTTTCGATGGCACCACCAGCAAACAAATCTTCAATGCGCCCGTATCCCAGTGATTGTTGCCCGCTGGAGCGCGTCATCACCCAGCCGCCCAGGGTTGACAGTTCAAAAGATTGGGGATAATGGCCCAGTGTCAGGCCATGAGCGCGGAGCTGGGCTTCTACGTCCGGGCCAGAGGCACCAGCGCCAAAGGTGGCAAGCTGCGATGTTTCATCAAACTGCTGCAGGTTGTTGAGGCGCTGCATGTTGATGGTGAGTACAGGTGTTTCTCCTGGTTTAGGATTGATATGGCCGACAACGCTGGTGCCCCCTCCGTAGGGGATCACTGTGGCGCCAACTTCCTTCGCGTAGTGAAGAAGGTCAGCCACTTCAGCCTCACTTGTGGGCAAAGCAACGCCATCGGGAAAGGTGCCAATACGACCGCTGCGCAGGGCTATCCAATCTGGCAGGCTTTGCCCCCGGGCATGTTTGACGCGCACATCGGCGTCTGTGTTGACAAGCGCGTGAGCGGGTAAGCGGGAATTGGGTACCTGCGCGATTATCTCTCTGAGATTGGCATCTTGTGGTGTTTGGCTGCTGCCTACCCACTCTGCTAAATAATTTATTGCTTTATCGGGGAGGGGATATGTGGTGTGATCGTCTCCCCAACCATTCCATCGTTTCATGGTTTACTCCAATCTACGTAAGATGGCTATTCACTTTCAGCAGTTTTTGCACTCTGCCATAAATCGATGCTTTCTTTCATCACTTTTCTGCAAATGATTTCGGCACGGGCTGCATCCTGAGCAGCGGCTGTTTCTAGCAGAGCAGCATAAAAATTGCGGGAGCGCCTTCTTGATTCTGGACGGCTGAAGTAGATGCAGGCGATTTGTTCGTAGAAGTCTGTGAAGCCATTGAGAATAAGCGGGTAGATAGGATTGCCAGACTGGATGGTGAGATGTCTGTGGAGCTGCCAATCATATTTGGCGTAAACGGCCGTTTCGTCTGCCAGGGTTAGATGTTGTTCCAGAAATGCCACGACAGCGCCATGCTCTTTGAGGATGGCATCTCGAGTATAGGCAGGGGCTAAGTTGAGACGCACTTCAAGCAAGCTGGCGATGAAGCTAGTGGGCAAATGATCAGGATAATGGATCAGGGTGTTTAGAATATTGAGACCCCCATCACGCCAAATATCGTTGACTGTGGTTGCCTTGCCGTGCTGAACGGTTAGCCAGCCATCTCGTGCCAACCGTTGAATCGCTTCACGCAAGGTGGGGCGGGTCACGCCTAACGCGGCTGCCAGGGTGCGTTCTCCAGGCAGCTTGGAGCTAGGGGGAAAATCTCCATCGAGAATGGCACTGATGAGGCTGCTTTCCGCATAATTATTGGGGCGTTGTGGGGCTGTCCAAGTGCTCAATGCTTGCTCCTAAAAACATTACCAACTGGTAAGTGGTCTGACCAGCTATTTTGAAGTATGATGGATTTGAGGGGGAAAGTCAAGATGGAGATGGGGGTGACTTAACCGTGATGCTTAAAGATTACTTCACGCAATCGTCGGTTTCTAATCTCTACTATTTCTAATCTCGATTCTGGGCAACAGCAAATCTTCCTGGCTTTTTAAGTGGTGGCATAACTGGCGCAGGCCATCTGGCAAAGCGGTGTTGGCGTGCCAGTTGATGAGAGTGCCTGTTTCCGCTGCGTTGGCGGTTTGGGTGGGAGCGTCGCCGGGGCGACTGGGCAGGGCGCCGGGCAAGGGTTGCCCGCCTCGGTTGACGATTTTGTAGATGAGGTGGGCAACGTCGATGAGGGAGGTGGCGATGCCAGTGCCTATATCGACGGTGGTAGCAGGAGATAAGGCAGCGCCCAACATGGCGAGAAGCCCTGCGGCCACATCTTCTGCATAAATCCAATCACGTTTTTGGGTGCCTGTGGTCATGGGGAAATTCTCACCAGCCAGTGCTGCCTGAAGGGCGGCGGGGATGAATGTTTGCCGAGGTTGTCCTGATCCGTATGCTTGAAAAATCATGCCGCCGTGAATAGGCCAGTCTCTGGTGCGGGCATACATCCGGCAAAATTCCCAGGTGGCGGCTTTGCTGGCGGCGTAGGTGTTGATGCCTGACAGTTCCCCTGGGGTTCGCGCTACAATGAGTTGTGTCACCTTGTGTTGTTTCTCGAAGCAAGCATGAATCAGGTTGAGGGTGCCGGTGAGATTATGATGAATGGCTGTTGTCGCGGGCAAAAATGGCTCTGTAGCCCCGGCGGCTGCCAGATGAATAATAGCTTCGGGAGCGGCATCACGTACAGATTGCGCTGTTAGCTTGAAGCTGCGCAGATCTGCGTAAACGACGTTGAATTGGGTACGGAGGGGGCGGAGTGGCGGGGGGAGGGGCTGTTCACGGTAATTTTCCCTGAGAAGTAGGGTAACGGCCGTTTCTGGTCTTTTTAAGAGTTGGGGGACGAGAAAACGGCCGATAAAGCCTGTGCCGCCAGTAACAAGGACGTGCATGTTTGGGTGGTTTATAGTTCGAGGAACTCTTTATACCAGGTCATCGTTTCTGCCAGCCCCTGCACAAGACTAAACTGAGGTTCCCAGCCTAAGACATCCCCGGCTTTGTCTGAGCAGAGATATTGGTCTTGGATTTCGTTGTCCACTTCATCCAGGATGACAGGATCAAGCTGGCCATGGTCGGATAGCTGGATGATGGTATTTGCCATTTCTAGCACAGAGATGGGATTGTCGATGCCAAAGTTGAAAGCTTGACCACGCACCTCGTCACGGTGCATGTTTTGGGCAACCATCATATAGCCTCGAACGACATCCATGATGTAGATGTAGTCTCGTTTCATGGTGCCATCAGAGCGGATGATGGGTGCTTCTCCGCGTAAGACGCTGCGAATGGTGCCGGGCACGATGCGGTTCCAATTTAGATCGCCGCCGCCGTATAGGTTGGCACAGCGTGTCACTACCACTGGCAAGTTGTAGGTATGGGCATAGCTGCGAGAGATGAGATCGGCACAGCTTTTGGAGACGTCGTAGGGGTGTTCGCCTTGTAAGGGGGCGTCTTCGGTGTAAGGTAGTTCGGCGTGGGTGCCGTATGCTTTATCGCTGCTGGCGGTGACGATGCGCTTGACTGTGGGATTGCGGCGAGCTGCTTCCAGCAGCACCCATGTTCCTTTGATGTTGGATTCAAATGTGGGTAATGGCACCCGATTGGCGATACCGACTTGAGTTTGGGCTGCTAAATGGAAGATGGTGTCGATCTCGTATTCTGCCAGTGCTCTTTCCATTAACTGGTAATCACAAACGTCACCACGGACGATGTCGATGTGGTTGATATTGCCTGTGCGTATCAGTTGTGAATGCGGAATTTGATCGCGCACAAGACCCACCACGTGAGCCTTGCTTTGTAGTAATGTGGCTGTTAACCAGGAGCCGAGCAGGCCGGTGCAGCCTGTGACAAAAACACGCTTATCTTGCCAAAATATCTTACTCAATGTTTGTCTCCAATCACGTTTTACTAGTTTGAGAATCTGGGAACATCGCTAAGGTTTGAGAAAATGTTGATTCCCTAGTTTTCTCTAACTGTACCCTGTTTTTTTACTCTTCCCAAACTTTCCACGGTGGATTTTTTTGCCAGATTTTTTCGAGCAGCATGGTGTCTTTCATGGTGTTCATCGATTGCCAGAACCCGGTGTGGCGGTAGATCATCAATTCACCTTGGGCGGCGAGGGCGGGCAAAACGTCGGTTTCCAGATTGACATTTTCTTTGGCGCGCATGAGATCGAGGGCTTCCCGTTCAAAGAGCATGAAGCCGCCGTTGATCCAGTAGGGCAGTTTGGGGCGTTCGACAAAGCCGGTGACGAGGCCGTCTGGGTCTGCTTCAACGACGCCGTATGGCAGGTTCACTTGAACGGCCGTTATCGTGGCTATCTTGCCATGCTGTTTGTGAAAGGCGATGAGATCTGTCAGGTTGACATCACTGACATCGTCACCATAGGCTACAAAAAAACGGTCGGCATGGAGGTACTCAGACAGTTGGGCGATGCGGCTGGCTTTTTCCCTGTTGAGGCCGGTATCGACCAGCGAGACATCCCAGGGGGGATGGTTGAATTCGCTGTGAAAGGTGGCGTGAGAACGGCCGTTATCGGCACCACCTAAATGCAACGTGACATCGCGGGTTATCGGTTCGTATTCCCAAAAGTAGCGGCGAATTTGATCTTGTCCGTAGCCTAAGGCCAGCACAAAGCGATGGCAGCCGTGGGCAGAGAAAATGCGCATGACGTGCCACAAAATCGGGCGGCCACCCACTTCTACCAGTTCCTTTTTGCGCGATGTTGAGCCGCGCATTCTTGTCCCTTGTCCACCACAGACAATGACGACGGGAATATCGACCATAAAATACCTCAAATCTTTGATGCGAGCCGATCATAACACAGCATATTCGGCATTGCCACTGGGTAGGAAGCGGGCAGAGGGGAATCGCAGGGAAGTAGAGAGAAAGGAGATGGGCGAGCGCACGGTATGGAGGGGTGGCCGATTGGGTCTATTTCGCAATGGGTTGATTTTGTTTTAAAATCGGGTATATGAGCAGCGAGCAAACGTCTGGGCATCTGGTGATTGTGGGGGCGGGTCTGGTTGGTGTGTTAACGGCCGTTTCTCGGCAGTCTTGGGCAGTCGATGTGACTGTCAGGGGCAGACCCTGTTTGGCTCGGTTATGAGGGCGCATGTTTATGAAAAAGTACGTGAAAGGGATAAATTGGCTGCTGCCTAATCCGCGCTGGCTGGTTGTTGGCCTGGGGATCAAACGGTGGCTGCTTTTGTTGGGTGTTGGTGCCATGGTGGCTGGCATGGGCTTTGTGTATGCGATTTTGTTGCTAAATCTGGGAGGCTGGCTGCCACACTCTGTTTATGAAGCGATCACCTTGCAATTTTTGCCCCCTGCCTGGCGCATGCTTTTACCACTTTTGCTAGGTGGCGGCGTCATGTTGTTATCTGTCTACATGTTGGGGCGGCGTTTGGTGGCGCCTTTCCGCCATCCTGATGAAGGGGTTGCCGAAACTTTGTACCAGTACAGCCGCCAGGGACGTGGCCCCCGAATTGTCGCTATTGGCGGCGGCACCGGTATGCCCTCTTTGCTGCGCGGGTTGAAGGAGTATACGCGCAATATCACTGCCATTGTCACGGTGGCTGATGATGGAGGCAGCAGCGGCCGCCTGCGCCGTGAACTGGGCTTGCTGCCCCCTGGCGATTTCCGCAACAATATCGCAGCGCTGGCGCGAGATGAAGCGTTGATGACGCAGGTGTTGCAATATCGCTTTGGCAGCAGTGTGGTGGCTGGAGATGAAGAAGGAGATGAGGGAAACGGCCGTTCTGAGAAACAAGATGCCTCCTTGCTCCAGGGACACGCTTTTGGCAATCTGCTTCTGGCTGCCCTCACCGGCATCACCGGCAGCTTTGACGAAGGTCTGCTGGCTTCCGAACGGGTTCTGGCCATGCGGGGCAAAGTGGTGCCTTCTACCCTGGCAGAAGTGACGCTTGGCGCTGACATCGAGTTAAAAGGCAAAATCCAGCGCGTCATTGGCGAATCCGCTATTCCCGAAGTTAGAGGCAGCATCCAAACTGTTTTCCTGGAACCAGGCAATGTTCAAGCCTATCCACCAGCGCTTAAAGCTATCTTCCAGGCAGATCTCATTTTGATGGGACCAGGCAGTTTATACACCAGTATTTTGCCTAATTTGCTCGTGCCTGACCTGGCCGCAGCGTTGCAGCGCGCCCGGGCGCCAAAAATTTATATTTGTAACCTTGCCATTCAGCCGGGAGAGACGGATAATTACAGCGTAGCGGATCACGTTGACGCGCTTTTAAAGCACATTGCCACACCACTCCTCAATGTTGTCTTGGCGAATGACAACCTTGCAATCCCCCCAGAGACCGGTGGTGGACAAACGGTTTACGTAAAGCCAATTGCACCGAAACAAGTGAAAATGATAACGGCCGATTTAGTTGATGAGGCACGCCCCTGGCGGCATGACAGTGCTAAATTGGCGCGTGCTGTCATGGATTTGCTGGCTCAATCGTAGCGATATTTTTTGACTAAAGATGAACGACAAATGACCAATGCCTGGCAACCAGTCTTTCAACCTTCGTCCCTGGTCTTTTATCCGCAGCGCAATTAGGCCATACGTAATGCAAATTTCATGACATTCTACATGTCAAACAATTAGTGTTAGTGTTACAATTAGCAAGGTGTAAGCTTGCAAAATAACGAAAAGGAGATTTTTCGATGACAATTAAAGTTGGTATTAATGGGTTCGGTCGTATCGGCCGCTTGGTTTTCCGTCGTTCTGTCGAGCTAGACGACATTCAGGTAGTTGGTATCAATGACTTGCTAGACGTAGATTACATCGCCTACATGCTGAAATATGATTCTACTCACGGTAAATTTAACGGTTCTGTGGAGGTTGTTGATGGCAAACTGGTTGTTAATGGGAATGCCATTCGCGTGACCTCTGAAAGAAACCCTGCAGACCTGAAATGGGACGAAGTAGGCGCAGAGGTTGTTGTGGAATCCACCGGTATTTTCTTGACTGACGAATCTGCTCGGGCACATATCCAGGCGGGCGCCAAGAAAGTTGTGTTGTCTGCACCTTCCAAAGATGCGACCCCGATGTTTGTCATGGGAGTGAACCATGACACATATGCTGGTCAAGACATCGTTTCTAACGCTTCTTGCACCACTAACTGCCTTGCCCCTGTGGCCAAAGTGTTGCATGACAACTTTGGCATTAAAGATGGTTTGATGACCACTGTCCATGCCACTACGGCTACCCAAAAGACTGTTGACGCACCATCTCCAAAGAAATGGCGTGCTGGTCGTGGCGCTGGCCAGAACATTATTCCTTCTTCCACTGGGGCTGCGATTGCTGTTGGTAAGGTGATCCCAGAACTGAACGGTAAACTGACCGGTATGGCATTCCGTGTGCCCACTCCGAATGTTTCCGTTGTTGATCTGACCGTTAACCTGGAAAAACCAGCCAGTTATGAAGAGATCAAAGCTGCGATGAAAGCGGCTGCTGAAGGCGACATGGCGGGTGTTCTGGGGTATACCGAAGATGATGTGGTCTCCAATGATTTCTTGGGCGAAATGTGCACGTCTACTTTCGATGCTGGCGCTGGCATTGCCTTGACTGACACCTTTGTGAAGGTTATTTCTTGGTATGACAACGAATGGGGTTACTCTTGCAAAGTTTTGGATCTGGTTCGCCATATCGTTGGCTAGTTGCTGGGCACGATTTTGAGATATGCGGAGTGCGGTTCCTCTTCGCCTGGCGCGTGTGGGCAAGCGCACCCCGCATTTTTACTAAACAATTGTTTTTCTAAATGTTTAAGTAAAATGTAATTCCTCCAGGGGGATTATGTTTTACTTTTTTTATGTTTCTGCTGATAAGAGCATTCCATGGAATTGAAAGAACTCGAAGCACGCATGCATGAATTTGTTGACGGCAAGGGCTGGTATGACGATGATTCACCCAAACCGCAAACGCCCCGCAATTTAGCGGCATCTTTAGCGATTGAGGCGGCTGAGGTGCTGGAGCATTTCCAGTGGCGTGAAGAGGTGAAGGATGTGCATGATTTGGCTGGTGAATTGGCTGATGTCGCTTTGTATTTGATGCAGCTTGCCAGCATTACTGGCATTGATTTGGAGCAGGCTATCTTGGATAAATTAGCTCTCAATCAGACGCGCGAGTGGCCTATCCCATGAAGATTCTCACCGTATCGGATCGGGTTTTAGATCTGCTGTATTCGTCGAATTTGCGCCAGACTATGCCGGATATTGACCTGATTATCGGCTGTGGTGATTTGCCTTTTTATTACCTCGATTTTTTGGTTTCTTCATTGGATGTGCCGCTGGTTTACGTTAAAGGCAACCATGACCGGGGCCCGCAATACACGGCCGATGGCCGGGAACTGCATGATGTACTTTGCGGGACGAATTTACATGGTCAGGTGATTAACTTCAAGGGGTTGTTAATAGCTGGCCTGGAGGGCTCTATGCGTTACCGTCCCCATGCTTCGTTGATGTATAACGAGCGAGAAATGCGCTGGCAGTTTTCTCAATTGGTGCCACGGTTGTTGATGAACCGCAGCCGTTTTGGCCGTTATCTCGATATTTTTGTCGCCCATTCCCCTCCCTTTGGCATCCACGATAGGAAGGATTTGCCTCACACTGGTTTCAAAGTGTTCCTCACTTTGCTGAAGATGTTTAAGCCGCGTTATATGCTGCATGGGCATATTCACTTGTACCGCTCTGATACAGTGAGGGAAACGATCTTTGAAGAAACTATGATCCTCAATATTTACCCCTACAAAGTTTTGGACATTAGTTTGGACTAATGCTCAAGGATATCCCTGGAAGATGGGGATTACTTGTTAGGTCGCTAGTGGCCAGTTTCTTTGGGCAATGTTTTGGCCTGGTTGTGTAATTTGATGGGTTCTCTGGGTTGACTGCGTAGGCGCATGTTGAGCAGTTCTACAATGAACGCGAAGAACATCGAGAAGTAGATGTAGTTGCGCAAATGTAGATCGTGGGCTAAGTTGGCGCTCCAGCCTTCAACTACGAGCATGACACCAATTAAAATTAGGAAGGAAAGGGCCAGAATTTTCATGGTGGGATGTTCTTCCACGAAGCGGCTGATAGCCCCAGAGGCGGCTAACATGACACCTGCGGCGAGGATAATGGCGACGATCATCACCCACACTTCATCTGCAATGCCAACGGCCGTTATCACTGAATCTAGCGAGAACACAATGTCCACTAACACCACCTGAATGATCACACTGGTCATCGACACTTTCTTGACTGCCTCAACATCGTGCTGCTTGTGGTCTACCGTTTCTAGCTTGTCGTGAATCTCATAGGTACTCTTGGCAATGAGGAACAAGCCGCCCCCCAACAAAATCAAATCGCGGCCGCTTACGGCGTTACCCAACAGCGCAAACAACGGTTCTGTCAGTCCCATAATCCAATTGATGAACAGCAGCAAAATGACACGGGTGCCGACAGCCAGGCTGATCCCCAACTGACGACCCAACGCTCGTTGTTTTTCAGGCAGTTTACCAGTCAAAATGGCAATGAAAATCACATTGTCAATGCCTAACACAATCTCTAATGCAGTTAAGGTGAGTAGGGCGATTAAGTTTTGTGTCGTAAATATTTCCATAGCTAAATCCTCGTGGGTTCTCTCCTTTGTTGTTGGTCAGAACTATCTGATGACTGTCACCACATAACCGGGTAACTTATACACTACTAACGCAGACTGGTCAATAAAAGTTTTACGAATCTACCATTTGCCCCTATACTAATGTGGTGACTTTCCAAAACTGAGAAGTGCGCACGCCCACGTGCCACTCGTCACACCCCTCAAAATTGAAAAGTTGAGATATTGGATTCGCCTGATTTTAAAGATGGGTTAAGTTGATACCCTTGTTTCAGTGCAATCACCCAAATTTTTAAAACCCACAATTTATGACGGAGGATGATGCAATGACAGAAGAACAGAAGATGGTTGGCGATGTTTATTACCCGGCACCGGAGAGCATTGAGCATGCCCATGTGCCAGACTATGAGGCGCTTCATGCAGAAGCTAGTGCTGATTTGGCCGCGTTTTGGGGCAAGGTTGCGGCTGAAAACTATGAATGGTTCCAACCGTGGGAGCAGGTGTTGGATGACCATAATGCGCCATTTTACAAATGGTTTGTGGGAGCCAAAGTCAATATTGTTCATAACGCACTCGACCGACACATGAGAACGGCCGTTCGCAATAAAGCTGCCCTCATTTTTGCAGGGGAAAAAGGGGATACTCGCGTTTATACCTACCAGCAATTGAACCGGGAAGTTAGCAAATTTGCCAGTGTGCTGCGCTCCATGGGCATACAAAAGGGCGACCGGGTGACCATCTACATGGGTCGTATTCCTGAACTCATGATCTCCATGTTGGCCTGCGCCAAAATTGGAGCCATGCACTCCGTTGTCTACGGTGGTTTTTCCACAGAAGCGCTCCACGAACGCATCGATGACAGCCAATCCAAAGTACTCATCACCTGTGATGGCGCCTGGCTGCGGGGCAATATTATCGAACTCAAGAAAATTGCCAACGAAGCAGTTGATCGTTCTGGCACCATCCAGTCCGTCATTTGCGTTAAACGCACAGAGAACGAGGTAGAAATGGTGCAAGGTCGTGACTATTGGTACCATGATCTCATGGAGCTGCCCATTGCCGATCCCACCGCAGAAACCGAAATCATGGATGCTGAAGATCCACTTTTTATCCTTTACACTTCAGGCACGACAGGTAAACCGAAAGCGATCTTGCATACCCATGGTGGGTATATGGTCTGGACATCTACCACCATGAAATACGTATTTGACATCAAACCAGAAGATGTTTGGTGGTGTGCGGCAGATCCAGGCTGGATTACTGGACATAGCTACATTGTTTACGCGCCGCTGATTTTGGGAGCTACCAGCGTCATGTATGAAGGCGCCCCAACCCATCCCTATCCAGATCGGTGGTGGTCTCTTATTGCCAAATATGGCGTTTCCATTCTCTACACTGCGCCTACTGCTATTCGTGGCCTGATGCGGTTTGGAGAAAGCTGGCCTAACAAGCATGATCTTTCCAGTCTTCGTTTACTCGGTTCAGTGGGCGAACCTATCAATCCAGAAGCATGGCGTTGGTATCATCGGGTCATTGGTAAAGGGAACTGCCCCATCATGGATACCTGGTGGCAGACGGAAACAGGTGGCTTCATGATTACGCCATTGCCCAGTGTGCCCCTGAAACCTGGTTCCGCCGCCCGTGCCTTTCCTGGCGTGGATATTGACGTTGTTGATGAAGAGGGGGATCCGGTGGCAGCCAACGAAGAAGGATACCTCGTCATTAAAACGCCGTGGCCAGGTATGCTCCGTACCATCTTGGGCGATCCCGGCCGCTACGTGGAGCAATATTGGAGTCGTTTTAAGGAACAAGGTTGGTACCTACCCGGTGACAGCGCTAAAAAGGATGAAGATGGTTACATTTGGGTGATTGGCCGCATTGATGATGTGCTGAAGGTTTCTGGTTATCGTCTGGGAACGGCTGAAGTAGAAAGTGCCTTAGTCAGTCATGCAGCTGTGGCAGAAGCGGCCGTTATTGGCGTGCCCGATGAGTTAAAGGGCAATATCATCAAAGCATATTGCATTTTGCGCCAGGGTTGGGAAGGAAGTGACAAGCTGGAACATATTCTCAAAGACCATGTAGGTCATGAGATGGGCCCTATCGCTAAACCGGCTACCATTGATTTTGTAGACAGTTTGCCTAAGACGCGCTCTGGTAAGATTATGCGGCGGGTGCTTAAAGCTCGTGTGCTTGGTCAGGATGTGGGGGATTTGTCCACGTTGGCAGATTAGATTGCCAATCGCGTGTATAGCAATCAAACAAGCTGGTAAACCCTGTGTTTGCCAGCTTGTTTTGCCTGTTGGGTCTGGTGGTCTTTATTGATTAGCTGAACGCCACCAGGTGTAATATTCACTGCGCAGTTTCTCACGATTGGGCAGAGGGAAATAGGCCAAACCTTCTTTGTTGCCAATATAAATACCGCTGTTGATCATACGATAAGGATATTCAACGGTATGGGTACGGTCTACCATTTTTGTATGGATGGTTTTCGATTTTAATTCGAGCAGACATTCACGTAAATGGTGAATGTAATCGTATGGCAGATCGCCAATTGGCCCATTCTCAGGATCTTTGGCTAATGCGCCTAACCGCAGATCTACAAAACAAACGGCGGGTAAATAGATGCCAGAACTATCATCGGTTAAGAAATGGGAGAAGTCCAGGGGATCGAGGGAACTGACTACCAATGGCGATGTCGGTGCGATTTCCTGATACATATAAAGCGTCGTGTGATCTTTAGGATAATCTGTACTATGGTTCAGGGTCAGTATTTCCCCAAAGCGGGTGACGAGGTGCAATGTGTGGATAGCCTTTAGCGGAACGTGTTCTAGTACTCGGTATGTGGCGATATAGACGGATTTTTTAGGACGGCCATCTTTATGTGGCACACATCGGGCTAAACCTTCTTCAATGTTAAAAAACTCATCACGAAACTCAGGATCGAGTTCCACAAACATAGCTTGTCCAGCTTGTTTCTTGCTGTAGCCCACTGTGTAATACACACCAAATTCTTCTGGCGGCAGCATAGATGCAATCAGGGCTTCTGGTATTAATGACAAGTAAAGATGCAAGGTCATAAAGCCTACCACTCCTTTAGGTTCATGGGATAGTGAAAAATACGAACGAGATTATAACTGCTTTTTTGAGTTCAGTCTCATAAAATATCAAATTGATTTAATCTTGAAAAGTTTTTTTCATGGGTTAGGGGCATTATCTGCAAAATAGATGGCTGATGGTTATTTTTTTGTTTGACATGGATTGTGCAATTCGTTACAATGCCCCGCCTAGTGACTGTCTAAGAATTAGTCTCTGTTTTTCAGGAGTAAAAGTTACTTGAAGTGCATCTATCAATTCCATCATTTATTTATGGATGCGCACTTAATACCCACTTGTCTAAGGGAATAGCATAAAAATGGAGAGGAAGGATTCCTTCGAGTTGTGACGAGAACGGCCGTTACGGACATTCCTACTAAACCCAAAATCAATTCTGCACAGGAGGCGCAAGTCGCTCTATGGAACAAACAATTTTAATGGCTCAAGAAGCAGCAGCAGCACGTGCTGCGCTGCCGTGGTTGTGGTGGCTGGGTCCCCTTGCCGCAATTTTAGCTTTAGCATATGCCTACTATTTTTATCGACAATTGATGGGTCATTCTGAAGGAACGCCGAAAATGATAGAAATCGCACAAGCGGTTCGAGATGGTGCGATGGCTTATCTCACTCGTCAATATCGAGTTGTTACGGTTGTATTTGTATTTTTATTCTTTGTTTTCCTCATCATGTCTTACTTCAAACTGCAAAATCCCATCGTGCCATTTGCGTTTATTACTGGTGGCTTGTTCTCGGCGCTTTGTGGCTTTATAGGTATGAAGACCGCAACCAATGCTTCTGCGAGGACAGCCCATGCAGCGAGCAACAGCTTGAACGAGGGGTTGCAAGTTTCATTGCGGGCAGGAGCCGTGATGGGGCTGGTTGTGGTTGGTTTTGCGTTACTTGATATTACCGTTTGGTTTCTCATTTTGTATTATGTATTTCCCGCAGTTCTCCCCGCCAGTTTTATTAGTGTGGCGGCCAATCCTTTGCCTTTGATTACTGCTACCATGTTGAGCTTTGGTATGGGGGCTTCCACCCAGGCGCTGTTTGCGCGTGTTGGCGGTGGTATTTACACCAAAGCGGCTGATGTGGGGGCAGACCTTGTGGGTAAAGTGGAAGCTGGTATCCCTGAAGATGATCCCCGTAACCCGGCAACGATTGCTGATAACGTGGGGGACAATGTGGGGGATGTGGCTGGCATGGGGGCTGACTTGTATGAATCCTATGCTGGCTCTATTTTGGCAACATCAGCCTTAGGTGTGGCTGCTGTTTCGGTGGCGGCTGGGGCTGGCGCCACGTTCTTAGCGCAATATAGTGTGATTGAAATGCAGCTGCGCTACTTGGCAGCGCCCATTGCTTTGGCTGCTGTGGGTGTGGTTCTTTCCATCATGGCTGTCTATCTTGTACGCGCACAGGAAGGTGCCAGTCAAGCGGAGTTAATCGGTGCTTTGAGCCGTGGTTTGTATGGCAGTTCTATTGGTATTGCCATATTGGCTCTCCCTATTCTTTACATTTTAGATATACCCAATTGGGTCTCGGTGTGGATAGCTGTCTTAACTGGCCTGGTGGTTGGTATCGTCGTCGGGAAGGCAACGGAGTATTACACGTCTCATGCGTTCAAACCGACCCGAGGCATTGCTGTTCAAGCTGAGACTAGTTCAGCGACGGCCATCATCGAAGGTGTTGCTGTTGGTATGGAATCTAACGGTATTCCTGTGGTTGCCATTATTGCGGGTATTGCGGTTAGCTTTTATGTGGTTGGTGGCAGCAGCAATATTTTGATGGGTCTTTATGGCGTAGGTATTGCTGCGGTTGGTATGCTGTCTACGCTTGGTTTTACCTTAGCGACGGACGCTTATGGCCCCATTGCGGATAATGCGGGCGGCAATGCGGAAATGTCTGAATTGGGCGCACATGTCCGTGACCGGACAGACCAATTAGATGCTGTCGGTAATACGACGGCCGCTATCGGTAAAGGGTTTGCCATCGGTTCTGCGGCTTTAACCTCTCTGGCCTTGTTGGCCGCTTATCTCGAGGAAGTTCGCCTTGTTTTGGGTGAACTCCGTGGCGTAGAAGAAGTGGAACTGGGTGGCGAGATGGTAGCAGTGGCTACGATGTCGATGCAGCAGTTCATGGCTTATTACAATGTGACATTGCTCAACCCGGCTGTTTTAATTGGTTTGTTTGCCGGGGCAGCAACGGCATTTTATTTTTCTGCATTAACCATGCGTGCTGTGGGTCGTGCAGCTGGTGGCATGGTTGAAGAAGTGCGTCGCCAATTCCGAGGAGATCCGGGAATTTTGGCGGGTACGTCTAAACCTGATTATGCCAGTTGTGTTGATATTAGTACGGCGTCGGCTCAAAGGGAAATGGTGGTGCCTTCTATTGTTGCTATTTCTGTGCCTGTTGTGGTTGGGGTTTTGTTTGGTGTAGCTGGCGTGATTGGCTTGTTAGCTGGTGGTTTGGCTGCTGGTTTTGCCCTGGCGATTATGATGGCTAATGCTGGTGGTGCCTGGGATAATGCTAAGAAATATGTTGAGGAAGGGCATCACGGTGGTAAAGGCTCTGAGGCGCATAAAGCAGCTGTTGTGGGGGATACGGTTGGTGATCCGTTTAAGGATACTTCTGGCCCGTCTTTGAATATTCTGATTAAGCTGATGGCAATGGTATCTGTGGTGTTTGCCGGCCTGGTTGTGGCGGTGGCTAATGGGCAGGGTTTGATTTCGCTGCTAGCTGGTTAGGAAACGGCCGTTTCCTGAGCAAAATTGTAGTTTATCACAAAAGCGCAGCCAGATAGCTGCGCTTTTTCCTTCTCCGGGCGTATAATGTAGCAAGAGAGGAACAAGGTTTATTATTGAGGAACAGTTGAATTTATGAGCACCATTTTAGTTTATGCCCCTGCCTTAGAACACACAAAGCCTTATCATCCTGAAAGTCACCATCGCTTAAAAGCTGTGATGCAAAATTTAGACGAGTTTGGTGTATTGGCTGATTTACGGCAAATCGAACCCCAAACTGCATCACTTGAGCAGTTAATGCGGGTGCATACCCCAGACCTTATCGAACATATACAACAAGTTTCCTTGATGGGGGGCGGCACCCTTGATCATGGAGATACCTATGCCACGGCAAAAAGTTTTGGATTGGCAAAAATAGCGGTAGGCGGGTGCTGCCAGGCTGTAGATGAAATCATGACTGGGCAAGCAAAAAATGGGATTGCTTTAGTGCGCCCACCTGGCCATCATGCTGAGTCAAATCAAGTGAGTGGTTTTTGCTTGCTAAATAATGCTGCTGCGGCCGCCAGACATGCTCAGACTGTTCATGGGGCGAAACGAGTTGCCATACTGGATTTTGATGTGCATCATGGTAACGGAACCCAGGAAATATTTTATCTGGATGATTCTGTCTTGTTCTCTTCTGTGCATCTGTTTGCGCCATTTTTCTATCCCGGGGGGGGCTTATCAAACGAAATTGGTGCAGGATATGGCTTTGGTCACACATTGAACGTCCCCTTACCCCCCTTGGTAGGCGATGAAGGATATTGCCAAATCATGAAAGCGTTGATCCTGCCTAAAATTGAGGCATTTAAACCAGAAATTATCTTGATCTCTGTGGGGTTTGATGCCCATTGGCAAGATCCATTGGCTCAGGGCGGCTTAAGCCTGACGGGATATGCTAGAATTTGCCGATACTTAATTGAAATGGCGAATCAACTTTGCCAGGGTCGTATTCTCTTTGTGTTAGAAGGGGGGTATGAACTACGTGTGCTGTCATTGGGCATTCTAAATAATATCTACGCTCTCCTGGGCAAAGATGAGATACGTGATCCCATAGGCCCTATGGCGGAAAACGAAAATGATGTGACTGATTTACTAGTCCAACTCAGGCAACGTCACTTGCTAAATTAGGAAAAACTTTGCATAATATTTGTTTAGTTAACCATAATAAACATAAGATGGTGACACTATCTGATTTTTTCGAGATAAAATGTAAAATTTTAAATGGGTAGCTGCGCAGCCGTTTTACGTTTAGGGCTTCTGTCACTTATTTATGGGTGCGCACTTAGCGGGAAAAGGGTCTATCACGTGACAACCATTAGCTTGCAAAAATATCACGAGCAAATAAATCAGCTTTTAGATGATAGCCAGTATAGCCTTGCTGCCGACCATTGCAGATATATATTACGACAACACCCACGCCATGTGGATACATACCGCTTGTTAGCTAGAATCTTAATTGAGCAAGGTGATTTGAGTGGGGCAACTGAATTGTTCCAACGGGTATTGAGTGCTGAGCCCAATGATTTTATTGCTCATGCGGGGCTATCTGTTGCCTACCGCGAAGAAGATGTGCTGTCCCAGGCCATTTGGCATTTAGAACGAGCTTATGAAATTGAACCGTATAATGACGCTATTCAACAAGAGCTAAAAGGGCTTTACCTCGATTATGCGGAACGAAAGGCTCGTGAAAGCCATAATGATTACGTTGTAGATGTTCCAGATAGTTTGCTTTTAACTAAAGGGGCGCTTGCCCGGATCTATATACAAGGTGAATTGTATACCCAGGCTATTGAGGTCTTGCAGCAAGCGTTAGCGGAGGAAGAAGATCGTATTGACCTTGAAGTTCTGCTTGCGGAAGCGTTGTGGCGTGATAGTCAGCGCGTTACTGCGGTTAAGGTTTGTTTGCAAGTGTTAGACAAGTTGCCAAATTGTATCACGGCCAATGCGGTGTTAGCTGAAATCTGGCTCCGAACTGGACGCACGGAGGAAGCGCAAGATTATCTTAAAGCATTGCAAGCACTTACGTTGTTGGATGTTTCTTGCCAGGATTTAGAAAGTCCTGTTGGCAGTGCCTTTCAACAAGAGGGTGCTTTGTCTTTGCCAGAACGGTTTGAAGTGGAACGCATGGACGATGATGTCCCCGACGGTTTTGAAATGGCTGTAAGCGGGGATGATAGCATCGTTGGCTCAAGTGGCACAGATGATTATCAATGGCTGGAAGGGTTAGGGGATGAATTTACGACTATTGATGAAGATGAGCCAACTGCTCAGCCGGCGACAATGACGGATTCAGACTGGTTACGCCGAGAATTAGAATCAATTGAAGTATTAACGGAAGAAACGGCCGTTTCTGATTTACTTTCTGCTGATTGGTTGACTGATTTGCCAGACGCAGACAAGGAGGATGGCCTGGGTACACCAGAAGAGATGGCGGATCGCTTACCCCATGACGAAAGCCCTGTTTCTCCCGCCGAAGATGACTCCTTTGATTGGTTGGACGATGAATTAGCTGCTTCTGGTGAGTTAACACCACTGGATGTTCCAGAAATTGACGAAGATATTGATTGGCTGTCAGCAGACCTGGCGACCGAGCCTGTGCCCGATGATGATGAACCCCTGTTGGCCCAAATAGATAAAGTAGAAGAAGCGGAAGAAATGCCAGACTGGCTTGCAGACATGTCTGACGATGTATTAGAACCCATGCAAGTAGACCCCAGTGAAGCAGGCACATTTATGGAGGATGACAAACCTGACGATGCCGTGGCAGCCGAAACAAGCGCAGATGATGATATGTATGGTTGGCTGGATGATATTGCGGCTGGTGAACCCGTAGATGAATTAACAGATGGCGATCTTGATCTGAGCCAATTTGCTGAATTTGATGAGGCAGAACCGGTGCTTGAGGAAGCGCAAGGCGAAGAGATCGTTTGGCGTTTGACGGGTGAGTTGAATCCCCCTGAAGATGAAACAGATGTTGCAGAATTAGATGAGTTTGATTTTGAAATTTCACCTGATGATACAGGGGAATTAGAAGATGTACCTGATTGGTTGATGGTGAGTGGCAGCCTGGAGGAAATGGATGCCACTTCCCCAATTGAAGAAGCCAGTAGTGAAGTCGCAGAGGAACTGGCTGAGTGGGTGGCCGCCAACCAGCCTGAAATGGATGGGAGTGAGGCGCTGCCTGATTGGTTGGCGGAAGGTGAAGAAGGGGATGCGCCCGCGGAAATCTCTCAAGAACCTGCTGCTGAAAACCTATCTTTGGCAGAGCCTGCTGTCGATCCAGACAGTGAACAAGAAGAAGAGGATGATTTCTTCACAAATGATTTACCCAGTTGGATGGTGGAGTCAAATAGAGAGTTTAACGAATCAGCCTCGTTGGATTCTGCTCCTTTCGATACGGCTGGTGATGTGGCTGATTCCGCTCCGTTGTTGGAAGCTGATTTACCTGATTGGTTACTGAGCGGTGGCATGGACTTGGATGATGCCAGTCTATCTGACACAGATGATTTAGATTTTGAGGCAACTGATGAAGAAGGCGAACTGCCTGGTTGGCTGGTGGATGAGGTTGACCGTGATGACACAGAGGAACCTTTACCCGCTGTCGCTGATAGGACGCTGCCAGATTGGTTGTCGGAAGATGTGGCTGAAGAAGCCGAAGAAGATATAACAGAAGATGATCGTTCTGGAACGGCCGTTGTCGGGGGAATGTTAGGAGCCGCGGCTGCTGGCATTTTGGCCAAAGAGGTTCTTGACAACGACGATGAAAATGAAGACGAACAGCCAGTGCCGCCTGAACAGAAAAGTGGCCTGGATGCTGTCGTTACGGAGGACGCTGTGAGCAATATGCAAGATGATGACCTGATTTTTCCACAGGATGAGTCAGAACCACCAAAAGAAGATTCAGGAGAATTTGATTGGCTAGATGATTTAGGTGAACCATCAGCCAAGTCGGAAGAGGCGTCGTTACCGTTAGGCGATCTCAGTGACGATCTTGATTGGATCAACCTCGATGATGACAGTCCCGCAGATGATTTGAATTTGGATTCTTTGTTGGGTTTAGAACCTGAGGAAGAAGAACCCGCGAGTGCCACAGAGGAAAAACTAGAAGAACCGGCTCTGGCTGGCTTGGCCGAGGATGAAAGTCTTGATTGGTTAGACGCCTTAGCTGAAACAGAAACTGAAGCTGTCGATGAGATGCCCACCTGGAAATGGGACGAAGATGAGGATTCAATACCGTTGCCTGTTCCTGATGATGCTGTCATGGAAGAACCTGTCGCCCCAGACGCAGAAGCGCTTGAGACGGCAGCAGCCGCAGAAACGGCCGTTACAGATGAGACAGCTGAAGATTTAGATGATGCCATGTCATGGTTAGAAAATTTGGCGGCTGAACCAGATGCGCCAGTGGAAGAGTTACCATCAGTTGCTGAGGGCATGGATTTCGACTCAGAGTTTGACCTTGATGGATTTTTGGAGATAGATGCAGAAGAAACGGCCGTTCCCGAGCAAAGCACCTTGGAAGCCGACACCGCCCAAGATGTGGCTGGCCCCCCAGACGATTTAGAGGGAGCCATGGCCTGGCTAGAACAATTAGCGGCCAACCAAGGGGCGCCTTTGGATGAACTTCCTTCCATTAAAGATAAAGAAGAGCCAGCAGAAGCTGTGGATGAAGACCAGGCGGACCTTGTTAAAGGAGCCGCCATTGCCGATGCTGCTGTCAGTGCCCTGAGCGACTTAGACAAAGAAGAAGATACAGCGGCAATTGATGAGCTGGCGGCAGTAGAGACAGAAGCAGCACAAACATTAAGCCTGGACGACACACTTGCCGACCTTGATGCTGGCGAGCCAGCCTTGGATGCTCTCCTTGAAGACACAGATGAAGCCACCTTGCTCTTAGAACCAGATGCTGAGCCCCTCGCTGAACCTGAGGGTGAGGAGATGCCTTGGCTGGCAGAGCTAGAAGACAAGACAGACATAGCGGCTGAAACTGAAGTGCCAGAAGAGAGTGAATTTGGTGACTTGTCAGATTTCGATTTCTCCGAACCGGAACCAGAAGCAGAACCAAAGGTTGAAGAAGAAGTCGATCCCTTACTTGCTGAACTGGATTGGTTAGAATCTGTGACTGCTTCCCCAGAAGCTGAAGCAGTTTACAATGCCGAAGAACTATCCGTGTCTGATGATGATTTGGCGAATGCCCTTGAAAATTTAACTTTATTGACCATGGCGGGGGCTGCCCCTGCCGTCAGATTGCCAGATGATGATGGTGATGAAGTTGAAGAAGAGAAAGAACTTACGGACACAGAAACAGAAACAGAAACAGAAATAGAAGTAGAAGTAGAAACAGAAGCAGAAACGGAAATAGAAGCAGAAGTAGAAGTAGAAACAGAAGCGGAAACAGAAACAGAAACAGAAACGGAAATAGAAGCAGAAACAGAAACGGCCGTTACCGAACCAGACATAGTGCCACAAGACGTTTTCTCTGATTCAATCGTTGATGACGTGCCAGAAGACCCCGATGGGGTAATCGCTTGGATAGAAGAATTATCCGCTCGCCATGAGGATACCTCATTAGATAAGGACACCTCATTAGATGACCTTCCTTCTGCGACAGAAGATGAATCTGTGACAGAAGATGAATCTGAAGAATTAACAGCCGACGAAGAAAGCCAGACCCTGATTTCTCCTTTCGACTCTTCAGAAGAAGTAGATGTTGAAGACGCTATGGCCTGGTTAGAGCAGCTTGCCGCCCGCCAGGGAACCTCGTTAGATGAACTCCCCACCGTGACAGACATTCCCGAGGATACTGAAGACATCAAGGCTCCAGAGTGGATAGCCCAACAAGTTGAGTCGTCGGAGCAAGCCTCCCCGGACATACAAATAGCCGAAACTGCCCAGGCTGAAGAGCCAACGGATGCAGAGGATGATTTAAGCGAATCTTTAGCTGAAATTGCGAATGATGACTTCTTTGCTGCTCTTGATGAAGTCCCAGCCATCGAAGGCATAGAAACAGACGCTGAACAGGTGGCGCCTTCTCTCGCCGACATTGATGATTCCCTGCCAGATTGGCTGGATGGTGAAGAAAGTGATGCCTCTTTAGAGCATGCCAGTTGGCTGGATACTGTAGAAGAACCAGATATGGATGGTTGGTTAGCTTCCGAAGCAGAGGTTTCTGCCACAGCCGAGTCAACTGATTCTCTGCCCAAAGCTGTTGAAACAGATAGTTTACTGAGCATGGGTGGGCTTGAAGATACAACGGGTTTGTCAAGCAGCATACAAAAACGGGAGACGGGGCAGCTTCGTCTCCCCACTGATTTGTCAGCTGAAGATGATGACCTGACCGAATTAGACGAAGTCCAGGCATTGGCTGACTTAGATCTGGATGATTTAGGCTTGGGCTTAGACCAAACTCAATTAGAAGCGGCACGTACCTCATTAGCTGGGGGTGACATTGAATCAGCTTTAACTGAATATCGAAACCTGGTTGAAGCTGGAGAAGAGATGTACACTGTGATTTCTGATTTGGAAAAAGCAGTTGAACAATACCAGGATCAGCCAATGGTACGACGCATGTTGGGCGATGCCTACATGCGCAACGGTCAGCTCAATAAAGCGATAGAAACGTATAGAGATGCCCTTGACCAGATGTAAAAATCAGGTTACAAACGGGGTTGAGCGCAAATCGCATTTTGAAAATTAAAATAAGGACGAAGAATCGAAAATGGGTTCTTCGTCCTTTCATTTTGAGAATATCTTTTTTGGGAGTAAAAAAAAATGGAACGTACATTGATTTTGGTAAAACCAGATGGTGTTCAACGAGGGTTGGCGGGAGAGATAATTAGCCGTTTTGAACGGCGTGGGTTGAAATTGGTCGGCATGAAATTTATCCAAATGTCTCGAGAATTGGCTGAGGAGCATTATGGTGTGCATAAAGAACGGCCGTTTTACAGCAGCTTAGTCGAATACATCACCTCTGGTCCCATTGTAGCTATGGTGTGGGAAGGGAATGATGCCATTGAGGCCGCTCGTTCGACCATGGGAGCGACAAACCCTGTCGCTGCCAATCCAGGCACCATTCGCGGTGACTTTGGCATGGAAATTGGTCGCAATTTGGTTCATGGTTCAGACAGTCCAGAAAATGCTGTCAAAGAAGTTAACCTGTTCTTTGATGCTTCTGAGTTGGTTGATTGGCCTCGTGGCACAGACAGTTGGATTTGCGAATAAACTGTGCAATTGCTGACATCTTGAGAGCGCCCCAAGGGCGCTCTTTTTGGGGGAATGGGAAATTAAATTGTGGCTGGTGTGCGTGGGTGCGTACTGCTGGTAACAATGCCCCCTTGTGGCTTCCTTACTGCATGCGCATCACCACATGAGCATCAGACCACAAATCTTCCAAATCGTAGTAATGACGTTTTTGGGGATCAAATACATGAACCACTAAATCATCAAAATCCACTAAAATCCAACCCGCTTCCGGCACACCCTCCAGATTGCTGGCTATGATGCCAGCTTCTTTTTTTGCTTCCGTACGCAGGCTTTCTGCTAAAGCGCGAATTTGTCGTTCGTTTTCACCACTGCAAATTAAAAAATAATCAGCAAACACCGCTTGTTCGCGTAAATCCAGTAGGATAATGTCGCTGCCTTTTTTGTCTAAAATGGCAGCCACTAAAATATGGGCAAGTTCTAAACTATCCAGATGTCACCTCCAGAGCGTAATGTGCAGATTTTAACATGAGATTAGCCAGTGACAAGTGCCGCTGCCGCGTCAGTATGACGAGGAATTGTGGGGAGCAATGAGGTGCTGGCATGTGATATGTGTCGCTTTGCGTTATCAGCTTGCCTCATCCTTAAAATCTCTTTACAATCAGAGCGGATGTTCTACTAATTCCCAAGGGAGTGACCATGGGCTTTTTTGCTGGCAACCAAACCTACTCTGACCAAACGTGGACTGTTACGGATCTAACAGCCTATATTCGTGAGTTGTTTGAAATCGATTACCGGTTACAGGATGTTGAAGTGAACGGGGAGATTTCTAATTTTACTCAAGCTCGATCTGGGCATTTATATTTCACCCTCAAAGATGCTGGGGCTCAATTAAAATGTGTCATGTGGCGTTCATCGGCAAAGCAACTACATTTCTCGCCTGGTGATGGTGATGCTGTGGTGGCCACAGGTAAGATTTCTGTGTATGAAGCAGGCGGTGCTTATCAGCTTTACGCCACAAGTTTAGCGCCAGCAGGGCGCGGGAGTCTGGCGATGGCTTTTGAACAGCTCAAGCAGCGCTTAGCTGACGAAGGTCTGTTTGAGGCAAAATACAAAAAGCCGATTCCTGCCGTGCCTAAAAAGATTGGCATTGTCACCTCTGCGGATGCGGCTGCTTTGCGTGATATCTTAAATGTGCTTAGCCGGCGTTATCCCTTAGTCTCGGTGTTAATTGCGCCCACGTTGGTTCAAGGTGCCGATGCCCCGCCTCAAATTGTAAGCGCTTTGCAATGGCTAGACGGCCGTTCTGATATTGATACCATCATCGTCGCTCGGGGTGGTGGGTCGGTTGAAGATTTGTGGGCTTTCAACGATGAGCGCGTGGCTCGCGCTATCTTCCGGGCGCAGCATCCCATCATTGCCGGTGTGGGACATGAAGTTGATTTTACGATTGCTGATTTTGTGGCAGACCAACGAGCGCCAACGCCATCAGCTGCCGCCGAAATGGCGGTGCCGGATATTGAAGAAATGAGACCGCTCTTGCAAGGTTTGCCTATGGCTTTAACAGTGGCATTCCAAAGTTTCCTTCAGCAAAGGCAGTGGCAGGTGCAATCGCTGCAACGCACCTTGTCGAGCTTAAGTCCGCAGGCTCGTTTGAATAATGATCGCCAGCGCGTCGATATGCTTGCTGACCGGTTAGAACGGGCTGTGGTCACGAGGCTGGACCAGGTGACAGCTAAGTTAAAGATAGCAGAGAAGGGCATAACGGCCGTTTCCCCCCAAGCCACCTTAGATCGAGGGTACGCTATTGTTCGTGATAAACAAGGTCACTTAATTCACACCGTCAACAGCGTGCAAGATACAGACCAACTCGATATTCAAGTTGCCGATGGACAATTCCAGGTTGTCGTCACAAATAGCGCCAGGTGATGGGTGCGCACAAAGGATTAAAAAATGGAACAAAAAAATGTAGAAACATTAACGTTTGAAGAAGCATTAGCCGAACTAGAAAACATCGTGGCTCAACTAGAAGCAGGTGAATTGACTTTAGAAAATTCATTAAGCTTATTTGAACGTGGTCAACAATTGGCGCAGCGTTGTAATACACAGCTAGAAACAGCCAGCCTGCGCATTGAGCAATTAACCGCAGACGGTGAAATGATCGAATTGCCGTCTCCCTGATTGATTGTTATACTGCCAAACTGGAAATAAACGACACGATAAATCTGAATGGTTGAGAGGATAAGCCTTGTTTAAAAGTATACGTGAATCATTAAGTCGAACCCGAACGTCTGTCTTTGGACAAATCGTTAACGTCCTGGGCATGGGCGAAATTACCGAAGAAACCTGGGAAGATTTGGAAGCATTGCTCATCCAGGCTGATGTGGGCGTGCCGACTACAATCGAGCTTGTCACCAACATGCGTGAACGGGTAGAGCGTGACGGTCTCTACCAAACTGAACAACTCGTGACCGCCATGAAGGATGAAATGCGTGCCATCATCACCGATTCGCCTCCGTTTGAAATGGAAGCTCCCCGGCAGTTAACAGTGACGATGGTTGTTGGCGTCAACGGCTCAGGGAAAACGACCACCATCGGCAAATTAGCCCATCGTTATCAGGGTGAAGGCAAAAAAGTGATGGTGGCGGCTGGTGATACGTTCCGGGCGGCAGCCATTGATCAGCTAAAAGTATGGGGTGAACGGGCTGATGTGCCCGTTATTTCTGGTCAGCCAGGGGGCGATCCTGCGGCAGTAGCGTATGATGCCATTCGTGCCACCCGCGCCCGTGGTTATGATTTACTCTTTGTCGATACTGCTGGCCGTTTACATACTAAATTCAACTTGATGAAAGAGTTGGAAAAAGTGTATTCAGTCTGTCGGAGAAGCGTTCATGCCGCGCCCCATGATGTGCTGTTGGTCTTGGATGCACCAACTGGACAAAATGCGTTGGTACAAGCCCAAAAGTTCAAAGAATCCGTCAATGTGACCGGGGTGATTTTGACCAAGCTGGATGGTACAGCCAAGGGGGGGATGGTTTTTGCCATTTACCGTGAGCTAGGGCTGCCCGTTCGTTTCATTGGCACAGGTGAACGCATTGAGGATTTAGCGCCCTTTGATCCAGAGCAATTTATTGAAGGCTTGTTTGCTGAATAATTTGGCGGCGAGCAATGAGTTACCAGCAGCGAGGGAATAAATTGCTAGCCACCTGCCACTTAAACTACTTTACGGAGAATAACAATGGAAGTGCACGTGAAAGAACTGAAAGCCTTGAAAGAGACAGTTGAACATTTGCGGAGGCGGCTTTGACGTTGCTGCCAAGATTGACAAGATAAATCAGCTAGAAGCAATTGCGGCTGCCCCTGATTTCTGGGATGATTCAACTGCTGCCCAAGAAACCATGCGCAACCTGACCAGGCTGCGAGAGCAGGTCACAGTTTGGGAAGATGTAAGCAAACATCTGCATGATGTGCTTGAATTGGCGGAAATGGGTGATGAAGAGTTGGCTGAAGATATTGCCCAGGAAAAGGAGTTGTTGTCAGATCAGGTTGCGGATTTAGAATTTCAAGCCCTGTTTTCTGAAAAGTATGATGGTGAAGACGCGATTTTAGCGATTCATGCTGGCGCGGGGGGAACCGAAGCCCAGGATTGGGCAGAGATGTTGCAGCGGATGTTTATCCGCTGGGCGGGGACGCATAGTTTTAAGGTGACCATTATCGACTTTAGCCCGGGTGATGAAGCAGGTCTTAAAAGTTGTATGATGTCGATCACAGGTGATTATGTGTATGGCCGCCTGAAATCTGAGCGTGGGGTGCATCGTCTTGTTCGTATCTCCCCTTATGATTCTTCCAGTCGTCGCCATACCTCTTTTGCTAAGGTTGAGGTGTGGCCAGATGTGGCGGAGGATATTGAGATCGAAGTGGATGAAGGCGATTTGCGCATTGATCGCTTCAAAGCCAGTGGGGCAGGTGGCCAGCATGTGCAAAAGAATGAAACGGCCGTTCGCATTACCCATATTCCCTCAGGCATTGTTGTGAGCTGCCAAAATCAACGCTCGTTGACCCAAAACAAACAAGTGGCGATGAACATCCTGAAAGCGCAGCTGTTTGATAGGGAACGGCGCAAGCAAGAAGCAGAAATGGCAGCGCTGAAAGGCGAGGATGTTGATGCTGGTTGGGGCAGTCAGATCCGCTCGTATGTGCTTCATCCCTACAAAATGGTGAAAGATCATCGCACCAAGTATGAATCAGGAAATCCTCAGGGGGTGTTAGACGGCCGTTTAGATGAGTTTATGGAAGCATATCTAAAACATAAGGTGGGAGATCCTGCTTAAATTTACAATCAAAAAATGAAGCTCTGTTACAATCAGGAGATAGCAATGGCAGAAACAAAAGGTACTTCAAAAAGCAGACATTCAGTCAACCGCCGTGTAAAACCAAAACGCACGCGGGTGCGCCCTAGTGCCCGCGCAAACGTGAGAAAAGCCAAGACAGCCAAACGGCCGTTACCCAGACCCAAACATACTGCGCGTAAAGTAGCTGCCGGGGGAACAGTTGCCGTGGCTGGCGCGGTTGCCCTCACCGCTGCCCAAAAAGAAGCCCGACAAGGTCAGGTCGATACAGTACAGCGGGAATTAGACAGTTTGGAAAGTCGGGTACAGCTCACCAGCATCTATCAAGAAATTGGCGACATAGATCAAATGCTTGTTGATTTACCGATACAGCTTGAAGAGATGCGCAGTCGTGGTTACGTTCACCGCGGACAGTACGAGAACACCCTGGACGCTTTAGATGAAGAGTGGGATGAGGTGCGTCCCCGTATTGAGCGCTTGTTAAAAGCCCGGATTACGCAGCTAGATAGATCTTTTGACAACGCTGAAAGCAAAGTAGCAAAAATCAACCTCACCCACGAGAGCAGCATCAAAGCCGCAGAAACGGCCGTTTCCAGTTTAGAATCCCGCATAGAGAGTGCAGAAAAAGCCATTGAGTCACAATATGATGGCCTGCAAACCCAACTACGACCCATCAAACGACAACTCTATCAAATAAGTGAAATGATGGACTGGATTGACTCATCCGACGCCATCAGCCTGCGTGAAGCAGAAGGACCACTAGAAGCTGTTGAAGCCGAATGGCACACCGACGGCAAAGACGAAGGCCCAGATGGCATACTGTTAATTACCGACCAGCGACTGCTTTTTGAACAACGTGAAGAAATCGTCACCAAAAAGAAATTTGGTCTCTTTAAATCAGACTCAAAATATATTCAAAAACTACATCTCGAAATCGAAGTAGACGACATTGACGACGTGGCAGATAAAAAAGAAGGAGGGTTTCTGGGCATGGGCAAAGCCGACATCCTCGAACTCATCCTGTCCGCTAATGCTCCCGTCTCTCGTACCCGATTCCATCTAAAAGGTGAAAAATCCTCCGATTGGGCCGAGTTAATCAAGAACGTAATCTCAGGTGAAATCGACAATGATCGCGCCGATGAGTACGCCGATGAAGCAGAAATAGCCGAACAAACAGCCGCGGCCTTCCCTGAAACATGTCCAAATTGTTTTGGGCAGATTCCGCCACAGCCCCGGGGCATCATCAAGCTGGAATGTGAATTTTGCGGGGCAGAAATCTTACCCCTGGTCACCGATGCTTGATCCTCGCTGTCCGGCACTGAACTCAGACAGCCACTGAAAATAGTGCCGGGCACTTTATCACCCTTTAGAACTCGGCAGCTCACCCCTCACAGCCTGATCTTGATTTGACAATTGCCTCCTCATTCGATAGAATACTTTTTCGGCCTTTTTAACATTTTTTTAATGAGGAACCACTTGACATATACCGATTTGACATTAGAATACGTCGGTTATGTTATAAAAATACCTGACAATTTCTGGAGCGTTGGCTAAGGAAAAGCCATACGCTCTTTTGTGTGTTTGCTGAAAAATACAAATATCCCCTATCTTAGTCGATTACAAGCAACAATTTTTTGGAATGGGTTGAGGCTTGAATATTTTTGGGAGGTCACCTGGTGGAGACAACAGAATTCCGCTCGCTTAAAATAAGTTTAGCATCCCCCGAACAAATCCGGTCCTGGTCATATGGCGAAGTCACGAAACCGGAAACCATCAATTACCGTCGGCTTCGTCCTGAAAAAGATGGCTTATTTTGCGAAGCCATCTTCGGCCCGACACGTGATTGGCAGTGCTACTGTGGCAAATATAAAAATATTCGTTACAAAGGTATTGTTTGCGACAAATGTGGAGTGGAGATTACCCGATCTTCGGTTCGTAGAGAACGGTTAGGCCACATTGAGTTGGCCGCCCCGGTAGCCCATGTGTGGTATACACGTCGTGTACCAAGTTACATGGGGCTGCTGCTTAATGTTTCTCGTCGCAACTTAGACCGCGTCCTCTATTTTGCGCAATACGTCATAACCAGCGTCGATGATGATGCCCGTGAGCGTGCCTTAAAACGATTAGATGAAGAATTAGCCGAAGCTGAACTCCGTCTTGAGCAAGAAATGCAAGGTGAGTTAGCTGACGCCACATCTGATGCATCCGTGCAATTGCAAGAATTAGAAAACAAACTTGCTGAATTAAATGCTTCATTTGATGATCGTCTGGCAGAAATCACAGACGAGGTTGTCCGTGATGCGAAAACCACCGAACAACGTTTGGAAAACTTGCTAGATGCCAAAGCTTCTGAAGACATTGTCCTGGGTGATGAAGTGATCGCCAAAGAAGGCGAACTCATTGGTCGGGAACACATCGTTTTGGTGCAAGAAGTGACTACGGAACGCCTGACAAAAGTGCAGCAAGAATATGAAGAAGAGCATCAAGCTCTCGTGGCTGACTCGCAGAAAGAAATTTCTGAACTGCGCCTTGAAGCCGATGCTGTTGGGCAAGAGCAACGAGACTTGGTTGGCGCCAAAATGGCACGGCTGCGCCAACAATACCAGACAAATCGTGAACTGCTCGAAAGTTTGTCTGTGATGCAGTTCCTCAATGAAACGGAATATCGTGAGTTGAAGAGCAAGTTTGGTAATGTGTTCAAGGCTGATATGGGTGCTGAAGCCTTGCATGATATTTTACGCAAAATGGATCTGGATCAATTGTCCAAAGATTTATGGCGAGAAGTCCGCACCACACGCTCAAAGCAAGCTGCCAAACGAGCTACCCGTCGTTTGCAAGTTGTAGAAGCATTGCGTCAAAGTGGTAATCGTCCTGAATGGATGATTATGACCGTTCTGCCTGTCATTCCTCCAGATTTGCGTCCGATGGTGCAGTTAGATGGTGGTCGTTTTGCCACCTCTGACCTGAATGATCTGTATCGTCGTGTCATCAACCGAAATAACCGTCTCAAGCGTCTGTTAGAGCTAGGCGCACCTGATGTGATCGTCCGTAATGAAAAACGTATGTTGCAGGAATCAGTTGACAGCCTTATTGACAACAGCCAACGTGGTAAAGCGTTGAGCCGTCGTGGTCGTCGTGAACTGAAATCACTCTCTGACATGCTCAAAGGTAAGAAAGGGCGTTTCCGCCGTAACCTGTTGGGTAAACGTGTTGACTATTCGGGGCGTTCAGTCATCGTTGTGGGGCCCAAGCTGAAATTGGGTCAATGTGGTTTACCCAAAGTCATGGCGCTGGAACTCTTCCGTCCATTTGTGATCAGCAAATTGGTTCAGTACGGGTATGCCAGCAATGTGAAAGGGGCCAAACGCTTTATTGAACGCCAACAGCCAGAAGTGTGGCAAGTTTTAGAAGAAGTGATTGTGGGTCGCCCGATTATGTTGAACCGTGCCCCCACATTGCATCGTTTGGGGATTCAAGCCTTTATGCCTTCCCTGGTAGAGGGCAAGGCGATTAAACTGCATCCTTTGGTATGTGCAGCTTTCAATGCTGACTTTGACGGCGATCAGATGGCTGTGCATGTGCCCTTGTCTGATAAAGCGGTGGCTGAAGCCAAAGAGTTGATGATGGCCACACGCAATTTGCTTAAACCCGCTAATGGTGAGCCGATTGTGGGGCCGTCTAAGGATATGGTCTTGGGAGTTTACTACCTGACCTTGATGCAAAGTGGCCGTCGTGGTGAGGGTCGCGTTTTTGGCACACCAGAAGAAGTGGAAACAGCTTACGAATTAGGTTTGGTAGATATTCATGCCAAGATCAAGTTGGATGTGGAAACTTACTTCAAAGAAAACCATGCGCGTTATGCTGATGGCAAGCCACGCCGCCGCTTGATTGAAACATCACCTGGTCGTGTCTTGTTTAATATGGCGTTGCCGCCTGAATATCAGTTTGTGAACCGTGTTTTGGATAAAGGTAGCATCAATACGTTAATTAACCGTGTTTATCGCATTGTGGGTGATGAAGCGACCATTAAGATGGTTGATGCAATTAAAGATATTGGTTTCAAATACGCCACGATTTCTGGTACGACGATTGCTGTTGCTGACCTCACTGTGCCTGATGAGCGACAAGATATTTTAGATGGTGCGCGTCAAAAAGTTGATGAGATTGACCGCCAATATCGCCGTGGTTTGTTGACGGAAGATGAACAATATCAACGTACTGTAGAGCAGTGGAATGAGGCGAAAGACCAGGTGGAGAAAGCGGTGCGTACCGCGATGGATCCGGGAAGCCCGATTGCAATTATGGCTTTGTCTGGTGCGGGTAAAGGTGGTTTTGGTCCCATTACCCAGTTAGCTGGTATGCGTGGTTTGATGGCTGACCCCAGCGGCCGCATTATTGTGGTGCCGATTCAGTCGAATTTCCGCATGGGCTTGAATACGTTGGAATATTTTATTTCCACACATGGTTCCCGTAAAGGTTTGGCTGACACGGCGTTGCGCACGGCTGATGCTGGTTATTTGACTCGTCGTTTAGTCGATATTGCGCAAGATATTATCATTATAGATGATGATTGTGGTACCCGGAAAGGTATCTATGTTCGCCGTATCGATAACTTTGGTAAGCAAACACTTGGGGAGCGCCTTTATGGTCGGGTGGCGGCTGAATCGATAACTGATCCTGAAACGGGCGAAATTTTGATCCACGAAGGGGAAATGTACACGGATGAGATTGCCAAGGCTGTAGATGAGACTGGTGTTGATGAAGTGTATGTTTACTCTGCGATGACTTGTGAGCTGCGACGTGGTGCTTGTAAGAAGTGTTACGGTTTGGATCTGGCTCGCGGTAAACTGGTGGAAACGGGAACGGCCGTTGGTATTGTGGCTGCTCAATCTATTGGTGAACCTGGCACCCAGCTAACCTTGCGTACCTTCCATACCGGTGGTACGGCATCTGCGGGTGGTGACATCACGCAGGGTCTCCCTCGTGTTGAAGAGCTGTTTGAAGCACGGCAGCGCCCGAAAGGTGAAGCTGTCATGACAGAAATTGGCGGTATCGCTGAAATTCGTATCGTGGACGGTGTACGCCACGTTTTCATCACCGAGAGCAAATTAGTTGACGATGTTTATGAAATTCCTGAAGGTTGGGACGTTAAGGTTGGCGATGAAGATGAGGTTGAAACCGGTGGCCTCCTTGCTGAAAACGAGGATGAGGTTTTGCCAGCACGCCACGGTGGACGTGTTTCCCGCCAGGAAAACACTCTGACGATCACCTGGGAAAGCCGCGATGAACGTGATTATGACATTCCAGCAGGTATGCGCCTGCTCATTTCAGATGGTCAGAAAGTACAGGCTGGTGATCAACTCACTGAAGGCTCTAAGAACCCGCATCGCATTCTAGAGGTATTAGGCCGCGATGCTGTGACACAATATCTCTTGCGTGAAATGCAGAAAGTGTATCGTCCGCAAGGGCAGAACATTCATGATAAGCATTTTGAAGTGATCATTCGCAAGATGTTGAGCAAGGTAATGCTGACAGCTTCTGGTGATACTGATATGCTGCCGGGTGAGTTGGTTGAATTTGCTGAATTCCAGGCGGCCAATGAGGAAATCATTGAGGAAGGGGGTATTCCCGCTCAGGCTGAACCGGTGCTGCTTGGTATTACCAAAGCCTCCTTGAACACAGACAGTTTCTTGTCTGCTAGTTCCTTCCAACATACCATTAAGGTGCTGGCTGGCGCTGCCATTGGTGGGCGTGAAGATAAGCTTCACGGCTTGAAGGAGAATGTCATCATTGGTAAGTTGATTCCAGCTGGTACTGGTTTCCATCTCCATCAGCAACAAGCTCAAGCTGAACTTGAAGCTGCTCAACAACAAGAGGGGCCGGAAGTGGATGCAGGTATCGACTTGAGCAAAACTTTGATTGGTGATGATACCGATGAGGAAGTGTTAGCGGCGATGATGGCTGCGGCTGCGGCTGAAGCGGCTCAGGCCAAACGTCTGTCTGAGACTTTCCCGGAATCAGTGCCTGAGTCTGAGCTTGAGGTCGATGGCGATTAGTTTTACACTAAATTGAGAGTGATTAGAAACAGGGTATCTATAATCAGATACCCTGTTTTTGGTTATTTTGTGTTTGTCATTGTGTGTTTGCCATGCACGGGGGCGAGTTAGAAGTCTCGTTTGAGGAGCATGTCGGCAAGCTGGTGGAGGGCTTGCCCGGCTTTTCCTTGGGGATTGGCACCTTTAATGCTTTGCAAGGCGCTGTGGGAGTAGGCAGCTGCTTTTTCTTGGGCGTAGGTGTCGGCACCCACTTCGTTCAGGAGGGCGACGACTTGGGTGACGAAGGCGCTATTGGGTTTGGCTGTGGCGTAGAGATTTTGTAAGGCTGTGCTTTGTTCAAGACCGTAGAGAACGGGGAGGGTTTTTTTCTTGGTGGTGATGTCGGTAGAGGCGGATTTTCCGATTTTTGCTTCGTTTCCCCAGATGCCGAGGATGTCGTCGATGACCTGGAATGCCAACCCCAGATTGAGGCCGAATTGGGCGTAATGTGTCACAGTGTCGGCGTGGGCGCCGGCGATGAGGGCGCCTAATTCCATGCTGTAGGAGACGAGAACGGCCGTTTTCCCTGTGATCATCTCGATATATTCAGTTGTTGTTACCCTATCGCGTGTCTCAAAATCCATGTCAGCATTTTGACCCTGGGTCAGCCGCACACAAGTTTCGTCGAAGCGGCGCAGTGCTTTGACGACGATGTCGGCCGGTACACCACGCTCAATGAGCCGAGCCATGGCCAGGTGAGAAATGGCAAACATGGCGTCGCCGGCGTTGATCGCTTGAGGCACACCCCAAAGTTTCCACACCGTATCTCGTCCGCGACGGGTGGGGCTGTCGTCTTCGATGTCGTCATGCACCAGGGAGAAGTTATGCAGGATTTCGACGGAAGCGGCCGCGGGAACTGCTTGTTGCCAATCTCCTCCAGCAGCGGCGCAGGCCAACAGGCACATGAGCGGGCGAATTTGTTTGCCAGCATAGATTGATATGGGCTGCATGTCGGCATTGACCCAGCCCATATGGTAGTGCATCATGCCGTAGAAGGGAGTGGGTTTGCTGTTGTTGACCTGGAAGACCGCTTTCATTTCTTTGTTTAAGGCGGGCAGCATTTCTTGTGTAAGGGTTTTGAGTTCGTTTGACATGGATTCCTTTTGATTTTTTCCTGCCAAGAATGCAGGGGTGCTATGTTTTTTGATCTGTTTTTTATATCTTGGCGATGAGATTTGTTTTGCTCAATGCTTTTATATCCCCCGCACCAGAACAAAACATGCTGATGCGAAGTTCATCAGTGAGTATTTCAGCCAGTTCTACTACGCCCTCTACGCCATTTTTGTTGGCGGCTTTGAGGAACTGCCCGGCGAAACCAACGAGATCAGCACCGAGGGCGATGCACTTGGCAACGTCGATGCCGTTGCCAATGCCGCCACTGGCGATGATGGGGAGATGGGGCGCGGCTTCACGACAATATTGCACAGAAACGGCCGTTGGAATGCCCCACTCTATAAAAGCACCAGCCACCCGGGCGTGCCGTGCTGTGGGGGCGCGGTACATTTCAACCTGGCTCCAAGAGGTGCCACCAGCGCCAGCCACATCAATGGCCGCTACGCCTGCATCCACCAGCTTTTTGGCGGCAGCTTTGGAGAATCCCCAGCCCACTTCTTTGGCGATAACTGGCACTGGCAATGTGGCGCAAATGTTTTCTACTTGCGCTAACAAATTTGAAAAATTGCCATCTCCTTCAGGCTGAACGGCTTCTTGCAGCACGTTGAAGTGCAGGATGAGGGCGTCTGCGTCAATCATATCGACAGCCTGTTGACATTCTGCTACCCCGTAGCCGTAATTTAGTTGGACTGCGCCTAAGTTGGCAAAGAGCAAGATGTCGGGAGCGACATCACGCACGCGGTATGTGTCTGCCAGGGTGTTGTCTTCGATGGCGGCGCGTTGGGAGCCGAGCCCCATCGCTATGCCAGTTTCTTGAGCTGCTGCGGCAAGGGTGCGATTGATGGCTGCCGCTTCTGCTGTGCCTCCTGTCATGGATGAAATGAGTAACGGCCGTTTCAATGTTTTGCCCAAAATAGTGGTGGTGGTATCCACATCAGCTAGATTCAATTCTGGCAGGGCTTCATGCATGAAAAAATAGTTTTCCAGACCGGTTGTTAGCTGATCGAATGAGACATCTTCCTCTAAATTGATGCGAATATGATCCGCTTTACGTTTTTCGTGAGTAAAGTTGTTAGGCTCGTTGTTAGCATCAGCATTTTTACTATGGGGTAGCATAGCGTCTGTGGTCGATTGCATATACGACTCCGGAAATTGAAATAGTTGGCGCAGTGACCGTTTAAAAATGAGTCCCTATTTTTCAGGGGAAAAGGTCACTTGAAGCGCACCCATCAATTCTGCAACTTATTTATGGATGCGCACGAAGTATACCCTGTGGCGGGTTGCAGGGCGAGTTTGATTGTAGCAGAGAGGAATCACGCGAAAATTAACATAACGAGGCGATACCAGCGAACACTTTGTGCCCAGTATCTTGTTGTTGACGTCATTCTACCTGCTTGCTGTTTACATAAGATAAATAATTGCCCTAGATTTATTATACGGTTTCTATGCGCCACTCGCCACTCGACCATAGCTACGTTAAAATACATACTTGGTGCATGATAAAAGGATCATGGCCTAATAAACTTTGGAGGAACTATGCGAGTTTTAATTACAGGTGCGGCCGGGTTTTTGGGATCGCACTTATGCGACAAATTTATTGGAGAAGGTCACACTGTGGTGGGCATGGATAATTTGATTACTGGTAACATGGATAATATTGGACATCTGTTTGGGCATGAACGTTTTTCTTTTATCAAACATGATGTCAGCAATCACATTTATGTTCCTGGTGACATAAATGCGGTGCTGCATTTTGCCTCGCCAGCTAGCCCCAATGATTATTTGGAATATCCTATTCCCACATTGAAGGTGGGCTCTTTAGGCACTCACAATACGCTGGGTTTGGCCAAGGTGAAAGGTGCCCGTTATTTGCTGGCTTCTACATCTGAGGTGTATGGTGATCCACTTGTCAATCCTCAACCGGAAACTTATTGGGGCAATGTCAACCCGATTGGCCCTCGCGGTGTTTATGATGAGGCGAAACGATTCGCTGAGGCTATGACTTTGGCTTACCAGCGGTATCATGGGCTGGAAACTCGCATTGTGCGTATTTTTAATACGTATGGTCCCCGGATGCGCTTGCATGATGGGCGGGTGGTGCCTAATTTTATTTACCAGGCCTTAACCCATCAGCCGATTACTGTGTATGGCGATGGCAGCCAAACGCGCTCGTTCCAGTTCTACTCTGATTTGATTGATGGTTTGTATAAGCTGCTGTTCTCGGCTGAATCACTGCCGGTGAATATCGGTAATCCTGTGGAAATGACTATTTTGGACTTTGCGAAAAAGGTGGTTGAGGTGTCTGGCAGTCAGTCGGATATTATCCATACCAGCCCTAAAGATGACCGTTTTACGGATGATCCTAAGGTGCGTCGGCCTGATATTACCAAGGCGAAACGGGTTTTGGGCTGGGAGCCAAAGGTTGAGCTGCAGGAAGGTTTAGAGAAGACGGTAGAATTTTTCAGGGATAAGGTTTAATTTTTGCAGCAGTGGCCTTCGGCTTCCGCAGTTTTTTGGCTTTGAAGGTGTGCTGATTTTTAGGGAAGAAGGTTTGACAGCGTTCCAACTTAAGCAAAAATTGAATAGATGGCATTTTTCGTCTGGCTGGCAGCCGATGGGGTTTGTGTTTGCGGCGCTATTGTTGGGGCTGCTGTTGGCGCGGCTGCCTTGGTTGTGGGGGGCGGCTTTGGTGGGAGGAACGGCCGTTTTTCTCATCACGATTATCTATCCCCTTGTCGGTGTGGGCCTGGCTCTCTTGTTAGGTCCCTTGGGTGCCCTGGAAAAGGTGTATTTTGGCGGTTCTCCGTTGGATAGTGGGCAGACGCTGCTGCTGTTTGCGGTGGGCGCCTGGTTGGCGCGTAGTATGAGCCGCCGCCAAATTATGATTCGGCATTCCTGGTTGAGTGTGCCTCTGGCTGTGTTTATTTTTGTGGGGGCGATGACGCTGTTAGACGCAACGGCCGTTACCCTTGGTTTGATCGAGCTTGTCAAATGGATCGAAATTTTGGTTGTGATGCTCATGGTTTTGGATTGGGCATCTGAGTGGTTTGACAACTGCCAGCAGGGATTTTTCACCAGCCCGCAGGTTGTGGTTTTAGCCATGTTGTTGTTGGCGGGTGTCAGTCAGGCATTGGTGGGTATTTGGCAGTTTGGCCTGCGTGGGGATGGTCCGGAGCATTTCTTGGTGCTGGGGCGTTTCTATCGGGCGTATGGCACTTTTGAGCAGCCTAATCCATTTGGCGGCTACATGAATTTGTCGGTGCTGTTGGGGATGGGCGTGCTGTTGGGCGTGGTTGCCGTGTGGTGGCAACGATTTTTGCTTTACGGCAAAGGGCGCCAGGCAAACTCTGTACAGTTGGCGAGACCTGCGGTCAATCATTTGATTTTACTTTTTGTGGGGGTGGCTGTGGCCACGGCGTTGACGGGTATGGCGCTGGTGTTTTCGTGGAGTCGGGGAGCCTGGTTGGGCTTTGCTGCGGGAACGGCCGTTATCATTCTGTTTTGGCCGCGTCGATTGTGGCAGGGCGTGATGCTTTTACTGGTGGCGAGCCTGCTTTTGTTTGGTGGGCTGCAAGCTGGCTTAGTGCCGGCAAGTGTTGCTGACCGCCTGGTGAGCTTCCAGGATAATTTCCAGTTTGGAGATATGCGCGGAGCGCCGATCAACGACGAAAACTATGCTGTGGTGGAGCGGCTGGCTCATTGGCAGGCTGCGCTTGACATGGCCCGCGATGATTTATGGTTGGGGGTTGGGTTTGGCAACTATGGTGCTGCTTATCCCGATTATATGCTCATCAACTGGCCAGATGCGCTTGGGCATGCCCATAATTACTACATCAACCTCTTGGCTGAAACGGGTGTGATTGGCCTTGGGGCTTATGTGCTATTGTGGACGGCCGTTGTTTGGCAGACAATCGCTTTGCTAGGACGACTAGGTGGGTGGGAACGCGGCCTGGCGCTGGGTGCATTAGGTGTTTGGGCTGCCATAGCTGTACATCATTTAGTAGACAAGTTATATGTGAACAACATTTACGTTCATTTAGGCGTCCTGTTTGGCTTGTTACAAATTCTGGTTTTGGTTGCCAGGCAGTTTACAAAAGATTTACCCGCAATGAACGCGATAATCTCAGCTCAAGATTTGCGGAGAGAAGGTTTAGATAGTTTATGATTCAGTTTTTTGTACGTTATGCTGAACGATTGGGGGTGAACCCCAAAGAGGCAGAACGCTTTATTAAATTTTTGGTTGTTGGCACCATTGGTTTTGTTGTCGATTTTGGCACGTTAACCTTGTTGAAGGAGCTGACGCCATTGCCCACCGCTGTAGCCAATACGATCTCTTTTTCGATGGCGGTGGTGAGTAACTTCACCTTAAATCGGTATTGGACTTATCCTGATTCACGTTCTAAGCCCATTGTGGCTCAATTAGGTCAGTTTACACTGGTTAACGTGATTGGTTTATTGATCAACACTGGTATCCTCATCTTGCTTGAAGTGTTTTTTGATTCGATTTTGGAGAATTTCCCCCGTATTCCGATTCGAGGTTATATTCCTGCCAAGATGGTTGCTACGATTGTCGTTCTCTTTTGGAACTTCTTCGTGAATCGTTACTGGACGTACAGTGATGTCGATAATGTGCCGGAAACGGAAGTGGCCGATGTGGCGGATTCTGTTCATTGATGAAAATTGGTATTGATGTAACTTCGGCTGTCATGCAGGGGGCGGGGATTGGCCGGTATACACGGGAACTTGTTCAGGCAACGTTAGCAGCAGACAAAGCCAATGAGTATGTGCTGTTTTCTGCACCGCCGCCTGATGACCACGCTTTGGCGCAAATTTTTCCCCTGAGCAGACGAATTACCCATAAGATTGCCCCTGTCAGTGAAGCATGGCTGTATCGTATCTGGTATCGCGCCAGACTGCCGGTTGCTGTGCAATGGTTTGCTGGCCAGGTTGACCTGTTTCATTCGCCGGATTTTGTCTTGCCGCCAGTCCGTGGGGGTATTCCCACACTTTTGACGGTTCACGATTTGTCCTTTGTTCATTTTCCAGAGGTATACCCTGCAATTTTGGTGAATTATCTCAATAAGGTTGTGCCCTGGTCTGTGCAGCGAGCGACCCATATCCTGGCAGATTCGGCTGCCACCAAGCATGATCTGATGGCATTGTGGCAGGTGCCGGATGAGAAGGTGACGGTGCTGTACAGCGGGGTGAATGCAGCGTTTGCCCGGGTTGAGGATGAAGGAAAAATAACGGCCGTTCGCCAGAAGTACCATCTCGGTGAGGAACCGTACCTCTTGAGTGTAGGCACTGTGCAGCCCCGTAAAAATTACCAGATGCTCATTCAAGCCTTTGCCCCGTTAGCCGACCATATTCCTCACAACCTTTACATAGCGGGGGGGAAAGGCTGGCTTTACGACGAGATGATGGCTGAAATTGAGAAGCAGCGCCTGACAGAGCGGGTTCGTTTCATCGGCTTTGTGGACGATGAAGATTTGCCCACCTTGTACAGTGGGGCGGATCTCTACCTGTTCCCTAGCATCTACGAAGGCTTTGGCTTGCCCATGTTGGAGGCGATGGCGTGTGGTGTGCCTGTTATTGCTGCGGATGTGTCTTCATTGCCGGAAGTGGGAGTGGAAACGGCCGTTTTACTGCCCCCAGACGCTCAAACACAATGGACCCAGACTATTGCTGCTGTCTTGTCCTCTCCCCTCCAGCAAGAGCAGATGATAGCAGCCGGTTACCGTCGGGCACAAAAATTCTCCTGGCAAAAAGCTGCAAACCAGCTGTTGGGAATTTATAACACCCTGCTTTCCTAAAACAGTTCTTTGAGGAATGATGTGGTGTTGGTAGGGGTGGAATGGCCTTCTGTTTAGTTATGGTGGCGCGTTTGCATAGATTGGGCGAGATATCGTCAGCCTTACGTGATATGGTTGCCGTTGTCAATTAAACGGCCGTCTTGCATTTTCAGCACTCTTGAAGCATAAGCCATCACCCGGGGATCATGGGTGGCAAAGACAAAAGCGGTGCCGGTCTCTTCATTCAATTTTTTCATAATGTCCATCGCCTGCTGGCCGTTTTCCGTATCCAGGTTGGCGGTTGGTTCGTCTGCGAGAACAACGATGGGACTTGGCGCTAACGCCCGGGCAATGGCCACACGCTGCTGTTCCCCACCACTCAACTGATCGGGGCGGTGCGTCATGCGATCAGCTAAACCCACAGAATGCAGCAGGTACTCGATCCGCTCTTTCCGTTCTTTGGCGCCGATATTGTTCAACAGCAGTGGCAGTTCCACATTTTCATAAGCGGACAGCACGGGGACCAACGCAAAGAACTGGAAGATAAAGCCAATCATCTCGCGGCGGATTTCGGCACGTTTATTGGCTTTGTACTGAGACACATCTTGCCCGTTGACGCGAATGATGCCGCTGTTGGGCTTGTCCAGGCAGCCCATGAGTTGCAACATCGTCGTCTTGCCCGAGCCTGACGGTCCAACCAGGGCAGCAAATTCCCCTTCGTTAATATCCAGGGAGACCCCATTTAAGGCGTGGGTTTCCACTTCACCGATCTGATAAATTTTTGTTACATTTTTAGCTTCAATAATTGCCATGATTTTCTCCGTAAGAGCTAGCGGATTTTGAAGAGATTCTCCTCTCCTTCTAGCGTTCTCCTCTTGCTATAGTGTGTGTAATGCCTCTACTGGTTCCAGACGAACTGCATACCAGGCGGGATAAAGGGAAACGATAACGATAACGACCATCATCCAGAATGCCATCACGAAAAGATTGGCCACCACGAGTTCGGTGTATAAGGAGGAACCAATGGCCATGTCGCCAATGGCATCACCCATGTCGCCAAAGAAAATGCCATTGATGGAGAAGTAGTAGACCAGGATGGCTCCTAATACAATGCCAATGACACAACCTATCAGCCCCAAAATGACAGCTTCCAGCAAGAACATGGTCATGATTTGGCGCCCTTTCATGCCCAAGGCGGCCAGAATGCCTATCTCGCGGGTGCGTTCAAAGACAGACATGAGCAAGGTGTTGGCGATGATGACTGCTACCACCAGGAAGATGATGGCATAAAGGATGCCGTAAAAAAACATTGCCGAGTCCACTGTTGTCATGATAAATTCATTCAACTCTTGCCAGCTTAACACTGTCATGCCGGGTGATTGCATGGCGGCTACTACTGTCTCTGTATCTTCATCATCGTGGAGTAAGATACGCACTGTGCTGGCGCGGTTGCCAGAACCGGTGATCGCTTGGGCTTGCGACAGAGTCAAGAAGACGTTGGCGTTGTCGATGCCAGGGAAACCGGTATCCACCAAACCCACAATGGTGAATGAGCCTTCTTCTGGCAGCCCATCAGGATTGCCAACTGCCAAATTGATGCGGTCGCCAACGTCAAGATTTAGTTCGTCAGCCAGTCGTTTGCCAATGAGGATTTCGCCACGGCCGTTTTCCGATAAAAACTCGCCTGTCAAGCCTGCCCGAATTGGGTCAAAGAGGGTGGAGGTGGGGTCGATGCCGCTGACGCGCACATTGCTTGATTCGCTGGCTGTGCCTAACACGCCTCCTGCCCATAAAATTGGCGAGACTGCGGCTACTTCGGGCATGGCTTCTGCTTTCGCTGCAATTTCATCGGCGTTGTTAATCAAGTCTTGCCAGAGCAGACTGCTTTTGACAACTTCATAGGATTCGGCGCGTACTTGAACATGCCCGCTGTCTAGTTTGATGGTGTCGGTCAGCATGTTGTTGAGCATGCCAGTGATTAAGCCATTCATAAAGATGACGAGAATAAGTCCCAGGGCAATGGCGATGAAGGTGATGATGGTACGTCGTTTATTGCGCACCAAATCACGATATGCCATGATCCAGAATTGTTTTAATGCCATAATGTTTACTCCCAAAGTTAGTTCGTTGTGGGCACTTGCTGTTTTACGCGCTAAAGCATAGATACAAAGTTCGTCGTGCGCACTTCAGTGTGTCGTTTTACGCGCTAAAGCATGGATACAAAGTTCGTAGTGCGCACTTTAGTGCGCCGTTTTACGCGCTAAAGCGCGTACTACAAACAATACAAACAACCAATACAAACAACCAGTTCGTTGTGCGCACTTTAGTGCGCCGTTTTTTACGCGCTAAAGCGCGTACTACAAACAGTTAGATGTGGTGCAGTGCTTCGGCGGGTTCCCGGCGGGAAGCTTGCCAGGCTGGGTAGAATGAGGCCGCTGCGGCAATGATCGTGACCAGGATGACGTAGCTGATGGTGTTACCTATGGCCATGACGGGATACATGCGTTCACCGATGAGGGCATACAATTCTACGTTTCCAGCTGATTGGGTGAGATCCCCAATGGGGATGCCCGACTGGCCTACAATTGCCACCAGTAAACCACCAGCAATGGCGCCTACCACAGCGGCAAACAGGCCGATGAAGGTTCCTTCTAGCAAAAACAGTATGGAAATTTGGTGTCCTTTCATGCCCATGGCGGCCAGGACACCCATTTCGCGGGTGCGTTCATAGACTGCCATGAGCATCAAGTTTAAAATACCGATGCTGGCAATCAGCACCACCAACATGCCTAAAATGGAGGTGGCGGCGGCTTTCGATTGCAATGTTTGTTGAATTTCAGGGCTGAGGGTATCCCAGGAGTCGATTTCGTAGTCGGGCAACTGTGTTTGCAGCTCTGCAATGACTTCGCTTTCTTTGCCAATTTTCTCTAACGAGATCACGACTTCTGTCTCTTGGTCACGCAAGTTGTAGAGGGTTTGGGCGATGGGCAGGTTGATGAATACGGTATTCCGTTCTGCCGAATCCATGCCCAGGTTGTAAATCCCAACGATGGTCATGGGGCGCTGGCGCATGGATTCGTTAAGTCGCTGCCCTACTACCATGATGCGGTCGCCGACGTCAGCTTCGAGTAAGTCAGCCAGCCCCTGCCCGATCACGATGTTGTCGCCATCTTGACTGGTGAGGAAACGGCCGTTGCTGATGTTTTCGGCAAATAAACTGACTGGCGCTTCCTTTTCTGGCTCAATGGCGGTGATGGTCACGGGATAGTTGCCGGCGCCGGTGCTTACCATACCACCGGTGTTGATACGTTTTGATGTGGCCAATATCTTTTCAGGAGAATCCATGGCTTCAATTGTTTCGACCACGGTTTCTGAATCAGCTAGAGGCAGCAGGGGAAGGCGGTCTGACTTTTCGCGGTAGCCTGGGGCGTGGACTTGCACGTTGCCCCCATACATGCGTACCGCATTGCCGTAGATCGCTTGATCAGAGCCTTTGATCAGGGCATCCATAAAGATGAGTAGGATCATGCCCAAAATGATGGCAATGCTGGCGATGAGGGTTCGCCGCCAGTTGCGCCACATATTGTGCCAGGCCATTTTAATAATTTTCATAGATACCTCCGTCAGGCTTGAGATTAAAGATTGAAGGTTTTTTGTGGTAGTCAGGTCATTTGATGCGTATCCATCCATTCTGTCATTTATTTATGGATGCGCCCTTAACACGGTATCTATACAGGCTCAGGGTTCGTTTGGCTGTATAGGTTGCTTCTGATCCCTAATTGTCATCTTCAAACCAGTGTTTAAAAGACTCAAATTTAAATAATTGGATGGAGCCAGGTTCTGCACCTAATAATTTGTCGATGGTGCTGTTGTACACCTCTAATTTGTGTTTTATCTGATGCCAATCTTTTTTTTCGTTGTTTATGAGTATATTGGCGATGGTTTCAGTCATAAAATACATGTTTTGAAAGACAATACTGCCAATTTCCTCAGGGTAGCGCACAGAAAACACACCCTCTTCGATGCCTTGCCTGACAATTTGCTCATATAACGGTGCCATGATTGCTAATGATTGTTGTTTTGTTTTTTCGCGCAAAATTATATTGCTGTTTGCATGCCAACTGGATATGAGGGTGAGAATCAATGCTTCATTCTCTAATTTTAAATTATTGGCCTGCTTGAAAAAGGCGTGAAATTTTTCCAGGGCAGACATCGTTTCATCAGCCAATATCGGTTTTAGGAGAGCGAGGGATTGGTGCAATAGTCGGTTGACGCTGGCGTTGAGAAGTTCCTCTTTGGAGTTGAAGTGATGGTAGAAAGCTCCTTTGGAGATGCCGATTTCGTTGATGATGTCACTAACGGCCGTTTTGTCATACCCCTTGGTGTAAAAGAGAATTTGGGCCGTATCGAGAATTTCATTTCGCCGCACATCTGCGTCTTTGACGATGCGAACCATACCTATCCACTCCCTCTAAATCTACAAGACCGACCGCTGGTCGGTGAGGGGTATATTAGCTTATTTTTTAGCGGGGGTCAAGCTGTTATCCCTCAGCCTTTTTGTTTGATTGGCAGTTGGTTTTTTCGCAATTTTCAGGTGGCGGGGGCAGTTCCCTGCGTCCAAAACGGCGGTGATTGTGGTTTGTTGATGCGCTCGTTGAATTCGGCGATGAGGTTGAGGGTTGTGGTGTCAGCTTTGATGACGCGAATGGCTTTTACCAGCTTGGCTACGTCATTCTTGAGCAGAGCCTCTCCTTTTTCTGGCGTTGCTGGGCGTGGATCACCGACGACCATGTGGGGATATTGGGCATACCAATCGACTTGTGTGTAAGCGTCCACTGCTGCCAATTCTTTGTTGAGGTGTAGATTGGTGAATGGTTCTGGTGGTGCTTGCGTCAAGTTGATGACATCATCATTGATATGGCGAATGAGGCTGGTTTCCCACTCACAAGCATGGCCGATTTCTTCGGTGTCTAACAGGCTTACGTCTGTTGCCAAGAAGGGGGATTGCACAAAGTAGACGGCGTAAGGTTTTTGCTTTTCGGGCAATGTTTGCACGAAGAAGTTGAGGAAAAAGCGATTGCCGCCGTGACCGCTAAACAAGATGATTTTGTTCAGCCCGTTGCGATACATTTCGTCGCAAATGTTTTCGAGTAAGGCGAGGATGATGTCGCGTTTGATGGCAATGCCGCCAGGTAGGTGGGCAGTTTCGATGTTGGTGCCAAATGGATAGGCGGGAAAGACGATGGTGGGTTCTTGTTGGGCGGCTTGGGCGGCGATCCAGTGTGCGGTGAACATGTCGGTGCCCAGCGGGGCGTGTCCGCCATGAGCCTCTAGCACGCCGATGGGGATGATGCCGACGCCGCTTGATTGAGTAACGGCCGTTTCAAAGTCTAGTGCGCTTAAATTTTCCCATTGCATAAGGTCTTGCTCCTTGGTAATGAAGTGAAAAATATGAACGAGGAAGCTTACCAATGTAAGTGTTTTCTTTCAACAGAGGAGGGAGAAAAAACTGATAGGTAATGGAATAATTTGCCAAATAGTTCACCAAAAATGGATTGATGTTAAATGCTTTTGGATTTGCTAATTTTTCTGTGTTTTTCTTGTGGTTAGTGGCGATTGATTCTCTAAATCACTTTTTTCAGTGGTAAAGATCGCTTGAAGCACATCCATCAATTCCATAACTGATTTATGGATGCGCATATAGTTAATAGATTGAGCTTGTGTACACAGATTGAGCTTGTGTACACAGATTGAGCTTGTGTACTCCTGATACGCATGATAAAATCCGCGTCGCTACTTTACAGGGTGCATTTTCGTGCCCCTGATTTGTGAGGAAGGACATTATGCTCAAAACACATTCATGTGGTGAATTACGTGCCGAACATGTTGGACAAATTGTCACTCTGGCTGGTTGGGTGAACCGTACCCGAGATATGGGTGGCGTGATTTTTATTGATTTGCGTGACCGCGATGGTAAAACACAAATTGTTATCAATTCTGGTGACAATCCAGAGGATTTTGCTGCGGCTGAGCAAGTTAGCCGGGAATATGTGCTGCAAGTGACGGGCCAAGTGGGTCTACGGCCAGAAGGAATGGGCAATCCTGACTTGTCCACTGGTGAGATTGAAGTCAAGGTTAATCGTTTTGAGGTACTCAATCCAGCTAAAACACCCCCGTTTATGATTGATCGGGATGTGGTGGCGGATGAGACGCTGCGTTTGAAATATCGTTACCTGGATTTACGCCGTGAGAAGATGCAGCGTAACTTGATTATTCGCCATAAAGCGATCAAGTTCATTCGGGATTATCTGGATCAACGTGATTTCTTGGAAGTGGAAACCCCGATTCTGTTCAAATCGACACCAGAAGGCGCCCGGGATTATTTGGTGCCTAGCCGTGTCCATCCTGGTCAATTTTATGCGCTGCCCCAAAGTCCGCAGCAGCTCAAGCAGCTGCTCATGGTGGCTGGTTATGAACGTTATTTCCAAATTGCCCGCTGCTTCCGCGATGAAGATCTACGTGCTGATCGCCAACCAGAATTCACTCAGCTAGACCTGGAAATGAGCTTTGTTGAACGGGATGATGTTCTCGATTTGATCGAGGGTTTAGCGGTAGGTATGGTCAACCATGCCAGTCTTGTACCCTTGGCGCATGATGTGTTTCCCCGCTTGAGCTATAAAGAAGCGATGGAACGGTTTGGCACTGATAGCCCGGACATTCGTTTCGGTTTGGAATTGGTTGATGTTTCTGATATTGCTGGTGAATGTGCTTTTAAGGTGTTTGCTGAGAATGTGGCTAAAGGGAATCCGGTGAAGGCGATTTGTGTGCCGGGTGCTGGTAGCTACAGTCGGAAAGAGGTAGGTGAACTGGAAGAAATTGCCAAGGCTAACGGGGCTAAAGGTTTAGCCTCGATGGCGCTCAATCCTGACACGGGCGAAATGAAGGGTTTCATCACTAAATTTTTCAATGTTGGCCAATTGGTGGCTTTGACGGAACGGCTGGGTGCTAAACCGGGTGACTTGCTGCTGTTTGCCAGTGATACCAAGAGTGTGGTGTACCGTGTTTTGGGGGCGCTGCGTGAAGAGTTGGGCACCCGTCTCGGTTTGAAGGATACGAACACGTTAGCTTTTTGCTGGGTGATTGACTTTCCACTCTTTGAGGAGGAGCTGGAAGATGGGCATTATGCGCCGAGCCATCATATGTTTACAGCGCCTAAACGGGAGCATATCCCTTTGTTGGATACGAATCCAGGCGCGGTGCTGAGTGAGCAGTATGACCTGGTGTGTAATGGTTTTGAGGTGGCTGGCGGCAGTATCAGAATCCACGAACGGCCGTTACAACGCAAAATCATGGAACTGATCGGCTTTTCTATTGAAGACGCGAAAGAGCAGTTTGGTCATATGCTCGAAGCATTTGAATATGGCGCACCGCCACACGGTGGCATCGCTCCTGGTATCGACCGTCTGGTCGCGCTTATGGCTGGCGAGCCCAACATCCGCGAAGTTATGGCCTTCCCCAAAACGGCTCAGGCTACGGATCTCATGTCGGATACGCCATCTGAGGTGGCACCTAAGCAGTTGCAAGAACTGCATATCGCTTTGGATTTGCCTGAAGAGAAAGAGGGCTAGCGTGAGAGTGGAGAGGTGAAGTCGTCGCCCTGTTTTATTTTATCGTCAGATCTTATAGGAAAAAATCTTTTAGGGCTGCCGAAATATCGCTGATAAGAGTATGCCAGGGCGCATCGGGTTCGCGGACGAGTGTCATGTTTTTGCCGTCGATGGTGAGGTGGGCGATGCCATCTATCATGGAGAGGGCTTGAGCAACGGGAGAGCCTTCTTCTAGCGCTTCCAATGAGTCGTATGTTTCTGGTTCGCCATCAGCAAGCCTCAAATTGGTGCTGATCAACATGGTCAAACCATCGTCATCAATTTCTGTTTCGATTTCCATGTATTCGGACATGCGTTTTGTATTGCCTTATGTCTCACGCAGATTGCTGCAATGTGGTGTTTGTCATTGGCTGCCTTTCTGCGGAAAATTGGATCAATCTTGGTTGGAGGATTTCTAATTTCTTAGCACCAATATGGAGCTTTGACTTTCGCGCATTACTTTTTCGTTGATGCTTTTTTGGAACCAGTGGCGGTGGCTTGGTCGGCATACGATCAGGTCAATATTGTTTTCAGCCGTGTAATCTAAAACGACATCTTCTGTTTTCCCTCCGCGAACGGCCGTTATCGGTCTTGCTGCCCCGTATCTGTCTTGTAAATCATCGAGGTAAGCTCCTTCCTGGCTGTAGATATCTTCGACCAGCTTTTGGCTAAAGGGTTTTTCCCCGGGAGCAATGTCGATTTCGTCACCATGCATTAAGGCTGAATCTTGGGAAACAAGCAGCAAATGCACTTGTGCAGACAGGGCTCCGCCAACGATAAAGGTAAGGTCGAGCCCATGTTCGGCCAGCACCATTTGGTCGATAGGCATGAGAATGTGTTGAATGGGGTGGTCATCGCGCACGGCCATCACTGGGCAAGGCGCCTGATGCCAGACCTTTTGGGTGGTGCTGCCTAACAAGAAGCGAGAGAAACCAGACCGGCCGTGGGTTCCCATGATGATGAGATCAACTTGTTCAGAAACGGCCGTTTCTAATATACAATTGGTTGCATTTCCCTCCAGAACCAACGTCCGAAAAGTGATACCAGTACCTGCTCGCAATTCTGCGATACGATTGAGATAATCTTGCATGCGAGCCAACATGGGCTGCGTATCGGGCGCAGGCCTTGTAGAGGTATGCTCATCAATCTCAACCTTGCCCTTTTCCAAAACAGCACTCATGAGAAGCAGTTCTGCTTTGTTTGCCTTTGCCAAAGCCAGCGCTGGATTTAAGGCAAATTCGGAAAGTTGTGAGCCATCCAACGGTACCAGAATCTTTTTAAACATGTTCCCCTCTCTGTGTTGAATAAAATGTCCTCATTGCTACCATACATATTGTAAGACAGGCCTCATACAAATTCCAAATTAAAACCAAGGATTTGGAAAAAACAGATTGCGACCTCAGCCCCTACCTGTCCCAATCCTTTTTGCCCATAAAAAAAGGCTCCTCAAACTTCGAGGAGCCTTCAAGAAAACATATTGAATACCGCTTACCAATTACTGATTTACCGGTGGTAATCTCGTGAATAGGAGTTCAGCACCCTCATATAATTTGCCCGTTCAAAGGCGGCTGGTTCAGCACAGTTGATCTGGCTGAGGCTGCCCTGCAATTGAGCCAGGGATTCATATTCATTTTCGACGAGCCATTCTTCGATACCCAATTTCAAGACTTGGAGACGATTGATGCCATTCCGCAGCAATTCAGAGGCCAACATGGTGATAGAGGCACCTGCTGCAACGCCTTTCAAGACATCGGTCACGGTGTGAACACCGGTAGTCAGCGCCAGATCCGTATTGATTTGCCCATAAAGAATAGCAATCCAACGTAGTGGCAGCCGTAATTCGGTAGAAGTACTCAGTTTCAGGTTGGGTACCACTTCCAGATTATCCAAGTCTAAATCTGGTTGGTAGAAGCGGTTAAACAGGACAAGTCCATTCGCTCCAGCGTCAGCAAAGCTGCGTGCCATGTGAGCTAGGGAGCTGAAGTAGGGATTGAGTTTCATGGAAACGGGAAGAGAAACGGCCGTTTTCACATCTTTTAGCACATCCACATAAATTTGCTCCACTTCAGCGCCTGTCAAATTGGCATCAGTAGGGATGTAATACACATTCAATTCCAACGCATCCGCGCCAGCTTCCTCAATTTGTTTAGCATATTTCACCCAACCACCCGTTGACACACCATTCAGGCTGGCAATGACAGGAATATCCAAGGTACGTTTTACCTTTTGAACGTATTCCAGATATTCAGCCGGTCCAGTTTTGTAATCAGAAGCCTCAGGGAAATAATTCAAGGCTTCAGGGTGGCTTTCCACGCCTTGAGTTAGGTAGTGATTAAGGGTATGGCTTTCTTGTGTAATTTGTTCTTCAAATAGCGAGTGCAGCACAACTGCTGCGGCGCCAGCATCTTCCATTGCCCGGATGTTATCCAGCGTTCGCATCAATGGTGAAGAGGATGGTACCAGGGGGTTCTTCAAAGTCATGCCGAGATAGTTAGTCGATAGATCCATGACGATTCTCCTTCAGGAAAAGCAGGGATTAGGGGATGTTAGACTTATGAATCTCTCAATCCCCTAATCTCGGCTAATTTCAATTATTTTTTACCGTTTTTTGAGCCATTTTCGAATATTGTTCCCAACGTCTATCCACATCGCTTTGAGCCAACTCTAACAGTTTAGCGGCTCGTTCAGGATGGGATTTGGTCAACATGCGATAACGACCTTCACGATAGATGTATTGATCCAAAGAGATCTTTGGTGCCCGTGAATCCAGCATGAATGGGTTCTTATCTTGCATTTCCAAATCTGGATTGTAGCGGAATAGAGGCCAGTGTCCAGAGTCTACGGCTGCTTTTTGTTGCTGCAAGCCAAATTTCAGGTCGTAACCATGTGCCACACAGTGAGTGTAAGCCATGATGAGCGAGGGACCATCATACGCTTCTGCTTCGATGAACGCTTTGATCGTGTGTGCATCATTAGCGCCCATAGCAACACGTGCCACATAGATACTGCCATAGCTGACAGCCAGCATACCCAAATCTTTCTTGGCAGCGATTTTACCAGCAGCAGCAAACTTGGCTACTGCCCCACGTGGAGTGGACTTAGACATCTGGCCACCAGTATTGGAGTAAACTTCTGTATCCAAGACCAGGACGTTGATATTGCGACCAGAAGCCAGGACGTGATCTAAACCACCGTAACCGATGTCGTATGCCCAGCCATCACCCCCGACGATCCAAATGCTCTTCTTAACCAATACGTCAGCCATGTTGAGTAGGTTCTCAAACCTGGCTTTCTGTTCTGTTTCAGGCAGAATCTCGGCGATGCGTGTTTTCAACACTTCGATGCGAGCGCGTTGTTCGTTAATGCTAGTTTCATCGAGCTGTTCTGCAAAGAGGATGGAGTCAGCCAGTTCAGAACCGATCTCTTCACGCAGTTCGCGCAGCAGTTCGGTGGCCGCTTCAATGCGTTGATCTAAGGCTACGCGCATACCGAACCCAAACTCAGCGTTGTCTTCAAACAGGGAGTTGGACCAGGCAATACCACGCCCATCGTCATTTTGAGCATATGGCGTGGTAGGCAAGTTACCGCCGTAGATGGAGGAACAACCCGTGGCATTCGCAATGACGGTGCGGTCGCCGTAGAGTTGGGAGAGCAGCTTGATGTAGGGTGTTTCCCCACAACCAGCGCAAGCACCAGAGAACTCAAATAGGGGCTCAAGCAGTTGGGAGTATTTGACCTGGTTGACTGGAATGCTTGTGCGGTCTATTTGTGGCAAAGTCTCGAAGAATTCCCAGTTTTCTCTTTCTGGTTCACGCAATGGAATTTGGCTGGCCATGTTGATGGCTTTGAATTTTGGTTGCTTCTTATTCTTGACCGGGCAGACTTCCACACAGAGGGTACAGCCGGTACAGTCTTCTGGGGCGACTTGCAAAGTGAAGCGGTCGCCCTTGAATTCTCTGTAACGAGCTGGGGCGGACTTAAAGGTTTCAGGGGCGCCTTCAAGTTTGTCTTCGCCATACACTTTCATGCGGATAACGCCATGTGGGCAGACCAGGGAACATTTACCACATTGGATACAAATGTCTGGATCCCAAACTGGAATCTCGGTGGAAATGTTTCGTTTTTCCCATTTGGTGGTGTTGGTGGGGTAGGTGCCGTCTACAGGCATTGCCGAAACGGGCAGAGCATCGCCAACTCCTTCAATTATGCGGGCGGTGACGGATTGCACGAATTCTGGTGCGATTTCTGGAATGATTGGCGGACGTTCAAAGGTGCTGGTTGCTTCAGCGGGTACGCTTACTTTGCTCATGTGAGCCAGGGCGCCATCTACCGCTTTGTAGTTGGCTTCGACGACGGCTTCACCACGTTTGCTGTAGGTTTTTTTGATTGCTTTCTTGATGGCAGCGATGGCTTCATCTTGTGGCAACACCCCACTTAAAGCGAAGAAGCCGGTCTGCATGATGGTGTTGATGCGGCGACCCATGCCTGTTTCTTTGGCGACTTCGTAAGCATCGAGAACGTAGAAGTCGAGTTTTTTCTCGATGATTTGTTTTTGCATGGCGTTTGGCAGGTGATCCCATACTTCGTCAGCATTGTATGGGCTGTTGAGCAGGAAGGTGGCGCCTTGTTTGGCTTTGCTGAGGACGTCGTAACGTTCCAGGAAGCTGAATTGATGGCAGCCCACGAAGTTTGCGGAGTTTACCAGATAGGCGGCGCGAATGGGTCGTGGCCCAAAGCGAAGATGGGACATGGTGACGGAGCCTGCTTTTTTGGAGTCGTAAACAAAGTAGGCTTGGGCGTAGTTGTTTGTGCCTTCACCAATGATTTTGATGGAGTTTTTGTTGGCGCCGACGGTGCCATCAGAACCAAGCCCGTAGAAAAGGCCACGGACAACGTCGTCTGCTTCGATGTCGAAGCTGGGGTCGTAGTCTAGGCTGGTGAAGGTGACATCATCGTTGATGCCGATGGTGAAACCGTTTTTGGGTTTGTCTTTGCCAGCTTCTTCAAAGATGGCTTTGACCATGGCGGGGAGGAATTCTTTGGAGGAGAGACCGTACCGACCACCGAATACTTTGGGGAATATCTCAAATGGTGGGTTATCGGAGGCCATGCCTTGCGCAACGGCCGTTACCACATCCAAATAAAGTGGTTCACCAGGGCCACCTGGTTCCTTGGTGCGGTCTAACACAGCGATAGATTGGGTCGTGGATGGCAAAGCTTCAAGAAGTGCCGCCACAGAGAAGGGACGGTACAAGCGAACGGTGACAACACCCACTTTTTCCCCTTGTGCCGCCAGATAATTGGCTGTTTCTTGTGCCGTCTCTGCGCCAGAACCCATGACGACGATGACACGTTCTGCATCTGGGGCACCATTGTAGTCAAACAGCTTATATTGCCGTCCAGTGAGTTTAGCAAACTTGTCCATCGTCTTCTGCACGATTTCTGGTGTGGCATTATAGAATTGATTCACACTTTCTCGAGCCTGGAAGAAGACATCTGGGTTTTGCGCTGTACCACGAACCACTGGATGATCCGGGCTCAACCCGCGATCCCGATGGGCGCGCACCAACTCGTCGTTGATCATGGCACGCATGACATCTTCGTCGAGCAGTTCGATTTTGTTGATTTCGTGGGAGGTACGGAAACCATCAAAGAAGTGGAGGAATGGCAACCGTGATTCCAATGTGGCCGCAGAAGCGATGAGGGCAAAGTCATGAACTTCTTGGATGGAATTGGAGGCGAGCATCGCCCAACCAGTATTCCGTGCAGCCATCACATCAGAGTGGTCACCAAAAATGGACAACGCTTGGGCGGCAACCGACCGGGAGGCAATGTGGAACACAGTGGGGGTTAGTTCACCGGCAATTTTGTACATATTGGGAATCATTAACAGCAAGCCTTGAGAGGCTGTAAATGTGGTGGTCAAGGCTCCAACTTGTAAAGAGCCATGGACTGCCCCGGCAGCGCCACCTTCGGCCTGCATTTCCACAACCAGAGGAACAGAGCCCCAAATATTTTCTTTACCTTCGGCAGACCATTGGTCTGCAAACTCACCCATGGGCGAAGAAGGGGTGATGGGGTAGATAGCAATGACCTCGTTGACCTTATGAGCCACCCGAGCAGCAGCTTCATTACCATCAATGGTAATCATTTGTTTCGTCATAACAACTCTCCTAATTCAACACAACATAATTCCGACACGAGCAACTTGCAGCCTGTTGTGGTGCCGTTTTTAACAGATTTACTTATAAATTGACCTGGGTCTGATGAAATCACCAGTGGCATTTGGTCATAAAGCAGGAACATATACAGTAAAGTTCCTGAACTATTTTAAGAGGGATGGAGCCAGGCTGACAGTGACAGATTGCATGATTGCTTATGACAAAAGTCATTTGGTTTTTCTGAAATTTGTATTGTGATGGTTGTGATGATGTGGAAAGCTAACTCTTTAGGAAGAGGCTTTCAGCTTTTCTTGACAGGAGACGAGGGATTCGATAGCATCGCTTTCGGAGCATTTTTTATGCCTTAAACACCACTAATGAAGAGAGAGCCTGAAATGGAACCAGAAGAAAAGAGGGATAAGCTAATTGAGAAGCCAACCTTGACAGATGTTTTGCGTCTCAAGACAGCTGGTATTATCGATCCGATTGTTACCTTTTTAGCGAAATATAATATTTCCCCTGATGTATTGACGGTGGGCGGGGTGCTGGCTCATTTTTTCCTGGCCTATTTGGTGTCGCTCAGTGAATGGTTCTGGGCTGGCTTAGCTATGATATTGTTGGCACCGTTGGATGCTTTGGATGGCTCCCTGGCCAGAAAGATGGGACGCAAACAAGGGGGTTTTGGTGCCTACCTGGATTCGACTCTTGACCGCATTGCTGAAATTATTTTGTTTGGTGGATTTATTTACCATTACGTGCAAATTCATGATTCTATCATGCTTGGTATTTCCTATATGGCGATTTCGGGATCACTGATGGTTAGCTATTCACGCGGGAAAGCAGAATCCCTGGGTATGCAGGCCAAAGTTGGCATTGGCAGCCGCGTGGAACGATATGTGGTGGTGATCATTTTTTTGCTGATTGGTTATCCGAGCTGGGGGATTGTCGTGTTAACTGTGATTACCTGGGTGACGGTTGGGCAGCGAATGTACCATGTTTGGTATCAATATTATCACCTGGCCAATAATGAAAAAGTTGAACAAGCTGTTGAAGATAAAGAGGAAGAAGTCGCAGAGAATCTGTCATTGTGACTAAAATGATTTTATGACATTGAATAAAGGTGTGAAGGTTGGAAAGCCTAAGAGGAAAGTTGAGATTTATTGGATCATAATCGCTGTGCTTTTGGTGATTTTGGGGGGATTGTATATTTATCATTTGATCACCGGAGTAACACCAGACCGGGTGGCGCTGTCTTTAGGCGGTTTTGAAGTTTATTGGTATGGCATATGTATTGTTGGCGGTATCGCTTTGGGGGCGTCTGTGGTTTCACGATTGGCGGAGGAAAGGGGAACGGCCGTTTTCATGAAAGTAGTCCCTTCCCATATACGCCAGCAGCCACTCCACAGCCTCAATTTGCCAGAAGCACTGGGGCAAACACTCACAAAAAACAAAATCTCCACCGTGGGAACCCTGTTGTTTGCCTGGGGCAACAATCCCAAAATAACAGGGCTGAATAAAGAAGGTATCCAGATTGTGCAAAAGAAGCTGGCGGATCAGCCGCAGATTAAAGATGAGTGGATTATGGAGGCACCTTGGCGAATTTGGAACCCGGATCATGTCTGGAACGGCTTGATTTGGGTGCTGATTCTTGCAGTCATTGGCGCTCGTCTTTACCATGTGCTAACACCATCGCCGAGCATGGCTGCATTTGGCATCGAATCCCCTGCGGATTATTTTCGCAATCCATATCAACTCATTAACTTGCGTAATGGCGGCCTGGGTATTTATGGTGGCATTTTGGGCGGTGCTGTGGGGTTGTTCATTTATGCCCGTCGTGTCCAAATTCCGCTGCTGCCATGGGCAGATTTAGGCGTTGTTGGTTTGACGCTGGGACAAGTATTTGGTCGCTGGGGAAATTTCTTTAACCAGGAACTATATGGCAGCCCTTCTGATTTGCCTTGGGCCGTGATGATCGAGCCCGGTTTTCGGTTGCCTGCCTACAGTGAATTCAGTCGCTTCCACCCGGCTTTTTTGTATGAATCCTTGTGGAGTTTGTTAGCGTTTCTGGTGTTATATTTCCTGGTGACACGCTGTTCAGGAAAATTGCTGGATGGCGAAGGAATGGCGCTCTATCTCATCTTTTATGCTATCGGGCGTACCCTCCTGGAACTGGTGCGTTTAGACAGCCGTATGGTTGATTTTGGCTTCATCCAACTCAACATGGCGATTGCCACATTTGTGTCCATTGTCATCGCGGTGTGTATGGCGGCCTGGATTTTTATGAGGCGCTGGCGAACGCGAAAATAAATATTTGCACACCTTCAAGGACGCCACACTCTCTGAAGGTCTTTTTGAATATTTGTTTCCGGGCAGAGGTACACCGGAGGCTTTTCAATATGATCAAAGCAGAAAACTTAGAGAAAAGATTTGATGATTTCGTCGCCGTTGATAGCTTATCTTTTGAGGTGGGCGAAGGTGAGTTATTGGTGCTTCTTGGGCCAAATGGCGCAGGCAAAACAACAACTGTGCGCATGCTCAGTTCCATCCTAAAACCAACAGCAGGTAGCGCTGTTGTCAATGGATATGACGTCGTGTCCCAACCAGCCTGTGTTCGTCGTTCCATTGGCCTGTTGACCGAGCAGCCAGGTCTCTATTTGCGCATGACTGGCATGGAGTATCTTGAGTTTTACGGCCGTTTATATGGCCTCAAAGATAAATTCATCCGTGAACGAGGTCTGGCGTTGTTTGCGCAGTTCAACATGGTGGCGGCCGCTCAGCGTCGCTTGGGGCAATATTCCAAAGGAATGCGTCAAAAAGTGGGGCTGATTCGGACGATGCTCCATGATCCGGCTGTCTTGCTGCTAGACGAGCCAACTTCTGCCATGGATCCGCACAGTGCTAAATTGGTACGAGATGCCATCCAGGATATGCGTGCCGATAAGCGTAGTTTCATTCTTTGCACACACAACCTGGCTGAAGCGGAATCTTTGGCTGATCGCATAGTCATCATCAAACAGGGTAAGATTGTGGCCGAAGGCTCACCAAAAGGCTTGAAAAACCAACTGTTGGGTCAGCCCCAAATTGAAATCCGTGTTGACAAACATTTGAATGGCAGCGTTCAAGATTTGTCAGATTTAGTGACGGTAGAGTGGGTAGGGGAAAATGGCATTCGCTACCGCACGCCAGATCCAGAAAGAGACAATCCGTTATTGGTGCGGCGTTTGGGTGATTTAGGTTTGGGCATTATTTCTGTGCAAGAAGTCACGCAAAGTTTGGAAGATGTCTATTTGCGAGTTGTGGCTGATGAGGCCGAGCATAAATTTGCTGAGGGGACACAATGAGTCTGGTAATCTTCAAAAAAAATATTCCTGTCACCAGACATGATTGGTATATGGCGGGCGTGTTAGCTCGACGTGAAGTGAAAGATACATTCCGTGATTGGCGTATTGTGACGCCAATCATTTTGCTAACATTATTTTTCCCGGCCTTGATGAATTTTACGGCTGGGCGCATGTTGAATTTTGTGTCGAATTATGGCGCGGAAATCATCGCCACGCAGATGATTCCCTTTCTGCTTTTAGTTGTTGGCTTTTTCCCCATGTCATTTTCTTTGATTATTGCTTTGGAGGTGTTTGTGGGGGAGAAGGAACGTAAAAGTCTGGAACCCCTCTTGGCAACTCCTCTGACTGATGCTCAGCTTTACCTGGGGAAAATGGTGGCTGCGCTGGTTTTGCCTCTGCTTTCTGCTTATTTGGGCATGTTGATTTATCTGACAGGGCTCTATTTTTCCATTGGTTATGTCGTTTCAGGGCAATTGTTTGCGCAAGCGATGATGCTGACCACGGTGCAAGGGATTATTATGGTTTCAGCGGCGGTGGTGGTTTCTAGCCAAACAACGAGTGTGCGGGCAGCAAATTTGTTAGCCAGCTTTATCATTGTGCCCATGGCCTTGTTGATTCAGGCGGAAGCGGCGGCATTGTTTTGGGGCAATCATCTTGGGTTGTGGTGGCTGTTCCTGGCGTTAGTAATCACGGCCGTTTTGCTGGTGCGTATGGGTTTGCATCTGTTCAATCGTGAAGAAATGATGGGGCGGGATCTGGATCAAATTCGACTGGGCTGGATTTTATCCCAGTTTCGAGATCGCTTTACTGGCAAATGGGAAAACGGCCGTTATCCTGACCCCATTCGTTGGTATAAACAGACATTTTCAATCATCCCTGAATTGAAAAAAGGGATGGGTATCTTATTTATCGCCTTCCTCGGAGCCTTCATCATGGGGGTGGTTTTGTCATTTATACACACCTTGCCCCCCCATATTCAAGTTGAATTGGCCAGCGACAATATTGTCTCAAATCTCAACAAGTTGGAATTTGTGTTAGGCTCCCTTCCTGGCTTCATCTTCAAACAAAACATGCGCGCGCTTTTATTGGCGGCACTGTTGGGAACATTCACGTTTGGTGTGTTGGCCATTCTCGTATTTATGTTGCCGTGGATCCTGGTTGGGTTTGCGGCTGGACAACTTTATCTAGCTGGCGAAAACCCTGCGCTCTTTCTGGTAGGCACTGTGCTACCTCACGCCATCATTGAACTGCCTGCCGTCGTTTTAGCGATCTCGGCTGCTTTGCGCTGGCATATTACCGTGATTGCCCCGCCGCCTAACTCGACATTAGGGGAGGCATTTATTGCTGCCTCGGCTGACTTTGGTCGAGTTTTTGTGGGTTTGGTTATCCCGTTACTGTTCGTAGCCGCCTATGTGGAGGCGTATATCACTCCACAAGTGTTGTTAGCCATTTACGGCGGCTAAAGCAGCGAAAACTTTTTGCATCCCCTTAGGACTGGCGATGAAAGAAAATATGGAATGGCATCGTCAATTTTAAGGAACGGGAAAGAAACGACTTTGTCATGTTATTTGATTTCTGTTCCTTAACTCGAATTTACGCCAATATTTCGCCAATGCCAGAAGTAGTTTGTAAAACATAGTGGTTTCGTCACGTAACTATCTCGTCTCAGGGGGAGGGTTTTGGTAAACTTGCCTTCTATGAAAAATTCAAAATTTTACCCTGTATTTGTGAGCCTGGTTGCCTTAATGATCGTCGTGGGAGCGGTTGCGCTGGGTTGGCGTTTGTGGAATGGGGATAGCAGTTTGCTGCGCAATGTAACGGTGCAACATGAGCAAATCACGCCGAACGCAGATGGGGATTCCGATGTCACGCGAATTCAATATGAACTGTCACGCAATGCTGTTGTCTCTATCTACTTTGAAAACGAGGCCGGCGACCGTTTCTACTTCCGTCAGGATAAAGATCGCGGTGCAGGGGATTATGAAGTGCTGTTTAGCGGAGTGGTCGATGGGTATCTGCTGCCCGATGAAGAGATACAAGGTGAGGTACTTGCCCGCTTGCTCCGTGATGGGAAGTATACCTGGACGATTGAAGCTGTTGATGAGAAGGGCATTGTGGAGATGCAGCAAGGCCAGATCCTCATCGTCGATGCGGATCCAGATTTGCCAGAATTGCGAAACTTTACTTTAGATCGAGAAACGTTTACCCCGAATCGTGATGGTATCAATGATCGGGTTAAGGCACAATTTTACCAGACTAAAGAGGCAGATGTGCGTGTCTTTTTGCTGACCCCGGCAGGACTTGAAGTTCCGATTTCTGAGTTGGAGCGGGATGTTCCAGCTGGTACCCCAGGACGCCATTATTATGACTATGAGGGCGGCGTGGACAATGGGGAGACGCCACCGCCTGATGGAACCTATCCCATCGTGGCCATTGCCTCTGATGCAGAGGGGCAGCGAATGCAGGTGACCAATACGTTGACGCTTGAGTATGGGGGAGTGCCCCGCGCTGACATTTTTGCACCGCCTACGGGTGATACCTTAGCTGTCAACACAACGGCCGTTACCATTTGTGATACCCTCTATTTCACCATGACGGTTGAAAACTACGGCAATACCCCCATCCGCACCAGTGGTCCCGAGCCAGGAACCGTCTATGATTCTGATTGGAACTACAACACCCTGGGATGGCACACTGAATCCGGTGTTTTTCGCGCTGCCATCGGTTATGAGAATGAACTGGGAAACTATCCTTACCGTTGGGCTGTGGGCGGCCCTGAAGATTTAACCCAAATTGGCGCCTATAATTACCTGATGCCTGGTGATCGCGCCATTGTGACGGGTGGGATTCGTCTGGTCAATGTATTTGGGAATCGCAATCCACAACCGTTATGGGCTGGTCTCATCCATGAAGATGTCGAAATTACGCCATTTAACACCCATGTGGATCCGAAAGCGATTTGGGTGGACATCCCTGACGAGGCTCATCTGCCAGATTGTGAAGCGCGAGAAATACCAGTAAAAAACCAGTGATGAACGATAGGTGATGAGTGATGAATGGCTGTTCTGATTCATCACTTATCGCTCATCAAGCATTATTTAAATTCCCCTTTCTTAACCAAAGTTAAATAGCCTGGTGTTGTCATTGGCGTTGGTCGTTTGTGCGGGTACACTAACTCATGAAACTGTGAGGAAGATGCTTTGAGATGGTTAGAAAGTGGTTGCTTGGTGGGTTGCTGTTATTGTTGTTGTCCGCTTGCCAAGCGGAGGTTGTCGAAATTGAAGGCACCCGTTTTGTAGAAGTTGGGCAACCACCTGAGCAGGAAGTGGCCACGGCCGTTTCCCAACCCAAAGAACCTGAGCCGACACCTGAACCTCAAATTATTGAAGTCACCCGTATTGTGACGCAGACAGTTGCTGTGGAAACTGAGTCGCACCTTAACATGCCTGCTTCATTGGGCAGCGCTGAACGACCAGTGCAGCTGCTTTTCCCTCCTGACGCGGGAACGGCCGTTATCAATTTGCGAGCGCAGGCAGTAGTTGATCATCTGCATCAGGCAACCGACCTGGCATTTGCCATCGGAGTTGCTGATGATGAAGCCGCCATGATTGAACTTCTGTGTATGGCGCCGGCAGACACCATCGCCTTCCTCTCCCCATTGGGATATGTGCGAGCCAACGAACAGTGTGCTGCCCAATTGGGCAGTGTGGCCGTCAATGCAGACGGGTTGACTTGGCAGGCTGGCATGATCGTGGCTCGCAATGAGCAAGAGCGGCGAACCTTGGAAGATCTAGCAGGGCTGCGTGGCGCCATCCCTGATGACGCTTTGCACAAAGCTGCCGCTGTCAAAGCTATGTTGCAGACAGCGGGTGTAGAACCAGCCGAACTCATCGACGTTCAAGGGGATAATGCGGCCATGTTAGCTGTGTTTGCAGGCGAGGTAGACTTTGCTGTTGGCACATTTACACCGCCCATCATGCCAGCTGGTGAAGCGCCCTGGCAATATGGGGTAGACCCCAATGAAATCTGGCGCTATCTCGGCCTTAAACCGGAGCGCAGTCCCATCGGCTACGTATTGGTGAGTGCCGAACCAGAATTGGGTGGTTATCGTATCCGTGATGCCCGGGCTGGCGTGTTTGATATTCAGCCTGAAATTTTTAATAGGACACGCATTATCGAACTGACGCCACAAATTCCCAATGAGACGATGGCCTTTGGTGCTGAGTTTCCCATTGGGTTGGCTCATCAGGTTATGAATGAATTGCAACGCTTTACCGCTTCTGATGCATGTCAGGATTCACTTTGCTCTAGCGATTTCTTTAACTGGACGGGTCTGGAACCAGCAGACGAAGCATTGTATGAGCCTCTGCGAGACATTGTCGCAGCTGGTGTTGTTGACGAATGACGATTTGCGCTTGATGCTTGATGCTTGATAAAAGCACATTATCAAGCCAAAATCTTAAATCACAAATCAAATAGGTTTTTATGATTGATGTTGCTGTAATTATTGTAAGTTGGAATGTCCGCGATTATTTGGTCAACTGTCTGCGCTCTGTGTGTAAAGAGGCGGGGCATTCTGGTTTGAACATTGAAACCTGGGTCGTTGACAATGCTTCTACCGACGGTACTATTTCGTATATCCAGAGTTTGTTTTCACAAGTACATATTATTGCCAATGAGGAAAACGTGGGGTTTGCGGCTGCCAATAACCTGGGGATGGCCGCGGCGGCCGAGAAGGAGCCCCGCTATTTCTTTTTGCTCAACCCAGACACCATTGTGCGCCGAGGTGCTATTGAGCAGTTGGTGAAATTTTTAGATGGACGGCCAAATGCAGGCATGGCGGGCACCCGTCTGGTGTATGGCGACGGCCGTTTTCAGCACAGTGCCTTTTATTTCCCTGGTATCACACAATTAGCGTTTGACTTGTTTTCTATGCCTGAACGTTTGTATGAAAGCCGGTGGAACGGCCGTTATAAGCCAAGCCAGTTCCGTTTAGGGAGTAAACCTCTTGAAATTGATCATCCCCTTGGCGCCTCCATGATGGTACGGGCGACGGTGGCGGAAGCGACAGGGGGGTTTGATGAGTCTTATCACATGTATTGTGAAGAGATAGATTGGAGTTGGCGTATTCATCAGGATGGTTGGGATATTTACGCGGTGCCAGCGGCTGAAATTGTCCATTACGGCGGAAAAAGCGCTAAGCAGATTCCGGCGCGAACAGTGGTGAATTTGTGGCGTAGCCGAGCAAAATTATATAGAAAGCACCACAATCGCTGGCGGCAGTTGTTGGCGGCAAAAATGGTCAAATTGAGCATGACAAAAAAGGCGGCCAAAACCAACGATCCTGAGTTAAAAAACGCCTACAAAGAAGTCATTAAAATCTGGTCAAACGGCCATGTTGACTGACAGCTTTGCCCATGAACCCTCCTGAGCCACAGCCCAATTGTCAATCGTTAGGTGGAAATCAACAGTTAGAATTAACGGCCGTTATCCTCACCTATAACGAAGCCGCCCATATCACCGATTGCATCAACAGTCTTCACTGGGCGGATCGCGTCCTGGTGTTTGATTCGTATAGCGATGATGAGACAGTGGCCTTGGCTAAAAAAGCAGGCGCAGAAATTGGGTTGAGCAAATTTGAAAACTATGCCCAGCAGCGCAACGCAGCCCTCGACAGCATCACCACCGACTGGGTCTTTTTTGTGGATGCTGATGAACGGGGTACGCCGGAATTAGCTGCTGAGATTCGGCAGGTGATTGCTGACTGTCCAGAACGGGGTTGGGAAGTGCCTCGCCACAACTACATTTTTAACAAACTCACGCTAGGCGCAGGCTGGTATCCCGATTATCAAGCGCGGCTCTTTGCACATGGCAAAGTGCGCTATGAACGCCCTGTACACGAGCTGGCAGTGGTCGATGGCGATATTGGCCAGTTAGAAAATACCTTGATTCATTACAACTATCGGGATATTGACCATTTCCATGTCACCCAGAGAAAATATACTGATTATGATGCCCGTATCCTGTACCAGGATGGCATTCGCCCTAAACCACAAAACTATATCTTGCAGCCCTGGCGACAGTTCTGGTGGCGCTATGTCACTTTAGGGGGGTATAAAGATGGCCTGCATGGTTTACGGTTAAGCGTGCTCATGGGCTACTATGAGTGGGTGAAGTACCATAAGCTGCGGAAACTGTGGCGTGATGAGGCCGGGCGGCCAGGTAGCTATAGCGCGTAAAAAATGGCGCAAGGGGCAAAAGATGGGCATAAAAAAAGCAGCGGCGAAGTCGCCACTGCTCTTTAAGCGTTACGTTGAACGGTAACGGCCGTTACTCAATCATGCCATTTGCGCGTAAATAGCGTTTGATGTCGATGAGTGCTTTCTGGCCAATACCATTAAGAGCTAACAAAGCATCGTCCCCTTTTTCCAAAAGGTCGATGAGATCCTGAGCGACAGTCGCTTCTGCTCCTAGCAAAGCTTTTTCGACGCGCTTGCCCAAACCCATGGCTTCAACAGAAATATTGGTGGCCACAGTTTCTTCTTTCTTGGCTTCTTGTTCTTTTCTATATTCTTCGCGGCGTTGCAGACGGCGCATAAAGCGGTCTACTTGACCTTCAGTGTCCAACAAGCGTTGGGTGCCAGTATAAAACGGATGGGTACCGGACCAGATTTCCACGCGGATTTCTGGTTGAGTGGAGCCAACAGTTGCCACGACTTCGCCGTCAACAATTACTTTGGCGTCCGGGTACCATTCTGGATGGATTCCTTTCTTCATGATAACGTTGCCTCTTATGCTTCAGTTGTCGGGTAAACACTGACATATTTGCGGCCGTGTTTGACCTCGAACGTCACCTGACCCTCAATGAGAGAGTAGATGGTATAATCTTTGCCCATGCCCACGTGATTGCCTGGTTTCAGTTTGGTACCACGTTGACGAACGATAATATTGCCAGGGATAACATATTCGCCACCGTAACGTTTCACGCCTAAGCGTTTTGAGTTACTGTCACGGCCGTTACGAGTTGAACCTGCACCTTTCTTATGTGCCATGTCTAATTCTCCTTAGCCCCCTACGATCTCATCAATGCGTAAGCGGGTATAACTTTGCCGATGACCTTTGCGGTGGCGGTACCGTTTTTTCGGCCTATATTTCCAAACAAAAATTTTCTTTCCACGATATTGTTCCACGACGGTTGCTTTTACCGAAACACCTTCTACTGTCGGTTGACCAACTTTGACCCCGTCGTCATTCGCTACAAGCAAGACTTTATCAAGTTCAATTTGATCACCGACTTCGTAAGGCAGCTTCTCCACTGAAAAGCTATGGCCTTCTTCGGCGCGGTATTGCCGGCCGCCACTTTCTACGATAGCGTACACAATGTGCCTCCAAAAATAATCGGCATCACGGATGCCGATTGGTTAAGATGATAATTTGTATGGGGAGTGGTCGGACAACCCACACAACGACTGAAAATTATACCGCTAAATCAGATGAAGTCAAAAGAAAATCTGTTTTTTTTGCTTTCAAATTTAATTGTTGAATCAACTTGCTGCGTCATCGTGCCCAGACTCTCGAAATTGCACTGACTTGCCCTGTTAACAGCGGAATGTTTGTCAATCTATTGCTATCTCAGTAAACGTCTGTTTTAATTCACGTCATCTAAAACTAATCAAGAGGTTAACTAAAATGAGCTTTGAAATGCGCCATCCCCGGGATCAACTTGTGGGGATAATGAGCAGAATTTATCATAATGGCATGACGACCCTCTCGGGGGGCAACCTTTCAATTAAAGATGACAATGGGGATATGTGGATCACCCCATCAGGCGTTGATAAAGGCACCCTGACAGCTAAAGACATGATGTGTGTGCAGCCAGACGGCACGATCATTGGCCCGCACAAGCCATCATCAGAATATCCATTTCATCGCGCGATCTATGAACAACGGCCAGACTTTAAGGCTATCGTTCACGCACACCCCCCAGCCTTGGTAACTTTCAGCATCGTGCGCCAGATTCCAGATACGCGCATCATTCCTCAAGCGAATCGTTTGTGTGGTTCAGTAGGGTATGCTCCCTATGCTTTGCCAGGCAGCGTGAGTTTAGGAACGAATATCGCAAAGACGTTTGCTGAAGGACACAATATCGTCATTTTGGAAAATCATGGAATGGTGTCTGGGGGGGCTAGTTTATTGACCGCCTTTCAACGTTTGGAAACGCTGGATTTTTGTGCGCGTACCTTGATTGCAGCTAAAAATTTAGGGGAACTGAATACCTTGTCAGATGCTGAACTAGCTTTGTTTGATCGCGGGCATACTGTGCTGCCAGAATTTAGGCGCACCATTATCACCAGTAGAGAACGTGAGTTGCGCCAAAAAATTGTCAGAATTGTCCACCGCGCGGTTAACCGTTATCTGATGATTAGCACCGAAGGCGTGGTGTCGGCGCGGTTGAATGGCAATGATTTCTTAATCACTCCCACTGGGCAAGATCGGGGGGCGCTCTCTGTTGAGGATGTTGTGCTTATCCAAAATGGGGCAAGAGAAGCGGGCAAACTGCCTAGCCGTTCTGTGCAGCTCCATCAAGCTATTTATGAAGCACACTCAGAAATCAATTGTATCATGACGGCACAGTGTCCTCATGCCACAGCTTATGCGATTACGGCCAGCGATTTCAATACCCATACCATTCCCGAAAGTTATATTTTGCTGCGCAGTATTCCCCGTATTCCTTACCAAATGTTTTATTCGGATCCCAAGGCGGTGGCAACGGCCGTTTCGTGCAAAACACCTGTCTTAATCATCGAAAATGACGGCATCCTGACGGTGGGTCAAGATATTTTACAAACGTTTGATCGATTGGAAGTGGCTGAATACAGCGCTCGCTCGTTAATTGATACCACAGCTATGGGATCGCTCGTTCCGATTGCGCCAGCGGATATTGTGGAGCTGGAGCAAGCCTTTCATTTGCCTTGAGTATCAGGCTCGGCTAACTCAATGGCTGTACGTGTAATTCGTGCCGCCATCGGATCCAGGTCTAATTCGCGCAGCACCTCGTCGGGACGACCTGTTTTGCCGGGGCGCATCGTCAGGCGCATGTTGATTTGTGCGCGGCTGTCGTCGGTTTCTGCCAGGGACAGCGTGACAACGAGTGGGCGCAGATCGTATGCTTTGTGGCGTCGTTCGCGGGTGATGGATTCAGCGGCAAGGAGCGCCTCGATTTTTTGTTGGAGAGCAACAAGGTCCACAGGATCCAGGAGGAGGGCGGTGTAGTCGGTAACGGCCGTTAACGTTTGTAAGGCTGGTGCGCGTAAATCCACTTCCTCCACCCGCCACACCACAATACCCGGTGCCATGCGTGCCATCATCTGCTCTTTGGCTGCGTCAGGCACCATCTTTTCCAAGAGATAAATATCAGCCATTTCACATTCGCTGAGATAGCCCAACGGGGTGGCGGCAGCCAACTGCATGCGTGGTCGTTTGTTGAAACCCTGGGTATATGCAATCGGGATTTTGGCTCGATTTAGAGAACGCTCAAGCGTCAGCGCCAAATCCAGGTGTCCAATGTAGCGTGTTGCCCCTTCTTTGCGAAAGGTTAAGCGTAACCGTTGTACATAGTTTGCGTTCATGCCCCCATTGTCCTCCATCATTTTCAGATGGACAAAAATAGGTGAAAGTAATAAATTATCTGCAAGAACAGGATGTTATGAATCATGGCTAAACGAACATCGCTCTTTGTCTTTTTGCTTATCTTGTTGTTTTCGGCATGTGAACGGCCGGCGCCGGAAGTGTCTATCATTGATGTGAATGGGGAGAATCCTGCTGTCATTGGTGAGGTTCCTGATCCTGCCGTTGAGTCTGCTGCCGGCACACCCATGCCAGCGGTGCCGCCTACGCCCCTGGTGCCAGAAATGCGTTTGCCTACCCGTGCCGTTTACGATGGTAATCCCACCCCGGATCCGCCCCACGTCAGCGTGAAAAATATTGAGAGAGGGGTGGCCGCTCATGTGGTTAATCCTGGTGAGACTTTAGCTTTCATCGCCCAACTATATGGCACAGATGTGGCTGAATTGGAAGAACTCAATTCAGTAACGGCAGCTGATGTCTTGTTTATCGGGCAGGAAATCATGGTGCCAAATCGAATTGATGCGATAGGACCCAGTTTCAAAATCATTCCAGACAGCGAATTGGTGTATGGTCTGGCTGCACAAGATTTTGATGTGGCTGAATTTGTGGCCGCGTATGGCGGTTTCTTGTTGGAATACCTTGAGGAAGTAGAGGGGACGGTACTGACTGGCCCGCAAGTGGTGCAGCTAATCGCGGATCGGTTTAGTGTGAACCCGCGTTTGTTGTTGGCCGCACTGGAATACAATTCAAACTGGGTCACCCATCCGGATCCGCCGCCAACTGAATATGCCATGGGGTATGTGGATGCTAGTATTCCTTCGCTTTACTGGCAGCTTTATCGGGCAGCGAACCAGTTCAATTGGGGGTTTTACGGCCGTTCTGAAGCAGGTATGACCGCCATTGCTTTAGCGGATGGCACGCAGATCGCCTACGCGCCTGAAATCAATGATGGCACGGCTGCTGTGCAAACTTATCTGGCGGGGCGCACGAACACCACCTACCAATCCTGGCTGCAGGATGTGGGACCGACGGGGTTTTATGCCACGTATGATAACTTGTTTGGCAATCCCTTTGCTTTCACGGTGGAGCCATTGTGGCCTTCTGGTTTGCAACAGCCCCCATTGCAACTGCCGTTTGCCAGTGGTGACACCTGGTATTTGACGGGTGGTCCACATGGCGGTTGGGGGTCTGGTTCTGCCTGGGCGGCGCTCGATTTTGTGCCGCCTGATGTGGCTCGGGGCTGCTTACCGTCGGAGGCGTGGGTGACGGCTATGGCTGATGGTGTGGTCACGCGCAGCGATAAAGGTGCGGTGGTGGTTGATGCAGATGGGGATGGGTATGCTGGCACAGGTTGGGCGATTCTCTACCAGCACATTGAAAGCGGCGAGCGCATTCCCCTGGGCACTTTTGTGCAGACGGGGGATCGCCTGGGGCATCCATCTTGCGAGGGGGGCTTCTCGAACGGCACTCATGTGCATATTGCCCGAATGTATAACGGCCGTTGGGTGTCAGCAGATGGTGCCATTCCCTTCAACATGGCGGGCTGGGTCTCGCAAGGACTTTACCGCGAATATGATGGCTTTCTGGTTCGCGGCGGCGCTCAAAAAGAAGCCTGCGACATCTGCCGAGATGAGACCAACAGCATCACCGCAGATTAACTGTCAATCGAGATAAACTTTACCCTTTTGCTGGTTGGCAGATGGCCACTGTTATGGCTCGCCTGTATAGCACCATCTTTTTCTTCATAAACTACCCGACACGCTAACGAGCAAACATGGGACCTAACGGCCGTCCGCCCACTAAATGCAAGTGCAGATGGAAAACCTCTTGACCGCCGTGGGCGTTGCAGTTGATGATAAGCCGGTAGCCGTTTTCGGCAATGCCTTCCTCTGCGGCTAATTTCTTGGCGACAAGCAGCATTTTCCCGGCTACCATCTGGTCTTCTGCTGTCAGTTCGTTGACGGTGGGAATCTCTTTGTTGGGCACAATTAAGATGTGGGTGGGTCCTTGGGGATGAATATCGCGGAACGCTGTCACCTCGTCATCCTGATAGACAATATCGCCTTGAATGTCGCCATTGATGATTTTTGTAAATAATGTGGGCATCGCCTTCCTCCTAGAAAATCTGAAGATTGAAAATTGAAAATGAGGGAGATCGCCAATTTTCAATCTTGAGTTAGTAATCTTTGCTTTTTCTCAATTTTAGCCGCTACTTTCATGCCTCACAACCTGCTATAATTGAGTGGGAGAGGAAAAATATGCCCACAAGACCATTACGCAGTGTTACCCCAGCGATTGATATTTACATAAAGTTAGCGCAGTATCCCATCTTGGCAGATCAGATTCGGCTTCATATGCGGCAGGAATTATTCCGGCGAGGCATTATTTCCCAATCTGAATTTGAGCAGATTGTGCAAGCGCAAGCAACTGATTCTCAGCGACGTGAAGGCTTGGGGGAGGCATTGGGGCAAGAGGAAACGGGTGTATGGCATTTGCGCAAAGACCGTGTCCGCGATTTTCTGACGGATGCTTATTTTGCTAATAATTTGGGCAGCGGTTTACTCAGCCAGCTTATCAATGAAGTCCTGAGAAACCAATCGGCGGCTCATGACGAGAAGGAGTTGAATTTCAATCCTGAGATTGCGCCTTGGGAACTGCTTTTTCAGCAAGGGGAAGTTTATGAAGCCTTACCTGCCCCTGAAAAGCAGGAAATTAAACACCATTTGGAAGAAATTAAGGTGGTCTTGATTAAACGGTTGATCAGCGATCAACTGCCGTTTATTGGCGTCGCCCGTAAGGCGTTTACTATATCTGATTTACGCCACATCTACCGCAATCGCATTGGCTCGGGCAAGATTGGGGGTAAGGCGGCTGGCATGTTGCTGGCACGCCGGATTCTGCGCAAAAAAGACCCGGAGCATGGGCCTGACATTAGTGAACATGTCAGCATACCGGATTCTTATTTTGTAGGTACTGAAGTGATTTATGATTTCCGCTTGATCAATGGGCTTAATCATTTCATGAATCAGAAATACCGCCCGCTAGATGAGATCCGGGATATGTATCCTAAAATTGTGGAGGCGCATCTGCAAGGGGAGTTTCCCGAGATCATTGTGGAGCAGCTGCGTGAGGTGTTGGCGCATTTAGGCAAGTCGCCTATCGTGGTTCGGTCATCCAGTTTGCTTGAGGATAGTTTTGGCTTTTCTTTTGCGGGGAAATATGAGACGATTTTTTGCCCAAATCAGGGTACGGCGGCGGAGAATTTGGAAGCCCTGCTCAACGCGATTTGTTTGGTTTATGCCAGCACGCTGAACCCGGACGCAATCCTGTACCGGCGTAAAAATGGCATGATTGATTATGATGAACGGATGGCGGTGTTGATTCAACCGGTGAAGGGTGTGCCAAACGGCCGTTATTTCTTTCCCACAATCGCCGGAGTTGGATTTAGCCAGAACCCATTCCGGTGGCACACGAAGATTCGGCGCGAAGATGGCTTTGTTCGCATGGTGTGGGGCATAGGCACACGGGCGGTGACCCGCGTTGCCCGTGATTACCCGCGCATGATCGCTCTCAGCCATCCCCAATTGCGCCCTGAAACTGATCCAAAGCTGATTCGCCAATATTCTCAGTGGTTTGTAGACGTGATAGATTTGGAAGCTAATGTGTTCAAAACGATGTCTGTGCCTGAACTGCTCGATGTTGATTATCCAGAACTGCGTTACATTGCATCGGAGGATAAAGGGGAGTATTTGCAAGAGTTGGTCTCGGCGACCCCGGCGAACAGCGATATCCGTTTTGTGCTGACGTTCAATTATCTGACGCGGGATCGCAACTTTATCAAACTGCTGCGTTTGGCGCTGCGCCGTCTGGAAGATGCTTATAAACGCCCTGTCGATATTGAATTTACTGTGGACATCACTCCCAATTATCCTTATCCAGATTATACGCTCAATGTGCTGCAATGCCGGCCTTTAAGTCAGCGTAAGCAAGGGGGTATTGTTGAGTTTCCGCAAGATGTGCCTGCGGAAGATGTGTTATTCACGGCTGAGAATCTGGTGCCGGATGGCAAGGTTTCTGGCATTCGCTACATCGTCTATATCGACCCTGAGATTTATAAATGTATCCCTGATGTGACTGACAAAAAGGAGCTGGGGCGAGCTATTGGCCGCTTGAATAAACGGTTGGAGGAGGAAAAGTTTATTCTCATTGGTCCTGGACGATGGGGGAGTGTGAATTTGGATTTGGGGGTTCACGTCACGTATGGTGACATTTATAATGCTAAGGTGCTAATAGAAACGGCCGTTTCTGCTGAAGGCCAAAAAGCTGAGTTTTCATACGGCACACATTTTTTTCAGGATTTAGTTGAATCAGGTATTTATTCGTTGGCATTGCAGCTAGACAATGAAACCGCACAGTTCAACCATGACTTCTTTTTAAATGCCCCTAATTGCCTGGCTGAGCTATCGCCTGACGATGCCAATTTAAGCCCATATGTGCAAGTTATCGATCTGGCGGCTGTCACCGACAACAGACGCATGAGGATCGTGATGGATGGCTCAGTTGATAAGGCCATCGGTTATTTGAAAGATATTTCCCATTAAATCTTGCTACTGCAAAAAACGAGGCCGCGCATGGAATATAATGACGAACTCCGCAGCGTCACCCCGGCTATTGATACCTATATCAGGTTGGCACAGTTTCCCATTCTCAGTGATAAAATCCGTAAACGGATGCGCCAAGAGCTTTTCCGCCGAGGGATCGTAGACAAGTCGGATTTCTACCAGGAGATTCGGCAGATGGCGATTGACTCCCAACGGCATGAAGGGCTGCGTGATCCCTATGGCCAGGAGGAGGCTGTGACCTGGCAGCTGCGCAAAGATCGCATTCGTGATTTTCACACCGATGCTCTGTTTTCTAACAACTTGGGTATTTCGCTGCTCAATCAAATCATCGAATCTGTATTAGCCGATCAACCGGCGCCCTCCAGTTCAATTGAGCTGACGTTTAATCCAGAACTTTCACCCTGGGAACTGCTGTTCCGCCAAGGCGAAATCTACGAGTCGATGGAAAGTGAAGATCAAGAGCAGGTGCAGCATCATTTAGACGAGATCAAGGTCGTCCTCATCAAGCGCATGATCAGTGACCAACTGCCTTATATTGGGGTGGCGCGGAAGATTTTTTCTATTGCTGATTTGCGCCAAATTTACCGGCGGCGTATTGGGGGTGGCAAGATTGGGGGGAAGGCGGCAGGTATGATGCTGGCTTATAAAATCTTGCAGAAAACTGATCCTGAATTAGGTATAGACATCAGCCAGCATGTTGGTATCCCTGACACGTATTTTCTGGGGACGGAGGTTCTTTATGATTTTTACTTGCTCAACAATCTGACGGATTTCATGAATCAGAAATATCGCTCGTTGGAAGAGACGCAGCTCGAGTATCCAGAGATTGTCGAGGCGCACTTAAAAGGTGAATTTCCTGAAGATATTTTAGATGAACTGGATACCTTCCTGCTGAAAATGGGCAGCAGTCCCATTATTGTGCGCTCCTCCAGCTTGTTGGAGGATAACTTTGGCACCGCTTTTGCGGGAAAATATGACAGTTATTTCTGCCCGAATCAGGGGACGTATGAAGAGAATTTTAAGGATTTATTGGATGCCATTCGACGGGTTTTTGCGTGTACGGTTAATCCCAATGCTTTGGAATATCGCAGTCGGCATGGTATGACAGATTATGATGAACGTATGGGTGTCTTGTTGCAGAAGGTGGAGGGGGAGAGAAACGGCCGTTACCATTACCCTACGCTTGCTGGTGTTGGCTTCAGCCAAAACCCGTATCGTTGGAATCCACGTATCAAGCGGGAAGATGGCTTCTTGCGCTTAGTTTGGGGCTTGGGAACCCGTGCTGTGGATCGGGTGGATCAGGATTATCCGCGCATGATCTGCCTGAGCCATCCCCAACTGCGCCCCGAGACCACAGCCGCCGCTATCCGTCAACATTCTCAGTGGTATATTGATGTGGTAGACCTGGAAGCAAATGAGTTCTGCACCTTGCCCGTGCGCCAGGTGCTAGACAGCAGCTGCCCTCACCTTCGTCTCATCGCCTCATTAGATGAAGGCGGCTTTATGCAGGATATTTTCTCAACTGCGTCTGTTGGTGATAGCAGTAAGTTTGTGCTTACGTTTAACAAACTCACCAAAGACCGCAGGTTTGTAAACCTGATGCGCTGTGCCTTACGGCGGTTGGAAAAAGTGTATAAAACGCCAGTCGATATTGAGTTTGTGGTTAAAGTGACTGATAATGGCGATTGCCCTTATCAACTCAAGATTGTGCAATGTCGTCCTCTGAGTGAGCGGGGGCAAGGGGCGGTTAAAATCCCCTCTGATATTCCCAAAGAAGATATTTTATTCACAGCACATAAGCTCATTCCTGATGGCAAGGCGGAAGATATTCGCTATGTGGTGTTTGTGGATCCGGAGAGATACTGCGAAGTGCCCAATACGTTTACAAAACTGGAACTGGGTCGAGCCATTAGCCGACTTAACCAGCGGTTGGCAGAAGAAGCGTATATTTTGATGGGGCCAGGCCGCTGGGGCAGCGCCAATTTGGATTTAGGTGTGCGGGTCAATTACATTGATATTCACAATACGAAGGTGTTGATTGAAATTGGTGTGCCGCAAGATGGGCAAATGCCGGAGCTGTCATACGGTACTCACTTTTTGCAGGATTTGGTGGAAGCGGGCATTTATTCTCTGCCACTGCATTTGGGTAGTGGCGAGGGCAGGTTGAATTGGGACTTTTTCCGTAACTCTCCGAACTGTTTGCTTCAATTATCTCCCGATGATGCGGAGCTGGCTGATTATTTGCACGTGATTGACGTAACGGCCGTTACCGGTGGGCGTCGTCTAAAAATTCTCATGGATGGCACAGAGGACGAAGCTGTCGGGTTCCTGACAACAAGCCAGGCAGTCTCAAAAAATGAGGCAGGCACCGTGTCTAGTTTCTAGCAACAGATGCACGTTGTTCATGTACACCAATACTGTTATTACCCATTTGTCCCTCTTTCCGACTTGTTTAGATTGCTTTGTTAGCTTGAGGGCTTTTTTATGCACTGAGTGAATTTGCGCAAGATATTGTATGTTTTGTTTCCTTGGCCTCCTCGTCGCTCACCTCTCGCGGGGTCTTGCTCATCCCTTGCGCGGGGCGGAAAGCCATAGGGGGCAACTTCAATCACCTTGAACCGCTTCTTTCTGTACTGAAATTTACCATGTTTAACACTTGATCAACTGTATTGTTAAGAAATTCATGATCATGTGAAATCACAAATATAATAATTTCATCACTTAAAGTATCTTTTATAAGCCGTGATATTCTCATCATGTTGTCATAATCCATACCGCTTGTTGGCTCGTCAAAACATAATATCTCAGCCCCAGATAAAATAGCACTGGCAATTGCTACCCGCTGTTTTTGACCACCTGACAAGCTCATCGGGTGCCTGGCTTTTACGTCATATATATTAAGCGTTTTGAGAACATCTTTTACATCTTTATCACTATACTTATCTGCCTTGCCGAGAGTAACTTCTGTTTCTACACTGTCCGTAAAAAGCTGGTGATTAACATCCTGCATAACCAGATAAGATCGTTTAACTCTTTTTTTAGAAGAAAGCTCTTTATTATTCAAAAGGATTTTGGAATCTCTTGACTTCTCCAAGCCCATAAGCAGTTTCAAAAATGTGCTTTTGCCTACACCATTATGCCCATAAACACCGATTATAGTGCCAAAATTAAACGTAATATCATGCATTTTTAAGGCGTGCCCCCCACCTTTGAACGCATAATTAATATGATTGATTACAAGCTGTTTATTAGCCTTAGATTCAGCTGTTTCTTTATAATTTAGTTCTTCAAAATCTATCGACCTGAGACCTAAGTTCTTTCTCGATTCATTATCTATAGAAAAAAACGCTTCTGTTGAAAACTCATTTATTATTTTCCCATCATCAATGTAATAAACTCTATCAATAATCTCTTTAATGTAATAAAACCTGTGTTCTGATATTATAATGGTCTTACCTAAAGCTTTGAGTTTTTTGAGTATTTCTCCTATTAGCTTTGTTTTTTCTTCATCCAGGTTAGAAGATGGTTCATCAAGCAGGATCATATCCGTACTGCTGGCATAAGCAGCAGCAATGGCGATAATCTGTTTTTCTCCACCGGAAAGCTCAAATATATCTCTATTAAATAAATGTCCTATCCCAAAAAGTTCAGCTGTTTCTAATAGCTTCTCGTGCATATACGCCCTTTCAAACCCTCTGTTTTCAAGGTAAAAAAGTATTTCACTTGTGGTATTCACATTAAAAAACTGCGTTTTGGGATTTTGAAAAACTGATGAGACTACTCTTGAAACTTCATAAATCTGGCTTTTCTGAGTATTTACCCCTTCTACTAAAACCTTCCCTTTAAGTTCACCCGTTTCATAGTAATTCGGTATAAGAGAATTGATCAGCTTAGTCATGGTTGTTTTACCGCTTCCGCTTCTGCCGCAAAAAACCACGCATTCTCCCTTAGACACGTTCAGACTCACATCATTAACATTTGATATGTCCAGGTTTGCATTATACTTATAGCTGACATTGTCTATCTTAAGCATAAACCCTTCCCAATATATTCAGGGCTAAAATTCCAAGCATAAATACCGCATCAGTTAAGCTAAATTTCACCTCGAAATATCTGGTTTTTTCACAAGGGTCTGCTATACACTTGGTTTCTGCTGCCTTCGATATATCATCAGCGATATTAGTAGCAGATATAAGCAGGGGAACACTTACGTATTCCAAATATCTGATAGGATTTTTGAAGGTTATACCCCGCATTCTCATAGCCATTTTTATATTTTTTCTATCATCCTTAAAAGCAGGAAAATACCTAAACATAACTGCCATGGGTATAATCATCACTTCAGGAAATCTCATCTTTTCAAAGGACACGATTAGAGATGATACATCGCTGGTGTCTATGAGGAATTTACCTGCCAATAGGGGCAATAAAAATAGCTTCATAGCTACGACAATAGTCAAAACATAATTTTTTACAAAGGCGTATTCAAGTTTACCGGCATTATTGCTCACAATAATAACTAGAGCGTAAAATGCGACTATTTTTATAGCTGCCCTCACCCTGTTATTAAGAGCAAAAAACAAAGCTATAAAACCTATCGTCATCACAATGCAAATTTCATTTAAATCGGTTACTAAATTAAAGGCTAAAAAAATCGTTACAAGCAGTTTTGATATAGGGGTAGGATTAAACGCATTTTTAGCATTCACTAAATAATACCTGCTTTTTCAAAGTGCTTTTTCAGCATGGCTTTGCCAATATATGCGCCGATAATGCCCCCTAAAAAGCCGCCAAGTATGACAAGAGCCATGCTTGGCCATGAAAGCAGCGCATCTAACTTTTCAAAATACTCTGGACTCATGCCTGCTTTGGCATTAAGTTCTATAAACTTGTCACGTACAAGCAGCAGCTGAATAAACGAGCCGGATGTCCAGCATGAGAAAAATCCATAGGCTATTGCATTGTATTTAAAGGATTTAAACCCACCCTTTCTAAAGAAAAACTCAGCCAGGCTGATAAAGACAAGGGCTATAAGCAGCGGCACGCCAAAGGCACTCACCATAGCCAACATAACAAATGCTGAAAGTGTACCAAAGATAAAGAGTGCCCAGGGCTTAGGCACCTTGGCCATAAAAAGCATGACTACCGTGCCCGCTACTATGGCAAAAACAAATGGATAGGCCAAATAAAGTATAGGAACTAATCCTATAATACCTACCGCAAGAAATAGCACAGAGTATATAACAAAGAATAACCCGATTGTGACTAAATCCTTAGTTTGTAATTTGTCTGACATTTTTCATTCCTACTATTAACTTTAGTTTCGGCTAAATAGAAGATGACAATGGCAACTAATAAGCCCATCATTGTAGGTAATGCCAAATCTACAAGGAAAGGATCATGTCAATCGCCATCACTCAAACTATACATGTTTTACAGATAATTGTACAAACTGTACCCTGACTCGCATCCATGGGGGAAACGAGATTGCCGCCACGCCTCCAGATAAGCAAGAAACCATTCATTATAATATAGAAGCAACATCATTTTTTCTAATTTTGCTTGACTTGCACTATTTTGTCACCGAGCCCCCCCTGGTTATTTAATCATAAGCCTGTGGTCTGTTTTTTAGGGGGCATCATACTCTGAATTATGATTTTCGCCATTGTTCCGATTGAATATAATCAAGCGACTGGTGCCGGAAATAAGTGTCGTACAATTCAGCATAATGACCAGCTTGAACCATAAGCTGTCTGTGACTGCCTTCCTCAATAATTTGCCCGCGCTGCAACACAATAATGCGATCTGCCGACCGCACCGTAGATAGGCGGTGGGCAATGATGATAGATGTCCTCTCAGACATGATCATGTCTAATGCCTGCTGAATTTGTGATTCAGTAAACGGATCCACACTGGCTGTAGCTTCATCCAGAATGAAAATGCGCGGGTTTTGCACCAGCACCCGCGTCAGCGCCACCAGTTGGCGCTGCCCCATGGACAGCCGTCCTCCCCGTTCACCCACCTGACTTTGCAGCCCATCTGGCAGCGTTTCTAACCATTCACCTTGGCCAATGCGCCGCGCCATCGCCTCAATTTCCGCGTTGGTGGCTTCGGGACGGCCGTAACGAACGTTATCGGCAATAGTGCCTGCAAAAAGAAACGGCACTTGCGACACAATGCCCAGCTGTTTGCGGAAAGACTCCAGGTTAAACGTGCGAATATCGTGTCCGTCTATGGCGAGATGACCTTCTTGGAACTCATAAAAACGCGCGATGAGCTTAATAATGCTGGATTTCCCGGCACCTGTGTGGCCGACAAGAGCCACACGCTCACCCGGCTGAATGGTGAGCGTAAATTCACGTAGAACTTGCTCTTGTTCAGCATAGCGAAAACAAACATGGTCGAACTGGATTTTGCCTTGCAGTGAGGGGGCTGGTTGGTCATCAATTTGGTAAACAGTTGGCTCAGAATCGATCAGCCCAAAGACACGTTCAGCGGCAGCGAGACCTTGCTGAACCTGGCTCCAAAACGCTGACAAGTTAATCACGGGGAACCAAAAACGGTCGAGCGTAGAGACAAATAAATACCAGGCTGCCACGCTAATCACGCCAGCAGCTGCGGTCAGGCCGCCAAAAAATACGATAGCGGCGGTGGCTATCCCCCCTAAAACGGCCAATGTAGGAAAGATATTGGCCAGGACAAGACTGCGCCGCACATTGATGTGGTAGGTTTGTTGATTGACTTGCAAGAATTCATCATAAATGGCTTGTTCCTGGCGGAAATTCTTAGCCACGCGAATACCGGTGACCGCTTCTTGGATCGATTTGTTCACTTCCCCCATCGCCCGTGAACTTTGGCGGGTAACTCGCCTTGCCAACCGCCGGAAGCCCAGCGCAACCAGCACGATGAATGGCGTAATGGCTAAGACCACCAGAGTGAGTTTCCAATTGATGGTAAAGAGGACAATCATCAACAAGAGTGAGGAGGAGAGCTGGTTAATGACATCGGTACTCAAGATGATGACTTCGCCAAATTCCTGGGTGTCGCTGGTGATGCGGCTGACCACGCGGCTTGAACTAAACTCGTCGTAGAAGGAGAGGTCTTGCCGGGCAGCTGCGGAGAAGGCGTCTCCGCGCATGGTGAGAATCACGTCTGCAATCACAGCCACGGTTAGTTGCCGACGAATCCAATTGAAGATCCATACCGCAAATCCTAAGACGAAGGCTGCCCCCGCCAACAGCAAAATGAAGGCATCACTATCTTGGGCTGCCATGCTCTCAACCCCGCGAGCCACCAGGAGCGGGAAGGCAGCACTAGATAAGGCTAGTAAAAAGATGGCAATCGCAATGACGATTATTTTTTGCCAGTGAGGTTTGAAGTAGTGGAGAATCCTGCGGACGAGATCTTTGTCGGAATATTGTCGGTCGTAGGCCTCTGCGTCGAGGCCGCGCATGATGGTTGCCATATGAAAAATGAATTGCGAATTATGAACTGCCAATTGTGAATGGAGCGCATTCACGGTTCATTATTTTGCAGTATGTTATTTGAAGAAGGATGAAGCCAATTCTACCTGTAATTTTAAGTCTGCCGAAATAATTACAGAATCTATAAAGTGCTTGTAAACCAGTCCTTTCTTCTCCAGTTTGGCCTGTATTGGGGAGATGGCTCTTGTGGTCACTCCTATCTGCGCTGCCAGCTCTGTGGAAAGCACACTTGAAGCCTTGAAATGTGCTGTGTCTAGCGTGTTTTCTTACTATCACTTGAGACCAGTGCTGGGCACGGATCTTTACAAGTGGTTGCTCTAATGGGGTGAGTCTTTATAATTCTGTCTCATGTCTTCATTGATGTTACTCAGCACGCGAATGGATTGGCCGACGGATTGGACGGCCGTTTTCCAGTGTCAGGCTCCGCTCATTATGGAAATTGGTTTTGGTGGGGCTGATTTTTTAGTTGATTTGGCGCAAAAACGGCAGGATGCCCATGTGGTGGGGATTGAATTATCATTGCCATCGTTAAGAAAAGCTGAGAAAAAAGTTCGAGATGCTGGTTTAGAAAATGTACGGATAGTGGCGGGTGATGCAGTGTTGGTGTTGTGGGCGTTATGTCAAACAGATAGTCTGGCTGAAGTGTACATCAACTTCCCGGATCCCTGGCCTAAGGAACGCCATCATAACCGCCGTTTGCTTAGCGATGACTTCTTGCATTTGTTGGCCACACGCATGTCCCCTGGTGCGGTGATCGATATTGCCACCGACCATGCAGATTATGCTGCCTGGATTGCCGAGCGCTTGGAACGTACCTCTTATTTCCACAGCCGCCTGTGTTCTACTTATGTCAATGAAGATGCGGAGCGCATTATCAGTAAATACGAACAAAAAGGGTTTGATGAGGGGCGCATTGGCCATTACTTCAAATGGCAGCGCAATGATACGCCAGCCCCCAACAACTACCCTGTACCAAAGGAAAACGCCATGCCCCATGTGATTGTAAACTCGCCCATGAGTCAGGATGATATTGCCGCTGCTTTTACTCCGGTTAAATTTAGTCAGGATGATGTTCATGTCAGTATTGCTGAACTGTTTCAATCAAAATATGATGGCAAATTGCTGCTGGAGACTTACGTGAAGGAACGGCCGTTAAGCCAGCGGCTGGGTTTGCTCATTCGGCAGCGGGAAAAGGGGGATTACGTTGTCAAAATGCATGAGGTGGGTTTTCCACGGCCGACCATCGGTATCCAAATTGCTATCGCCTATCTAGCAACCTGGCTGGTGGGGCTGCACCCCCAAAATGAGTTTGTGCGCAGTTCCCTGGATGAGGCATATTTGCAGATCAAAGATTAGTTTTTATTTGTTGACAACTCGAAATGGCCAAGCATTCAAACTCCCTTTCTCAACTGCATACTGATATGCGTGCCTGTCGGCTTTGCTATGATGCTGGTCATGCGATTGTGCCTGGGGCGATATTCCGGGGAAGCCCAGGAGCGCAGGTGATGCTCATTGGGCAGGCGCCAGGGGTGACGGAAGTGGAGGCGAAACGGCCGTTTAACGCGGGCAGTGGCAAGCGACTTTTTCAATGGCTCGGTCAGGCTGGTTGGGATGAAAATGATTTCCGCGACAACCAATACATGACGGCCGTTACGAAATGTTATCCCGGCAAAGATACCAAATCAGGGAAGGGAGATCGCGTGCCTAGCAAAGCAGAGCAGGCGTTGTGTCGCCCTTTTTTGGAACGGGAAATGGCGGCTATCAAGCCTAAGCTCATCCTCCTGGTGGGTGGGTTAGCCATCAAGCTCATGTATCCCCGAAGCGCTAAATTACGTGATGTGATCGGCACCACAGCTTATTTCCCGCCACAGGCCTTAGTCAACCCTGTGAATTTCGACTTGAAACAGGCTGAGTTACTGACTGAATTTGATGCCAGCCGGGATGAAAACGGCCGTTGGATTGTGCCGCTGCCCCATCCATCTGGAGCCAGCCTGTGGCCCAACAAACCAGAGAACAAAGCCCTCATCGCAAAAGCCATCCGCATCCTTCATGACATTCGTGTGGCATCCTAATATGTGACAATCATCATCTAATTGGGGTGTCATTTAGAACTTAACGCAGTGGGCACTACGTTGTATAGTTTTCCCAGCAATAGAATACCACTCGGGCGGCGTGGAGAGCATGAGAGAGATTATTTCTTATCCCCTCGCCGCTTTCTTTTATGTGAAGCAGGAGGGTGGAAGGAATGGATATGCCATCATTAAATGAAAAAAAGAAAGTATGGGAATCAAAATCAGTCGAACCATTATTGAGTCGATTTCCAGAACGAAAAGAAACCTTTGAGACAACCTCTGGTATTGTCGTTGATCGTCTGTACGTGCCCTTCCAAGACGATCCTGATTATCCCGAGAAATTAGGATTCCCTGGTGAATATCCATTTACTCGAGGGGTTCAGCCTACCATGTACCGTGGCCGCTATTGGACGATGCGCCAATACGCGGGATTTGGCACGGCTGCCGAGTCCAACGAGCGTTACAAATTTTTGCTAAACCAGGGACAGACGGGGCTTTCTGTTGCTTTCGATTTACCCACTCAAATTGGCTACGATTCTGATGATCCGATGGCGTTGGGGGAAGTGGGCAAAGTGGGCGTGAGCATTCCTAGTTTAGAGGATATGGCGGTGTTGTTAGATGGCATCCCCTTGGACAAAGTATCGATCAGCATGACGATTAATGCCCCGGCTGCGGTGCTGCTGGCTATGGTGATTGCGGTAGGCAAACGACAGGGCGTTGCCCCCAGCAAACTGCGCGGCACTGTGCAAAATGATATTCTTAAAGAGTATGTTGCGCGGGGCACGTATATTTTCCCGCCGCGTCCTTCCATGCGTTTGATTACAGATATTTTTGATTATTGCAGCCGTGAAGTGCCCCGGTGGAATACGATTTCAGTATCTGGCTATCACATTCGTGAAGCAGGCAGCACAGCTGCTCAAGAGATCGCATTCACTTTAGCGGATGGCATTGCCTATGTGCAGGCTGCCATTGATGCGGGGCTGGATGTGGACAGCTTCGCCAAACAAATCTCTTTTTTCTTCAATGCGCATAATAATTTCCTGGAAGAGATTGCCAAATTCAGGGCGGCGCGGCGGATGTGGGCCAAGATTATGCGCCATCGCTTTGGCGCCAAAAATCCCAAAAGCTGGCGGCTCCGGTTCCATACCCAAACGGCTGGCTCCACTCTGACGGCGCAGCAGCCAGAAAACAATGTGGTGCGGGTGGCGCTGCAAGCGTTGTCGGCTGTGTTGGGTGGCACGCAAAGTTTGCACACAAACGGCCGTGATGAAGCCTTGGCCTTGCCCACGGAAGAGTCGGCACAAATTGCGCTGCGGACACAACAAATCATTGCTTATGAAAGTGGTGTGGCCGATACCGTTGATCCGTTTGCTGGCTCTTACTACATCGAGCAGCTGACGGATGAACTGGAGAAACGAGCCTTTGCCTATATTGACACCATTGACCAAATGGGCGGCGTTTTAACAGCGATTGAAAGTGGCTATGTGCAGCGGGAAATTCAAGAGGCGGCTTACCGCTTCCAGCGAGAGCTAGAAGCAGAGGATGCGGTTGTGGTTGGCGTCAACCGGTTTACGAAAGATGAAGATGAGCTGGCTATGGAAATGATGAAATTGGATCCAGCTATCGAAACATCTCAGCGGGAACGGTTGGCCGCGCTGCGGGCACGTCGTGATAATGACAAGGTGATGGAGCTGCGTGGCCAGTTGGCGCAAGCGGCTACTCAAGATGAGAACTTGATGCCGCTGCTTGTGCTCTGTGTTGAAAATGAGATGACTTTGGGTGAAATCTGCCATACGCTGCGAGATATTTGGGGTGAATATAAGCCGAGTTTTGATTTGTAAAATGTCGTTGTACCGATACAGTGAGACGAGAGCTGAGCTTGTATGGCGACCGTCGTTTTACCTATGGTTATGCCGGGTGATGAGATGAATTTCTGTTTGTGGGAATGACATTGTATAGGAGGTAAAGATGATCAAAAGAGTGGATCATATCGCGGTGTTGGTGTCGGATTTGGATGAAGCTAAGCGCTTTTGGGTGGATGCTTTGGGGCTTGAGTTGGAAAGAGTGGAAAGTGTGCCAGAGGAAGCTGTGGATATTGCTTTTTTACCTGTTGGTGACAGTGAAATCGAATTGTTGCAGCCGACTGACTGTGAGAGTGGGGTGGCAAAGTATTTGGCAAAGAAGGGGGCTGGTATGCATCATCTGTGTTTTGAGGTGGATGATATTGAAGCGATGCTATCCCAATTGAAAGCGGCTGAAGTGCCCCTCATTACAGAAACAGCCAAGGTGAGCGGCAGTGACAAGAAGTATGCTTTTGTCCATCCAAAAGGAACGGGCGGGGTGTTGGTGGAGCTTTACGAGCTGCTGTAAATTTGTTGTCATACGAAGATCATGACGTTTGTCACTATCGGGAGAACGGCCGTTTCTTGTATCATATCCTCCATAAGCCACTGTCATGAAGGGCAAGGCGTTGTCAGTCAAACGATGGCTTTATACCTTATAATTTCTCGGTGGGGAGCCAAGCCGGGGGCCGCGAGTGGGTATCGATTTGATCGGTACCCGCTCTTTCTTGTTTGGATGATCAAGGCTCAAGGAGGAGCAGCCAGAAAGTAACGACCAATAAAAGTGGTAAGGAGTTCAAGCAAAAAGTGCCTTTTTATCTGGCAACTTTGCTGCTTTAACACAAAAACCGCCAGTTTCTAGCATCTTGCTAAACACTGGCGGCTTTAACAGTCTAATAATGTTAGGGTTTAGTTTGCTTCAACGTGGGGTAGAACTTTGGCTAAGATGGCGTCTTTGGGTAAGGCTCCGGTGATGCGTTCCACTGCTTCACCGCCTTTGAAGACCATCAATGTGGGAATACTGATGATGCCATAACGGCCAGGAATCACGGGATTATCATCTACGTCCACTTTGGCAACTTTAATTGAGCCGCCATGCTCTTCAGCAATCTCGTCGATGGACGGTGCGATCATCCGGCAAGGTCCGCACCAGTCAGCCCAGAAATCTACTAACACAGGTTGATCAGATCCTAACACCTCAGTTTGGAAGGTATCGTCTGTTACCGCTAATGGTTTTGCCATTTTATTGCTCCTTACGAAATAATATATTTTAATTGCTGTTTTTTAGATGTGATCATCTATAATTATCTTACTTATTCACATTTACCCGATTTATGTAAGCGCACCATTGAGTGTAGCGCATGACATTAGACTGTCAAGAAGTTCACTGACTGTCTGATGAGATATTTATGGTTTTGTACTATTGCATCCCCAACAAGGAGGGTTACAATCCACAACATGACGAAACTATTGATCATAAACGGCCGTTTAGTATCCTGGCAAGCTGAAAATGAAATTATTGATAAGGGTGCCTTGCTGCTGCAAGATGGCAAAATTGCTGATATGGGCAGCAGTGTAGAGCTGGCACAGAAATATCCTGATGTAGAACAGTTGGACGCCAAAGATCAACTGGTCATGCCGGGAAACATCTGTGCCCATACCCATTTTTATGGAGCCTTTGCTCGTGGAATGGGCATTCCAGGCCCGGCACCGAAAGATTTTCCTGATATTTTAGAACGTCTTTGGTGGCGGTTAGATCGGGCATTATTAGACATTGATATTGAATACAGTGCCCTGGTTTGCCTGGTAGATGCCATTAAACATGGCACGACTACCTTGATTGATCACCACGCCAGCCCTAATGCGATCAACAATTCATTAGACATGGTGGCTGAAGCTGTTGAACAGTCTGGTTTACGTGCAGCGCTTTGCTATGAAGTCACAGATCGGGATGGAGCTTATGGTGCGCAAGCAGGTATTGATGAAAATATTCGCTTCCTCCACTCCTTAAAAGAGCGAGGCAATCCGATGTTAGCGGGCACATTTGGCCTGCATGCCTCTTTGTCTGTGAGTGATGAAACATTGCAAGCGTGTGTTGATGCCGCCAAAGATGTGGATACTGGTTTCCATATTCACGTCGCTGAGCATGAAGTAGATGAGTACGATTCGCTGTACAAATATGGTGTGCGCGTGGTAGACCGCCTGGCTGATGCCGGTATTTTGGGTCCAAAGAGCATCGTGGCTCATGCCATCCATGTTGACGCCGCAGAAAAAGAGTTGTTGGCACAAACCGGCACCTGGGTTACCCATCAGCCGCGCAGTAATATGAACAATGCTGTAGGTGCCGCTGATATTGAAGGTCTGATGCGTTTAGGCATTCCTGTTTGCCTGGGCAATGATGGCTTTAGCAACAACATGTGGGCTGAGTGGAAAGCTGCTTACCTTTATCATAAAGCCGCCCATCGTGATCCCCGCCGAGCCAATGGTATGGATATTGTGCAAATGGCAATTTATAACAATGCCGCTTTGGCTGGAATTTTTTGGCCGGAAGTGCCCATTGGCAAGTTGGCTGTGGGCGCAGCGGCTGATGTTATTTTTGTTGATTACCATGCCACGACGCCATTGACAGCCGGTAATTTACCCTGGCATATCATTTTTGGCTTTGAAGCAGATATGGTAACCACGACCATTGCTGGCGGCAATATCCTCATGAAAGATCGGGAACTACTCACACTTGATGAAGCTGAGATAACAGCACGCAGCCGGGAACTGGCAGCAGAAGTCTGGCAGCGTTTTGAGAAATTTAGCGCATAAATTACGCATGACGCATGACAACAACCAAGTTTTGCTCATGCGTCATGTATCTTTTAAAGGAGGCCTACGTTGAAGATTGCAGTTTTAGGTGGCACAGGAAATGAAGGGTTTGGGTTAGGTTATCGTTGGGCGATGGCTGGGCATGAAATTGTTATTGGTTCTCGAAAGCAAGAGAAAGGAGCCAGAGCGGCTGTTGATATGCTTGAAAAGTGCCCAGACGGAAAAATCTCTGGTACGGATAATTTATCGGCCGCGCAGCAGGCGGAATTGGTTGTTCTCTCCGTGCCGTACTGGGCGCAGGAAGGGACGCTGGATGCTGTGAAAGAAGCGTTGACTGATAAATTGCTCATTACGGTTGTGGCTCCATCTGGCGAAAAAAAGTCTCGCGTTCATCATCTTGAAAGTGGTGTTTCGGCTGCGGAAGAGGCGCAAGCACAACTGGACGGCGTGACCCGGGTGGTGGCCGCGTTCCAAAATATTGGGGCGCATCATCTGCTCGATTTGAACCACCAAATGGATTGTGATGTGCTGGTGTGTGGTGATAAAAAGGGTGACAAAGCGATTGCCATGCAGTTGTGTGCCGATGCTGGTTTGCGTGGTGTCAATGCGGGTGCTTTGCAAAATGCGCGGGCGGTTGAAGGGTTAACGGCCGTTCTCATTGCCATCAACGTCATCCACAAAGTTAAAAGTGCGGGGATCCGTGTCACTGGTATAAATTAAACCGGCAAGAAAACATATTTTTGAATTGAATAGGGTGGTTCATGCTATGTGGACGCGAATGCGACTGAAGAATTTCCGAGGATATTCAGATACAGGTTTGCAGGAACTCCGACCGATAACGATTCTCATTGGGCCAAATGGTGGTGGTAAAAGCACGTTATTGAAGTTTTTTATGGCACTTAAGCAAACTGCCGAAAGCTCTGATAATGCCACGACTTTAATTACCAGTGTCGATTTAGATAAAAGAGGTTATGTTGATCTCGGATTGTATTCTGATTATGTGTATCAGGGGAATACAGAAAGAAAAATCCACCTTTTTTTAGCCTGGGAATCGCTTAGAAAAAATGGAAGAAAAAAACAGGTTGGGGAAAGCGTAAATGCTTTGGATGTCCAATTAGCTTTTCGCCAAACAGGCAAACAAGTTGTTGTGCAAAAGCTGACGTATCGGGAAGAAAGCCAGGCTTCAGAATCTGTAGTTGCTGGTAAGGTGCTGGCATCATTATCTCGCCAACGTCGAGGAGCCTATAAACCTGATATGCCCCATAAACAGGATTGGAAAATTGGGGGTAAGGATACGAGTAAAAAGTATGAACCTTACAAGTTTTACCGATTCTCCCCTGATTTTTTGGCTGATGTGACATCACAAGCAGAAATGGCATTGCGTTCTTACGTGCAGGAATTTGAGAATCAATTATTCCAAACTTATTATCTTGGACCATTACGAGAAAATCCTCAACGATATTATGAAACAACCGGGGAAAGACCTGGAGATTTGGGTATTAAAGGACAAAGAATTGGTGCCGTTCTTTATGCTGATAAAGATGATAATCAAGAGAAGATAATCAAATTGACAAGTAAATGGCTAAATAAATTGGAGATTGCAGATTCGATTAGTCTATCCCGTATCGCAAAGGGCAACTTGTTCCACCTTAACATTCGTGGAAGGAATCAGGATTATGACACGAACATTATAGATTATGGATTCGGTGTTTCTCAGATTTTGCCAGTAATCGTAGAAAGTTTGTATTCTCCGGATAATGCCACCCTTTTAATTGAACAACCAGAAATTCATTTAAATGCTCATCAGCAATTAGAGTTACCCAATCTTTTTGTTGATCTGATGAAAACATCATCTAAGCAATTTATTATAGAAACACATAGTGAGTATTTTCTAAAACGCTTAGGAACATTGGTGGCTAAAGGGGAATTAGCTCCTGAAGAGGTGATTCTTTATTATTGTGATACAGATGAGCATGGCTCACATATGAAGCCCATTGAATTTGATGAGTTAGGCGTAGCATCATGGTGGCCTGAGCAATTTTTGAGCGAAGGATTTGAAGGGTCAGCTGAACATCTGGAAGCTATGGAATCTCGTCAAGAGGTTGAATAATTATGGCAGCCCTATCTTCTGATGAAGAGGAAAATGATTGGACATTAGATACAAATGTTTTGATTATTGCCAATGGGTCTAAATCACAAGCACATGTTTCTCAACCTGATGTACCTATGAAAACTAAGCGTCAATTGGCGAGAGATTTGTTTGAGTGTATTGAGAGAAATGGACGTCTTTGTTGGAATAGTCGTGTTGCGCAAGAATATGTAAGCCGTGGTGCAATCAATTTGAGGGCAGTTGGCCCTCCTCCTATCCTTGTTCAGGGGCGACATATGACGTGGGTTGATTGGTGGCTTACACAACCATCTGTAAGTCTTCGAATTTACTCACCAAAACTGATAAAGTTAACCGGGGCAGAAAAAGATAAATTGGCGAGAAGACAGTTTCGTGATGCGGATGATCATCGTTTTTTGGAATTAGCACGTTCAAGTGCTTCGAAGAGATTAGTTTCGGAAGAGGCGCATTACAATAAAGGAACTATTCCTGCGATTAAACGTATTTTGGGCGTAATTTGTCTGGGGTATCAATCTGCTTATGAAGAATGTTGCAAGGATTCACCTGATTCTTAAACTGTCTCATCGTTCAGCCATCGTCAGGTTGTTTGATGTTGTAGAAGATGTATAGTATGAAAATAAGCTTAACGGCCGTTCCCCATATTCCAGAAGTGCAACCCGGTGACGACATCACTGCCATCATTATATCTGCTTTGTCTGCTGCTGATATGCTGCTGCAATCAGGTGATGTGGTGGCTGTTGCGCAGAAAATCGTGTCCAAGGCAGAAAATCGCTTCGTGAGATTGTCCAGCGTCACGCCGGGAGCTAAAGCCAGGGAGGTTGCAGAATTTACGGAGAAAGATCCCCGATTGGTTGAATTGATTCTGCAAGAAAGCGATGAAATCTCGCGGATGAAACCTGGCGTTTTAGTCACCCGGCACAAACTGGGCTTCACCAGTGCGAACGCTGGCATTGATCGCTCTAATGTAGGGCGTCATGAAAATGAAGAAATGGTCTTGTTGCTGCCCATAAATCCTGACAAAACAGCAGCAGCATTGCGAAACGCCTTTCAACAGGAATTGGGGGTTTCCGTTGGTGTGGTGATCACCGATAGTCACGGACGGCCGTTTCGCCTGGGAACGGTGGGCATTGCCATTGGGGTGGCTGGCATCCCGGCGCTGTGGGATAGACGCGGCGAACCAGACCGTGATGGTCACATTTTGCAATATACAGATGTGGGGGTGGCTGATGAAATTGCAGCGGCTGCGGGATTGGTGATGGGACAAGGGAACGAAGGTTGTCCTGTGGTGCTTGTGCGTGGTCTAAATCTCCCATTGCAAAATGGCCTTGCCAGCGATTTAATACGTGCCAAAGAGATGGATTTGTACCAATAAGTGCGCATCCATAGATAAACTGCGCAATTGATGGATGCGCTTCAACTGATCTGGCCATCTGTAAAAAGGGAAATTATTTCTAGACGGTCACTAAAGGGTGACGATGAAAGAGAACACGGTGTTTACTGATCGCTGAGAGGGATAGAGATATTGCAGAAGACGCACATTATATTTTTGATTTTAGCCGCTTTCTTGTTTATCGGCTGTCAGGGTGTAGGCGCCGGAGCTTTGCCCACTTTGGCCGCTGCGGCTATGGTGCCTGACCCGACGGAAGGTGTTCCCCCGACGTTTACCTTGCCCCCAGCAACGGCCGTTCCCACGGCAACCGACATCTTCATCAGAGACACCGCCACCCCCTCTAGAACACCGCTGCCCATTCCCACCCTCACGCCATTTACACCGAAACCAACCAATACAGTCACCTCCACCGTATTACCCAACTTCACACCGACACCACCGCCGATCATCAAACCTGTTGATCAATATCTTTATCATGAAGTGATGCCTTATCAAGCATTCCCCGTCCCTCCAGGCGATAATGGCTGGGGGATGCATTGGATACCTACTGTCAGTCAGGGGCGAGAGGCCGTTGATAAATATGTGGCTGAACTGGTAAAAATGCATATCAAATGGGTCGTCTTTCTTAATGATGGCACCAATATAGGCGACAATGATTATCTGGTAGACAAACTGGTTGCCAATGGCATAATGCCTGTGATGCGCTTGTATCGTGCCGGGGTGCTGCCATACGACGATGGTGTTGGCGAGTTGGTTCGCCATTATCGTGCAAGAGGAGTTTACTACTACCAAATTTATAATGAGCCCAACGTCAACGTGGAAAACCACCAGGGTTTTGCCAACCCTAATCAATATGCCATTGCTTGGGCACAAACAGCTCGTGAGGTGGTGAACAATGGCGGCCTCCCCGGAATTGGCGCCTTTAGCCCCGGCGGGGAATACAGCCATTACGAATTCCTGGATCGGACTTTAAGGGCGATTAAATTTAATGGGGACGAAGCCTTGTTAAATCACGCCTGGCTGTCTATTCACAATTATCATGGCACCCGCGCCTATGATGATCCAGACGGATTCCTGCTGTTCCGCAATTATGACCAGATTGTAAACAGCCATCTGGGACGTTCACTGCCCATGGTGGGCACAGAAGGTGGTTCCTACAGCGCAGATCCCCAGGCTGCCAAAAATATGCTGATCTACCAATATACCTACATGCGTAATGCCGAACCTTATCTGCTGGCGTTTAGTTACTGGGTGTTAGCCAATCATGCGGCCGGGGGCAATGATGCAACCTGGGAATGGCAATCCCTGTTTAAAGAAGGGGGCTGGGTTCATCCCGTTGTTACGGAATTTTTCTACCAGACCGCGAGATAGCAATAAAAGGCAGACGGCAGCCAAAGAGAGTACCATGCCGTCTTTATTGTAGATCCTTCCCCTCAAGTTCAGCTTCTAGTTCATCCCACAATCTGTTGTAGGCAATCAGGCGGCTTTTTGCTGCGCGGCGAGCTGGTTTTGTATGCATGCTGGCGACTGTCTTTTCATGCCAATCTGGGGAACGGCCTCTTTTAATCAAATCATCTACCTCACGGAGTTTGTTCCCCGCTAACGCTAAACTGGTCCAATGGAAAACGGCCGTTAAGCCAATCTTGGTTAGCTTATCTGCATCCCACAACACTTGAGATTCGAGATTAGTCAGGGGTTCGTCTAGCCATAAGCCCATATGCTCTTCGATGGCTTGTGCTACCCGTTCGATTTTTTCCGGCGGAAACGTGGTTTTAGGCAGAAACTTGCGGGCAAATTTGGCACCTTCTTGGGGATGCAGCTCCTTCTTATCTTTGCGAATGTCATGCAGCCAGGCGGCAGCGACCACAACATCTTGATCTGCACCCGTTTGCTTAGCCAACCGCTTAGCTAAGGTCACCACAGTTTTAACATGCTCCCAACGATAATTGAAGGAAGCATTATCCAGACTGCCAAACTGGCGAATGATTTCTTGTTCGGTGGCGGCATACATTTCTTTTTTTACAGCTTTGTGCCAACTGGGTTTTTTTGAATTATTTTTCTTCTTTGACATATTGGGAAATAGAGTTGATTGTGTGAAAAAGATAGTGGCAATCGGAGCACAAAATTGTTAAACCTTATGCTTCAATTGCCACAAATCAAATTGGATATTCCGTTTATCAGGTTGTCGGGTAAAGCAAACCCTAAGGATTGACAATGAAATAAAACAGGGAATGGCATTGTTCCTTTCAAGGAGCGGTAAGGAAACGCCTTCGCCGTATCGTTTAATTTCCGTTCCTAAGCTAAGGATGCCGAAAGGGAAGACTCCACTAATTTTACCAGGAGATCAGCTTTCCCCTTATCAATTTCGGTGGAAAGGCATTCATGATTATCTGCGATTTCATCCAAAATCATGGCGGCTAATGCATCTTGCTCCCACTCAGGCAATCGTTTTGCCTCTGCAATTGCTTGTGATAATAACTTTGTCATACTCCTCATCTTCCTCAAGATTTTTGTTCTTGTGTTGAACACACTTGATGCATTATACACTAAAAACAATCTCGTTTGAACCCTTTTGTTCTATCGATTTAGAAATGACTTATGTGTTATTGGCCGCTCCACGGTAACGGCCGTTGCGGTTGGATGTTGTAATACAATTCAACCACTCGGCGGAAAATTGGAGCCGCTACAGCAGACCCTTCTCCGGCGTTTTCAATCATCACCACAATAGCAATTTCAGGGTCTGCAATGATTGTGCCATCAGATTGGGCGTATGGGGCTGCTGGGGCATAGCCTGCAAACCAGGCATGTGAGTTTCGCGGCGGATCTTCAGCCGTGCCCGTTTTGCCCGCCACTTGGATTGGCAGCTCTAAAAATTGATGAGTAGCCGTGCCAGACCCGTTGTTAGCCACATCAAACATAGCATCGTGCAAAGTGTCAAGGGTGCTGGGAGAGATGGGCAGCTGCCCATTTTCTTGTGGTGCAAATGGCTCTTCAGGCAGTCCGGCACCGGCGCCGATACGATCCACCACCGACGGCTTGTAGAGTGTGCCCCCGTTAGCAATAGCTGAAATAAGGGTGGCAAATTGAAGGGGTGTCACCTGCACAAACCCCTGCCCAATCGCCATGTTTACAGCATCCCCAGTGGCCCAGCCTTCACCAATATTGTTGATTTTCCACTCGGGATCAGGAATTAACCCGGCAGACTCGCTCACTTCAATGCCGGTTTCCGCTCCCAAGCCAAAGCCCTTGGCCATGTTTGGCAAGAAGGTGTTGTCCCAGTTGTCCAGGTTCATGCCGGCATCGTAGAAACAAGAATTGCAGGAGACAACCAAGGCTTGCCGCATGCTGATGGTGCCATGACCCCCTTCACGCTGCCAATCATATTTGATAAAGTTTTCGCCAAGACCGCTCCAGACACCGGTGCTGGTGTAGCGGGTGTCGGCGGTGTAGAGGCCGCTTTCAATGGCTGCTGACAGGGTGATGATTTTGAATAGTGAGCCAGAAGGATAGGCACCTTGTGTGGGACGGTTGAGCAACGGCCGTTGCGGGTCATTCATCACAGCGGATAAGCGAGTTAACGCCTCGTCATCTAAAGCATTGAAAACGGCCGGGTCGTAGGATGGGTAGCTGGCGATGGCTTTCACATCCCCATTGTTGACATCCATCACCACAATGGAACCTGCTGAAGCGCCTGGATATGTTTCAATCGCTTGTGCTAACGTTTGTTCCACAGCTGCTTGGAACTCGTAATCCAGTGTGGTGTATATGCTCCGCGCTTGTTGGGGAGCAATTTCGACGATGGTGGTCACATAATCGCCACTGGAGCCGACGACGTTGAGTGTGCCGCCACGTTCACCATTGAGATAATCTTCCCCCCAGGCTTCCAACCCGGCCAGGCCCACTGTTTCGTCGCCCGTATATCCTTGCTCCAGATACTCTTCGCTTTTTTCTACGGGAATGGCACCAACGTAGCCTACGATGTGGGGAGCTGCGCCTTGCGGGGCGTACAGTCGCGTGAGGCGTTGCTCAGGAGGCGCCAACCCTTTGCCGATGTAGGGTTGCAGCAGGGCGGCATTTTCTTGCATGACGCTTTCGCTGATTTCCCCAATTGGCCAATACCAATCAGGTTGTGCCGCCGCATAGCTTTCTTGGATCTCTTCTGGCGTGTCACCCAAGACCATGCTCAAGGCGTTGAGCAGACCGGTTTCATCTTCTATGTCGCCTGGAATGATGCCTAATTTAAGGGCTGTGCCTTGATATGCCAGGGCGCGACCCTCTTTGTCGTAGATGTTGGCTCGCGCTGGCACTCTGATGTTTTGCAAAAGGTAATGGCCGCCTGCTAATTCTGGCAAAATAAGCCCCTCGTCCCAGACGATGCCCCAACGCCCATCTTGATAGGTGAGTGGCACGTTGAAATCGCGGATAATGTCCCCGAAAACGGCCGTTTCCCAAGTGACGCGCACCCCCATTTTTGCCTGATCACCCTCTTGAATTAGCGAAAGCGGTTGGGCAGTGACGGTACGCACATTTGCTTCGCGCATGGCCTCGTCATAGCGTTGCACAAAATCCTGGCTGCCCACCAGAAGCTGGCTTTGTGGCGCCAGCAAACTGTACATGCCTAAGAAATCATTCAGTTCCCAGGCACGGTAAAAGGCGCGGCCAATACCGCCCGCATCTTCTAAAACCGGGATTGATGTGGGTTCGGGCGTGTCTACAGGAGTGGGAGTCACGGTGACTTCTTCGTAGGCGTCCTGAATCGCAGGCAAGCCTTCAGCCCCACAAGCAGCCAACATGAATATCAGGAGGGAAAGCAGATAAATTTGCCGTTTCATGGCTGCGGATTATAACTGAAATTTTGGATGGCGTGATCTGTTTTTAGAAAATAGTTAAGATCAGAATAAGGGTTCTTGCTGATGGTGGTCATTCTTCTCAAGCGACTTGCTCTACAAGCTAACATTAGAAATGACATCGTTGTATCGTTCCTCAGTCAACGAGTATTTTGCCGTGAGCAGGAGCTAGTTTGGCTGTGAAGTGGCGTAAAACGGGCGGCGATTCGACCATTTTCAGGCCCCGAATGCGCTTTTTCATCTCATTGACGTGCAAGATGACTTCAGCCAGATAATCGACGTGGCTTTGCGTATAGACACGGCGGGGGAAGGCGAGGCGCACCAGTTCCATAGCGGCTGGTTTCTCACTGCCATCTGGCTGTTGGCCAAACATGACGGAGCCGATTTCCACACCGCGCACGCCGCCTTCCAGGTAAAGCACCAGCGACAGCGCCCAGGCCGGATACTCAGATTGGGGAATGTGGGCCAGCATTTTTTTGGCGTCGATGTAGATGGCGTGACCGCCGGGTGGCTGCATGATGGGGATGCCTGCGTTGGTCAGGATGTTGCCTAAATAGGCGACGGAGCGTAGTCGATATTCTAGATAATCTTCGTGTAGAACTTCTTTCAGGCCAACGGCAATGGCTTCGAGGTCGTAGCCGGCCAGGCCGCCGTAGGTGGGGAAGCCTTCGGTGAGGATGAGCATGTTTTTGCATTTTTGCGCGAGGGCATCATCGTTGAGCGCCAGGAAGCCGCCGATGTTGGCCATGCCATCTTTTTTGGCGCTCATGGTGCAGCCATCGGCATAGCTGAAGATTTCTTGGGCGATTTCCAGCGGGGTTTTGTGGGCATAGCCTTCTTCGCGCAGTTTGATGAAGTAGGCGTTTTCGGCAAAGCGGCAGGCGTCGATGAAGAAGGGGATGTTGTGTTTGTGGCAGAGTTCGCTGGCGGCACGGATGTTTGCCATGCTCACGGGTTGTCCGCCGCCAGAGTTGTTGGTGATGGTGATCATCACGAGCGGCACTTTGCCTGGATGGTCGTTGATGGTGCGTTCCAGGGCGGCCAGGTCGATGTTGCCTTTGAAGGGGAGGATACGTTCGGGGCTGAGCCCTTCGGGGATAGGGATGTCGAGGGGGGTGGCGCCGCGATACTCGATGTTGGCGCGGGTGGTGTCGAAGTGGGTGTTGTTGGGAATAATGTCGCCTTCTGTCACGGCTGAGCCAAATAGAATACGTTCGGCGGCGCGGCCTTGATGGGTGGGGATGACGTGTTTGAAGCCGGTGATGGTGGTAACGGCCGTTTCAAATTTGTAAAACGACTTGGCACCCGCATAACTCTCATCACCCAGCATCATACCCGCCCATTGGCTGGAGGACATCGCCCCAGTGCCAGAGTCGGTGAGGAGGTCGATAAGGACATCTTCTGCTTTGAGCAAAAAGAGGTTGTAGCCTGCTTCTTTGAGCGCGGCGACTCGTTCTTTTCGAGTGGTGTGACGAATCGGTTCTACTGCTTTAATGCGGAATGGTTCAATAATGGTTTTGAAGGACATGGGATCTCCTTGTGCAGGCAGCAGGATGAGGGCAGGTGGGAGGGTGTGCTTTCTGCCTTTTTTGTTCTGCCTTTTGCTTTAATTTTATCCTGTGGCAAGGTTCTGGCCAAAATGGTGACCACAGGGATTTAGCAGGGAGCGGAGTTTTCTCGGTTTTGAAGATGCTAATTGGCGTCTGAACGGTATAATTGAGCCATTCGTTTGGTAAAAACGCTGTAAGAGAAGGACAATAACGATTTAATAGTAGTCATCGTTTTAGTTACCCGAACGCGATCTATGATAGAAACTTCAGCACTGCTTCTACCTCTCATTATTTTGATGTTGGCCTCAGGGATTGCCGCCTTGTTTGGTATCCCCTCGTTGAACAAGCGGCTGACGATAACGCGGCTGTGCTGGTTGTTGGCGCTGGCTCCCTTGGCTGCGCTCCTTTTGTTTCTCAACTATGTCCCGGTTTTGAATGATGGTGCCATTTTGGTGTGGAGGTGGGAATGGCTGCCATCATTAGGCTTGAATTTGGGCTTTTATGTGGACAATTTGAGCTTGCTGTTTGCGGCTATTGTCACCTTCATTGGTGTGCTGGTGGTGATGTATGCTGGGCAATATTTCAAAGGGGATCAGGGTGCGTGGCGCTTTATGGCTTACCTGCTGCTCTTTATGGCCTCGATGGTAGGTGTGGTGATGGCGGGGGATGTGCTGACTTTGTTTGTTTTCTGGGAAGGGACGAGCATTCTCTCTTTTTTGTTGGTGGCATACAAATATCAGTATGAAGAAGCGCGTTATGGGGCGTTTCGGGCGTTGTTTATTACTGGAGGGGGCGGCATTGCCATGCTGGCAGGGTTGCTGTTTGTGAGTTATGTGGCGGGGGGAACTGATTTTGCCACCATTTTGAGCAACGGCGATCTACTGCGCAGCCATGAGTTTTATGGGGTGATGTTGGCTTTGGTGGCTTTTGGTGCATTTACCAAGAGTGCCCAATTCCCGGCGCATATCTGGCTACCTGGGGCTATGAGTGCGCCTACGCCAGCCAGCGCTTATCTCCATTCCGCAACGATGGTGAAAGCAGGCATCTACTTGATGGCGCGTCTGAATCCCGCCTTGGGGTTCACGGAAATGTGGTTTTGGCTGCTGACGCTGACGGGCGGCGTTACCATGATTGTGGGTGCCTACCTTGGCTTTAAGCAAAATGATTGGAAGGCGCTGTTGGCGTATTCTACTATTAGCCAGTTGGGCATATTGATGATTCTCATTGGCCAGGATATTCCTGAGGCGTATAAGGCGCTGGTGATTGGCATTGTGGCGCATGCTTTGTACAAGAGTGCCTTGTTTATGACGGCGGGCATGATTGACCATGAGATGGGGACGCGGGATGTTCGCCGTTTGGGTGGTTTGCACAAGGTGATGCCTGTTACGTTTTTTGTGGGTACGCTGGCGGCGTTGTCGATGGCGGGCTTGCCCCCGATGTTTGGTTTTTTGGCGAAGGAGACTTTACTGGCAACGGCCGTTCATCCCTCCTTGCCTCCTTTGCTTTCTGAAGTTTTCCGCTGGGGAGCGGTGGCGGCTGGCGCTTTGATGCTGGCTATGGCGGCGTTGGCTATTTGGGAGACGTTTATGGGTCAGCCGAAGGATGAGTCTGTGCATGGACACGAGGCGCCCTGGCCGATGTGGCTGGCTCCTGGGATTCCCGCCGTTTTGTCGCTGTATTTGAGCATTGCGCCTGGTTTTCAAGAGGAAGCAGGCTTGTTGACGGGAGCGGCGCAAGATGCTTTTGGTGACGGTGAGAAGGTCAAGGTTTATTTTCAACTGTTTCACGGCCTGACAGTGGAGTTGATGCTCTCTATCGTAGCGATTACTTTAGGTACGCTTTTGTTTGTGTTTCGTAAGCCGGTGCGAGCCTGGCTGGACACGCTGCTGCCCCATGCCAGTTTTAATGCCTTGTATCGCTGGGTGCTGGCCGGGATTGACAAAGGGGCTTATGTGGCGACCCGGGTGCAGCAGGGGCGGCTGCGTATGTATTTGGTGGTGATGATAACGGCCGTTTGCCTGCTTGTTCTTGGTTTTAGCCCTGGTTTGTTTTTACTCAGTTGGCGTTTAGCCTCCTTGCCTGACATGAGTTATCAGGGTGAAATTGTGACTTTGCAAATTTTTGCCACGTTGATGGTGGTTGGGGCTTCAGCTGCATCTGTTTTCTTACGTCGTGATTTTAATGCCATTATGGCTTTCACTGCTTCTGGCTTGGCGGTGGCTTTGTTGTTTGTGCTGGCTCCGGCGCCGGATGTGGCCTTGGTGCAAATTGTTGTCGATATTTTGGCGTTGGTGATTTTGATGCTGGCCTTGTCCCGTTTGCCTCGAGTTCAGCGTCGTGCTGCCCAGGAATTGTCTGATATAGCGAGGAAGAAGCGCAATATACCCAATCTGGATGTGATGGTTTCTGCTGCATTTGGCTTAATTGTGGCGGTGATCACCTTTGCTAATTTGAGCTTGCGCCCCCATGCGACTATCACGTCGTATTATGAGGATTTTGCTAAAAAGCTGACTGGGGCGACGGATATTGTTGGGGCTATTGTGGTTGATTTTCGGGCGCTGGACACGCTGCTGGAAATTAGTGTGTTTGCTTTGGCTGGCTTGGGTATCTCGCTGCTGCTTTATCATTCGGCTCAGAAACATGGCGATGAAGGCAGCCAGATGGATGACCCGCTTGGCACTAAACCAAGCCGTTTCCGCACACATGGCATAGGTGGATTGCGTACTTCGGCTTTTATACGAGTGCCATCTTATGTGACGCTGCCGACGGCTATTGTTTTGGCGATGACGCATATGATGTATGGGCATGACCAACCGGGCGATGGTTTTACGGCAGGTGTGATTATTAGCTTGTCGATTGGATTGTGGTATATCGTTTTTGGCTATTATGAGACCCGGGCGCGTTTGCCCTGGTTGAAGTCGTCGCTCTTGATTGGATTTGGCATTTTAATTGCGCTGATGACGGGGATGGTGGCGGCGTTGATCACGGGCAGTTTCTTGGGGAATGTGGATTTCACGGCAGGCTGGGATTTTATGCCTGCGGGTTTCCACATTAGCACTTCGTTTTTGTTTGAAGTGGCGATTTGTATGACGGTGTTGGGCAGTGTGGCTTACATGATTAACACGCTGGGGCACCCACGGGAACATTCTTAAAAAAGGACGATGGAAATTTTAACGGCCGTTTCAATTGGATTACTATTTGCCATTGGTGTTTTTCAACTGCTGCGTCGGAACGTGATCCGGTCGGCGATGGGGTTGATGATTCTGGCCAATGCGGTGAACTTGTTTTTGCTGACGACGGGTGCTTATGAAGGCGTCGCGCCAGCGTACACCACGGAAACTGGTGTGCGCAGTGATGCCTTGCCTCAGGCGCTCATTCTGACGGCAATTGTGATTAGCATGGGGGGAACAGCGTTTGTGCTGTCGATGCTCTACATCATTTCTGCCCGATACAAAACGGCCGATATGGATGAAGTGAATAATTTGAAACATTGATGATTGACGATTTTGGCTCGATGATCTATGACCATACAAGAGAAATGGTGGCTATGGGATCAAAAACAAGGTGATGGACTAACAGCCTGATGATTTCGACGAATTTGCTTGTGATTTTACCGATTTTGCTGCCCCTGGTGGGGGCGGTGGGGGCGCTGCTGTTGCAGCATAAACGGCCGTTACGGGATGGCTGGACGCTGCTGGTTATGTTGGTGTCGATGTCGTTTAGCTTTTGGCTGCTGGTAACGGTGTGGCAGCATGGCGAGCCGCTCGTGTACCAGTCCGGGGGCTGGCCGGCACCATTTGGTATTTCGTTGGTGGCCGATATGTTGTCGGCCTTGTTTGTGGTGATGGTGCAGGTGGTGATGGCGACGGGCGTTATTTATGCGCTGGGCAGTAAGGACATGGTCATCAGTTATCCGGCTTTTTTCACTTTTTTCTTGATGCTGTGTACCGGGTTGACGGGAGCCATTATGACGGGCGACCTGTTTAACATGTATGTTTTTGCGGAATTGTTGGTGATTTCTGGCACAGTATTAACGGCCGTTTCCGATGATAAATTCGGCACTGAAGCTGCTTACAAATATTTTTACATCAGTCTCCTGGCTTCGTTTTTTATGCTGCTGGCGATAGGCTGCTTGTATGTCTCTTACGGCACGTTGAATATGGCGCATTTGGCTGAGGCGGTGCGGGCGAATCCAGAACGGCCGTTTCTACGACCGGCCATTGCTTTTTTACTGGCAACTTTCATGGTCAAAAGTGCCACATTCCCCTTTCACTTTTGGCAGCCAGATTTTCACACCGCTGCACCGACCCCAGTAAGTGCCATGCTCTCTTCTGTGGTGGTGAAGTTTGGTGTTTACGGCTTTTTGCGCATGACGCTGCTGCTGTTTGTGGCGCAGGCGGTTCCGATACGCCTTGTCTTGTTGGTGGCAGGTGTGATTGGCGTCATCTTTGGGGGCTTGTCGGCGCTGGGCACCCATAACGTGAAACGAATGCTGGCGTACTCCACGTTGGCGCAGGTGGGTTTCATTTTGGTGGCGATTAGCTGGGGCACTGAATTGGCAATTACTACGGCTATCGTCTTTGCCTTCAACCACAGCCTCATCAAGGCGGCAATGTTGATGTTGGCTGGCTATGTGGCCAGTCGGGCGTCTGTTAAATCGGCGGCGTTTGACGTTGTGACCGGTGTGGGCAAACCTTTGCCTGTGGCGGGGGTGTTGTTTTTTGTGGGCAGCCTGGCGTTGGCTGGGATTCCACCCACCAATGGCTTTGTCAGTAAGTCGCTGCTGTTCACCAGTGGGTTTGACAGCGCCCATTACTGGTCGCTGCTGCTTATTGGTGTGACCAGTATTTTTACCCTGATGTATACGATTCGTGCGTTTCAGCGGATTTGGTGGCTGACGCCGTCTGCTGGAATTTATACGAAACCGACTGGCGACCAATTGGTGGCGCCGGTGATTTTGCTGATTTTAATTGTGGGCTTAGGCATTTGGGCCAGCCCGCTGGTCACCTGGGCGCAGGCGGCGGCTGCCTGGCTCGGCGATCCGTTATTGTATATTCAGGCGGTGCTTGGTGGTTAATTTTTAACGTAAAGATGCAATAATGGGGCAAGGACGTGAAGAGGAAGGGTTTCTCGGCGTTTCTGTGCCTTTGTGTTGTATAAAAAGGGTTTGGGATGAGATACGTGTGGCCTGTTTTCTTTTTGACTTTGATTTATTTGGTGCTGACGGCAAACTTTGCTATCAACAATATTGTAGTGGGCATTGTGGTGGCTCTGATTGTGCTGCTGCTGCTCCGTCCACAACCTCAGAAGATTGCCTGGAAACGAATGCCAACGGCCGTTTCCGCTTCCATCAAGTATATTTTTAGATTGATGCTTGATTTGCTCGTCAGTGGTATCCAGGTGGCGGCTATTGTTTTGAATCCCAAGATGCCCATTGAGCCTGGGATTGTGGCTATACCGGCTAAATGTGGCAGTGATTTAAGCCGAGCCTTAAGCGCCCATGCGATCACCCTCACGCCTGGCGAAATGGTCGTTGAAATTGCTGAGGATGGCACCATGTTTACTCATATGCTTGATGCGACTGACGCCGATGAACATGTGCGCGAGGCACAAGAACTGCGCGAGACGATGTTGCAGAAGATATTTAGTTAGTGTGATCGGTAATCAGTTTATGGAACATGGGACGCAATAATGGGACAAATATTACAGGTTGTGCTTTATGGCTCGCTTTTCATCCATCTCGCGTTAACGGCCGTTGCTATGTGGCGGGTGTGGCGGGGTGAAAACGTGGTGGATCGGCTGGTAGGTGTGGAACTGGTAACGACGCTGGTGCTGGCGGTGCTGGTTCTTGTTTCGCTCATTGAGCAAGACAGCATTTACATTGATGTGGCGCTGGCTCTGGCGGCACTTGGCTTTATCGGCACCATTGCTTTAGCAAAATACGTGGCTGATGAGAAACTGTTTTAACGGTGGCACGGTGACTTCGTGGTTGCCTAAGAATGAGCCCCCGTTTTTCCTGGGTAAAGGTCACTTTAGACTATGGAAACTTTCTTTCAACTAATCGTTATGATCGCTGTGATTGTCGGCACATTTTTCTCGATTGTGGGTGTGCTGGGCATGGTACGTTTGCCGGATGTGTATGCGCGGCTGCATGCCACGGGTAAGGTAGGTGTATTTGGTGTGGTGCTGTTCTTGTCTGCGGCTGTGGTATGGACACCGTTGGGTTGGGCACGGGCGCTGCTGCTGATCGTCTTGTTGATGGTAGCGGGACCCGTGGTGGCGCACGCACTCTCTTCGGCGGCGTATCGCCTCGGTGTGCCTATGAAACGTTCTATTCGCAATGATCTGGAGCAGTGAGACTAGTTATAGAATGGCCAGATAAGCGGTACCAGGATGAGGCTCACAAGCAAAAATAGAATCATCAAAGGCAGCCCTACTTTGATGTAATCATTGAAGTTATAGCCCGCAGGTGTCATTACCATGAGGTTGGTGGTGGTGCCGATGGGGGTGAGGAAGGCCGTTGAGGCGCTGATAGCCACGACCATGAGCAAGGGATAAGGGGAAATTCCAGAAACTTCTGCTGCTTGTAAGACGATAGGAGCCACGAGAACGGCCGTTGCCGTGTTGTTGATCACCTGGCTAAAAGCAGTTGTCAGCAAGAAGACGCCCGCCATCAACGCCAAAGGCCCAAACGAGCCAAGTGAGCTAACCAAACCGTTAGCAATCAATTCCGCCCCGCCTGTCTTCTGTAAGGCTACGCTCATAGGGATCATCGCCGCGATCAGCACCACACTTTGCCAGCTAATCGCACGATAAGCATGATTCATATCCAGACAGTTACCCAAGACCATCACTGCAGCAGCAATTAAGGCAGCAAACACAGAGGGCACAATGTTAAACGCCATCATCACCACCATGCCTACCAAGGCCAGCACAGCGATGATGGCACGAGAATTTAACTCAACGACCTGACGTGCTAAATCATCTGGGCTGCCCACCACAGTAAAATTGCGCCGTTCATTACGCAAGACATCGATATTATCCCAACTGCCACGGACGAATAAAGCATCACCGAATTTGAGATTTGTATCGCGGCGCGTCACCAACTTGTCGCCCCGCCGGATGGATAGCACCTGTACCCCGAACTTTTCGGAAAAATTGGTGCTGTTCACGGTGCGACCAATATAAACAGAGCGAGCCGTGATTAATACTTCAGCGACCCCAATTTCAGATGTGACCAGGATGTCGGAGAGTTCAGCTTCGCCAACATTGATCGGCTCGATTTCAAAATTGAAATCATGCGCCGCTTGCTTGATATGGGTTGAGGAACCCTTCATTGTCAAAATATCATGAGCCTGGATTTCTGATTTGGCGCTAGGGATGTCTTCCTCAGGGGTAAGATCATCAACTTGTTGCAAGATTCGTTGCCGACGGCGCTGCCGTCGGCTTAAGGAGGGCATTGTGTCTGGATCTGCTTGGTCGATGCGCAATACAGAGATGGTGTAATCTCGCCCTAATCCTGATTCGGCTAACGTTTTGTTTACGAGCGTAGACCCGGGGTTGATGTAGGCTAAAAACAACTTCCCTTCCAGCGCAAATGTATCAGCCATGTCTTCCATAGAGGATTCTAGATCGTCTGGTCTATCGGTGGTTTCTCGGGCAGGAAGCAGTCGTTGCCCTACTGTAACCATGTAAACGATGGCAACCAGGAGTAAGGGAACTCCGATGTATGCGTATTCAAAATAGCCAAAAGCTTCATAGCCTGCGCTCGATAAGGTGTCGCTGACAACGATGTTGGGGGGCGTACCTGTCAGGGTGAGTAACCCTCCGGTATTGGCGGCGAAGGCGAGGGGAATGAGCAGTTTTGATGGCAGACTGCCGATGCTCCATGAAATAGCAACCACAGCCGGAAGCAGCGTAGCGACGGTACCGGTGTTGCTGATAAACGCGGATAGCAATGCGGTGCCTGCCATCAAGACAATCAATACGCGGATAGGGTTTTGCCCGGCAAAGGCAATGATTTGATGACTTAGCCAGGAAGTGACACCTGTACGCGATAGACCTTCGCCAACCACAAACAAGGCGGCAATCATGATAACGGTAGAATCGCTGAAACCGCTTAATGTGTCACTTGTGGTTAAAATGCCACCGACAAAGAGAGCCAGCAATGAAATGATGGCAACCAGATCAGAACGAATTTTGCCCCAAATGAATAGAACAATGGTTATTGCCAGAATTAGAAATGTGTAGGCGCTCGCGTTCATGAGGTGGGGGAGTGAGTGGAACAATGTCTATTTTTTCTTTGAGCTTGCCTTTTTCTTGCCAGATTTTTTCTTCTTTTTCTTTTTCTTTGAATCTTGGTCTTTTTTAGACTGCTTACTTCCTTTTTTGGCTTTCTTTTCTTTCTTTTCTTTCTTGGCTTTTTTGGATTTTTTTACCCCTTTTGCTTTTTTATCCTTTTTCTTGCCAGATTTTTTTGCTTTTTGCTTTTTTGCTTTTTTCTTGGTAGGGGGGTCTTCGGTGATAACGGCCGTTTCCTTAACCTGTTCTTCAATCTGTGCCATTTCTACTTTATCTCCTTTTTCTGTAAAGAAGGATGCAGGGAAACAAGCTGTGCCCATTTTCTGATAGCGTGCTACCCAATATCTAACTTGTGTGGGGCGTAAGCCTGAAATCTCTGCGGCTTCTTCATGCGATTGGCCCATGGCCACAGCCAATAATGCCTGAACACGTTGACCGTAAGGGGCTGCGGCATCATTAATTTGCCTTAAAACTTGAATTTCATCCTCTGTCATCAATGGTTTGACTTTTATTTGTTCAGACACAATGTTCTCCTTTCTCTATTAGGAATGTGTTGTTTCTGTTGTGCTCAAACAGATTTCTCATCTGTATTGTATATGAAAAAACTGTTTTGTGCTGAATAAAAAAGCGATAAATGTGACATTTGCCTTCCATGTTCCCCCTTGATTTTTTTGCCATAAATCGGTATGATTAGAACATGAGTTCTACTTATTCTGCCGATGCTTTTTTAGATGATGATGGATTTGATCTATATTATTATGCAGATTGTGAACTGGAAGCTCGAGATTTTGAGATTTCAAGCCAGATGCTGCTGCCTCAGTACCAAGATGAAGCCACTGTCTTCTACCCGCAAGCAGATAACGGTATCTCTGTTGATTTAAGCAGCGTTGTGGGCATGATGCTGCTGGCGATTGTGGCCATAGCAATCATATTACAGGGTGTTGGCCAGGTTTCCACGGCGGCTCCTGTAAAGAACGAAAATGCTGATAGAAGCAGTGATGAAATTGATCAAAATCCTCAACCCCATCTCATGGAAGACCCTTTGTTTTTTTCCAAAGTATATGATGAGTATGTTATCACTCAGGGTCCACATGGAATGGAATATGGGCATTATGCAATTGACCTGACGGGGGGCAGGGGAGCCAATATTTATTCGCCCATTACGGGGGTCGTTGTTGAATTGTATGTTGATTATTTGAACAATACGACGTTAGTCATTGAGAATGAGATCTATGTTGTTACATTCATGCATGGTGATTATGAAGTGACGCTTGGGCAAAACGTATTGGCAGGGGATGTTTTGGGATATGAAAGTAATCATGGTTATACCATGGATATGGCGGGAACCTTATGTTACGAGAACCCTGGATGTGGCAATCACACCCATCTCAATGTTTTTGACAAACGTATTCAAGCGAATGTCAACCCCCTTGATTTGCTTAGGCACGGAGAATAATAAGACGAACCTAAGAAGCTTATCGTATGCGCTTTAGCACCTAAAAATAGCGTACTGAAGTGCGCCCGACAGACCTTGTGGTATCTCGTTTTCTTAAGTCAGGTTGCCTTATCCTTCTCTGCGGAAATAGACAACGCCAATCGCCGCCACAATCAAAAGTCCCACACCGAAAGACATCACCCCAATGCCAATTAAATCATTAACGCTGTCATCTGCTTCACTGTCTGCTTGGGGGGCGGGTGTGGACGGTGTGGGGATTTTTGGTAAGGGGGTTGGTGAGGACATGAGTGGCTGCGGGGTGAGGAGCGGGGTGGTTGTGGCGGGAACGGCCGTTTCCCCTGATACCGGCGTCTGCGAAGGAACCAGGGGCGGCGTGGCTGTAGGCGTAGGGGAAACAATCACAATTTCATCACCAATGCCCAAGAAAGCATCTTGAGCGAGGCCATTGTAAGCCAGCAATTGATCCAGCGTGAGATTATAGCGCACGGCAATCGACCAGAGCGAGTCACCGCTTTCCACGATATGAGCCAATTGTGGGGTGGGGGTGGGAGGCGGGACTTCACCCTCTAACAGCCGGATTTTCACCTCATCTCCAGGTTGCAGCATATCATTTTCATTCATGCCGTTGTACCACAGGAAATCTGCCAATGTGATGTTATACCAGGCGGCAATGGACCAGGAGTTATCGCCATCTCGCACAATATGGTGAACCGGGGGCGTGGGAGTGGGCGGTGGTTCTGCCCCATCTGCCAGGCGAATGATAAGGACATCCCCCGGTTGGATCACAGAATCTTCAGTGATGGCGTTGTAGAGCAGGATTTCGGAGATGGGCACTTCATACCGGGCGGATATGGCCCAAAGGGTATGTCCTTCTTGCAAAGTGTGGGTGATCGAGCCATCTTCATTGGGTGCATTGACGGCGATTGGCTCCACAAAGAAAGGGGCATCTACATAGGTAACTGTTTCTTCCCGGGCTGCTGCCTGAGGTGGTTTTTCGGAAGGATAGCCCACAACCAGTACGTAGAAATTTTGATCGTGGCCTTGAGCAAACCCAACGCCTGCCTGAATGTGACGGTTGGAGATCATGGTAGCAAAATGAACGGGGCTGTTGCGCCACCAGGTGACCCCACCAGCTGGTGTTAAATTGGTGCCGCCTACAATGTTTTCCGATACGTAGCCTGGATAACCAGTGGCGTTTGCCCGTGTTTGCGGGGTAGAACCGCCAGCGCCAGTATGGCTGTAAACGGCCGTTTGCGACATCCAATTGGCGTGTGCTTGAGCCGCAGCTGCCAACTGGGGATCGTAGGTAAAACCGGGTAATCCGTAAGAGGCACGGAGCTGATTGACTAAGTTTAGAATGTCACTGGTAGGCGATTGAGCAGAAACGGCCGTTTTCCTTTGCTCCGTGCCCACCACCGAAATCAGCACGAACAATGCCATTGCAATGATAAATTTTCGAGCCATGACCGCGAACTATATCAAGAACAGCGTCACAGTCCAAACGCATGCAACGAGCCTTTGAGACTGATAATGAAATAAAATACAGAGCCGCATCGTCAGTTTCAAGGAGCGGTAAAGAAACGACTTTGTCATATTATTGAATTCCTGCTCTTGGCAAATCCCCAAAAAGAAATCTTATGCATCTCTTATGGAATGGATGTATGATAACCTCCGAAACAAACCACCATTTAGGCACACTCAAAATAGGATAAGTTGATTCGCCAATTTGTGAGAATCCTCATAAAATTAGTGATGGTGTGCCTCGTTAATCGCTTCGATCACATCGCATGTTGTTCGGGTAGCAAACTGGTTACAGTAAAGCACAATTTGAACAAAAAATATATACATTTTGGAAGAGGTTTTGACATGTCAACTCAAGAAAAACAAGCCACTTATAACTTTAAAACTGAAGTCAAACAGGTTCTGCAAATCTTGGTTCATTCACTCTATAAAGACCGGGATATTTTTGTGCGTGAACTTATCTCTAACGCATCTGATGCGCTGACCCGCTTTCACTTTGAATCATTGACCAACCGAGAGGTACTGGATCCTGATGCTGAACTGGCCATCCACATTGATGTGGTGGAGACAGAAGAAGATGAACTGAAGAAAATTATCATCAAAGATAGCGGCATTGGCATGACTGAAGAAGAGTTAATCCGCAACTTAGGTACCATCGCCCAATCTGGCGCCCGTGAATTCCTGGCAAAGATGAGTGAAGGAGGCCTTGATCCAGGCGATGTCATTGGGCAGTTTGGCGTTGGCTTCTACTCTGTGTTTATGGTGTCAGACAATGTGCGGGTGGTTTCTCGCAGTTATCAGCCAGATGCTAAAGCAGCGGCATGGGTCTCTGATGGCAGTGAGAGTTTCAGCATTGAACCTGCGGAAAAAGAGGATCGTGGTACCGAAATCCACATCACTTTGAAAAAGGAAGCAGATGAATTTGCCAACGATTGGAAGCTGAAGCAGATTGTCAAAAAGCATTCTGATTTTGTGCGCTATCCAGTGTATGTGGGCGAGGATCAAGCTAATCAGCAAGAATCTTTATGGCGCAAATCGTCGTCAGATGTGGCGGTTGAAGAGTATAAGAGCTTTTACCAGCAGATGACGATGGATTTTGAAGAGCCATTGGCCTCGATCCATTTTTCCACAGATGCGCCTGTGCATCTACGCGCCTTGCTCTTTATTCCTGCCAAGCGAGAACCAAGCATATTGGCTTTGCGTAAAGAGCCAGGTGTGATGCTTTATTCTCACAATGTCTTGATCCAGGAATATTGCACGGATTTGCTGCCAGATTGGCTCGGTTTTGTGGATGGCGTGGTTGATTCTGAAGATTTGCCCTTGAATGTCAGCCGCGAAACCGTGCAGAATAATCGGCTGATGATGCAGTTGGGCAAGGTGATTCGCAAGCGTGTCTTACGTGAGCTGCGGAAAATGGCAGAGAAGGAGCCGGAGAAATATAAACAATTTTGGGAAGAAAACGGCCGTTCTCTCAAAGAAGCTCTGGCTACAGATCCCATGGCTAGAGATGATGTGCAGCCATTCTTCCGTTACTACTCATCCAAGTCTGACGACACATTGACTTCACTTGACGATTACATAGAGCGCATGCCTGAAACCCAAGACGAAATTTACTACGTGTTAGGTGATAGCAAGACCACCGTCGCTCACAGCCCTCACCTTGATCCGTTCAAATCACGAGATTTGGAAGTGCTGTACTGGGTGGATCCCCTGGATGTCTTGATTGCTCCTGGCATGTTGGATTACAAAGACAAGAAATTCCGCAACATTGATGATGCCGGTCTTGAACTGCCAGAAATGGCCGACGAAGAAACAGCGAAAGATACAGAACCGGCTATCGAAGAGGCAGATTTCAATCGCCTTATTGGGCAGATTGTGAAAACCTTAGGGGACAAGGTGGTGGAAGTACGTGAATCCAAGGTGCTGAAAAATAGTCCTGTGCGTCTTGTTTATCCAGAAGATGCCCAAAACCGCGAAATGCAGCGTTTGTATCGGATGATGGATCAAGATTACGAAGTTCCCAAACTGATCTTTGAAGTGAATCGCTCCCATCCATTGCTGGTGAATTTGGCAGAGTTGGTGACTGAAAAGGCAGACAGCGAGTTGGTTACTTTGTCTATTGAGCAGTTGTATGATAGTGCCCTTGTTCAAGAAGGCTTACATCCAAATCCCACAGCCATGCTGCCTCGGATTGAGCAGTTGCTGCTGTTAGTGGCAAAAGCAGATGTGAATCAGGATTCATAAACAACGAATTTTAGAAAATGAAAAGGTCAGGTCTATCACCTGGCCTTTTTGTGTTGTACGCCCGGCATGGGCGGTATCTAGGGAGTGAAAGTCTCCTGTGGGCGTAGACCCGACGAACCACTAGCCGAAGGCAACTGCGTGAGCGTGAGCGA